>Ga0055584_100000872_pt1 | contig 29091 bp, 22 predicted proteins | sample OSDHelmetaG_FD_58716 | JGI IMG/M metagenome (GOLD analysis project Ga0055584, IMG submission 58716) | Pelagic marine sediment microbial communities from the LTER site Helgoland, North Sea, for post-phytoplankton bloom and carbon turnover... | ecosystem: Environmental > Aquatic > Marine >... | reverse complement strand
GTCGGCCGCGTCGTCGTCGTTGGCCGCGTCGTCGTCGTTGGCCGCGTCGTCGTCGTCCGAGGCGATCGGGCAGCCGGTGAGCAGGGCAGCGAGGAGAACCAGGCGAAGGCGGTGCATGGGTTCAGCCTAGGGCAGCGTGGTCCAGGGGAGCCCCGGCGTCGTCGCCGGCCTCAGTCGCGCCGCGCCATCGGCGTTGTGCCGAACCTCGCCCGGTAGACCCGCGAGAAGTAGCTGGGGCTGAGGCCCACGGCGATCGCGACCTCGGCCGCGGTGGTGAGCGTGCGGTCGTGCAGCAGCTGGCGGGCTCGCGCCAGCCGGTGGTCCAGCAGGAACTCGCTGGGGGAGCTGCCGGTCAGTCGCCGGAGCAGACGGAGCAGTTGCCGGCGGCTGTAGCCCAGCTCGCGGGCCATCTGGGTCACCCCGAAGTCCGCTTCCCCCAGGCGGGCGCCGACGAGCGCGTGGGCCCGGTCCAGGAACGCGCTGTCCGCCTGCCCCAGCGGCTGCTCTCGCCGCTCGGGGAGGCCCGCGGCGGCGCTGACCCGGGCCAGCAGCGCCCCCGTGTGGAACGGCTTCGTCACGTAGTCCGTGGCCACCGCCAGACCCTCGTCCAGGTCGCGGCTCCCCGCCAGCGCCGACAGCAGAACCACCGGCACCGCCGCGGTCGCCGGGTCGGCGCGCAGCCGACGGCACAGCTCGATTCCACCCATGCCGGGCATCATCACGTCGGAGACGACGACCGCCGGGGGCCGGGGCCGGCAGGCTTCCAGGGCGGACTCGGCGTCGGCGAACCCGGTCACCGAGAACCGGTGGCCAAACTGCTCCGCGAGGAACGCGCGCATGTCGTTGTGGTCCTCCACCAGGACCAGAGCTGGTGCGTTGTGCTCTTGGAGCGGCTCGGCCGCGCCCTCGGAGGCTTCGCTCCGCTTGTGCCCGGCGGGGGGCATGGCGCCGCGTTCGCGGGGCCCCTCGGCTTTCGGCTCCTCCGCAGGAAGCGGCTGGCCGGATCCCGCGGGCGATGGATCGGGGTCGATGTCCTCGAGGTCGAGGTGCTCGCTGCCGGTCGGCAGGCGAATCCAGAACGTGCTGCCGGCGCCCACCGAGCTGCGGACGCCGACGTCCCCGCCGTGCAGCTCCACCAGTTCGCGGGTCAACGCCAGACCGATCCCCGCGCCCTCGACCGACTCGTGGACGTCCAGCCGCTCGAACCGTGCGAACAGGCGTTGCTGCTCGGCCGGTGCGATGCCTGGCCCGGTGTCCTCAACCTCGACGTGCACGTAGGGCTCGTGGTGGGCGACCCGAACCTGGATGCTGCCCTGAGGCGTGTACTTGAGGGCGTTGCCCAGGAGGTTGGTGATCGCCTTGTCGAGCAGGTCCGGGTCGAACCAGGCCGGCAACGAGTTGCCGGGGACGTCGATGGCGAGCTTCAGTCCGGCCGATGCCGCGGCCGGAATGAACCGCTCCGACGTGTCTCGGACGAAGGCCGCGAGGTCGAGCCGCCGGGCGCGCAGGCCCAATTCGCCGCGGTCGAGCTTCGACACGTCCAGCAGTTGACCCAGCAGCTCGGTGAGCCGCGTGCCGCTGCTCTGCATCAGGCGAAGCCAGCGATCGATCTCCGGCCCGGGGTTCGTCAGCCGGCCGCGCAGCGCTTCGAGGGGGCCCACGACCAGCGACAGCGGCGTCCGGAGCTCGTGGGACAGGTTGGCGATCAGCTTGGCTCGCAGTGCCTCGACCTCCACGAGCCGCGCCGCGCCGCGGCGAATCTCCTCCGACGCCGCGATCAGCTCCGCGGTCCGCTCCGCCACCGTTCGCTCCAACTCTGCGGCTCGGGCGCGGAGCTGCCGGCGTCGGTACCAACCGACGAGCGCCGCCAGCCCCCCCCAAGAACGCCAGGAGCGCCGGGAACCAGGGGGACTCCGCCGCGCGCGGCTGACGGTGCACCCGCGACTGAGCGGCGTCCGACCAGGTGCCCCCCAGGCCGGCGGCCACTTCGATGAGCGTGGTGCCCGGGGGGAGGGTGCGCAGCGTGATCTCGGCGTCGCGGCTCGGCGCAGACCAAGGCTCATCGCCCACGCGGAGGCGGAAGCGGACCTGGTCTCGCCGGAGTGGGTCCACCAGCGACCAGCGGGCACTCAGGGGCGCATGGGCACTGGGCAGTTGAATGGTGGCGCCTCGGCTCGCGGGCTCGCCCCCGACTTGAAGCTCCGCCAGCACCGGGATCGTCGGCGTGGGCGTGGGGATGCCGGCGGGATCCACGATGGCCACCCCCTCGGCGAGCGCGAAGAAGAGCTTGCCCGTTGTGGATCGAACGGCGGAGCGGGCCCGGGCGGCGCTGGGCGTCGTGCCGGGAAGGCCATCGCGTTCGTCCAGCCAGAAGGGCGGCGGCGGTGCGATGCCCCGGACCAGGGCATCGGCCAGTCCTTGCCGGTCGAACACCAGGAGCCCCCGCGCGGTGTTGAGCCAGAGGCGTCCGGCTCCGTCGTCGACGATTCCGAAGACCCCATCGGTAGGCAGTCCCTCGGTCGGCCCGAAGCAGGCGGCCGCCGCCGCATCGAACGGGGCGGCGAGGTCGATTCGGCACAGTCCCCGGTCCACCGTGCCGACCCACGCCAGGCCGTCGTCGTCGACGAAGACCGCCGCGACCAGGTTCGAGGTGAAGCCTTCGGCCTCCCCCAGGGGGGTCATGGCGCCGTCGGCGGCGATCCGCAGCAAGCCACCGCCCATCGACCCCGCCACGACCCCGCCGTCGGCCGTCGCCGCGAGGGTTCTCCAGGCCTGGGAGGCGTCGACCGGGGGGACGAACTCGGTCCATTGGGCCATCGGCGCACCGAGGGTCCCGCGCCAGATCGACCGCCGCGCCGCCATCCAGGCAACGCGGTCTCGCCCCCCGGTCGCGACGGCCCAGATCCGGTCCGCGAACCCGTCCAGGACGGGGTCCCCGCTGGGCCGACACTCGTCGCCCGCAAGCACGCAAGGCAGCCGCCGCGCGGTCAGGACGCCGCCGTCGGGCAAGGTGGTCAGGGGCCAGATCAATCGGCGCACGAATCCGTCCTCGGGGCCGGGGCCGACCCCGGCTTCGACTTGCCCCCCCGCGAGAACTCGGACGAGCCCGCCCCTTGCCCCGGCCCAGACTCCTCCGTCCGGGTGCGGCAAGAGGCCCAGCGCGCCCGGCACGTCCGCGGGGGTTCTCAAGGCGACGCCCGAGGCGGCGGGTCGACGAAGCCGGACCACCTCGGCGCCCTGGGCGAACCAGAGCGCTCCGTCGGGGCCGCGGCGCGCAGACGAGTAGGCCGACTCCGAGGGGCGCGCGCCGGAGGGGGCAGGGGGGATGGCCTCGACCCCGTCCATGAGCTGCACGCCGCCCATCCAGAGCCCGTCCCGCAGCATGGTGCCGTCGACGTTGGGGGAGCAGTGAAGCGACGGCGTGGGCAGCGCGTGGCGGGCGGCCGCGGGATCGGCCCACCGCAGGTCGCCGCCGCGGCAGAGCAGCGGCGTGTGGTTGGGCACCGGCTCGACGTACCAGTGCTTGCCGGAGTCGTCGGAGGGCTCGGGAGCCAGACGCGTCCACCCCGCCGGCAGGAGGGCCCACACGCCGACGGGGCCTCGTTGCAGGATCCGCCCGCTCGGCTCCACGTGCACGCCGTCGCACCGCTCCACCGGGGGCCCGGCCATGTCGGCCCAGACACCGGGGGGGCCGCTCACCGCGATGTCGCACCCGACGGTCCCCAGGAAGAGCCGGCCGTCGTGTTCGTCGACGGTCCGCAACGCGACGTCGTCCCGGAGCACGGTCCGCTCCCCGTCGTCGAGGTGCGCGAGGCCCGCCGCGCTTCGGTCGTAGAGCCCGCTGGGGAGTCGGCGGAGGTGGCGGCCGCCGGGTCGGTCGTCGACCGTGCCATCTTGCAGGGTGATCACACCGTCTCGAAGTCGGAGGAGGTGCCCCGTCTCGGCGACGATCCACAGGGAGTCCTGGGCCGCTTCGACCTGAACTAGCCGGTTGCTGGGCAGCGCCGGGGCGTCACCGCGGCGGGTCAAGGCGAAGGACTCGCCGTCGAAGGAGGCCAGGCCGCCCAGCGAAGACGCCCACAACTGGCCCGACGAGTCGAAGGCGAGCCCAGTGATCTGGGCTCCACTCAAGCCGTCTTCGTGGGTCCAGCGGTCTTCGACCCACCTGCCCCCGTCGACCGGCGTGTGGGTCGACGCGTGGGCCGCGGGGGGCGCCGCGAACAGGGCGACCGCAGGCAACGCGCCGGCGAGGCACAGCAGGACGGTTCGGCGGGAGGCGAGGTCAGCCACGATTCGGTTCTAGCGCGTCGCCGGCGCGAGGGAGCAGCCGACGGACTCGAAGTCCCGTCCGGGGCCCCTTGAGTCCCCAGTCGTCAGCGGCGTCCCGGGCCAGGGACTCCTCCTCGAGGGCCAAGGCGGGACGGGGGACCGGCGTTTGGGGCCATGTCGGGCGGGGGAGCTTGCCCACCTGCTAGCTCTACGCCCCGTGGACACCGACTCCAACTCAGCGAGCGAATGCTGCCCTAGCTGGCGTCGCGCGGAACGGACGGCAGCGGCGGGAACGACGCGCTCGGCGGGCGGTTGGCCCGGCGCCGAATCGTCCTGCCCGGGGACTCGCCGAATTCGGACCGGTACTGGCGCGAGAAGGCCTTGGGGCTCATCCCCACCCGCGCCGCGACGTCCTGGACCCGGTTCCATCCTCCGTTGGCGATCAGGGACCGGCCCAGCTGCAGCCGCCGCCGCAGCAGAAGTCGACTCGGCACCTCGCCGAAGTGACTCCGCGAGCGGCGCAGGAGGTGCCGCCGGCTGAGGCCCAGGCTTCGGGCGAGCTCATCGACGTTCAGCAGAGGGTCGCTGAGCCTCGCGTCGACCAGATTGCACAGGCGCTGCGGAAACGGAGTGGGTTGAGTCTTCACGGGGTCTCTCCTGCCGGACGGTCTGAGTCCTTGGCGCTCCGGAAAATCTGGACCAAAGCGAGCCGGCAAAAGGGCTTTCGGGGCGACAATGTCCCCTCAGGGCGACGCCAAGTCCCATCGCGTCAATCCAGCCGGCAGGCGGCCCCGATCCCTTGGGGACACGACTCCGGCTCGGGCGTGGTCCTGGTCCCGGCGGGCTCGACGTGCGGGCCGGGCACAAGCAGGTGCGCCGCCGGTCGCGGGAGCTGTCCGAGCGCCCGGGGCAAACCCCGGCGGGTGTTGTCGGCCGCCTCGCGCCGCCCTCACGCACGCGACTGCTAGGATCCGCCGGCTTTCAGGAGGCAGCCCGTGGCGGACTTTCGCGTCATCCAGCACACGCACCAGGTCCTGTGCGATCGGATCCAGGAGATCTGCGACGGCCTGGAGTTGAACTGGGTCGGCATCCACAAGGACATGGACGCAGGGCCCAAGGACGACGAGGAGGCGACGGTCTTCTGTTCGCTGTACCGCGTCGACGACGTCGACGACATCGGCCTGCCGGGCTTTGCCGTCGCGCCCTACAAGAAGGGCCCCACGCCGCCGGATACGAAGCGGCAGGGCTTCGTGCAGCTCCCGCCGCGGTTCTTCTACCTCTACTTCATCATGTTCGTGGAGAGCGACGACGCCGACCTCTCCAACGCCCTGCTGGGCGCGCTGATGAACGGGTTCCACCAGCAGCCGACGCTCATGTACCGCCCCGTCGCGTACGAGGTGAACGGCAAGCTCCTCGACTCCACGGGCCGCAAGCTCGAGGTCGATGGCATGAACCTGACGCCCATCGGCACGACCGACGAGAAGGTCCGCATGGAGCGCTTGTCCGTCGCGCTCGTGGACGACCTCGCGTTCGGCGACGCCTGCCTCTTGCTCAAGGGCTTCGAGCGCAAGGTCCGGCCGTACCTGACCTACCGCGTCTTCGCGAAGATCGACCAGCCGCTCCAGCTCAAGCGCCGCGTCAGCGACGTCAAGACGAGCCTGTTCAAGGCCTGATGAGCGAACCCCTCGATCGCGAGTTCCAGCGCCTGCGCGAGCGGCTCGAACTGACGAACCTGCGGATCACCCGGCTGTACCTGCTGGGCAAGGCCCGCCGGGGCCCCGACGACGCCGAAGACCTCGACCCCCTCGACCGCCTCTACGTTTCCGACCTGGAGTTCCAGGGGCACCTCGCGGCCCTGTCCGGCCTCGAAGCGTCGACCTTGGAGGAGCCCGACGTCGCGCGCGCGCTGGCCGCCATCGACGAGGCCCTGGCCGTCCGCTCCCGACGCGAAGAGGCGCTGGACCGAGTCGCCCGCCAGAACGGCGAGACGACCCGCTTCGACGCGCTGCTGACTCGCTGCGGGCTGGACGCCCTGGACCGCGAGATCCTCCTGCTGGCCCTCGCCCCGGAGGTCGACCGCCGGTATCGCCGCGTCTACGCCTACTTGCACGACGACTTCACCCGCGGACTGCCCTCGGTCGGCCTGGTCGTCGACGCGCTCGCGCCGATGCTGGGCGGCGACCGCCTGGCGATCCTCAGCCGCTTCGAGGCCCGCAGCCCGCTGCTTCGCCGCGGACTGGTCGAGTTGATGGAAGCCCGTTCCGACGACATGAAGCCGCTGGCCCAGCGGCACATGCGCGTCAGCGACGCCGCCGCGGGCTGGCTGCTGGGGGTGCCCCGCATCGCCGACGCCGTGGCGGACAAGGCGACGTTCCGGGCGATCCCGCCGCTGCCGCCCAACCACGTCCTGCCCCCCGATGCGCACGCCGAGGTGGGCGCGATCGCGGAGCTGGTCGAGAACTCCAGCCGCCCCGTCACCGTGTTCCTCTCGGGCAAGGAAGCCATGGGTTGCCGCGCCTGCGCGGACCTGCTCGCGCACCGCGTGGGGCTGCCCGTCGTGCAGCTCGACTTGCAGGCCTGCCTGGGGGCGGGGGATGCGGCGCTGAAGATCGTCGACCGGGTCCTGGGCGACGCCTACCTGTTCGGCGCCGCCGTCGAGACCATCGGCTTCCCCGACGTCGCCACCGAGGACCCACCCACGCTCCGCCGCCTCGAGGTGCTGTGGCGCCGGTTGCAGAAGCACCACGGCCACCTGCTCGTGCCCCTGCGGGAGCCGCCGCCGGCGGCATGGCAGTCCGAGGAGCGGCACAGCGTCGGGTTCCGGGTCCTGCCCCCCGACTTCGCCGACCGGATCCGGGTGCTCGAGGAGCTTCTCGCCGACGAGGTCGCTGACGACACGCTCGATCGCGAGGCCATCTCCGTCATCGCCAACCGCTACAAGCTCGGCCGCGACAAGCTCATGCAGGCCGTCGCTCACGCGCGCGACCGCGCCTGGGCCCGCGCCCGGGCTACTGAGAGCACGCCGGTCATCAGCCTCGAAGACCTCGTCGAGGGCGCGCGAGCACAGTTCGCTCGGGACATCGGCGCCCTCGCGAGGCGCATCGAGCCCCGGTTCGGGTTCGTCGATCTCGTGTTGCCCCGCCGGGAGAAGGCCCACCTCGAGGAGCTCGTCGCCTACGTCGACAAGCGCGGTCAGGTCTACGAGAACTGGGGGTTCGAGACCACCTTCAGCCGGGGGACCGGCGCCAAGGCGTTGTTCTTCGGCCGGTCGGGGACGGGCAAGACCATGGCGGCGGAGTGCGTCGCCAAGCGGTTGGGCCTGGACCTCTTCAAGGTCGACCTCAGCTCCGTCGTCAGCAAATGGGTCGGCGAGACGGAGAAGAACCTCGGGGCGATCTTCGACCGCGCGGAGGAGGCCCAGGCTGTCTTGCTCTTCGACGAGGCCGACTCGTTGTTCGGCCAGCGCACCGGCGTCAACAACGCCGTCGATCGCTACGCCAACCTCGAGACCAACTACCTGCTGCAGCGCGTCGAGGAATACGACGGGATCGCGATCCTCAGCAGCAACTTCAAGCAGAACATCGACGAGGCCTTCATTCGGCGGTTCCACTTCGTCGTCGAGTTCCCGTTCCCCGATCAGGACTCGCGCGAGGAGATCTGGACCCGCGCGTTCCCCGTGGTCGCGCCCCTGGCCGACGACGTGGACTTCACGTTCCTGGCCAAGCGCTTCAAGTTCACGGGCGGCAACATCAAGAACTCCGTGCTGCGGGCGGCGTTCCTGGCGGCCCGGGAGTCCCACGAGATCTCCATGCGCCACGTGTTGTGGGGCGTCCTGCGGGAGTACCAGAACCTGGAGCGCGAGCCGACGGAGCGGGACTTCGGCAAGTGGTGGGGGGAGCTGCGAGGCCTGGTGGCCGAGGCGCGCGGCAAGCGGAGATCCGGCTGACCAGATTCTTGACCCGACCTCGAGCCCGGCCCGGTCCCACCCATCGGTGGGATCGAAACCACGAAGGCTCGGCGTCAATCAAGGCGCGGGGCGGTTTGGGGCGCCCGGTGCCCTCGTGTTAGCATTCCCGCCGTTCGCGCCAGGGGGGCGCGACCTTGCAACACCCCGGAATCCCTGGGTTCCTGGCGCCTAGCCCGACTGGAGTACCTCGCCGATGTCGCGACTCAACTCAATCCTCCGCTTGTCGGTCCTGTTTGCGCTGCTCGTCGTGACGAGTTGTGGCGGCGGCCGGAGCTCGGATTTGATCGCCGGGAAGATCCGGACGACGAAGGACCAGTCGGAGATTCCTGTCTCCCAGGCGCAGGTCATCGTCCGCCCGATTACGCCGGACCCGGAGAAGAAGGGTGCCGACGAGCAGCCCGAACCTCCGGACAACCTCCGCGGCGTCGCGGTCACCAACGACACCGGCTTCTTCGAGATCGCCGCGCTGTCGTCCGGCCAGACGTTCCAGGAGTACGGCCTGCTGCGCGCGTGGCGGTACGAGATCACCATCCAGGTCCCGGGCTACTACGTCTACAAGGGCAACTTCGGCTACGAAAAGGGAGGGCAGGAGCTCTCCATTTCGCTGGAGGAGAAGGGCGCTGACGTGCTCGACGACTCCGGTGTGATTCAGATCGATGAGAAGGCGATTCAGACGGGCGCGATCCGTCGAGGGAACTAGCTGACCCCGGGCCTCGGCTCGGCCGGCGACGCCGGTCGGACCCCCAGCCCAGGTCGGTGAAGCGCCCCCCACAACGCGCCCGTTGAGGAGGCGTCGGATGTCCGAAGAGGACGACGACTACTACGACGACGAATACGACGACGAGTACGACGACGAAGAAGAGGGCGGTGGAACCGGCCTGATCGTCGCCCTCGTCGGGGTCTTGTTGCTTGTCGGGCTCGGCGCCATCGCCGCAGCCGTGCTGTTGTTGGGTGGCGAGCCCGAAGCCCCGGTCGCGGCCCTGCCGCCGGCGCCGACTCCCGCGGCCATTGCGGCGGCGGATCCAGCGCTCGACGATCTCCTGGACGCTCCCGGCGCCGAGCTGTCGGCAGACCTGCTGGGCGACGAGGCCGAACCCGCCGTCGCCGCCGACCCCGAGCCGACCCCCGAACCGGCGGTCGAGCCGGTCCGCTTCGAAGACGACGAGTGGGAGCCCGAGCCCGCTCGTCGGGCCGAGCCGACACCCCGTCCCCGGTCGCGGGACACGGCGCGCTCCACGTCGGGCAGCTCCGGCTCCCGCAGCTCCGGTTCCCGCAGCAGCGGCTCCCGGTCCAGCGGCTCCGACGACACGGTCCGCATCAGCTTCGGCGGCTCGGACTCGGGCAGCGGCTCGGGATCGTCGAGCAGCAGTGCGCGCCGCGATCCGACCCCCACGCCCACGCCCCGGTCGACCCCCCGTCCGACCCCCACGCCCGAGCCCCAGCGGGACTCCGAGCCGGCGCCCGCGCCGGCGCCCGCCGACAACGTGGAGCGCAGCTACGAGAAGGCCTACCTGGCCAGTCTCTCCAGCAAGGCCAACAGCGGAAGCCTCGCCGACGGCGACGTGGCGCACCTGCGCGGCGTGTCGAAGGACCACAGCAACTTCACCCTGGCGTGGGCGACGCTCATGAAGAACGCCGAGGCGAAGCGTGACTTCAAGGGCCACTGCGCAGCGGCCAAGGAGATCGTGGCGCTGTCCCAGAACAAGTACCACCCCGAGTGGAACCTGGAATTGGGCAAGTGCAAGCTCCGAAACGGCGACCTCAAAGGCGCCATCTCGGCCGTGGACCGCACGCTCACCGACTCGATGTCGATGACGGGTTCGACGAAGACCCAGCGCTTGATGCTCGCGTACGAGATCAAGGCGGTGTGCAAGACGAAGCTCTACGACGACAACGCCCGCGCCAACTCCGGCCTGGGCGACAGCGGCCTGCTCAACGGCGCCATCGCGGCGTGGACCGAGTACCGCAACTACGCCCGGGGCGTGGGCAACGACCGCTCGACCAGCAAGGCCGAGCGAGAACTGGCCGACCTCGTCGCCCGGAAGGGCAGCTGATGCGTCGCGCACTGGTGCTGAGCCTCGTGCTCGCCGCGTGCGGCGGGGACACCGACACCTCCACGGGCGCGCCGGCGCCGGTGTCGGACACGGAGGAATTCGCCCAGACCTGGATGCACTTCGTGGCCCAGGACCCCGGCCGTCTGGCCAACTACGAGCAGGGTGGAGTCGGCGATGCCTGGCTCGGCTTCTTCCACAACGACCTCAGCGCCGCGGCGAGCAAGTTCGCCAGCAGTTGCACGCCTTCGGAGGCGCCCTGGGCGGCGCGGGCCGCGGCCGGGGCGCCGTGCGTCGGCCTCGCGCGCACCCACCTGGAGCTGGCGGAGTTCTACGGAACGGTCGCTGAGATCGACCGCGTGGCCACCCGCCAGTTCGTGAAGCACCGGCGGGCCAACCCCGACACCGTGCTGGCCAGCGTGCACGAGGGGTTCTTCTACGGCCTCGCGCTGACCCTCTCGGGGGACCCGGCGGGCGCGACCGAGCTGTCGACGTACGCGGCCCGGGCCGACGCCGACCCCTTCCTGGCGGCCCTGGCGGCTCGAGTCGGCGACGGCTCCGACGCCCTCGCGGCCCGGATCTGGGGCGCCGGCGCGGGCGACGCGGCGGGCGACGGCTTCGACGGCCTGCCGGAGTCGTCGGGGACCGCCAACTACCGCAAGCGTCTGGCCTTCATGGCCGCCGTCGCAGCCGGTGACGCCGAGGGAGCCGGCGCGCTCATCCGGCCCATCCGGGCGTCCGACGCCGACCTGCTCGAAGAGCTGGACGGAGGCACGGACTCGGTCCTCAAGCCCGCGATCCACCACCACGACCCGGCCTTCTTGCGCTCGATGTCCCGGTTCCACGCGCTGCAGGCGGCCGCCGCGGTGCCCGGCGTGGACGTCCTGCAGGCCCAGGCCGGCCGCCTCCTGGGGCGCCCGTCGCCGGCCCTGGGCGATGCCCCGTCGGTCGAAGACGGCCTGTCGCTGGTGCTGTTCGGCAGCGTCCCCTCGCCGGTGGACCTCTACGCCGCAGAGACCGGCTACCCCGCCCACGCCGCCGCGCTGAGCCGCTTCTCCGGGGCCAGCCCGGTGCTGGCCGCGCCCCCGTCTCCGAACCTGGCTGACCTCGATGTGTTCGTGGAGGTGTCCAACGGACTGACCATGGCCTTGAGCGCGGCGCTGCGCGGCAGCGGACCGGCCGGGGCCAACCTGGACGCGGACATGGGCCTGGCGGAGCGATTCCGCGGGCAACTTCTGAAGGAGCGGGCGATGCAGTACCAGCAGGCCTACGACGTGCGCCTCGACGCCGACGACGGAGCCGACCTGGCGTCCGCCGGGGTCGCCGCGCAGTCGCTGCTGGAGCTGGCCCTGGACAAGAACCCGTCCCCGCCCAACTCCCGGCTCAAGGCCGCCCGAATCTCGTTTCGAAACGACCCGACGCTGCTCGCAACCCTCGCGCACGCGCAGCTCGACACCCGTCATCCCTACGACAGCAATGAGTACATCCGGCCTCTCACCGAGGTCTACCCCGAGCTGATTTCCGTGCGGGAGGCGCTCGCTGCCCTCGACAGCGCGTGGAACCCCGCCCGCAAGGGCTCAGTCCGATGAGCCCGCTTTCCTTCTGGAGCCCGACGCCCATGAACCGCCGCATCCCGCTGCTTGTTTCGGCCCTGCTGCTGCTCGGCCTGGCCGCGAACGCCACGGCCGAGACCTTCATCTACTACGAGGACGAGATGGGCCTGTCGGCCAACCCCGTCCACGAGCTGTCGATGTCCGACGTTCGGCTCAACGAGCTGATCCATGGCTCGCTGTGGTCGCCCAACTACGCCGACCAGCCGCAGATGATGCTGGTGAAGGACGCCAAGCTGGATGAGTCGGGCACGAACCTGACCATCACGCTCAAGGACGCGAAGTGGTCCGACGGCAAGCCCGTCACCGCCGCGGACGTGGTCTTCACGCTGCAGTCCTACAAGAACCCGGAGAGCAAGAGCCTCGACCGGAACCGGTGGGACTTCATCACCAACGCCCAGGCGGTCGACGACAAGACGGTCAGCCTGACGTTCGCTCGAAGCTACCGCGAGCCCCCGGCCGCGCAGCTGTACCTCAAGGTGCTCCCGAGCCACGCGTTCAAGAACACGGGCATCCCGCGCAACCACAGCTACCGCACGAACCCCATTACCGCCGGTTCGATGAAGGTCGCCGAAAAGGACCACAAGAACTGGGTCCTCAAGAAGATGGGCGGCGCCAGCCGTGAAGCCGGCCTCGACGAGGTCCGGTGCCAGGAAGTCCCCGAGAAGCGGACCCAGGCCGAGCTGATGTCCTACGAGTACGGCCACGCGATGATCGAGGTCGAGCCGCAGCAGCGGGCCGAGCTGGACGCCGACCAGTGCTGCACGCTGAAGCCCTACCCCAGCAAGTCCTGGTGGTACACGGCCTTCAACCAGGGCAACCCGGCGCTCGCCGACGCGAAGGTCCGCAACGCCCTGAGCATGGCCATCGACCGCGACCAGGCCCTGAACCTCATCGGTGAGGGGGAGCTCATCTCCGGCCCGTTCACCCTGTCGTCTCGCTACTACAACCACGACGTGGCGGTGCCGTCCCAGGACGTCAACTCGGCCGGCGCCCTCATGGGCGAGGCCGGCTACACGAAGGCCAACGGCGTCTGGACCAAGGGCGGCAAGCCGCTGGAGCTTCGGTTCTTCTACGACGAAGCGATGGGCGAGCAGGGTCAGACGGTGGCGACGAACCTCGTCGGCCAGCTCAAGAAGTTCGGCGTGTCCATCTCCAACCCGGCGGCCATCGGGGGCGAGCTCTGGGAAGAGCGGATCATGCAGAAGAAGGACTTCGACCTCGTCATGGGCGTCTGGTCCTTCGACGTGAACGAAGACATCGGCCAGCTCTTCAGCCGCGGCGGCGTGCGCAACTTCGTCAAGTACAGCGACGACCGCACCGACCAGCTCCTCAACGGCGCCTACGCCAGCCAGGACCCGTCGGAGCAGCAGGCCTACATGAAGGAGCTGCACCGGCGCCTCGCGGAGACGTCGCCTTACGTCTTCTTGTGGAGCCTGCGCAACTTCAGCGCCATCAGCTGGGACGTCAGAGGCGCCCACATCCAGGCCTACTACTACTTCTCGCAGTTCCCCGACTGGAACATCAAGAAGGACTGAGGCGGGTAGGAGCGAGCCCAACACGTGAGAATGGTCTGGCTATTGGGCCAGCGCGTCGGCCACTTCCTGGCCGTGCTGTTCCTCAGTTCTCTCGTCTTGACCCTGTTCCTGTGGGCCTCGCCCGGTTCGCCCGGCAAGCCGCGGGTCGACATCGACTTCTCGACCGCCACCGTGGGCGAGCCCGCCTGCTTCGACCGCAGCACCTGCGGCACCCTCGCCTCCATGCCCGAGGGGGTGCCCTCGACGGTCGCCATCGACGTCGGCGGCGAGCGGGTGGTCCGCGAGGCCCGCTTCGCCCGTGAGCCGGGTCCCGGCTTCGTGCAGTGGTTCTTCGTGGGGTTCTGGGGCGGGCTGTTTCAAGGCGACGTCGGCGAGTCCACGGCGTTCCTGGAGCCCGCGCTGACCGTGGTCGCCCGGGGGGCGCCCTACACGGTGGGGCTGGTCTTCGCGGCGCTGATCGTCTCTGTTCTGCTCGCGCTGATCCTGACGGCGGTGCTCACCTGGTTGCCGTTCCCGTCGCTGCGGGGCGCCATCCGCTCGGTCCTGTTGATCGTCTCCATCACGCCCGTGTTCATCCTGGGCTACATGCTCCAGACCCAGGGCGTGCTGCCCTTTGAGATGAACGCCACGGTGCTCGCCGCGTGCGTCGCGATCCTGTTCCTGGGCGACGGGAACCTCGCGGAGATCCTGCTGGGGCTCGAGGACGAGGTCCGCAAGCTGCGCAGCCGCGACTACATCCACGCGGCCAACCTGCGGGGCGCGAGCCTCTGGGTGCACATGTTGCCGGGGCTCCTGTTGCCGGTGACGTCCATCAGCGCGGCCAAGGTCGCGTTCCTGCTGGGCTCCGTCGTCATCGCCGAGCGACTGTTCCGGGTGCCGGGCCTCGGCGAAGCGAGCCTCGAGGCGGCCAAGGAAGGCGACGTGCTGCTGCTGCTGACGCTGACGGTGTTCATCACCGGCCTCGTCGCGCTGGTCGCGCTGGTTCGGGACGTGGCGGAGATCGCCATCGACCCCCGCCTGCGCCGCGGCCGCGAGGACGGTGGATGAGCGCCCTCGGCCGATTCAAGGACGGCGCCGCCGCCGACGTCCTGCAGACCGTTCTGCGGTGGCGGGAGTACGACTACCGGTTGATCTTCGGGTCGCTGACGGTGCTCGTGCTGGTCGTCTTCCGGGTGTGGGCCATCTTCCTCGACGTCCTGACGATGGAGGTCTACACGGGGGGCTCGGCCGGCGGTCGGTTCACCGCGTCGGTCGCCCGCGTGGCGCCCAACTGCGCGCAGGCGCCCGGCTACCTGCTGGGCACCGACCAGAACGCGCGCCCCCTGGGGCTCACGCTGGTCGAGGCGACCGAAGCGTTCTTCGAGCCGGCGCTGCTGTCGTGCGCCATTGCGCTGGTGCTGGGCACGTTGCTGGGCGCCGTCGCTGGCTACTTCCGCGGCGGCCTTCTGGAGTCGGGCACGAAGCTCCTGCTGACCGTCGTGGCCAGCTACCCGCGCCTCATCCTGGTGATCGTCGCGGTCGGCATCTTCGTGGCCAGCGTCGACAACCCCGGCGGCCAGCTGGGCCTGCGGCTGGCCATGATCGCGACGTTCCTGGGCCTCGCCTACGTGCCGACGCTGGCGTTCGCCATCTACCAGAAGGTGGGTGCGTTCCAGCGCGAGCAGTTCGTGGAAGCAGCGCGGGCCCACGGCCTCTCGCACACCCGGATCCTGGGCTACCACATCCTGTGGGCGAACTGCCTGCCGGTGCTGGCGCGCCACTTCTTCTACTTGTTCGGCTACTTCATCCTGGTGGAGACGTCGCTGTCGTTCCTGGGTTCCCACTACGGGGTGCCGGCGTCGACCCCGTCGTGGGGCAACCTCGTCACGGGCTGCGACCTGGGCAGCCTCTGGGCCCCGGCGTTCGTGGCGCCGGCGGTCTGCATCGTGGGCTCCATCCTGGGCCTGACCCTGTTGGGCGACGCCATCGGCGAGCGCTTCGAGCGGAGGCGCGGATGACCGCCGAAGTGGCCGATGGAGCGATCCTCACCGCGCGCGATGTGTGGGTCGGAGTCGAGGTGGGCGGGGCGCTGAAGCCCATCGTGCAGGGCGGCCGCTTGACGGTGCCGCGCGGCGGGATCCTGGGCCTGGTGGGCGAGTCCGGCTCCGGCAAGACCCAGTTCGTGCGCAACATCATGGGCCTGTCGAGCCTGGAGCCGGGGCTGATGTCGGGCTCCGCGGTCTACGCGCTGGGCGACCAGCCGCCCCTGGACGTGCTGGAGAACATCGACGCCTACTCGCCGTTCCGGCCGCCAACGGGCGACGAGCTGATCCCCCAGCGGCAGCGCATCGGCTGGGGCTGGCCCCTGTGGCGCCGGCGGTTCCGCAAGCGGCTGGCGGCGCTGCGGGAGCTGGGCGTGGGCTTCATCTTCCAGAACCCGACGGGCGCGCTGAACCCGTACCTGCGGGTGGGGCAGCAGCTGGGCGAGGCCGTCGCCGTCGCGCGGCCCAACGCGAACAAGGCGGAGATCCGCGAGGGCGCGCTTCACTGGTTGTCCGAGGTCCACCTGAAGTCCAGCGACGCGACGCTGGCCCTGTACCCTCACGAGCTGTCCGGCGGCATGGCCCAGCGCGTGATGATCGCCCTGGCTCTGGCCGCGGAGCCGAAGTTCCTGGTAGCCGACGAACCGACGACCGGCCTCGACTCCCATATCCGGCGCGAGATCGTCGGCTTGCTGCACCGGATCCTGAGGGAAGGGGAGCTGTCGGGCATCGTCATCTCCCACGACCTGCCCATGATCGCCAGGCTCTGCGACCGGCTCGCGGTCATGTTCCGGGGCAAGGTCGTCGAAGAAGGACCGATTGCGGCCCTGGGCGATCCCGAGTCCCCCAACCACCCGTACACGCGGGAGTTGAAGGAGCGGGCCGAGGACCTGGCGAAGGGCCGGCACTCCATGCGGCGGGAGGCCGGGGAGTCACCCGACGCCACCGGCGCCGTCGCAGCAGCGGGCTGCGTCTACCGGTCCCGTTGCCTCGTGCACAAGGTCGGCATGGTGGACCGGACGAAGTGCGCCACCGAGGGCCCGTCCCTGGTGGAAGTGGCCGACAACCACCGGGTCTCGTGCCACGTCGAAGAGATCGACGTGCTGCGCGACCTGGCCCTGGTGTCGGCCGAATACCGAGCGGGGGAAATCGGTGACTGAACCCCTGCTGGCTGCCCTCGGCATCACCAAGACGTTCCGCGCCAACCGCGGGTTGCTGTCCCTCGGACCCAAGCCGCAGGCCAACCCGGTCCTGCACGGCGTGGACCTGGTCATGGGACCCGGCGAGGTCACCGGACTCATCGGGGAGTCCGGATCGGGCAAGACGACGTTCGGCAAGTGCTTGCTGCGCATCGTGGAGCCCGACGGCGGGACCATCGCACTGGACGGCCAGGACTGGCTGGCGGTGCCGAAGAACGAGCTTCAGGAACGACGTGCGCGCTACCAGATGATCTACCAGAACCCCTACGCCTGCTTGAATCCGGGCCTGACGATCGGCGCGCACCTGCGCGAGACGTTGGCGGTGTTCCAGCAGGTCAAGGGAGCCGAGGCGACCGAAGCCGTGCGGGCCGAGTTGGCGCGGTTCGGCATGGCCGACAAGGTCGGCAGCTACCCCGGCGAGCTGTCCGGCGGCGAGAAGCGGCGGGTCTCTGTCGCGCGCACCCTGTTGACCCGGCCGCGCCTCGTGGTCGCCGACGAGCCCACGTCGGGGCTGGACGCCAGCGTGAAGGCCGACGTCCTCGACGCGATGCTGTCGGCGCGGGACGCGGAGACCGCGTACCTCTTCATCTCCCACGATCTTGACGTCATTCGCTTCGTCAGCGACCGCGTCCTCGTCATGTACCGCGGCCGCATCGTCGAGGTGATGGAGGGGGAGACCATCGATCCGTCGGTGCCGCACCACCCGTACACGCGCCGCTTGTTCGAAGCTGCCCGGGCGGACCTCCCGTCGGCCGAAGAGCAGGCGGCTCTCCGCGCCGCCCAGGAGCGGAACCCGGACCTGAGCCGGGGCTGCCCGTACCGCGCGCTGTGCGACGTCTGGGCCGGCAAGGGCAGTCCCGACGACGCCTGCGCCAACGAGCTGCCCGCCCTCGTCTCCCTCGGCGAGCGCCAGACCGTCGCTTGCCACGAACTGTCGCAGGGGGCCACGCCGCCTGCACCCGATCCCCGTCCCCCGGCCTTCGCGGCCGAAACCCCGGAGTTGTCCTGATGTCCCGTTTTTCCACGGTGGCCAAGGCCGCTGCCTTCGCCGGCCTCCTCGCGCTGCCTTGCACCGCGCTGGCCCAGGGCCGCGGCGGCGTGAAGGTCGAAGTGCGCCACGACGGCCACGTTGAGTACCCGCAGCTGTCCCCCGACGGCAGCAAGATCGCGTACGAAGTGAACTACCCGGCCGACAAGCGTCGCGAGGTGTTCTTCGTCGACTGGGACGGCCGCAAGGCGGGCGCCCCGGCCAAGCTGGTCCCCGAGTCGATGTCCTCGTCGAGCCGCTACGGCGCCGGCAAGCGCGTGACCCACGGGTTCTCGTGGTCGCACACCGGCAGCTACGCCTACGCCTACGGGGTGTCGGACAGCACCGGCGCCCAGAACATCTACGTCGACAACTGGTCCGATCTCATCGGCTCGGGCGACTCGGCCAACAAGAACCCGGCCTGGGACCCGACGGAGGCGCGCTTCGTCTTCTCGTCGGGGCGGACGGGCAACGGCGACCTGTACCTGTGGGACAAGGCCGACCCGATGCAGCTGACGTTCGACGACAAGAACGCCGAGATCTACCCGTCCTGGCACCCCGAAGGCGGCAAGGTCGTCTACGTGCGTCAAGGCAAGGCCGGCAGCCACGTGTTCCTGTTCGACATCAACCTGTTCAGCAGCCAGGCGCTGGTGCAGTTCGAAGGCAGCGAGTCGACGCGGCCCACCTTCAGCCCCGACGGCACGAAGGTCGCCTTCTTCAGCAACCGCGGGACCGACTCGCCGACGAAGTTCGGCCTGTGGATCACCGACGCCCGCCCCGGCGGCGCGCCGCGGAAGATCGGCGCGAAGGTCGTGCTGCCCACCAAGGGCGGGGCCTCGTGGACCCCCGACGGCAAGGGCATCGTGGCGGTGATGGACGACCCCGATCAGGGCGATCCGCTCTGCATCTTCCCCATCGACGGCGGCTCGCCCCGGTGCCTGGCGACGGGCACCCGGAACAACCGGGACCCGCAGCTGCGGGTCATCGAGTCCCAGTGGAAGGTGCTCTACACCGCCCAGGCGGCGAGCGGCGACTCGGACTCGTCCTGGCAGGAGATGTACATCTACGATGTTCCCCGCTGACTCAGCGGGTCGGGGATCGACCGGCGGGTCCGGGGCGGCGACGCTCCGGGCCCGCCGTCGCTTGGGCGGGGCGGCGGCGGGGAGGTCGATCCCCAGCGGGTGCCCGGCGGCCCGGGCCGTCGGGGATCCGGGGCAGGGAGCAGGGGGCTCCGGTATGCTGCGCGGACCGTTGATCTGGACGCTGAAAACGGCGTCGTCGGCGGTCGCCCCGGAGTTGCCAATGGCTGCAGTCCGTTCGTTGTTGCCGCTGCTCGCGGCGCTGTTGTGCACCGTGGGGGCGATCAGCCTTCCGCCGGCCACGGCGCACGCCCAGGACACCTGGCAGTTCCACCTGGCCCAGGCGAACACCTTCTATCGGAACCGCCTGCTGCCGCGGGCCATGTCCGAGCTGAAGATCGTCGTGGCGGACCCCGAGGGCGCCAAGAAGCTCAAGCCCTGGCAGCTGCTGGTCGACGTGGCGGACACGCTCAAGGACCTGGAGACGCTGATCTGGGCCCTGGAGAACGGGCGCGAGCTGGCCGAAGGGCAGGAAGCCGGGCAGATGCAGGCGCAGCTCTACCGGCTGAAGCGTGTGTACGGCCGGGTCGTCTTCGAGGCCACCGGCGGCTCGGGGAAGCTGCCGAAGAAGGGCATCAAGCTCAAGGCGGCCGAGGAGCCCGAAGACCCGAACATCAAGGCGTACTTCGAGAAGGCGCGCGCGGGCTTCCAGTCCGACGGCTACGCCATCGGTCAGGCCTGGCTGCCGGCGGGGCAGTACGAACTCGACGGCGAGCCGCTGACCATCACGGCCGGCAAGGACATCTCCATCGAGGTGGCCCCCACGACGGAGATCACCTTCGCCATCAACGTCGCGGGTTCTGCGGGCGGGCGCTTCGGCGACCAGACGACGGGCGCGGGCGGCTTCCTCGGCGGCCTCGACATCGGCTTCGGTCCCCACATCCAGTTCGCCTCGGGCAACTCCCTCGTGATCCAGGTCGGCCCCGTGGGCCTGTTCGGCGCCCAGGCGACGACGGACGTGGCTCAGAACCTCTACTCCAACGACCAGCGGGCCCGCCTGTCGGTCGGCGGCGTCGCGATGGTCGCGTTCGAGTTCCGCATCGCGACCGTCGATGTGTCGCCGCGCATCGGCTACGGCGTCCACTGGCTGCCGTCGGGCATGTACTACAAGGGCACCGTGGTCAGCGCGCCCGAGGGCGGCCCGACGGGCGTGCTCGAGGGCGAGTTCATCGTGCCCGGGCTGGCCCACGGGCCGCGGCTGGGGCTCAACGTCCTGCTGACGCCCGCCCTCATCAAGGGCAAGCGTCGCCCCCGCCTGTTCGTGGGCGCGGTCGGCGGCCCCCTCTGGATGCAGCCCCTGTGGGGCGACGCGGACAGCGGCGCCGGCGTCGAAGGGGTCTCCGCGGAGACGTCGGGCGGTCAGACGGCCGCGGACCTGGGCGGCGGACCGTTCGCGATCAAGGACATCCTCGCGGGCGACGGCCGGGCGACCTCGAAGGCCTACGCTGACATCCAGGGGATCATCGGCATCCAGGCGCGTTTCTGAGCCTGTGACCCGCCTGCCCCCCATCGCCGTCCTCGGACTGGTGCTCGCGCTGCCCCTGGCCGCGCAGGCGGCCGGGCCTGACGACGTGCGCCAGCAGCTGGGGCAGGGCTGGACGTTCCTGGAGGCGGGCAGCCTGAGTCAGGCGGAGGACGCCTTCACCCGCGCGTTCGAGGACCCCGTGGGCCGGAACACGGCCGAGGTCTACTACGCGATCTCGGCGGTCTGGTGGGAGCGTCGCAACGCGATGGCCGCCTACCTCTGGCTGTCCGACGCCATCAAGGCGAAGAAGGACTCGTTCACCTGGGACGGCGGCCCCGACGGCGACTGGGACGATCGGTTGCAGGCCCGGCTGCGCTTCATGGAGACGAACTTCACCGTCGTGAAGCTGCGCTCCCCGAGTCGCGGCAAGCCGTTGCCGCCCCTCGCCGATCCGGCGCCCGCCGACCCCGTGCTCAGGGAGTTTGGCGACCGCCTGCCCATCGTCATCGCCGAGGGCGTCGAGGCGAAGGTGTCGGTCCAGTGGGTGACGCTCCCCAACGGCACGTACTGGGTGGGCGACGAGCTCAAGGTGCTCGACAGCGGCGAAATGGACGCCAACAAGGCGATCGAGTGGCAGCTGCCCCGCGATGGCGGCAAGGCGCGCAAGGCCCAGGAAGAGCGCGAGGCGCTCATCGCCAGCGGCCAGTCTCCGGCGAAGGCCGAGCGGGACCGCATGGCGTCGGCGGCCGAGCTGGAGGAGGCCCGCAAGCTGGCCGACCAGGCCGAAGCCGAGCGCCGCGAGCAGGCGCGACAGCGCGACGAACGGGACGCGGCCGAGCGGGCTGCGGCCGAGGCTGCTCGGGCGACCGAGGAGGCCCGCCTCGCCGAGCAGCGTCGCCGCGAGGACGAGCGGCGCGCGGCTGCGCGGGCCGACGAGGAGCGGCTGGCCGAGGCCCGTCGGGCTGAGGAGCGCCGCGCTGATGAGGAGCGTCGCGCCGCGGAGCGCCAGGCCCAGCAGGAGGCCGCCCGCCGAGCCGACGAGGAGCGTCGGCAGCAGGAGGCTCGGGTGGCCGAGGAGCGGCGCCTCGCCGACGAGCGCCGCGCCGCCGAGCGGGCCGAGGACGAGCGCCAGGCTGCTGCCCGGCGGGCTGAAGAGCGTCGTGCCGACGAACGCCGGTCCGAGGAAGAGGCCCGGCTTGCGGCCGAGCGTCGGGCGGAAGAGGAGGCCCGGCTCGCGGCCGAGCGTGCCTCGGCCGAGGAGGCCCGGCTTGCTGAGCAGCGGGCTCAAGACGACCGCGACGCCGCCGCCCGGCGGCGGGACGCCGAGCGAGCGGCCGCCGAGCGCGAGCGCGACGCTCGCCTGGCGGAGCAACGGCAGGAAGAGGCGCGCCTGGCGGAGCAGCGCCTCGCCGACGAGCGTGCGCGACGGGGGCAGGACGAGCGGGCCGCCGCCGACCGCCGTCGCCGCGAAGAGGCGCGCCTCGCCGACGAGCAGCGCCGGCAGGCCGAGATCGACCGCGACCGCGCCGACCGCGACCGCGCCGAAGCCGACGCCCTGGCCGAGCGGCTGCGGCGAGACGACGAGCGCCCGGACCGGCCGCAGCGACCCAGCAAGCCCAAGACGTCGGGCGAGACGGCGTTCCTCGACCGACGGGGGCTGCTGTCCGTCGGCGGCGGGGTGGCTTCGGTCACCGCAATGACGGCCGACGGCTCCCGCGCCGAGGCCGACTGGACCGCGTCGGGAGACGTCGCCTACGTCGCGCCCCTGCCCAACACCCCGGTGGGGCTCGCGGTGGGCGTGTCCCTGGCCAGCCTGCCGGTGTCGGGCTGTGCGGCGCGCCAGACCCGCGGTTCCGCCGTGTCCGCCCACGTGGGCCCACGCATCCCCGTCGCCCTGCCCGGCCGCGCCTGGCTGAGCATCCGGGTGGGTGCCCACCTCGGGGGGCTCGCCAGCTGGCCCGTCGACGCGACCCGCCAGGCCTGCGCCGAGGACGCCCAGGCTCTCGGGGCCTCGGAGGTCGCGTACGGCGCTCGCCTCACCGAAGGCACCAGCTCGGGCCGGGTGTCCTACGGTCAGCTGGGCTGGACGGGCTACGGCCTGACCGTGGGCCCCGACGCGGAGGTCGCCGTGCTCGGCGCCCCCGGGGCCAGCAAGTTGTTTGTCGGCGGAGGGTTGTTCCTCCGGCACGATCAGGTGTTCGCCGTCGTCCAGGCGGACGATGTCTTCTTCGCCGACGAAGGCGGAGATCCGACAGCCCTCGTGGGCAAGTCGGTCTCCGCCCTCGACGGTGCCGCATCCATGGCTCGGTTCCAGTTCGGAGTCCGCGCCGTGATGCAGTTCTGAGGCCCCCGTGGAGGATCGCGTCATGCGCGCCCTGCTTCTTCCGCTCCTTGCCCTCGCCGCCGGCTGCGGTGGCGTCGTCTTTCACCCTGCGGACCGCGTGGACGCCGACGGAGACGGGTTCTTCGACCCCGGCTCCCAGGACAGCCTCGCCGGCCTGACGGTCGAGGAGCTGCGCGCGGCCTCCCTGGACTGCGACGACGACAACGACAACGTCTTCCCCGGCGCCGCCGAGCTGTGCGACGGGCGGGACAACGACTGCGACGGGCTGTTCGCCCGGGAAGAGCAGGACGTCGACGGCGACGGCTTCACGATCTGCGGCTTGATCCCCGGCACGTTCCAGCGGGGCACCGACGTCGACTGCAACGACGATCCCAACCTGTTCGGTGCCTTCCAGGCGCCGGACCTCGAGGAGATCTGCGCGATGCCGCCGGTGTCCGGCCTGTCCGACGTCGGCGTGTTCGACGCCCGCCGCCCGACACTCGGACTGGACGACAACTGCGACGGCGAGCTCGCGGCCGGCGAGGAGGACTTCGACCAGGACGGGCACGCCAGCTGCGAGTTGGTGGACATCGCCGCGCCCGAGGGCGACGCCCTCGAGGAGGACTGCAACGACGCCGAGGCGACCATCAACCCGTCCGTGGAGACGGCGTCGTGCGTCGACGACTCGGAGCTGGGCACGAACTGCCAGCCTGTGCCCGACACCGAGCGCATCCAGTGGTACCCGGACTTCGACCGCGACGGCGACGGCAACCTGGACACCGACAGCCACGTGCCCCTGTGCGCGGGCAACGCGCCGGCCGACTACGACGGCACCAACTACCTGCCCGATCCCCTCGAAGACGGCTCGGTGCCCCACGGCGACTGCGAAGACCTGATCGCCCAGATCAACTCCCTGGACCTCGACGGCGACACGTTCTCGACCTGCGAGGGCGACGTGTACCCCGGCGGCGTCAGCGCCGACAACGAGCCCTTGGCCAACCCCGACCAGTTGGAGCTGTGCGACCAGATCGACAACGACCTCGACGGCCAGACCGACGAGGACTTCGATCAGGACCTGGACGGCTCGTTCACCGATCTCGCCAACGACCCCAACGGCTGCATCTCCTCCTACGGCATCGGCGGCATCGACTGCGACGACGCCAGCCCGGCGGCCAACAGCCTCGACCTCGACAACGACGGCGTCTCGACCTGCGACGGCGACTGCAACGACGGCAACCCGGACGTGTCGGCGACGGACAACGACGGCGACGGGTTCGACACCTGCTCGGCCCCCATCGACTGCGACGACTTCGACGCGACGCTGACGCCCCTGGACCTCGACGGCGACGGCTTCACGTCCTGCGGTGGCGACTGCGACGACGCGAACGCCGACGTGAACCCGAGCATCACGGTCCAGTGCGATGCGTTCCTCGACTCCAACTGCGACGGCCTGACCGATCCCCTGGAGTCCGACGACGACGGCGACGGCAGCTCCGAGTGCGAAGGCGACTGCAACGACTCGGACCCGCTGCTGGCGGGCGCCGACGCCGACGGGGACGGCCACTCGACCTGCGCGGGGGACTGCGACGACGGCGACGCGGGCGTCTTCCCGGGTGCCTCGCTGCTGTGCGACGACGTGGCCGACACCGACTGCAACGGCGTGACCGACGCCAACGAGGCGGACCTCGACGGCGACGGCTCGACCGTGTGCGGCGGCGACTGCAACGACTCGGACCCCAGCGTCGACGGCGCCGACGCCGACGGCGACGGCTCGACGACCTGCGACGGCGACTGCGACGACGGCGACGCGGCCGTGACCCACTCCACCGACGACGACGGCGACGGGTGGACGGCCTGCCCCGCGGGCGTGGTGCCCGCCGACTGCGACGACTCGGACCCGGTGCTGAACCACAGCGACGCCGACGGCGACACCGTCACGACCTGCGCCCCGTCACCGGACTGCGACGACACGGACCCGAGCCTCCAGACCCTGGACGTGGACGGCGACAACCAGGACTCCTGCGCGGGCGACTGCGACGACGGCAACCCCGCGATCAAGGCCGGGCTGCCGGACCTGCGGGACGGCATCGACAACGACTGCGACGGCACCGCGGACGAGACGCTCATCAGCGCCGGCGACCTCGCCGTGGTCGAGATCCTCGTGGCGTCGGCCCCGGCCAGCGGCGACGCGGCGGCCGAATACATCGAGGTCTTCAACAAGACCGGGCTCGCCATCGACCTGCGGGGCTGGGAAGTCGTGGTCGGCAACGACGCCACGGGCGGCTCGGCGACCTTCGGGTTCGCGGTGGACTCGGATCCGGCGGCGGCTCGCGTGGTGCCCGCCAACGGTCGGGTAGCCCTGGCGCGGTCGGGCAACGCGTCGGTCTACGGATTCGACGTCGCCGACTACTACTGGGGGGCGGCGTCGTTCGGCAACGACGGCGGCTCGCTGGACCTCGTGTTCGGGGCGACCACCGTCGACTCCATGACCTGGCAGGGGACGGGCTGCGAGAGCAACTGCGGCCCCGGCAACGCGTCGCCCAGCTACTCCACGGACTCAACCTGGCGTCCCGCCCACGCGATGGGGCTGTCGACGGCGGCGGTCACCAGCGGCGATCCGGCCGGCGCAAACGACCTGCAGGCCAACTGGTGCGAGGAGCGGGACCCGCTGGGCCCCGAGGACTACGGCAGCCCGGGCAGCGTGCCGGGTGCGCTGGGGCCTTGCACCGCGGACTGACCGCGCGGGGCTATTCGGTCCAGTCGTCGCGCTTCTTGCGGCTGCGGTAGGCGCCCTGGACCATGAGGCGGAAGAAGTCGTCGCTGGCGGCGACTTCCTCTTCTTCGTTGGTCGCCTCGGAGTCGGACCCGGCGGACTGGTTGGCGCGTCCCGACCGTCCCTTGTTGGCGCTGCCCGCTCGCGCCTTGTTGGGGCTCGACGTCCTGCGAGCAGGGCCCGGGCGCGGCGCGGCCACGTCAGAAGACTCCTTGCTGGGAGTCACTTCGACGGCGGCGGCGCGCTTGCTGGTCTCGTCGGTCTGGTGTTCGGCCACGTCCGCAGCTTGCCACCGGGGGGCCTCGCGCGGGAGGATCCCCGCCCGCACCCGGAGTCTCCATGTCGCTGCAGATCGCTCGCTTGTCGTGGAGTCTCGTCCTGGAGCCGGTTCGGGGGGGCCTCGTGGAGGCGCCGCCTTGGCCCGCGGGGCTCGCCCCGGTCGCCCCAGTGCCGCCCCGGGATCCCATCGACCAGGTGCTGGAAGGGCCGTTCCCCCAGCGCGTCCTGGGCCGGGGTGTGACCGACGGAATCGGCTGGACGGTGTCGGGTCTGGGCCGGTCCGTGGCGTGGACGGCGGTGGCGAGCTGGGAAGCGGGCGAAGAGGATGGCGAGTCGCCAGCGTTCCCCACGGAGGCCCTGCGGGCGTCGGCGGTGGCGGCACTGTTCGGGGAGTCGACGTTGCCTGAGTTTCTGTACGGGCTCGAGGACGACTGGCAGCTGGTGGGGGTGGCGGAACTGCACGCCAGCCTGTGGATGGGGTTGTTGGACGAGCCCCCGCCGCGCAGCGGGGCCGTGATGGTCGGCGACTGCGTGGTGGCTCGGGGCGTCGGGGCGGGCGACGGGCACGTGGCGTTCGAGGCCAAGGCGGGGTTTCGGGGGACCCGCGATCGCCCGGTCGCGAGCCAGCGCCTGCGGGTGCTGTGCGAAGGGTGGCGTGAGCGGTCTCCGGCGCCGGCGGAGTACGGGGCCCTCGCGCTGGGCTGGGGGTCCCTGGCCCGGGCGGCCACGCGACGGGCGGCGGCGCTCAACGCGGTGACGACGGAGGCGGAGTTGGCGTGCGGTTGGGCGGTGGCGGGCGGTCCCTGGCCTGGAGATCCGCCGGATCTGCCTCGCCTGGCCGCTCGGCTGGACGCGCTGCGGGTGGGCCTGCGCCAGGACCTGGAGCAGCTCGATGCGCTGGCGGCGCCGTTGCGCCGGGCGGCGACGCGGCTGCTGGGCGAGGCTGCGCCGATCGAGCCGGGGGGACCGTGTCCCGAAGCGTCGGGCGACGGCCGGGAGTTGGTGGACCGCCTGCGCGCGCTGGAGCGCTCAGCCGAGCGGTGGGCGGTGGCGCTGGGGTCGAGCCGGGCGCTGCTGGACTGATGGCCCGCGGGCCTCAGACCTCTGCGACGGCCTCGAGCAGCTTCTCGGCTTCGCCGGCGGCCTTCTGGGTGGCCTTGAGCCGGGCCCCGACCGCGGTGGACAGCTTCGTCAGCAGCGCCGGAACGTGAGCCACCAGCTCGCGCTGGATCTCCGGGGCGGCCTCGTGGACCGGGGTCTCCGCCTGCAGCTCGGCGAGGCCGGTGATGACCGTGGTCAGCCTCCAGCCGTCGAAGAAGCGCCGACAGCCCAGCTGGGGGCCGCCCTTGCTCACGGGTTCGGGGGGGACCCGGACGCCGATGCCGAGCCGCGTGAGCTGCGCGTCGATCTGCTCGATTGAGCGCGTCAGCCGCGCCTCGGCGTGCTTGAGCTGGGCAGCGTTGGCCTTCAACTGGCCCAGGGTCTTCGCGACGTCGTCGGCCATGGTTGCTCCGAGGCGATGCTACGCGTCGGGAGCCGTGCATTCCAGCCCGGCGGGGGGCGAGGCTGTGGCAGAATCACCGCCCGCACGCAGGCCGTTTCCCGCAATGACAGCGGGCCGAGCTTGCGGCCGTCGGAGGACCCGATGGGCAAGCCCTGCGCCAAGCAAGGCGATCAGATCGTCGCAACGGACATCCACCTGTACCCGGGCAGTCCCCCGGTGCCGGGTCCGCATGCCTACACCGGCATCATCCAGATCAAGACCCACCCCACGATCAACGTGATGGGCATGCCGTCGGCGACGGTGACGACCAAGTCGATGAACACGCCGCCGCACGCGCCCGCCGTCGACGGTCCCAACAACATCGGGGAGATCATCCTGGGCAGCGCGGGGGTCTTCTTCAACGACCTCGCGGTGGCGCGGGTGGGCGACATCGCCAACACGTGTCAGGTCGGCGGGCCGGCGCCGCTGGGCAAGGTGGTCTGCGGCGCGACGGTGATGGCGGGGGAGGTCGGGTCCGCGGCGGTCTCCGTGCAGCAGCCGCCCATCGAAGCGCAGGCCGCGCAGATGCAGACGGCCGAGGCGGTGGAGATCAGCAAGGAGGCCCAGGACATGGCCGCGCAGCTGAGCGCCATCGCGGCGGAGCTGACCGGTGGAATGGCGCGGGCCACGACGACCGCGGCGGCCAACTGCAGTGCGGCGTCGGGCGCCATCAACTCGGCCTTGAACTCGGGGAGCCCCGGCGCGCTGGCGTCGGCGGTGACCCAGGCCCAGGACGCCATCGACGCGGGAAGTCAGGCGCTCGCCGACGCCACCAGCCCGGTTCTGGACGCGACGGATCGCAGCGCCGAGTTCATGCGGCGCGCCCAGCGCGAGGCGGGGCAGGCTCAGGCCATGGCCGATCGGGCTGAGGCGCTCGCCGGGTCGGCGGCGCGGTCGGCGGAGCAGGCTCGGTCCGCGGCGGCGGGCATTGCTCCGTTGGCGGCGGCGCGGGACGCGGCGGCCGACCGGCTGGATGCTGCGCGCCAGGAACTGGGGACCGCGCGGGCGGCGGCTCAGGCGGCCCGGGGTCAGGCCAACGCCGCGGCGGCGGCGGCCGATGCGGCTCAGGGACAGGTGGCGGCGCAGCGTGCGGCCGTGGCCGCCCAGCGGGAGGCGGCCAGCGCGGCCGCGAAGCAGAAGGCGGCCGCCCAACGGCGCATCGCCGAGCTGGGGGGCTGAGCGGTGTCGGTGGCAGAACTTGCAGCCGCGCAGGCGGAGCTGGCGACGGCGAAGGCCGCTGAGGTCCAGGCGTTGGCGCAGGCCAAGGTCGAAGAGGCGAAGCTCGCGCCGATGATCGGCGAGGCGAAGGCGGCCGAAGCGCAGGCGAAGGTGGCCGAGGTCGAGGCGACGGCAGCCGAGGCCCAGGCGGGCGTGGCTCAGGGGGCGGAGGTCCAGGCCCAGGCCGACTCGATGCAGGCGGAGGTCGCGCTCAAGGAACAGCAGATCATGACCGGCGAGGCAGCCGGCGCGGCGCAGGCGCAGGCCGGCGAAGCGGCGGCGGCGTCCCAGGAGGCGATGCTCCTGCAGGCCGACGCCATGGAGAGTTCGGCCATGGCCCTGGCCGAGGCGAACAACCCCGCGGGCAAGAAGCCCGAGGTGATCGCGGCCAGCCAGGAGAACGCCAGCAAGGCGGGCGAGGCGGCCGAGCAGGCCCAGGCCAGCGCCGATGCGGCGGCGGCGTCCGCCGACGTGGCGAAGGCGGCGGGCGAAGAAGGCGTGGCGGCCGCGGCTGAAGTCGGCGTGCCTCCGCTCGAGCCGGGGGCGCCCGCGCCGCCGGAGTTTGCGCTGCCCGAGGCCCCCGCGGCGCCCGAGATGCCGGCGGCGCCCGAGATGCCGGCGGCGCCTGAGATGCCGGCGGCGCCTGAGATGCCGGCGGCGCCTGAGATG
>Ga0055584_100000871_pt1 | contig 29104 bp, 21 predicted proteins | sample OSDHelmetaG_FD_58716 | JGI IMG/M metagenome (GOLD analysis project Ga0055584, IMG submission 58716) | Pelagic marine sediment microbial communities from the LTER site Helgoland, North Sea, for post-phytoplankton bloom and carbon turnover... | ecosystem: Environmental > Aquatic > Marine >... | reverse complement strand
AGGTGATCCTGGCCGATGAGCCCACCGGGGCCTTGGACACGGCCACCAGCCACGAGATCATGGACCTACTGGAAAAGGTCCAAGAGAGCGGCATCACCCTGGTGGTGGTGACCCATGAGCCAGACATTGCTGCGCGCATGCAACGCACCATCTATCTGCGGGATGGCCGCATCGTGGACGGGCTGTGAGCGACCGGAAATACCGCCGATGATGGACTGGATCGAGCAGTGGCGAGAGGTCATCGAGACCTGGGTCTCCAGCGGCTTTCGAACCCTGAGCACCGCTGCGTCCGTGGCCTGGGGCATCTTCATGCTGGTGGTGCTGCTCGCGGCAGGCCAGGGCCTGGAGAACAACCTGCGACACCAATACCGCGATGACGCGATGAACAGCCTGTGGCTCTACCCCGGGGTGACCTCGCGGCCCTACAAGGGGCTCAACAAGGGTCGAAAGATCATCACGGAGAACGCCGACTACGACTGGTTAGAGACGCAGGATCAAGTCATCCAAGCCACCGGCCGCAACAGCTCCCGCGGCATGTCGATTCGCTTCGGTGCCCGCACCGGCAATTTCTCAATGCGGGCCAGCCACCCCGAGCACCGATACACCGAGAACACGCAGATGGTGTCTGGTCGCTTCATCAACGACCTGGACCTGGAGCAGCGCCGGAAGGTGGTTGTCATCGGCAAGCCAGTTGTGGAGTTCCTCTTTCTGAATGGCGAGGAGCCCATTGGACAGCAGCTCACCATCGCCGGCTCAAGCTGGAAGGTGGTGGGGGTCTTCGACGACGACGGCAGCTCGCGGGAGACCAACATGTTCTACCTGCCCTTGAGCACAGCACAGGTGGTCTTTGGGGCGGGTGAGCGCATTGACCAGCTCATGTTCACGGTGCCCGCGGAGCTGGACGCGACCGCAGGTGAGGCACTGGAAGCGCGCTTTCGCAAGGATCTAGGAGAGCGCCTTCGCTTTGACCCAGAGGACCAGCGCGCCCTGCGGATCCGAAACAACTTGGTCAGCTTTGCCGAGGTTCAAGAGGTCTTTACCCAGGTACGCGTCTTTACCTGGGCGGTGGGTCTGGGCACCCTCCTCGCTGGCGTGGTCGGGGTCTCGAACATCATGCTCATCAGCGTCCAGGAGCGCACTCGGGAGCTGGGATTGCGAAAGGCACTGGGCGCAACACCGACCTCGCTGGTGGTGATGATTCTTAGAGAGGCGGTTGGACTGACCCTTCTGGCCGGATGCAGTGGCTTGGGTCTGGGGGTAATCGTCGTCGCCTCCCTACAAAAGTGGATGCCTGAGAACGACTACCTGCGCGACCCGAGCGTGGATGCTCAAGCGGTGCTCATCGCCACTGGCCTGGTGGTGCTCGCCGGGGCGTTGGCGGGATGGTTTCCGGCCCGACGCGCTGCCGCTATACCCCCTGTGGAGGCACTGAGAGGATGAGCATGGCCTTGGACACATGGCTGGAGGTCTGGGAGGTGGTTCGCCGCAACCGCCTGCGAACCCTGCTCACGATGGGCGGTGTGTTCTGGGGCATGTTCATGCTCTTGCTCATGGCCGGCTTTGGCAAGGGCTTGGAGCGTGGGGTGGCCAACAGCTTGGGTGGGCGCTCCAGCAACGCGGTGTTTGTCTGGGCTCAGCGCACCTCTCTGGCCTACCGGGGCATGAGCCCGGGCCGGGAAGTGGACTTTAAGAACGCCGACTTGCCGGCGATTCGGAACGAGGTCAGCGGAATCGAGGTCCTGGTCCCGCGCATGCAGCTGGGCGGCTTTCGGACCCGAAACGAGATCATCGGCAACGGCAAGACAGGGGCCTTTCAGGTGATGGGGGACGCCCCGGAGCTCAAGCGCATCCAGCCCATGTCGATTCGCTCGGGGCGCTTCATCAATCCCCTGGACATGGAGCAGGAACGCAAGGTGGCCGTGGTCGGCGCCCAGGTGGCCAAGGAGTTCTGGGGCGAGATCGACCCGGTAGGAGACAGCATCCAGTGCAACGGGGTGTGGTTCCGAGTGGTGGGCGTCTTCGACTCGCGCCAGAGCGGCGATACCGGCGAGCGGGCCGAGAACACTATCCACATCCCCTTCGCCACCTTCCAGCGAGCCTTCAACATCGGGGATTCTGTTGGCTGGATCGCACTAACGGGCCAGCCCGACGCCAGCGCCGTGGCCCTTGAAAAAGAGGTGCGGCAGCTTCTGGCCAAGCGCCACCGCATCCACCCCGAAGATGAGCCGGCCATCGGCTCCTACAACGCCGAAGAAGAGTGGCGTCAGCTCCAGGCCACGTTCGCCGGAATCCGCCTCTTTGTGGTCATTGTCGGCTCCTTCACCCTGCTCTCGGGTGTTGTGGGTGTGAGCAACATCCTGCTCGTCACGGTGCGTGAGCGCACCTCCGAACTTGGCCTACGCAGAGCCCTGGGGGCCACCCAAGGCCAAGTAGTCCGCATGATCCTGCGCGAGGCCATGGTGCTCGTGGGAGTCGCTGGCTACGCTGGCCTGGTTATCGCCGTCGCCTTCCTGGAACTCTCCAGGTGGCTGATTGGCGCGGACAACCCCACCTTGGGCAACCCCCAAGTCGAGCTCGAACTGGTGCTGATATCCGGCATCTGCCTTGTCTTTGCTGGCGCTCTCGCGGCATGGGTCCCTGCCCGCCGCGCCGCCGCCATCTCCCCTGTTGAAGCCCTCCGAGCAGAGTGAACCCGTGCCGAATAAATCCGTGCAACGCACCCTCCCCATCCTGGCTGTTCTGGTCATCATGCTTCTCTTTATCGGCACCCTAGGCTTTCTCTGGAAGCAGGGACAAGATCGTCCAGAGGAGGTTCAGACCGAGTCCCCCGAGATCCGCGACATCGTGCGCAAGACCGTGGCCACTGGCGCCATCGTTCCCCGCAACGAGGTGGCCATCAAGCCCCAGGTCAGCGGCCTGGTCTCACTACTGCACGTGGAGCCAGGCGAGACGGTAGAGCGCGGCGATCTGCTCGCGGAGATCCAAGTGGTGCCCGACTCAGGACAGCTTGCCAACGCCTCCTCCTCCCTGAGCGCTTCCCGAATCCGCTTGGCCGAGGCCGAACGCGAAGAGCAGCGGGTGCGCTCTATGGTCGAAAAGGGCGCAGTCTCCAAGGCGGCCCTGGACGAGGCCATCACCGACCTGGCCTTGGCCAAAGAGAGCTTGCGTGGTTCCCAGGACACTCTGAGCATCATTCGAAAGGGTGCAGCCGCTGGAGGGGGAGAGGTGCGCACACAAGTCCGTGCCACCGTCGCAGGGATGATCTTGAGCGTGCCCGTCAAAGAGGGTCAGTCCGTCATCGAAGCCAATACCTTCAACGAGGGCACCACCATCGCTGAGATCGCAGACATGACCGATCTCATCTTTCAGGGCACTGTGGACGAGAGCGAGGTCGGACAGATCAGCGAAGGCCTGCCGCTGTCCATCAAGATCGGCGCCTACCCGGACAAGCGCTTCGAGGGCGTTTTAGAGTACATCGCGCCCAAGGGGCTGGAAGAGGGCGGCGCCGTGCTCTTCGAGATCAAGGCTGCGGTCACCGAGCAGGGGGACACCTTTGTGCGGGCGGGCGTCAGCGCGAACGCAGACATCGTGCTCGAAAAACGGGAACAGGTCCTGACCATAAACGAGGCCAGCTTGCTCTTTGAGGACGGGGCCACCTTTGTAGAAGTACAGGGGGCCCAAGAAGGCTTCTTCGAGAAGTCGCCGGTAGAGCTGGGACTGAGTGATGGCATCCGCACGGAGGTCTTGGATGGGGTGAGTACGGGCCAGGTCATCAAGCGGCAGTGAGAATCACCAACCCTTGTGCCTTTCGACCCAAGGAGGTTGAAAATGCCGGGGGGTGAATACGAATGACCGCCAGCTTCTCAAGCCTGAGTAAAATCGCGGGGGGCCTACATTCTTTGAAAGGTGGATACACTCCACCCGAGAGCGACTGGGGTTGGAGCAGAGTTCGCGCCCACAAGCGTCCACATCACCACCGCCCCCGCACTTCGCACAAGAACCCTCTCAGGAGTTCCCATGTCCGCTGAGATCATCGAGCGCCTCTACACCGCATTCGATGCCAAAGACGCTGCCGGCATGGCCGCCTGCTACCACCCCGATGTTACCTTCACCGATCCGGCTTTTGGCTCGCTGAGAGGCTGGAAAGCAGCTGCAATGTGGCACATGCTCATTGAGCGTGGCACGGACCTACGCATGGAGCACAGCCTGGTACAGGCAACAGACCACACCGGAAGTGCGCACTGGGAAGCTTGGTACACCTTCTCCACAACCCAGCGCAGCGTGCACAACATCATCAACGCCAGCTTTCGCTTCCAAGACGGCCGCATCATCGAGCACACCGATGTCTTTGATTTTTGGCGCTGGTCGCGCCAAGCTCTGGGTGCCCCCGGCATGATCTTTGGCTGGTCAGGCATGCTCTCAGCCAAGGTCAACAAGACCGCAAACCAGGGCCTGGAGAGCTGGATCAAGAAGCACGGCTTTGGGCCGGAACTCATCCCACCGCTCTGAGTCTCAAGTGCTTTAGCTCAGGGGCTCTTCTAGCTCCTCGCCACTGGCCCCGCGCGTAAGTACAGCGATGCGCTCATCGGCTTGGTCCAAGCGTTCATGGCAGCTGCGGGTGAGCTCAATGCCCTCCTCAAAGAGCTTGAGAGCTTGCTCCAAGGGCAGCTCTCCTTTTTCAAGCTGCCCCACACGCTGCTCGAGTTGCTCGAGCAGGCTCTCGAAACTGGACTCTTTTTCGCTCATAGGATTCCTATTTGCCCGCGAAGGACAGCATGGCCTGGCCATATAGCCCGGTGAACAGGCGCACCAACCAAGAAGGTGCACTCGTGGCAATGCCCATGCCCAAGCGAACGTGCAGCCCTGGGGTGACAATGGGGGTGTTGCGCTCCAGACCACGAATCGCAGCCCGAGCCACAGCCTGAGGACTGGCCATCACGAAAGCGGGGGGATCTCCACCGCCATCGCTGGCGACCTCGAAGAACTCCGTGGCGACTGGACCGGGAGCCAAACAACTCACATGCACGCCTTGTGCTTTGACCTCGCTGCGAAGGGCGTCCGAGAAACTATTCACGAAGGCCTTGGTCGCAGCGTAGAGCGCCATGCTCGGCAGGGGAAGCATACCGGCCGTGGACCCAACATTCAGGATGCCGCCACGACCTTTTTCCAACATGCCCGGCAGGTATAGATCGCAGAGCTGAAGCACAGCGCGGCAGTTCAAATCCAACATGGGCAGGGAGCTGGGCTGAATGCTGTCGTGGGCACCTGCCTTTCCAAAGCCGGCGTTGTTCACAAGCACATCCACATCTGGAAAACGCTGAAACAAGCCCATGATCTGGACAGGGTCACCCAAGTCACAGGCCATCACCTCGGTAGGCACTCTTAGCTCGCCAGCCAAGGCGACCAAGCGGTCTTCCCGCCGGGCCACCAAGATCAACTTGCCTATGCCGCGGGCTTGAAGCTCCTTGGCAAAACAAACCCCGATTCCGGCGCTCGCGCCCGTGACCAGGGCGGTCAAACCTGTCAGATCCAAGCGAGCCACCTACACGGCCACCTTGATGCGCTCGATGCGCGCCACCTTAAAGGTTCGCAAGTCCCCGGTTTCCACGTTGGTGGCGACCACCACCTGATCTCCAGCGGGGTTGAGCGCCAAGCGAGTGGGCTGCAGCCGGTAAGTCAGCCGCTTGCCGTCCTTTCCGCTGTATTGCACCTTCACCTGCTGCTTGAGCGCGATGGCGCGGTCCAGGGCCTGACGGGCGTCCGCCGGGCTCATGCGGGGGATCTCCGTCTTCTTTTTCTTCTTCTTGCGGCGGCCAGAGGACGAGCCCGGCACAGCGAGCAGGTCTTCGGGTTGAGTGTCCGACTCATGAGCGCGAGCCAGGGGGTTGTCGCTGGTCTCGCGGGCATCGGCCAAGAGCTCATGCAGGTTGCTGCGTGAAACGACCTGGTCGGCATGACCTGGGTACTGGCGGATGTCCCGGGCCGGCACCAGTCCAAGCTCAGAGAGCTCGGCGTAGACCTCCATGAAACGGGTACGGTCGATGGCGTACATGCCAGGAACAAAGCGGTTCAGCAAGAAGGGACGCATGGAGCGTGCAGCCTCGACTTGGCGAATCTTAGACTTCTGAACAGTGAGCAACACGCAGTCATGGAATTCCACGTCTGCGCCTGGGCCCATCCAGATTTTCATGGTCTGCTCGACGTTCTCAGGCAGACCGATCTGGCTGCCATCCCGCAGGAAGTCTAGAATGTCGTCGCGACGCCAGCCCTTCTTTACAGCCTGCTCAACGCTGATCTCGGTGACCTTGTAGGTGTTGGCCCTGTCGCAACCGGTGAGCTCAGCGAGCTCGCCGATGTGGAAGAGCAGCAAGGGCGGCAGGCCAGCGGGGGCCATGACCTCGTAGGAAGGGGTCAGGTAGAACTGACTGAACTCATCTCCCTCTGGTGGCTCGATCATGGCGATGGCGCGCGGCGTGAGACGGTAGAACTTCTCCTGACCCCACTCTCCAAGCTCCAACATGCCTGCGTCGACCAACGGAGCAAAGGAATAGGACTCCCGCTCATTGCTACGTGTGGCTGCAAACTCGCCCTTGTGAAAGCGCTTGCGCCAATCCTCGCCTCGCGTCCAGCGGCGGTACAAGCCCTGTAGGGGCTGCTCGGCGACCCACTCTCCTGACCCGGAGTGCACCGCGTACAGGATCCACTCTGCATAGCGAAAGCGTAGGTCCAGACTCCGGAAGAGCAGGTCCTTTTGATCCTGAGCGTCAAGCTGCAGCCACTCCTCAACAACGTCGCGGTTGACCGCCAGTCGGTCCCCTCTCAGCTCACACAGGCCGTGCTGAATGAGGAAGTCGATGTGGAAGTGGAAGAGCTCGCTGTTCGCTTCCCACAGTTGAGCGAAGAACTCGTCCAGCTCGACCTTGTCGGCCTTGAAGATATCCTGCTGCTGAGTCAGTCGCGGAGGCCGCTGATCGATGTAGGTGCACAGCGTGGTGACCGAGAAGTCCAGTGGCGGGCAGAAGGCTGTCTGATTGCGCACAGCGATGTCGTCGTGCTGGAAGGTGCCGACCGCCAGCTCGCTCTCCAAATGTTCTACAAGGTGCTCGACCAAGGGATCGGGCACCAAGTAAAAGAAGGCACCATCCTGCTCCTCGCTGGCACCCACCAAGCCCTTGTCGGCCAAGACCAAGAGCACGCGCGTCCAGTCGCGCTCATTGCCGCCCAACGAGAGGTGCATCTCGCGCAACAGCTCCTCGGAGTGGGCCAGGCCACCACATTGGATGAGCACAGCCAAGGCCATGCGTTCCTTCTCGTGCAAGCCCTTAAGCATCGTACCCAGGCGTTTGCCCTGAGCGATGGCACGGATGGCGAGCTGCACCATCCGCTTGGTGTCCCCAACACGACCAGGCTGTCCGCCCAGGCCCTTGTATAGGTTGCCCAGCAGGGTCTCGGGCAAGCGAGAGAAGTAATCCTCCAGCTCCTCCAGCTCGCCTTGGCTCAGACGATGACGACGGTTCAGTCCCGCAACAGCCGGTCCACGGCGCTTACGACGACGGCGCCGACGAGAGCTACGACCAGAAGGCGTGGAGACCCCTGGGCCCGCATCATCCTCCCGACGCCGGCCACCGCGGCGACCCTTGCGCTTACGGCCTTCTCCACCACCCTCCTCGGAGCTGGCAGAGGCCTGGGCAGCGCCCGGCCCTTCTTGCTTTTTGTTGAGGCGGCGGCGGCGGCGACGCTTGCGGCCTCCTTCTGCAGGTGCGTCCGTCTGAGTGGACATTCAATCCTCCCGGCAGTGGCCATTGCTTGGCCCTGCGGTGCTGTGTCCGGCGGCGGCGTTTAGGCCGCGGCCCCGTCTTGAATAAAGTAGCGGTAGCCCTGTTCAGTCAGGAAGAGCTGGCGCTTCATCGCGAAGTCCTGCTCCTTACTGTCCTTTGTGACCACGGTATAAAAGAAGGCGCCCGCACCCTTTCCAGGGCGCAGAATACGCCCCAGGCGCTGGGCCTCTTCTTGTCGGCTGCCGAAGGTGCCCGAGACCTGAATGGCCACGTTGGCGTCTGGCAAGTCAATGGAAAAGTTGGCGACCTTGGAGACCACCAAGGTGTTGATCTCTCCGGAACGGAACTGAGCGAACAGTTCAATACGCCGCTTGTGCGGAGTTTTTCCGGTGATCAAGGGCGCCCGAATGGACCTGGAGATCTCGTGCAGTTGGTCAACGTAGGTGCCGATCACAAGGATGTTGTCGTCTTTGTGCTTCTTCACCAACGCCTTGATGGACCGCATTTTCTCACGATTGACCGAGGCCTCTTTGAACTTTTGCTGCTCCCCCATGCGCTCGTAGCGAGCAGCCTGATGGGGCGTAAAGGGCACGCGCACTTCGTAGCATGTGGCCTCGGCGATGAAACCACCTCGCTCCAGCTTCTGCCAAGGCAGATCGTAGCGCTTGGGACCCACCAGAGAGAACACGTCTCCCTGGCGTCCATCCTCACGAATTAGGGTAGCGGTCAAACCCAGGCGGCGGCGACCTTGCAGCGCAGCCGTAGCGCCAAAGACGGGCGCGGGCAGCAGGTGAACCTCGTCATAGATGATCAGGCCCCAGTTCTCGTCGGAGAACAAATGCAGGTGCGCAAAGTCCTCTTTTTTGGACCTGCGCCAGGTCAGGATCTGGTAGGTCGCCACGGTCACAGGACAGATCTCTTTGCGGCTGCCCATGTAGGCGCCAACCTGCCCGTCCTTGAGTTGGGTCTTGTCCTTGATCTCAGAGACCCACTGCTCGACCGCGGCCGCATTGGTCGCCAAGATCAGGGTCTTGGTCTGACAGCGCTGCATCGCCTCGATGGCGACAATGGTCTTTCCTGCACCACAAGGCAGCACCACCGTACCGTGACCGCCCTGAGGACGACCCTGCAGGTGCCACCGGTCCACCGCCTCGACCTGGTAGGGACGAATCGCAAACGGCTTGCCGTTTCCGAGCATCGTTTCACGCAGGTCGACCTTCAGAGGTCCGCCAGGCAGGAAACCCGCCAGGTCCTCGATCGGCCAACCGGCCTGAAGCATCCGCTGCTTGTACACCCCCCGAAGACCGGTAGGAATGGCCCAGTGGCGACGGCCATCCGGCACCATAATTTCCTTCGCGCAGGGCTCCTTGCTGGCCAGCTTGGCCACGTAGGCGGTCTCGAACTGCACCCGTAAAAGGTCTTCCGGCTCGTCCGGGTGAGGCACCAGCTTAACCAAGCCGTAACGCTCAATGGTCTCCTCGGTACTCTTTCGAACTGCCGGTGGGACATCGAATTTAGACAGGTCTCTTAGCCCGTCGATGATCTCGTCTTTGTTCATTCCGGAGCTTGCTGCGTTCCAGAGAGACAAAGGGGAGATGCGATAGGTGTGGAGGTGTTCCGGAGACGCTTCAAGCTCTGCGAAGCGCGCGATAAAGTCGCGGGCAGACTCGTAGCGAGCGTGTTTGGTCTCAAGCAGAACCTTGCCATCGCCTTGGACGATTACAGGATTGTCAGGCTTGACGTGCATACTGCATTCAGAGCGCTCCTCGGGCAAAAACAAGGTTTAAAGTCTTGAATGTGCGAGCGTTGAAGGGGTTCACGAGCGCACCAGCAGCAGCACAGCTACAGGCAAGGCACTCAGCCGTTGTTCGATCAACAAGCAGATCTCCGCTCGCAGTGCGCTACCCGAGGGCATCGCCAAAAACGCGTGCGATGGTCGCGGATGACGGCGGGATGCCAGTCTGACCCGGACCAGCTCGAACGGCACAGAGGCGCCGGAACGAGCTTGTCAGCCTTTTAGGTGCACACCCACGCGATGTCAAGCACTTTGCAGCAGCAAAGTGCTTGAGCCCCCTTCAAATGGATGGTCCCTGAGAGAGGATGACGGGTGGTTTTGTGGGACGCTACCGGCCCGAGGCGCCAACCCAAGACATCTTAAATTAGCTCGTTAAAGCAATGGTTAAACCTCGAATAAAACAAGAATCACCGGCTGTTCAACGCCAACAAGCGCTCCCGAGACAATCCTCTCGATCTGGATGACACGTCTCTAAGGGTCAACCACAGCAGGGCCAGACGGACGCACCTCAGCACGCCAATTTTCACCCCTATTTTTTCCGTACTGCCCTTCGCAAGGACTCCATCGGGATGGACGTATTCGCTGAAAGAACGCACGTATCCCAAGCTCACGAGGCGCCGAACGCACCCAACGAGAAGCCCTGTCTAAGGCGGTCGAGCAAGGCAACGCATCCGCAACCTGGAACGGTACATTCGCGCCCCAAAAATTTGCCTCAAATCTTCTCCAAGACCGGGGCTTTGTCCATCTGAGCCGACAGAAAACCGCGACTGAAATGAATCATTTAGTGATTACTTTTCATATCTTGGCGGGTTCGAGTCGACCTATTCAAACCGTCAAACCGAAGATGACCGACCGCCGGTTTCAAGACATTTGCGACCCAGACAGCTTCCCAATGGTTCAGCTTGTCCACGCTGCGTCAAAATACAAGCCGACCAGCCCCCATGGCCGTTCGAAGCGATACCGGGCCGGCCTAACCAACCTACAGGAATCTGATTTGCCATTCTTCTACACACTGATGATCGCATGCTTGCAGCCGGACGACACCTCAGAGATCCGCGACAGCCAAGCCCCGGAACTAGAGTGCGAGGACGGCTACGCGGTCGATGACGACGAATGCGTCGATATCGACGAGTGCGCGGACAAGCTGGACGACTGCGATGACACGGCCGACTGCACGAACACCGAAGGAGCCTATACCTGCGAGTGCGTCGAAGGCTTCGAGGGCGATGGAGTCGATTGCACCGACATCGACGAGTGTGCCGAGGAGCTCGACGACTGCAATGTCTCCGCCGACTGCACGAACACCGAGGGGGCCTACACCTGCACCTGCATCGAGGGCTTCGAGGGCGATGGGGTCGATTGCACCGATATCGACGAGTGTGCCGAACAAATCGACGACTGCCCTGAGGCGTCAGAGTGTGTCAACACGAACGGCTCCTACGAGTGCGACTGTGATGAAGGGACCTATGGCGATGACTGTGGTCCGCTGTGGGAAGAAGTCGCGGTCTTCACCGACCTGAGCCTCACCACTTCCTACCAGACCGCTGTGTCATCGATTGGAGACACCCTCTACTTCGCCCCAGAGCAAGGCGACGCCTTTTACTCCATTGACGTGACCACCTCGACTCTGAACAGTGAGGAGTACTCCAGCGACTTTTGCGCCTGCGGGTACACGGAAATCCTAGTCTCTTTGGACGGCTCGCTGTACATGTTCGGCAACAGCGGAGCCGCCTTCGACGGCAGCACCTGGAGCCCTGCAAGCTACCCCACCAGCGATCCCGATCGGCGACGGGGCGAGGCCGCCGGAGCGGTGGCCAACGGCAAGATCTGGCAAATGGGCGGCCGCGGCTCTTTGGACACCGTGCAGGCCTACAGCGGTGGCACCAACGGCACCTGGACCGACGAGACGAGCCTACCTTGGGGCGTAAACAACGCCGTCGGGTACTCTCCCGTGAACAATGATCTGGTCTACATCTTCGGGGGAAACGAGAGCAGCGGAAAGACCTATCGAGCCGCGGTTATGGACGCCTCCGGAGACGGACTATGGTCCGAGATCAGCCCAGCTCCAGTGTATTTTTACGCCGCGCAGCCAGGTGGCCAGGTGGCCGAATTCGACGGACGGCTGCTGCTCCAGTACCAGAACGAGCTGGTGATTTACGACCCTTCCGCCGACACCTGGTGGGCCGAGACCCTCCCCATGCCAGAAGGCAACGACCACGTGCTCACCCATGTCGGCGAGCAGCCCTACGTGTTGTCCCAGGTCGGCACGGACGTGGTCCTGAGCAAGCTGCACGATATCGAGTAGCCACTCGACCCGCTGGGGGAGTTGGTGAACTTCGTGGGTCCACGGCCATGCGCATGCTCGCCGTGACCCTTAGGTCTGCAGGCCGCGAAGCCTTCACCGACGACCCGATGGCTCTGAGCGGGCTTTCTCACAGACATGGGCCCGTGGCCATCTCCCCAGACAACGCCTGGAGATTGGCCACCTGACCCGTGCGAGAAGAAAAAGGTGTTCAAGAAATCACCCCAAGAAAGGGTAGCCCCATTCCCGTGGCGGGTTGAGGTTCTCCTTGATCGTGCGGCCACTCACCCAACGGGTCAGGTTGAGCTTGGAGCCCGCCTTGTCGTTGGTACCGCTGGAACGTGCGCCGCCAAAGGGTTGTTGACCCACAACAGCGCCAGTCGGCTTGTCGTTGATGTAGAAGTTTCCAGCAGCGTTCTGGAGTGCCTGCATGGCCTGGACCACCGCATAGCGCTCACGGGCAAAAATGGCGCCGGTCAGCGCGAAGGGGCTGGTCTTGTCCACAGCCTCCAAGGTCTCGGCGTACTTGTCGTCGTCGTAGACGTAGGCGGTCAGAATGGGCCCAAAGATCTCCTCGGCGAGCATGCGGTGACCCAAGTCATCCACCTCCACCAGAGTAGGCTCGACGAACCAACCACAGGAGTTGTCGGCCTTGCCGCCAAAGTGCACAGTGCCAGTGGCATGGGCCAAGTCCAAATAGCCGGAGTGACTACGGAATGCCTTCTCATCAATCACCGCAGAAATGAAGTTCGAGAAGTCCCTGACATCGCCCATTTTAAACTCAGCGACCATGGCGGTGACCCGCTCCAAGACCTCTGGCCAGAGGCTCTTGGGGATGTAGATGCGACTGGCTGCGCTGCACTTCTGGCCCTGGTATTCAAAGGCGCCACGCGCGATGGCCACCGAGAGGGTGACCGGGTCTGCACTCGCATGCGCGACGATGAAGTCCTTGCCACCGGTCTCTCCCACCAAGCGGGGATAGCTACGGTAGTTGCCAATGTTGTTGGCCACGCTCTTCCAGAGGTACTGGAAGGTGGGGGTGGAGCCGGTGAAGTGGATGCCGGCCAAGTCCTTATGGGCCACCACGGGGTCGCCCACATCCGCACCAGCGCCGTGCACTAAGTTGATCACGCCGTCGGGCAGACCGGCTGCGCGGAACAGCTCCATTGTGTAATGGGCCGAGAGGGCCTGGGTGCGGGCGGGCTTCCACACGCAGGTATTGCCCATCAGCGCGGCCGAAGCGGGCAGGTTGGCGCAGATGCTGGTGAAGTTGAAGGGCGTGATCGCAAAGACGAAGCCCTCCAGCGGGCGGTACTCGCTGCGGTTCCAGATGCCAGGGGGGCTGACTGGGGGCTGCTCGCCATACAGTTCGCAAGCGAACTGCACGTTGAAGCGAAAGAAGTCCACCAGCTCACAGCAGGCGTCGATCTCAGCCTGGTTCACCGTCTTGCCCTGGCCGAGCATGGTGCTGGCATTGATCCTGTCGCGGAAGGGACCCGTCAGCAGCTCGGCGGCACGAAGAAAGACGCTGGCCCGCTCGGACCAGGGCAAGGCGGCCCACTCGCTTCGGGCGTCGAGAGCAGAGTTGATCGCCCGCTCAACCGTGTCACCCTCTGCCAAGTGGACATGTCCCAAGACATGCCGGTGATCCGTAGGCATGGTCACATCAAGGCGCCGCGTGCTGGTGACTTCCTTTCCGCCGACAATGCTGGGCAACTCAAGCACTTCCCCTGCTTGACGCTTGACCTCGGCCTCCAGGCTGGCCCGCTCGGGGCTGCCAGGCGTGTAGCTCTTGACGGGCTCGTTGAAGGGAATGGGAGGATTAAAGATGCCGGCCATGAGGAGCTCCTGGTAGACCAAGGCCCTAACGCGGCCCTTGCTACGGACAGGTGAACAAGGGAAATGTGACGTTCAACGCAATTGGATTCGGCAGATTTCCAGGCCCTCGCCCCAGAGTTCGATGCTGTCCATGGAGCCAGTCAAGACCAGGTTCTCTTGTATGTTGACCGAGTTGGTCCACTTCTGAACGGTCTTGCCACCTTTCAGCGAGCGGGCGTGGCTGCACTGCCCCCCACAGCCCACGTTCAAGTTCACCTCGGCCTCGACACAGCCCAAGTCTTCCGGCACGTCAATGATTAGCTTGGCCGGAACCAAAATAGGGCAGCCCCGAGAGGGGTCCTTCATAATCAAAGGCTCGGCAGTCAAACGATCCCAGCGACCCTTTACGCCATCCTGCGTAAACTCCCGTTCTATGCTGACGCTCCGCATGTCGATATCGACCTTGCACTTGGAGTCCACTCTGGACTGCTCCTTCGGCACCTCGCTCAATGGCGCCTCGGTCACGCCCTGCAAGCTGGGGCTCACCGAGTTCAGCGAGACCCGACGCTTGGGGACTTCTGGTTGGATGGCAGGCGCAGGGGCCGTGGTCTCACAGGCAAGAAAAAACAACAGGGTCATGAGGTAAACACTACCCCAAGACCCCGGAGGGGTACTCGGATAGGCAGACTTCGTGATCCGATCCATCTCCCAGCTCAAAGATGATTCCGCCTCCACTCACGGAGGTAAGGCGGCCTCCCTGGGATCGCTCTCCCGGCGAGGGCTCCCCGTGCCGCCTGCCGTGGCCCTATCCATCTCCGACTTTCGGGCCTTCCTTCGGCACAACGGTCTGTGGGACCGTGCAAAAGGGCTGCACCGACGACCTGATCCCGACGCCTTGCGGCAGCTGCGAATGATGATCGAGAACGGCCGCTTGCCCCCCAAGTTGGCCGGTAGCCTACGCCAAGCTGGAGCGGAATTAGGCGATCGACTCGTGGTGCGAAGCTCAGCTATTGAGGAGGATGGAACTGAAAACTCCTTCGCAGGACAGTTCCTCAGCGTGCTGAACGTCCGCCCAGGAGACGCCGTGGAAACGGCCGTAAAACAGTGCTGGGCCAGCGCCTTCTCCCACCAAGCGGTGGCCTACCGCAAGGCCCGCGGAGTGCGCGGTCAGCCCGGCATGGGCGTGGTGGTGCAGCGCCTGGTAGACGCAAAGACCAGCGGCGTGGTGTTCACGATGAACCCGGTCACCGGCAGCTTCTCGGAGCTGGTGGTAGAAGCCGTCTGGGGCCAGGGCGAAGCTCTGGTCAGCGGGCAAGTCGCTCCTGACCGCTACCTGGTCAAACGGCCCAGAAAGCTGCCTCGTGGCCTGGGCCGACTCTGGAATCGCCTCCATGTCCAGGAACTAGAGGCGGACGTGCTGCCCCAAGAGCGACGACTGGCACCGCTGATCAAGAACTCTTTGGAATGGGCCAAGGTGGAGCATCCCCTGGCCCGGAAGCTCAACACGCAGGAGGTCGAGCGGCTTTCCCGCATGGCGCTGCGTGCAGAGCGGCACACAGGCCAGCCGCAGGACCTGGAGTGGGCCATCGACGCCGACGGGCAGATCTTTGTGCTCCAAGCGAGACCCATCACCGCCGCCGGAGACCCTGAACGAGGAGACGGTGTGCTCTGGACCCGGCGCTTTATCGGCGAGCGCTGGGCGGGCCTGGCGACCCCGATGGGATGGTCGATCACCGCACCGATGCTGACCTGGTTGATCGACTACCCGCAGACCTCTCAGCGCTACCTAGGGGGTGCTCCGCCCCTGCGCCTGCTGCGCGGTCGGCCCTATGCCAATGTGACGGTTTTTCGGCACTTGGCTTTTAAGCTGCCCGGTCGCAGTCCCCCCAGCTTCATGTTGGACTTCCTGCCGCCCCAGGAAGTGGAGCGCTGGATACGGCGATTCGCCTATCCGCCAGATCTACTGGTCTACCACTCCATCTTTCAGACCACCTTCGCCGAGCAGCGCTGGCAGCGCTTTCGTTGGAATCCCTGGAGCAACCACAAGGCTTGGGATGCCTTCGCGCAGCGTCTGGCCAAGGAGCTGCCCGCCCTGGCCGTGGTGGCCTTGGGCGTGGAGGAGGGACTCACCCAGCTGGACAAGCTCATCGAGCTCAAGCGCGACTACTTGAAGATCCACGTGGTCTCCCTGCTTTTTGCCAACCTGAGCTACCAGATCATGCACGGCGAGTTGCCTCACGATCTAGCCGACGATGTGCTCACGGCACCGGCGGACAACCCCACAGTGCAGACCAACCAAGCCCTTTACGCACTGGCCACAGGCGCCATGACCCAGGCATCGTTTCTCTCCCAGTACGGGCACCGCTCCAGCCAGAGCAGCTGGGAGCTCTTTGCCACCCGATGGTCCGAGGACCCCGCCGCCCTGGCTCCCTTGCTAGAGCCCTATCGTAGAGGCAAGCTGGGAGATCCCCAGGCCCGGGTGCAAGAGCAGATCCGTGCCTCCAAGCAAGCTCTGGCAGCTCTGCGTCAGCGCCTGCCCACTAAAGATCGTACGTTTACCCTACGTAAAGTGGCTCTGGCAAGACGATACCTCCAGCTGCGCGAAGAGCAACGCTTTGAGTTCGATCGACTGATGTGGGCGCTCAAGCGCTGCGTGACCAATCTGGGCCAGCGCCTGTTAGAAAGCCCAGAACAGGTCCGCTTTCTGGAGCTGGACGAGCTGCGCGCCAGGGCAGCCGGCACCTTGAGTCCCAAAGACGCCCAAGTGCTCATGGCCCGACGTGCCAAGCAGTGGGCGGAATATGCGACCCAGGCCGCACCCCCTACCTTCCTGCTGGGAGATGACGGGGTCGAGGTACAGAACAGCGGGGCAAGCCTGGCGGGCTTGGGCATCAGCGCCGGACGCCACACCGGCACCGCACGCATCCTGCACAGTATCCAGGACGCCGAGCGCCTCCAGCCAGGCGACATACTGGTGACCACCGCAACGGACCCCGGCTGGACCCCCCTCTTCCTTGTGGCCGGAGCCGTGGTCCTGGAGCTAGGCTCCATGCTCTCCCACGGGGCGGTCGTCGCCAGGGAGTACCGCTTGCCCGCCGTGGTCAACGTCGAAGGGGCGACCCAGCGCCTCCAAGACGGCATGCGTATCACCGTGGACGGAGGTCGAGGTCGTGTGTGGATCGAAGAAGACTGAGCACACCGATAGCAGTCCGCCTGCTACTCTTTGGGCCTCCATGAATTCCGACTTCACGCCGAGAATCTACGGCAAATACTACTTGATCGATCGCATCGCGGTTGGCGGTATGGCCGAGGTCTACGCGGCCCGCAGCTTCTCCACGGGCGGCTTTGCCAAGACCCTGGTCATAAAGCGCATCCTGGAGCGCTACAGCAGCGACCCTGCTTTTGTCAGCATGTTCATCGACGAAGCCAAGATCAGCGTGGGCTTGCAACATGGCAACGTGGTCCAGGTCTACGACTTCGGAAAAATCAAGGACAGCTACTACCTGGCAATGGAGTGGGTGGATGGTCGCGACATCAAGCGCATGTTCTCCAAGCTCTCCAAGCGCAAAGAAATCATGCCAGTGGACTTTGCCCTATACATCGCCCACGAGTCCTGTAAGGCCCTGCAGTACGCCCACGACCTAAGCGACCTTAGCGGCACCCCCATGGGCATCGTGCACCAGGACGTCAGTCCCTCCAACTTGGTCCTTTCCTTTAGCGGCCAGGTCAAGGTCGTAGACTTTGGAATCGCTGCCACCCAGGCCCTCACAAACGAGGCCAAAGACGGCATCAACTGGGGCAAGGTCCAATATGTGGCCCCCGAGCGCCTGCAGTCCAAGCAGGCCACGCCCCGCTCCGATCTCTTCTCGATGGGGGTCGTGCTCCACGAGATGCTCACCGGCCGCGGACTGTTCAGAGCCCGGGACCCCAAGCAGAGCGCGCGCCGGATTTTGGCTGGCGACTACCCGCCCCCATCCGCCTTCAACCCAAACGTCACCCCAGAGCTGGATCGCACTGTGGCCCGCGCCCTGGCCCTGGACCCCAAGGACCGCTTTGTAGACGCCGGAGACATGCAGGAAGCGCTCTTTGCCCACATGGATCAGCGCAACCCTCAGCTGGTCCAGCGCAGCATCGCCTTGCTTATGCAGGAGCTCTTTGGGGAGGAAAGAAAAATCCAGATGGCCCGTTTAGAGCACGGTAGCCAGGTGGCCCAGGAGTTCCACGAGACCCTGGGAGACTACTTCGACGCCGATGACAGGCTGGGCAACCGCGGCATTGTGCCCCTGGGGCCTGAACTCTTAGAGGCCCTGGGCAGAAAGGCCAGCGATCCCACCGATGTGCCAATGGCACCTGGCGTAGCGCCCGTCGCGCCCAACACCGAAGCTGCGGGCTTGCCGGGGGGCACAGGCTCCCAGACCAGTGCCACACAACACTCCGGCCAACTGTCCGGTCAACTGTCCGGGTCGCTCTCCGGCCCCATGGACACTGGCAGCTACCGCACCCTGGACACAGGTCGTTTTCGCCAGCCCTACAGCGACGCACGCAACCCCAAACGCCCACGACCCAACGTTCAAGGCACCCGCCCCAAGGCCTCGGAAAAAGAGTTCTCAGCCAAAGTACCCCTCATTGCAGGCGGCATGGCTGTGCTGGGCGCCTGCGTCATTACGGCCGGGGTGTGGTTGAGCCAGTCTCCACCGACCGCCAGCGAGATTCTGGTGGAGGAGATTCGCTCACGGGTCACGCCCACACAGCCCGCCGACTTGCTCCAGGAGCGCGGCTGGGCCTACCTACAGCAAGGCAGCGTGGAGGACAACAAACGCGCTATGGCCCAGCTGGAAGAGGGCGCTGCGGCCAGTCCCCAGAGCGCCTCCATCCTGGCCGGGTTGGCCGTAGCCTATGCCCGAGCAGCCGCGGATCGACCGGCATTGGGCCGTAGAGCATGGGTCCTCTTGGAAGAAGCGGAGCGTCTGGCCCCCAAGTCCCCCCACAGTCTTGCCTCCCGCGCCGAGCTCTCCCTGATCGAAGGCTCTCCCCTGGCTGCTCTGCGCAGCGCCACGGCATGCGAGGAAAGCTTAGAGATCGGCTCCTACTGCTCGCTCCTTAGCTGGAAGGCCCGCTCCAAGGTGGAGACCCACAGTCCCAGAGAGCTGCTGCACCTGGAAGGGAGCGCCGCAGACGGACCAGAACTCCAACGCCTACTGGCCCAGGCCGATCTAAACGCCGGCCAGGTCAACATCGCCATCGCGCGCCTGGAGAAACATGAGGATCTTCGTAGTCGCTTGGCCCTGGCAGAGATTCTGATGCAGGCCAGCGCCAACGAACGAGCCCTGGCACTGATCCAAGTCGAAGCGCAGGAAGGACAGCAGGAAGCTGCACTGCTCGCCGCAGAGATCCACCTGCTTCGCGGACAACCCCAGCGCAGCATGCGTAGCCTGGCCCCCCTGCTGGAGGATCCGCTGCTGCACCGCTGGCCACGGGCCGCGAACGCCTACGTCTTGGCCAGCACAGCAAGTTTGGCCATCGAAGACACGCGGGCAGCCTTGGAGCACGCCAACGCTGCCTTTGAGCTAAGCCCCAACTGGGCCCCCGCCCAACTTGCCTTGGGCCGAGCGGCTCAGGTGACCCAGGATGCTGCGGACATGGATCGGGCCATCTCCGGCTTGGACGTGTTGGGCCTAAGCCCTTGGCAGCAATCCAAGGTACAGCTGGGGGTCGCAGGGTTGGCGATGAGTCTGGAGAGACCGCGCTACGCCATCATGGCCTTGGAATTGGGGCTGGATGCGACCCCCGAGTGGTTGGACCTGCACCTGAGTCTTTCGCTGCTGCGCAGCGCCGATGGAGACTTAGCGGAAGCTGACCAGCAGCTGGCTCCCGCATGGAACTACACCACCACCGCGCTGGCAGGGGCGCTGATTCCGACCCAGCGTCCGGCCCCTCCTGCAAACCCAACCCCTACTCAGGCAGCCGCCTTCTGCCTGGCCGACGGGGGCTGCAGCAACTGGCGCGAAATCCAACCACCAAGTCCATACTGGCAGGCCCGCTTAGCCCTGCTACATGACGAGCCCGCCTTGGCCTTGGAAGCCCTCCAGGACAGCCCGGCGACCTGGATGCAAGCCTGGGCCCTCTCCAGCATGAATGACCCCGGTGCGCAGGCCGCTTGGGACGCCATTCCCCAGAATGCTCACACCGCACTGGTTCGAGCTGAATGGGCTTGGGAGAGCGGCAGCACAGACGAGGTGGAGGCCTACGCCGAAGCTTGCCTATTGCTCGATCCCAACAACCCAAGCGCATTGGCCTTGCTTGTGGCCGCCCGGTGATCGGTGTGCGCTACTCTGAGCTCACGTGACCCAAGACCAAGCCCATCACTTCGGCCCCTACCGACTCGTTGAGCGCATCTTTGTGGACGACGAGGCCGAAGGCTTTCGTGCACTAAGGGCAGGGAGCCGTCAGACCAGCTTACTCAAGATCATGACCCCGCAGATCAGTTCAGATCCAAGCTTTGATTTGATCTACCAAGACAGCGCAAAGTTGGGCCGCGACCTGGACTTACCCGGCCTACTTAAGGTGCAAGACTCGGGTACCCACGAAGGCTGCCGCTACCTGGCCATGGAGTGGGTAGAAGGCCGCAACATGCAGCAACTCCTGAGTAAGCTAAAGAAGGAAAAGGTGGTCTTTCCGGTAGAGCTCACGGCCTGGCTGATGCTCCAGATCTGCGAGACCCTGACCCACCTCCACGTGCTCACGGGCCAAGCTGGCGAGGACCTGGGCATCGTGCACCACGACTTGGCCCCGGCCACCATCGTGCTCGGCTTTGACGGCATGCCGCGCCTCTGTGATGCGCGAATGGTACGCGCAGCGCATGTCGAGCAGCCCGAGCGCAGCGCAGCCCGCGTGGGCCACCCCGCCTACTTTGCCCCAGAACGGGTCAAGGACGGCCCACCGAGCGTGCAGACCGACCTGTGGGCTGTAGGAGTCATCTTCTGGGAGCTGCTGACGGGCAAGGATCTGTTTCGCGGCAAGACTCGAGAGGAGATCATGGCCGAAGTTCTGATCTCGCCCATCGCCAGCCCTGTCCTGCACAACGACGCCATCGACGCGACACTGGCCGAGATCGTGCTGAGGGCCCTGACCCGGCAACCTGAGCGCCGCTTTCAGTCCGCATCCTCCCTGGCGGGAGCCCTACGCACCTGGCTGGATCAAAAGGATCCAGGCCGCCTACGGGCGGGCGTGGTCGGAATCCTGGACAGCCTCTACGTAAACGAAGTGTCCCGAGTTCAGGCACTGACTGCCAAACACTTGCCCCTGCCATCGGAGGTGGACGGGGACCAGGAGCACTCAAGATTAGACTGGCTCCCCTGGACCCTGGCGGCCACAGCCTTGCTGGCCTTGGGCACGGTCGTGCTGCTGATCCTGGCCAAGGACGAGGTTGGCCCACCGCCGGTAACCGCCGCTCAGAACATCGTAGAGGAGATGCAGCGCACCTATCCAGGGGCCGATGGCGCAGCAGAGCACACCCAGGCAGGATGGGACGCCCTGACCGCGGATTCCCCTGCCCTGGATGACTGGGCCGCAGCGGAACTGGGACAAGCTTTGGCCGCAGACCCATCCAGCGCCACCGCGGCCGCCGGACTGGCCCTGGCGTATGCACGCCTGGGTCAAGACAAGCCCGAGCTGAATCTGCAGTCGGTCAAGCTGCTCACTCGCGCTCAAAAACTGGACCCCACCTCGCCAGCCGTCCACCGCGCCGAGCCTGGCATCGCTCTGACCGTGGGCAACTTCGCTGGCGCCACACAGAAGGCACGCGCCTGTCTGAGCGCTCTGCCCCAGGACGCCTTTTGCACAGGGGTTCAAGGCCAAGCACTGCTGGCCCAGGGTCGCCCATCCGACGCCTTTCCGCTGCTGCAAGCCGCCTCAATCGGTCTGCCCAAAGCGGACTCTCTGCTGCGGGCCTCCGGCGAGGCCGCACTGCAGGGCGGCGATCTGCTCGGGGCCCAAACCGCCTTGGGGATTGTTGTCGAGCGCCTGCCCGAGGAGCCCGGCGGGCACTTGGCGCTGGCCCAGCTGTATCTGCAGTCCGGCCAGTGGGATGCCCTGCTTGCGGCGAGCGAGCAGGTCATCAAGCTGGACCGCCGGAACCCACAGGCCCGTTTGATGTTGGGCGAGACCCTGCTCCAGGTCAAGGGAGACGCCACGCAAGCGGTACAGCTTCTCGGCGCCTTGGCCGAGGACCCCGAGTGTCCGCCGGAGCTCTTGCTTCGCGCCCAGACCGGTGCCGCCCTGGCCGCCTTAAAGAGCGAGCGGGCCAGCGAGGCCCAGCGCCACGCCCAAGCCGCCCTGGCCAACGAGCCAGGCCATGCCCCCGCAGTCTTGGCCCTGGCCTATGCCCAACAAGCCCAGGGAGACGGGACCACCGCCCTGAACACCCTCACTCAGGCCAAGCCGGAGCGCCTGCGCAAGGAACGCCGAGCCTGGTTTCGCCTTCACGCTGGATTCCTTCAGATGCAGCTGGGCGCCCTGGCCCAGGCACAGCCCAACTTTGAAGAGGCCCAGCGCACTGCTCCCTCTTGGCGCGCCCCAGCCCTGGCCTTGGCTACCCTCCAAGTAAAGCTCCAAGACCCAGCTGGCGCCCTGGACACCCTGCGCCTTGCCGCCGAGATCGACCCCCGCATCTACGCGGATCGGCACCCAGACAAGAGCCTTGCCCTGCCCACCGCGGCCCAAGCCTGGAGCGAAATAGAACAGGAGCTCAGTGGCGTTCAGCGGGAACAGATAGGCGCCATGTTTGCCGCCTGGATCTGCCTGGAGGGTGGAGGCTGCGCTGAGGCACAAACCCGCCTATCTAAACAGGTAGAACCTCAGTTTACTCTTATGCTTCTCCAAGTAAAGATATACCAAGACGAGCCCCAAGCCGCCCTGTCACTGCTAAACGGTAGCGAAACCACACGCTGGGCTCTTCTGGCTGACGCCCACCAGATCCTGGAGCAGACCGAAGCCGCCGTGAACGCTTTGGACCAAGCCCAAGCCCAGGGTCCCGCCTCCGCAGCCCTGAACAGCCGACGCGCCGAGCTACTGCTGTCCACCGACCCTGGTCGTGCACGCTCTGCTGCTCGGCAAGCCATGGCCGATGACCCTCTGAACCTGCGCGCCGCCGAGCTGCTGCTGCTGAGCCAATAGCAGGCAAGTCCCGCCCGCTTTAGCGGCTCAAGTCCCGCCAGCGCACCCGGTGCTGCCAGATGTGCTGCCACATCTTGGCCTCGCTGGCACTCCAATGTTCCCGATCCGCCCTGCGCTTTCTCAAGGCGTCGGGCGCTGCGCCTAAACCGGCCAAGATCCCCTTTACTGCAGCAGGAAATGCCGAAGAAGGAGCCTCTGCGCTCCAGCCTTTGCCTTGGACCCGCGCGAGCATCAATAGACCAATACGAGCACCGCTAAACGCCGGCCAGAACAGCAGCGCCCCCCGAGGCATGCTGCGCAGAGCAACACGAACCCGATTGCGCTCAACCCAAAAGATCTTCTGCGAAGAGAAGCGCCCCTGACTGGCCCCCAGCGCGTGCTCAATGCGGGCGGAAGGCACATAGCGAAGCGAAAAGCCGGCTCGGCGAGCCCGAAGAGAGAGATCCACGTCCTCTCCGTAGGCCACCAGATCCTCATCGAAGGTTCCCACGCGATCCAAGACGGCCCGATGCACCAAAAACGCCGCACCGGAGCACGACCCGACCGTGCCTGCTTCCTCGTAGTCCTGCTCCGCATCCTCGCGCCCAATGGCCCAGTTAAAACCGTCCGGCAGCAACCCATGTCCCGCGTTGTCCAGTCGCCCTGAACCATCCGCCAACAAAATGCGCGGCTGGTACATCCCTGGCGAAGTCGCAGCCGCCATCAGCTCGGCCACAAAGTCTGGCGCCGCACAGGTGTCGTCGTTGAGCACCAACAGCCACTCCCCTCCAGCTCGAGCCAGCCCAGCATTCGCCGCCGCCGCGTAGTGCGGGTTGTGCCCAAGCTCAATCAAGATGCAGGGGGGAAGCGCATCCAAGTCAGCCTGACCTGGGTCCGCGCTCACCACCACGATCAACTCGTCCACCCCGGTGATCTGTCCCTGCAGCGAGGCCAGACTGCGTCGCAGCCAGTCTCCTCCAAGGTGGGTGACGACGACCACCGAGAGACGCCTCCTCGCCGGGGCCATCAAGGCACCTGGGCCACAAAGATCTTGGAGCGCAGCAAACCCAAGCGCTCCAAACGACAGCGCAGAGCGGTCTCCACACAGGCCACACCGTATCGAAGAGCAGGTTTAAGTTCTATACTCGATGAGTCTGGGGCATAGCGGGTGGGCACCGAAACCTCGCCAATACGAAAGCCGAAGTGCACGGCTTGGGCTAGAATCTGGGCGTCAAAGCCAAAGTCATCCGCGTTGTCCTGCCAGGGTAGGGCCTCCAGAAAGCGTCGGCTGTAGGCCCGGTATCCGGTGTGGGTCTCCGACAGGGACTTGCTTAGGAGCGCATTCTGGGTGGCGGTCAGGACCCGGTTGACTCCATACTTCCACAGCGGCATGCCTCCCTGCAGAGCGCCGCCCCCCAAGACCCGACTGCCCAGCATCAAGTCGTACTGACCGGTGGCGATAGGCCAGGCCAGGGCCGGCAGCTGGCTTGGAGCGTACTGGTAGTCCGGGTGCAGCATGACCACGACATCGGCACCCGCATCCAAGGCAGCCCGATAGCAGCGCTTCTGGTTGGCGCCGTAGCCGCGGTTCTCCGGCTGCACCAGCACCTGCTCGATGCCCAAGGCCCGCGCCACGGCCACAGTGTCATCGCTGCTGCAGTCGTCGACCAGGATGCGCAGGTCTACCACCCCCTCGGGGATCTCCTGAATGCAGCGCGCCAGGGTATGGGCCGCGTTGTAGGCAGGCAGCACAACAGCCACCCGCTTTGCGTTGATCATCGCCGGCAACACTCCAACAGTGTGGGACTGGGGTGTACCATTCCCCCATGCCCCCAGTCGATCGCCAAGACCTGGATCCCGCTCTGAGCGAGACCCTGAGCACCCAGAAATACGGTACCCAACAGGCCATCGATGGTCTGCGTGTGCTCCCGCTCAAGGCCCATCGGGATGACTCGGGCAGCTTTGTCGAGCTGGGCCGACTGGACCAAGCCGGTGCACTGCTCTCCATGCCCGACTTTGCGGTGCGCCAGATCAACCACAGCGTGCTGCTGCCCGGCGGAGTAAAAGCTTGGCACCTGCACCTATCCCAAGACGATGTGTGGTTTGTACCAGAGAACAGCAGGGTAATCGCCGCTTTTCGTGATCTGAGAAGAAACTCGCCCAGCAAGGGCCAGCTTCAACGAGTCACCTTGGGAGGCGGAGAACCAAGCTTGGTGCGCATCCCAGCTGGCGTGGCGCACGGACTGGCCAATCCCTTCGAGACCCCCGCGGCCCTAATCTACCTGGTGGACCAGGTTTTTGACCCTGCGGACCCCGACGAGCGGCGCCTGCCTTGGGATGTGTGGGGCGCGGAGATCTGGGAGCGAACCCGGGGATGAAGGCCCTTATCCTGGCCGGCGGCAAGGGCTCTAGACTGCGCCCCTTGACCTTCACCCGCTCCAAACAGCTACTGCCGGTAGCAGGCCGTCCCCTGCTCCACTACGCGGTCGACGCGGTCCGCCAAGCCGGCTGCAGCGATGTGGGCGTGATCGTGGGACATACAGGGGCGGAGATACGGGCCTCGCTGGGGGATGGATCCGCGCTGGGTGTGCGCATCACCTGTATCGAGCAAGAGGAACCGCTGGGTTTGGCCCACGCCTTGCTCAAAGCCCAAGACTTTGTTGGAGACGCCCCCTTCTTGATGTTCTTGGGGGACAACTTGCTGCAGGGCTCCCTGGCGCCGATGGTGCAGAGGCATCTGGCTGAAAAGAATGCAGCGACATTGCTCTTGGCACGCGTACCCGATCCCCAACGCTTTGGGGTGGTGCAAGTCCAGGGTGAGCGCGTCATCCGCCTGGAGGAGAAACCCAAGCACCCCGCAAGCGACCTAGCCCTGACCGGCATCTACCTGCTCGACGGTCGTATTTTTGACGCGGCCCGCACCCTAAGGCCTTCGGCGCGCGGGGAGCTGGAGATCACAGATGCCTTGCAGGTGTTGGTTGATCGCGGGGAGCCTGTGGTGGCCACCGAGGTCCAAGGCTGGTGGAAGGACACTGGCAAGCCTCAAGACCTGCTGGCTGCCAACCGCTTGCTCTTGGCCAAAGGCAGCCGCATCGACCCAAGCGCAGTGCTGACCTGTGAGCTGCGGCATCCGGTGTATGTGGGGCCCGGTGCGCGGGTGCAAGGCGGTCGAATCGGACCCAACGCCGCGATCGGAGCGGGTGCTCAGCTGAAACAAGCCACGATCGAGGACTCCATCCTGATGGACCAGTGCCAGGTCCAAGGCGTGCAGCTCAGCCAGAGCTTGATCGGCCAAGGGGCGCGGGTCAGCGGACATGGCGCCGCCCGGCTACACCTGGGTGACCAGTGCTTGGTGGAGCTGAAATGAGAGTCCTGGTCACTGGCGGAAGCGGGTTTATCGGTGCACAACTTGTCCATCGAATCCTGGCGCTCCACCCCACCTGGCAGGTGTGCAATCTGGACGCTTTGACCTATGCGGCGGACCCCCACGCCCACGACAAGGCCGGCCCAAACTATCGCTTTGAGCATGGGGCGGTTCAGGACCCAGCGGCTGTAGAGAGAGCCTGGGGTTCAGGGATAGACCTGGTCTTTCACTTGGCAGCCGAGTCCCACGTCGACCGCTCCCTGACACACGGCGGGCTGTTCTTGGAGAGCAACATTGGCGGCACCCAAGTGCTGTTGGAGAGAGCGGCCCGCTCCCCCGTAAAGCACTTCATCCAGGTGTCCACGGACGAGGTCTACGGTGACCTACCCACCGGCGCGCCTCCCTGCACCGAGCACGCACCCCTGGCGCCGAGCAACCCCTACGCCGCCTCAAAAGCCGCCGGAGACCTGCTGGCATGGGCCCACGCACGCAGCTTTGGAGTTCCCGTCAGCGTGACCCGCTGCACCAACAACTACGGGCCCACACAACACGGCGAGAAACTGATTCCCAGCGTGTTGCGACGCATCCTGGCGGGACAAGACATCCAGCTCTATGGCGATGGCCTGCAATCCCGAGACTGGATCCATGTCCAAGACCACGTCGACGCTCTGCTGCACGTATCGACGCTAAGACCAGGAAAGACATGGCATATCAGCGCAGAAATGGAGTACACGAACCGGGACCTATGCGCGCTGATACTCAAGTCTGTCGGCCGCTCCCTGGCAATCACCCCAGGCCCCGACCGCCTGGGCCATGACCGACGGTACGCCTTAGATCCCAGCGCCCTAAAAGCCACCGGCTGGGCACCGGCCATTCCCTGGGCCAGCGGACTGGATGACTGCGTCCAACGCATCGCCCGCCATCTTCATGAGCCCCCAGATGCGCCCTGAACTTCACGCGGGAATCGATCCCGAGCTCTTCGACGCCCACTACTGGTACCGCCAGGAACTGATGCACTTCGGGCGCAAGCTGGACCTGTCTACGGCAGGCGGCCAGTTCCAGATCCACGACCGGATCAGCCACTTTTTACGCACCGGCGAACGTCTGGGGCCAGACAGCCACAAACCCAGCTCCCAACTGGACTGGCGCACAGCGGATCTGGATGTGCACACGGTGATCAGCGACAGCTACCGCAACACCCAGAATGTACGCAGCTTTTTCGCCGCGCACCTTGGGCCCGACTTTTCCTTCACCATCTGCCTGATGACCTGGATCAAGGAGAACCACGGGGCCAGCTTGGCCGACGCCCTGCAAGCCGAGACCACACGACGCGCACAGCTAGCCCAGGGCAACACGCCCGAGCTCGCACCCCACAACCCATACGACAGCTTTGCTCGCGACTACTTGGCCCACCATCCGGAGTCGGAGCAAGACGACATAATGGCCGCGTGGCAGGTGCTGATTCAGACACCCAGACCTGGGTGCCGGGGCCGAGGATTCATTTTTGACCCGCAAGATCGGCCCTGAACCTGTAGGGTAGAAACCACAGCAGAGAACCCCATGCCCGCCCAAAGTCGTCGTCCGCACAATCAACGCATGAGACAGCGACAGAACCGGGACCAGCGCCAGAGTGAGGGCCAAACGGCCGCATCGACCAGCGCCTTGGAGCAACCCGCCTGGATGTCCTTTGTGGACCAAGCTGGGAACGCAGCCGCAGTGGAGCTCATCACCGGCGCCAAGGAAGACGAGGCCACAGCGACCGAGCTGCTGAATGGCACGACCCACACCGAACAGTCCATGGGCGGAGCAGAGGGCGAAGACGTCTCGCCGGAAACCCCCTCTCAAAAGCAGCCAACGGGCAAGCTGGCCCAGGTCAAAGACGCCCACAAAGAACGCCTGAAAGGCGGGCTGGCCCTGACGATGAACGCAGGGCTCAAGAACGAAATGGCGTCCTTCAAGGAGCACTGGACCCAGTACAAAGCCAAGTACTTGGCCGTCGCAGCCCAAACCCACGTGCCGGCGGAGCTGGTCGCCGCGATTCACTGGCGCGAGTCCTCTGGCAGCTTCAAGAAGTACCTGCACCAAGGAGACCCGCTGGGGAAGCAGGCCGTCAACGTACCCACCAACATCCCCATCTTTCACGACTGGCACAAGGCCGCCGTGCACGCCCTGACCATGAGCGACAAGGCAGCCAATCGGGACAACCTGGGCATCAACGCCGACACCGAAGATCCCGCTACCTTGGCCAGCTACGCCGAGGCCTACAACGGCTTGGGCTACCACTACCGTGGCAAGCCCAGCCCCTACGTGTACAGCGGCACCGACGCCTACACCTCGGGCAAATACGTGCGTGACAGCCAATACTCCAACGGCACAGTGGACAAGCAACTGGGCGTGATCACCATGATGGGGGCCATCGGCGGCATCAACCTCTCTTTAGAGGAGCTCACTTCGAGCACTGCTTGGAAACGGGTTGAGGCAGGCACCTTGGTGCTAAAGCGCGGGATTCGCGGCAAGGCGGCCGAGATGGCGGTGACCATCTTGCAAGAGAAGCTCAAAGCAGACGGGCAAGTGCTGGGCGTGGACGGAGACTTTGGTTCCGGGACAGAACGCGCCCTGAAGGCCTTTCAGGCAGCCAAGGGACTGCCACAGAGCGGCACCTTGGACGCGGCCACGCTGGATGCCCTCTGACGGAGCAAGCCATGCAGCTTCGACACACCACTGGGTCGGCCATTTTCTGACGAGTGACGGCGCAGCTGCGCAAGCCAAGCGCAACCGCCGGACCCGCTGCCGACTATGGCTTAGGAACGGGCCGCACATCTACCGGACCGAAAGGAGCGCCCATGGCCATTGAAAGAGAGCAGCTCTCGACCTACCTGCGCGGCACCATCGCA
>Ga0055584_100000870_pt1 | contig 29114 bp, 26 predicted proteins | sample OSDHelmetaG_FD_58716 | JGI IMG/M metagenome (GOLD analysis project Ga0055584, IMG submission 58716) | Pelagic marine sediment microbial communities from the LTER site Helgoland, North Sea, for post-phytoplankton bloom and carbon turnover... | ecosystem: Environmental > Aquatic > Marine >... | reverse complement strand
GCCGACTGAGGTCGCCTAATTGGGCAAGATGAGGGAAGGCTGTCGAAGAAAAAGCACACGAAGTCTTAACACCACTCACCGACCGGCGCATGCTGGGTATAGATCGCAAGCTCGCCGTCGCTTATCGGCCAACCCAACGTGCTTCAGGAAAATACCTTGTCCGCGAATAGCCTAGGACCTGTTTATCATTCGTGCGCGGCGCTGTTCGACCCGACGGGCTACAGCAGCGGTGCACATGAAAGATAAACAGGCCCTAGGCATCACATGCATCTCGATCGCGATGCTGATCATCTCCTTGCAAGACGCAATGGTCAAACAGTTTCACGCGCACTACGCACTACACGAGATAATGTTGGTGCGAGCAAGCGTGGCGTTAATGTGGATCCTAGCTTTTGTTCTTGTCACTGGCGCCGCAAGCAGCCTGCGCACAAGGAACTTTCCGTACTTGTTGCTGCGTGGCTTGATGTTAGTCATAGCAAACAGCTGTTTCTTCCTCGGCATTGCCGCAATGCCAATCGCGGAGAACGTAGCTTTGTTCTTCGTAGCGCCGTTAATAATTACCGGAGCGTCTAGTTTGATATTGAAGGAGCGGGTTGGACCACGTCGTTGGAGCGCCGTGTGTGTTGGTTTAGTTGGCGTTGCCGTGGTCGTACAACCAACATCGGAAGTCTTGCGCTGGGAAGCTTTCTTACCCATTACTGCAGCCGCCGCCTATGCGTGTATGCAACTTATGGCGAGGCGCATCGGCCGGGTCGAGTCAGCTGCGACGATGGTCGTGTATATGCAACTGACCTTGGTATTTTTTAGTCTCGGCTTCGGCTCACTCTTCGGCGACGGCGCGTACGCACAGTTTGCACATGTAAGTAGCGAATTCTTACTGCGAGCATGGACTATGCCAGACACGCAAGCGTTGTTGCTGTGGTTTGCGATGGGCACACTCAGCGCCGCTGGCAGCTTCTTGATGACGCAAAGTTACCGCGTCGCAAACGCCGCCCTGATAGCAACTTTCGAGTACATTGCCATCCCATTTTCGGTGCTTTGGGGTTATTACCTTTATGCTGAAGTGCCCAACGCAACTGTGGGCGTAGGCATCGCGCTAATTCTGGCAAGCGGCATCTATATCGGACATCGTGAGTTCGTGTTGGCCCGTCTTGCACGCCACGCATAGAACAGGTGGGTCGGCAAACAACAAAACATTTGCTTTGCGGATCCCGGCAGTTACGATAGCGAGCAACACAAACCCTAAGGACAAGCAAATGCATGCGAGTGTTCTAAGTCAAGCGGATCGCGCAAATGATGGTCATCAGATCGATGACGCCACTGTGTGGCAAGCATCAGACTTCCCAGACGACCGCCGATACGTGCTGGCGCTTGATGCACAAATGGCGGCTGAGATCGTGGCTCAGGCGCGCCGTGGCCTAGCCGACGGATTGACTCCCGACACCGTGACTTCAGAGAACTTCGCACTACCGCTTTGCGCAGCCGTATTGGCGCGCGCTTACACGCAGGTTGAACACGCACCAGGCTTTTCTTTGGTTTCTGGTTTTCCTGTCACGCAGCTAAAAGAGCCAGAACTACGCCTCGCGTATGCCGGCTTTTGCAGCTACTTTGGCAACATCACGATACAAAATCGTGACCGCGAGCAAGTCCTTGAAGTGACCGACAAAGGCAAGAGTTATAGTCTTCAATCGCGCGGTTACCACAGTACCGTACATCTCGATTTCCATAATGATGGCACCAATACCGTGGCTTTGCTGTGTACCCAAACCGCGGCCGCCGGTGGCGTCAGTCAACTGCTAAGCGGCCCGGCCGTTTACAATCAAATCGCGCGCGAACGCCCTGATCTGCTCGCGCCATTGCTGCGTGGGTTTCATCATCACCGCCGCGACCAGCTCGATCCAGGTGATGCGCCAGTAACACCCTATCGCACGCCAGTGTTCAGCTTTACCGACGACTTATTCCATATGGCCTACGCCGGCCCGTCCATTATGTACTGTGAGGAAGAAGGGATAGTCATCAATGACCACGAGAAAGAGGCCTTGGGCTTTTTCACCGAGGTCTGCGCGCGTGCGCACCTGCATGTTGCTATGGAACTACGACAGGGTGACATCCAGCTGGTAAATAACTACTTAGTGCTGCATTCACGCACGGCATATCGCGATAGCCCCGAGCAAGTGCGGCGCTTGCTACGCTTGTGGCTGGACGACCCACGTAGCGCCCGCCTTGGCCCTGGCAAGATGGATTGGTATCTACCCGCCCTATCACGATTTACGCGCATGGGCCTGGTCGCGGGGCTGGAACACCAATCCACCGGAGAAACAGCCAATGATCAGCGTTAAGCAACTAGGTTACGTTGGATTCGGCGTCTCGGACCGGGCGGCGTGGGCAGACTTCGCAATGTCGATCTTGGGCCTGCAGGCCTTGAGCGACAGCGCCGATGATGACATCGATCGCTACAGAATGGATGAGTATCGTGCGCGGGTGTTCGTGTATGCCGATGAAATAGATGACGTCGGCTTTATCGGCTGGGAGCTGGCTAACAACAGCGAACTCAATGATCTAGCCGCCCAGTTACGCAACGCAGGCGTAGAAGTGCACGCTGGCAGCGCCGCCCTCGCCCAGTCGCGCTGCGTCGCGCAGCTTATGCACTTCAACGACCCGTGCGGATTACGCCATGAGATCTATTGTGGCGCACACATTTCATTCGACAAACCGTTTCAGTCACCGCGCGCAATATCTGGTTTTGTAGCCGGCGATCAAGGTATCGGACATATTGTTCTGTCGGTCGATGATCTGCACGACGGTCTCGCCTTCTACCGCGATGTGCTCGGCATGCGTGAAAGCGATTTCATTACCATTCAGCGGGCTGGCGCAGCATTTGATATCGGTTTTCTGCACTGCAATCCCCGCCATCACACGGTCGCCTTAGCCGAAGTTAAAAGACCGAAACGCTGCCTGCATTTGATGTTACAAGTCGACAGCTTGGACGACGTCGGCACAACGCATGCACTGTGCGAGCAAAACGGCATCCCCATTGCTGCCACCCTCGGTCGGCATACCAACGACCATATGGTGTCGTTCTACATGAACTCGCCATCAGGATTCGAAATTGAATTTGGTTGGGGTGCGCGTACCGTCGACGATGCGACTTGGAAAGTGCAAACGCATCATGCGCCTAGTATTTGGGGCCATCAGCGTAACTGACAGCGACGCACAGGCAGGTCATTTGCGCACGCGCGCAAGCAATGCAGTCCGACAATTCAGCTTATTCGCACGAGTGATCGTCTGCATCAACCGAGAAACGTTCCAGCAAGTCATCTCCAGCACGCACTCGGCGCACGCCTCGATTCGCAAAGCCGCCGTCAAAATTGAGGATTGCGCCAGTCGCCATCGACGAATTCTCCCGCGACGCCAACAATACGTAAGCACCCGTATATTCCTCGGCAGTGGGCAGGTCAGATAGCGGTAGAACAGCGTCGCGTGGCCGCGTAAAAAATGCCTCAGTGATGGATCGGTCCTGCATACCGAGTGCGCTTGGGCCGCGTAAATCGCTCGGAATAGCGCCCGGCGCTACCGCGTTAACGCGTACATGTGGCGCGCACTCGAATGCCAGTTGTTTGACCAGCCCAACCGCTGCGTGCTTGGAAGCAGTGTAAATCGGCCCGCCGCCATCAGCGTGAAAGCCAGCATTGGAGATGGTAAAAATCATACAGCCGCGCGCGCGCGCCAAGGCCGGCAAGGCGGCTTTGGCAGACAGCAGGTAGCCTTTTACGTTGATGCCGATAATTTCATCGAATGTACTCGCTATGCTTTCATCAGGCAGATCGACCAATGCGGTGTTGTAATCCCAAATACCTGCATTCGCTACCAGCACATCAAGTTTACCGAAACGCTGCACCGTCATTGCAACCGCGTGTTGCTGGTCGGCCAACGATCGGACGTCGCCAGCTATACCTTCGACACGGTCGCCGAAGCGTTCTTTTATTGCTTCGATACGCGTTACGCTCTGATCGAACACACCTACCTGCGCGCCCTCAGCGATAAACCGCTCAACAATCGCGGCCCCAAGACCGGACGCCCCACCAGTGACTAATGCCACGCGCGCGCCCAACCACCCGTAATCTTGTGCTCGTTCCGACATCGGTTACCCTGCTTTAATTGTGTAGGCTAGAAAGCCAATCGGATATCAACATGCAGCCTATGGTGCAATCACCGCGCCGCTAGCGTACACCAAGGACGCGACCATCAAATCCAAACCACGCAATGCACCACTAAACTCGGCGACGCAGCCACCTCCGACACAGTCGTTGACCGGCAAACACGAGATGCAAGAGTCAGCCACTGCCGGCATCTTAGTGGCGTTTAGAATCCGCAGTTTTCGCTTTCAATTTTGCGCTGATCTAGTGGTCGCGTGGGCCATTGAGATGGAAGTGATCATCCTCGCGTGGTACATCCTAACCGCGACCGACTCACCATTCTTATTGGCTCTGCTTGGGGCACTGAGATTCGGTGGCACCTTGCTCTCGCCGCTAGTAGGTGCTTACGCAGACCGTATCTCACGTAAACGATTACTGTTATGTATTCGCCTGAGCTTCACCGCCTTAGCGCTGGTGCTGATGGCTTTTGCACTGCACGACGCAGTAACACCACTGGCCGTATTTGCAGTCGTGACTATCGCTGGTTTGCTGCGACCCGCAGACATGATGCTGCGTCAATCGCTTATCGCAGATACCGTCGGGCCGTCTATTTTGACCAATGCTTTAGCGTTTTCTCGTATGACGGTCGATAGCGCTCGGATGTTTGGCGCACTCGCCGGAGCAGGCTTGATGGCAGCCTTGGGCCTAGCCAACGCTTATATCATTGTGACGGTGCTATATCTCGCCAGCACACTGTTAACTCTGTTTATACAAAGCGGTCAACGCCCGGCACCAGCGAGCGTCGCACGCCCGTTCGCAGAACTACGTGAAGGGATCATGTTGTTGCGCGACGCGCGCGCGCTTAGACACATCCTCTATCTGGCGTTTCTGGTGAACCTAACAGTCTTATCCATCACCGGCGGATTGCTACCCCTTGTTGCGCGTGACATTTACGGCCTGGATTCGCTCGGGCTTGGCGTCATGGCTGCAACATTCGCTGGCGGCGCGCTAATAGGCTCGTTGCTCACAGCAACCTTGATGCGTAGGTTTGATCCGGAGCGATTAATGTTTCGCTGTGCCATCCTATGGCACTTACTCATGGCCATGTACACGCAAATTGACAGCGCCAATATTGGCATCCCGATGCTCGCCGTTATCGGTCTCGTATCAAGCTTTGTGATGGTGCCTATGGCGTCGTGCCTGTTACGCCGCACACCGATAGATTTTCGTGGCCGGATTATGGGATTACGCCAGCTTGCAGTGTTCGGCCTACCACTAGGCTTGCTGTGCAGCGGCGTGTTTATTGAATGGACTAGCGTTGCCACCGCGCTGTGCTCTTATAGCTTGGGCGGCGCGGTGTTTACATTTTTCTTGTGGCGTTCCTGGCGGACGGGTGAACTCGCCCAGGCTTAAACTTCGACGCTCCCACGCCCAGGCGTCAAGAGCGCGCAACCTAGTCCTCGCGCGTGCAAGGATCATTCGTCCCGATGAATCGCAACAATCACATAGCCGCCCGAGCGCTCATCCAGCTCAAGATCCACTAAGCCACGTTGTTTGGCTTCTTCCAGCAGATCGCTAAATGATCGGAACCCATAGTTGCTCTCGGTAAAGCCCGGACGGCGACGCTTCAGTGTTTGTTTGATCATCGATCCCCAGACCCGTTCCCCACGCTCAGCAAACAGACCTTCTGCAGTGTCCAATACCAAGTCTATCGCCTCATCAGACTTTTCTGCATCGCTAACTCCCACGTTAGTTGGCGTTTCTTCTGGTTCTTTTTTGCGTGTCGGTATTTCACCTTTCACGACTTTCTTCGGCTCAACCTTTTTCTTGCTCGGTTGGCTGCGTCGCGATCGCGTCTTCGCATGGGCAACGGCGAGATCGTCATAAAACAAGAACTCGTCGCAGTTGTTCATGAGCAACTCGGAGGTGCTGTTCTTGACACCAACGCCAATCACCAATTTTGCGTTTTCGCGCAACTTACTGACTAAGGGCGAAAAATCAGAGTCACCACTGATTATCACGAAGGTATCAATGTGATCTTTTGTGTAACACAGGTCGAGAGCGTCAACGACCATACGAATATCAGCCGAATTCTTACCTGATTGGCGCGTGTGGGGAATTTCGATGAGTTCGAACGCCGATTCGTGCATCCCAGCTTTGAACTCCTTGTACCGCTCCCAATCGCAATAGGCCTTTTTAACTACGATATTGCCCTTTATCAGCAAGCGCTCAAGCACCAGCTGCATATCGAACTTCGGAAACTGTGCATCGCGCACACCCAACGCAACGTTCTCGAAGTCGCAGAACAGCGCGAGTGTGTGGTCCCCATCAAGTGCATTCGACATACAGATATTCCTTAAGACAAAGCGATGACCGCTTAACAGCCGACGAGCCTATTGTTAGGTATAGGTACCTGCATCCGGATCGAGCAGGATGTCGTTACCATCAAGCTTAATCGGATAGACCCGCAGCGCCTCATAAGCTGGCGGCATTTTGACGGCACCAGTGCGTATACAAAATCGCGCCATATGCAGGCTGCAGACAATTTCATCACCTTCTACATAGCCATCGCACAAAGACCAGCGATCATGCGAGCAAGTGTCATCGATCGCATAGTAGTTTTGCTCGAACTCTACGATTGCAATCGGATCACCGTCCCATTCGTATAAAAATGGGCGGTCGGGCTCAAGATCTTGTGTTGAGCATGCGCGAATAAAGGCCATAAACAGCTCCACCTGTTTGTGATTTAAAACTTGGGTTTAGCGCAGGCGACACTGCAACCGCTCTATTTGTCGCTAGAAAAACATACTTAGATTATTCGCCAACACGGTGGTCTGATCGAGCACAATATACCGGCTCACGATAGACCAACCTAAGGCGTGCTCACTCGGGCGCAGCACGTCACTACGCGAGCCCACGAGCTGATCAACCTGTCGCTCGAGACGCGAGCGATAGAGATGGAAGTAGGACTCGACACCGACTGCATCAGGAGTGTCTGTCGGCACAATTCGCACGTTCGTGATCATGTGACGCGTGCGTGATGGCGGTTCTTCTGCCCATGCCATGCCCGTTTCTAAGCGTTTCAGGCGCATGTCGATGGACTGCAAGGTATCGTCGAAAAGAAAGCTTTGGTCGTCGTTTGCCAACTCGTCGCCGCGCTCGCGCTGCGAGCGATTAAAGCGCAACGGCATACGATAGCGCAGGTCCGGTGCCAATAGAGCATACCAATCACGATACTGTCGCGCATCCAGCAGTGCCGCTTCAGCGAACAGAAACTGCTCGATCCGCCAATGCAGTTCAGGACTTGCGCTCAAGGCCTGCACCAAACCAGGGGTACGCTCTATCGATGCCATCGTTGCTCCGTTTGCTTAAGCCTGACTAGTTGCGTCGCGCAAGCCTATGCTTGCGACGAGTCTGCGCTGCTTGTGCGTGGATACATGCTTGCCCAATCGTCAGTGACGAGCATTTGGCCCCAGTGCGAATAGAATCCACGCGCCGCCTCCTCGCCATAAACATTGCCAATGATACCCGGAAAATCAGGGTCATCAGCACGCGCATGGCCACGCCCCATGCCAATATTTAGACGGGTTTTACGGGCTTGGTGACCACGCAGAACGTCTTGGATCATGACCCAGTTTTCACCATCATCTTGCTCGTACACACCACCAGGGCTGAAACTTCGAATAACGCCAACACGCGCATCCTCAACCACCGCAGCTGGGGCATCGGCAAAGACCAGCGTCATCGCCCAAACCTCAATCTCATTTGGCCCACGTGGATGCCAAATGCGCAAGGTCTGCACGCCCGGCAAGAATGACAAGGTCGGGAAAATGGTCATGTGACCACCTTTGATACGATTAGCCCGCAATGCCCCTAAACGCTCGGTCGCGCTCTCAAGCGCTGGACCTGCGTAGTAGGCACGCGCCTCTGGCCCGCCCATCACTGGGCTGTTTTCGTCTTTCAGCTCTTGCGGATCGTCTGATTCGGGTCCGGTGAAAAAGCCCATCCCATGGCCGCCAGCAAAGGCCCGAAATTGCACACCTTTGTTGGGCCACTTGGCGTCGGTAACTGGCGCGCCTTCGGGCAACTTCGCGATGGAGGGCGAAATGTGCGCCAGCGGCGCGTGATACATATCGCTACAAAATTGTTCCGCCGCAAATTTCCAGTTGCATTGGATCACCCACTTGGTCACTCCGCCAACCACCGCCGTACCGGCAGGAACCCGGTCCAAGAAACTGTCCATGTACCAAGTGGCATCGCCAAGATAGTCAAGCAACTCTGGCGCCTGTGGATCCCAGGTTGCGAATATGAGCCCCTTGTAGTTCGCAATCTTCGCAACTTGGACAGCGCCCCACTCGCGCTTGTCAATCTCGCCGAAGTAGCCATCTTGCTCGCGCGGAACACTTACGAGTTCACCCGCGGTGTTATAGGCCCAACCATGATAGCTACACGTGAATGCTCGCGCGTTGCCGCTATCAACGCGGCAAAGCTTCATACCGCGATGGCGGCATTGATTTAAGAATACGCACACGCTGCCATCGCGTTGTCGAACTACTAAAACCGGGTCCTCCCCCATGTACGTAGAGAAAAAATCACCCGTGTTTGGCAATTGCGTTTCATGCGCGATGAATAACCAAGCACGCCCAAAAATACGCTCCAGCTCCAGCGCGTAAAGACTTTCGTCGGTAAAGATGCGCGGATCGATGGTACCGCTGGTCTCATCGACCAGATCGAGGATTTGCGCGTCAGTCCAGCCAGTACTGGGGCTTGTTGGGGTCGGCATAGTCAACTTCTCCGGAGGCCTTGGCATCTCTACCGGTCGCATCGTTTAGCGACAACTCATCTGCAGGTATCATGGTACGTGCGCACCGATGCACGCAAGCCACAGTCGCGCATTTTCTGACTGCATTGACGCAGTGATCGCACCAGCGCCGCGCTGCGCCCGCCTGAGTCCCTCGCATGCACAAACAGCGCTCCATTTTCTTACTCATAACGGCTGAAGTTGCCGCTATGGCGCTTTGGTTCGTATCCGCCGCGATCGTCGGTGACATGCGCCTAGAGGCGCCAATTAGCACTGCAATGCAAGCGGCCTTGTCGGCGAGTGTACAAGCAGGGTTTGTGCTGGGCGCCGTCGCTTCAGCACTGCTTGGCCTCGCCGACCGCTTCGATCCGCGCCGCGTATTTGCCGCAGCAGCATTGTTCGCGGCACTCGCCAACCTTGCATTGCTGGTGGTTCCGGTTGGCGACTGCGGCGCTGTTGTCGCGCGCACTGCGACCGGCATCTGCCTCGCTGGCGTTTACCCGGTAGGCATGAAAATCGCGGTTGGCTGGGGCATCAAGGACCGTGGCCTGCTTGTCGGCTTGCTAGTTGGCGGCGTAACGCTCGGCTCGGCGGCTCCTCATTTACTAGCGTTTCTAGGTGGTGCTGAATGGCGCAGCACAGTAATAGCCGCGTCCGCGCTCGCATGTATCGCATCGGTCATCGTGTTATTCGTACAGCTCGGTCCACACCATGCACGTGCGCCGCGCTTTACCCCGTCCGACACCTTCATCGCTTGGACCGATCGACGGATCCGGCGGGCATTTGGTGGTTATCTTGGCCACATGTGGGAGCTTTACGCGATGTGGGCCTGGATCGGCACTGCCGCTGCAGTTTCCTACAGTGCCAGCATGACGTCACCAGCGGCTAGCACGCTTGCCAAGGTCACTGCATTTACCGCCATTGGCGCAGGCGCGATTGCTTGCGCGGTTGCCGGGTGGTGCGCTGACCGCATTGGCAAAGCCGAGATGACCATTGTGGTGATGGCTGCAAGTGGCTGTTGCGCATTGTTGACTGCCGCTACTTTTGGCGGTCCGCCGTGGTTGACCTTTGTTGTGATAGTGGCCTGGGGCATCACCATAATTCCGGACTCAGCACAGTTTTCAGCACTGGTGGCAGACTACAGCCCGCCTGACAAGGCCGGCAGCCTGATGACCTTGCAAACGGCGCTCGGATTTGCGCTGACGACAGCGACCGTGCAACTCACACCAATCTTTGCAGATGCTTACGGATGGCCTACTGTAATCGCACTACTGGCCCTTGGTCCGGCTTTCGGCATCGCGTCAATGTGGACATTAAGGCGCCCCGCACAATGAAATTCTGTGGCCATGTAATGAATTCAGCCCCTGTCATAACGCCGCACACGCTGGCGGCGACAAATGCTCGACCAGCGCCGTTTCAACACACTTAGGAGATCACCATGCAAGCGCTCACCAGCGGTTACGGCTTGATAGAAGGTCCAGTTTGGGACCCCGCACGCGGCCTGTTATTTAGTGATGTCATGAATGGCGGCGTAAGAGCGCTACAAGCTAACGGCGACGTTACCGAAGTAGTGCCAAAACGTCGCGGCGTAGGCGGCATGGCATTGCATGCAAACGGTGGTCTGGTGTTGGGCGGGCGTGACGTAATCATGCAACCCGCCGACGGCGCCATCGCGACAACCTTGCTGACTAGTGAAGTCACCGACCTTGCCATCGGTTTCAATGATTTGACCACCGATGAGGCCGGCAGGATCTGGGTCGGCTCGCTCGGCTTCCGAGTGTTCGCCGGTGATCCTATGCGCCCGGGGCATCTGCACGTCATCGATACCGACGGCTCCAGCGAAATAGTGGCTGACGATGTAACGCTGACTAACGGGCTGGGCTTCTCGCCTGACGCCAGCACGCTCTATCACAGCGACTCTCGACGCAATACAGTGCGCGCGTATCAACTGGAAGATGCAACAACGCTGTCACCTTGGCGCGCCTTCGCAACAATCGACGGTGGCATTCCTGATGGTCTCGCGGTAGCCGAGGACGGATCGGTGTGGGTTGCTATCGCTGATGGTGGTCGCGTAGCAGTGTTCAATCCGGACGGTTCGTTGCGGCAAAACATTCCGGTACCGCTGCCTATGGTGACCAGCGTTTGTTTCGGTGGTGAAGATCTGCGCGATTTGTATATCGTGACTGGCTCGCGCGACGGGCCACACGACAATTGCGGTTCTATTTATCGCATGCGCGTGGATGTCCCTGGCCTGCCGGTTCCGCTCGCACGGGTGATGGCTTGAACGCGCTTTCTTGACGCGCTCTACTAGCGCGTTGAAGCAGCTAACGGCGCGCGGCGGCTAAGTCTTTGCGCCGCACCTTGCCTGCGTCGTCGCGCAAGGGCCCGGTGGTGGTGAATTCAAACGTCCTCGGGATTTTATAACGCACGAGGCGCTCATTCAGAAACTCTCGCAATAGCGTCTCTGAGAGCCCATCCGGCGCATCCACTAAAGCGTGCACGCGCTGGCCAAGGTCATCATCTGCCAAACCCACAACTACGCAAGACCGCACGCCATCACATAGCTCAATCGCCGCCTCAACTTCAGCCGGGTAGATGTTGGCACCACCACACAAGATCATATCGGCACGGCGATCGGTCAGGTATAAATAGCCATCTGTATCGACATAACCCATGTCACCTAGACTCTCCCAACCACCATCGATCGCTTTCGCCTGCGCACCAAGATAGGTGTATGTCGATCCGCGTCCACCGTCTGGCAGGAAAAACACCTCACCCACCTCTAGCGGTACAGCTTGCGTGCCATCGTCGCGCACTATTTTCATCGACGATCCAGGCAGTAAACGGCCAACCGAGCCCTTATGTTGCAGCCACTCGGAACCAGTAATCCAGGTCACCCCAGTCGCTTCAGTACCCCCCATCAGCTCAAAGATTCGATCCGCGCCCAACCAGTCGATCCAAACTTGCTTCAACCACGGCGGACACGGCGCAGCGAGATGCAGTAGCACGCGCAAGCTCCTCAGATCGAAACTGTCTCTGGTGTCAGCCGCTAGGCGCCAGATGCGATGCATCATAGTCGGGACCATCATCATCCAATTGATTTGGTATTTCTCAATCAAATGCAGGGTTTGTTCCGCATCGAATCGATCCGCGATGACAATATGATTGCGACGCAACAGAGCTTGAATAGCAAACAGAAACGGACCGTTGTGATACAGCGGCCCGACCACCAAGTGGTTCTCGTAAGGTCGTATTTCCAACCAAGTAATATCTTTGCCGTTTAGCTCGCCGCGCTCAAAGTCGTATAGCGGCGGATTGGCGTCGACAATGAGTTTGGGTCGTCCAGTGCTGCCACCAGAAGTTGGCGCCTTCCATGAATCAGCCATAAGCTCGGGCAAGGGTCCATCAAGCACATGTGCGGGTGGCATGAAGCCAACCGGCAAAGTTGGCACACCCGTCGCAGAGGCGTTCTCGGTGCCAACAAGCAAAACAGAATTGGCCACAGCAATAATCGCATCACGCTCGGCGAGCGGTAACCGCGAAGATACCGGCTGTGGAATTCCACCCGCTTTCCAGGTAGCAAAACACGCCGCCAGAAATTCAGCGCCGTTGGGCAGCGCGATGGTCACCATCGAGTTACGCACCACACCGTAATCCTGGTACACACGCGCCAGCTGATTGGTCCACTGATCGAATTGCGCAGCGGTCCAAGTTCGATCGTTATGCGTAATGATGATGCGCTGCGGCTCCAGCCGAGCCTGCTCGCTGAGCGTTTGGGCAAACGATTGTAGCGCCATAGACTTATCCTCAGTTTCGGTGGTGCGCGCACACCAAGGAGTACCATGCAGGTCCTGTGTTTGCCAACTACCGAGAATCCTGCATGGCCACGCCAACTGTACTCATTACCGGGTTCGAGCCGTATGGCCCGTGGACACTCAATCCGTCTGGCGCAGTTGCTGAACAATTGGACGGGTCGTGTATTGACGGTGCATCAATTGTTGCGCGCACACTACCTGTGACACTCGCATCGCTCGCAGATGCCGTGAGCGCTCTAGTGCAACAGGTAAATCCGGACGTGGTCATCAGCCTCGGGCTTGCGCCCGGCGCCGCTACCTTGCGGGTTGAGCGTGTTGGCCTAAATCTCGCAGACTTCGCACTACCAGACAACGCCGGCCTGCATGTGCGTAACGCTAGACTGGTGCCTGAAGGCCCGCAGGCACTGTGCTCGACCTTAGCAGTGCGCGACATTCAGGCGGCGCAGGCTCGTGCTGGGATCCCCAGCGTGGTCTCTAATTCCGCTGGCACCTATCTGTGTAACGCCGTTCTGTATTCATTTCTACACGCCGCGCACGTACAAACTACGCATGCGCGGTGTGGCTTTATCCATCTACCATTTCTACCAAGCCAAGTAGCGCAACAACTCAGCGCAGTCAATGACAGTTCCAGCGGTGCCGCGCCTGGCGTGGAGAATCTCGCCTCAATGAGTCTTGACGATATGATCAAGGGCGTTGCAATGGCCGTGAGCATCAGCGTTAAGACGGATGTAGCATCGCCATGATCTACACTTAACATTCGACCGCAACCAACTAGCCACCCATGTGAGCGCCAGCATGAGCAACATCCCCGCTTTAGATGAGTCCGTCACGGCTGTGTTACGCACCGTTAGCACGGCAACACTCACCATGGTGTTGCTAAAAAAGGGCATACGTACAAGTTGGTTATGCGGGCCAGTCCCGCTACAGCCAATGTCCGAGCGAGTGGTAGGCCCAGCCTTCACTCTTCGCTTCGTGCCGGCTCGAGAAGATTTAGCGACACCTGAAAGCTATGCGCACTCACCGTCATTGCGCGACGCAATCGAGGCCGCGCCAAGCGGCTGTGTTGTGGTCATTGATGGCTGCGCCAGCACTACCGGCGCAACCCTAGGAGATATCCTGATTGCTCGCTTAGCTTACAAAGGCGTAGTCGCGGCGGTAGCAGATTCGCCAATGCGTGATGCCGATGAGATTCGCAAGATCCCAATGCCAGTGCTCAGCACCGGCGTCGCGGCACCGCCGAGTATCGCCAGCCTTGCATTCGCAGGCTGGAATGAATTGATCGGCTGCGGCGGCGTCGCGGTGCGACCGGGTGACATCGTGGTGTGCGACAACGACGGTGCTATCGTTATTCCACTCGAACTTGCGCCAGGGGTGGCCAGCGCAGGCGCTGAACAAGAGCGCTTTGAGCGATTCGTGCAAGCTAAGGTGAACGCTGGTGCGTCGGTGTTGGGGCTCTATCCTCCGGACGAAGCGATGCTCGGTGAGTATCAAGCATGGCTAGCCGCGGGTGAACCAAGCGAATAAGTAACTAGCGCTCACGGCGCAGATGGCATGACATCGCGCCCGAGCACACAAGCGAGATTGAGCAAACAAACCGTAGGGGAAGTCAAATGCAGTTCAAAGATTGGGTAGTAATCATCACTGGCGGCGGCACTGGCGTGGGCGCAGCCGCAGCACTAATGCTGGCCAAAAGCGGCGCCAAACTGGTCATCAACTACTCGCGCAGCGAGGCTGAAGCAGGTGCAACAGCGTCGGCCTGTGAAGCGCTCGGCGCTGAGGCACTAGTGTGCCAAGGGGATGTATCCAAGGATGAGGACTGCAGACGTATTGCGAGTGCAACTATCGATCGATTTGGGCGTATCGACGGCCTGCTAAACAACGCTGGCACAACCCAATTGGTGGCAGACAATAATCTCGATAGTCTGAGTGCGGATGATTTCCTGCACATCTATTCTGTCAATGTCGTCGGCGCCTACCAGATGACCCGCGCAGTGGCGACGCAGATGCAAGAGCAAGGTAGCGGCAGCATTGTCAACACCTCATCGATCGCAGGCGTCATGGGGATCGGCAGCTCTATCGCTTACGCCGCGTCGAAAGGTGCGATGAACACGATGACCTTGTCTCTGGCACGGTTGCTCGCCCCGGCCATTCGTGTAAATGCCATCGCGCCCGGTTTTATTACCGGACGTTGGTGGCTCGATAAACTCGGCCAAGAGGGCTATGACAAGATGGTTGCAGGCGTTGAACAGTCAGTCCCACTGCAGCACGCTGGCACCCCTGAAGACATGGCGGAATCAGCGCTGTTCTTGTTGGGTAGCCGCAATATTACCGGCGAAGTAATCATTTCAGATGCAGGTCTGCACCTGGGCGGCGCGCCACTAATCGCGCGTTAGCGCGCGCGCCTCGAACACATCTCGGGCGAACGTAGCAGGAACGCAGGACTTGCAACGCTGCACCTCCGTAGGACCACAGCCGCGTGGCCTCGGAGGTGCTCGAGCTTGAGTCCTAGGCTGTGTCACGCCAGCCCAGATGCCACATAGCTCGTAGCTGCTGCGCCCAGTTTGGATTTTGCGCTGGTACGCTCGAGATGTTTCTTAACTGACATGTGCACTGCGCACATGCGCATTGGCGAGGTTCGAACATGGGATTACTGCACGAAAAGGTGGCTTTGGTTACCGGTGGCGCATCGGGTATCGGGCGGGCTTGCGCTGAAGTATTAGCCAAAGAGGGTGCGCGTGTGTTGGTCACAGACGTCGACCCTGGCGGCCTGAAGGCAAGCGTGCAAGCGATTGAAGCGGCTGGCGGTTGCGCCTTCTCACTCGCGCACGACGTCACCGATGAAAACGCATGGCAAGCCGTATTGAGCGAACTGATGGAGCGCTGGGGAGGCGTTCACATCCTCGTCAACAATGCCGGCATCGCGATCAACGGCTCGCTGCTGGAGATGTCGCTGAACGATTGGCGTCAACAAAACGCGGTCAATCTTGATGGTGTGTTTTTGGGTACAAAACACGCCATCCCACTCATACACGAGTCTGGCGGTGGCTCCATAATCATCATGTCTTCCATCGCCGGTTTACGCGGCTCACCGGGGCTTGCCGGCTACGGCGCGTCCAAAGGCGGAGTCAGGCTGTTCGCCAAATCAGCAGCGTTGGAGTGCGCCGCAGCGGGGCTGAAGGTACGTGTTAATTCAGTGCATCCAGGCATCATCGACACCCCCCTATGGGGCAAGCTGGATCCACCGGGCGGCGACGATCGAAGCAATGCTTTTGACGCACAGGCGATTGGCGCGGGTACGCCAGCGCACCGAGCCGGAAGCGCACAGGAGATCGCCGACGGTGTGCTATACCTAGCCAGTGAACTGTCGGCGTACGTTAATGGATCGGAACTGGTTATCGACGGCGGCATGATGGCTGGCGGCGGTGCACGCCCTGCGGCCCTGAAACCCTGAAGTGGGCCTTAAGCGGCCTCACGCAAAAGCATGCATCGGAATGTGCTTACGAAAAGCGCGCACGATGGGTATGTTTCGCTATGCGAATAGACATAATGCGCAGCTCAAGGTATTGACGCTTAAGGTATCGGCGCCTGCTCTGGGATGAGTTTCTCGTAACGCAGTTCTGCCCAGAAGTCTGCCGGGATCTCAGCCCGAATAAGCGCCGCGTTTTCATGTGTTTGAGCCGGGCTAGCTGAGCCTGGGATAACGCAAGCCACACTCGGATGCGCGAGCGGAAACTGCAGCGCTGCAGCTTTTAGGTCAACATTATGGCGTTTCGCAACTGCCGCCAAAGATTTAGCTTTCTCAATCCAATGCTGCTCGGCGGGTTGATAGTTAAACCACACTGGCCCGTCCAAATCTGCGCTCGCAAGAATGCCGGAGTTATACGGCCCGCCGGTGGCAATCATAGTTCCAGTGCGCTCGCACAGCGGCAGAAACTCATCCAATGCACATTGATCCAGCAAGGTATAGCGACCTGCCAGCAACACAATGTCTAAATGCACTTCTTGCATGAATCGCGCTGGCATTTCCCACTGATTCATGCCGGTGCCAATGGCCTTAACCACACCCTGTTCTTTGAGCTCAAGCATGGTCGGAAATGCCGTTTCGAGCGCTTCGTCTTCGAGGTTCTCCCAATCCGGATCATGCAGATACAAAATGTCGATATAACTTAATTGATGACGCTCCAGGCTCGCTTCCAACGCGCGCATGATGCCGTCTCTACTCATATCAAACTTAGCGGTGTAGTGCGGGATGCCATCGAACTCCCATTGGCCCGGATCATCGGGGTCTGGCACTAACTCGCGGCCAACTTTCGAAGACAACACGAAGGAGTTGCGCGGGAACTGCCGTAAAGCGCGCCCGAACCGAATTTCACTGCGCCCGCGCCCATAAAAAGGCGCCGTATCAAAGTAACGCACGCCGCTCTCGTAAGCCGCTGCCAAGGTCGCGAGAGAATCACTGTATTCACTCGCGGGACTGCCGTCACCGTGCTCACGACCACCAACAAACACGCCGCCTAAACCCAAACGTGTTACCGCCACGCCAGTGTCGCCGATCGGGATCTGCGCAAATGGATCCATAGTTAGCCTCCTCGCTTGTTGTATTTGTCGAACGCGTGCCAGTTGGTGACTTGCCTCAGCCTCCAGCTACGCATCTTCTCCCACTATACGTTGTGCCAGCTGGGCAACATCGCGGCAGCCCAAATTACTCATTACATTAAGTAAATCTTGGCGCAATAGATTTTCCGTGTGCAATCCGCCACGTTCGCCTAATGCGGCGGTGCCAAACATAAATGCGCGGCCCAACATCACGAAATCAGCGCCCAAGGCCAAGGCCCGCGCAATATCCATACCGCTGCGCACACCGCTGTCTAGCAATACCTTCGCGCGCCCGGCGACGGCTTGCGCAACCGCTGGCAAAGCTTCGATGGAACTCAGTGCGCCATCGAGCTGTCGACCACCGTGATTCGATACCAAGATTCCGTCGACGCCGTGCTCAACGGCCTGCAGCGCCTCTTGTGGGTCCAACACGCCTTTCAATACCAGCGGCCCATCCCACTCAGCTCGCACCGCGTCAAGATAGTCCCAGTCGAAGGTGCCATTGAGCTCTTCGCCAACAAACGCGAGGAACTTCGCTAAGTCATCGGACGGCGAATAACGTTCCAGCGATGGCAGCCTTGGCTGTCCTTCACGCCACGTTGCGAGCGCCCAACTTGGGCGGCGTAACACGTCCCAGAGCATCTTAGCGGTAACACTGCCAGCGCCAACACCTGCTCGCATTTGCCGCTCGCGGCGCGAAATCACCGGTACGTCGACAGTCACAAGCAGAGTCGTAAAACCTGACTCGCGCGCCCGATGCAACAGGTCTGCGCGCACATTGGAGTTGCGCGGCGGATACAGTTGAAACCAGCCCATTCCGCCAGCTAAGGCACCGAGCGTTTCGATAGTGTCATTGGCGGCTGAGCTCATCGTGTACGGAATGCCTGTAGCAGCTGCCGCGCGCGCCAAAATACGGTCTGTTCCGGGCCAAACTAGGCTGTTCATTCCAACCGGGCTAATGCCAAAAGGCGCCGAATACTTGGAGCCAAACAGTTCCGTGCTTATATCCGGCTGAAATTGGCCCTGCATGAATCGCGGGAGCATTCTCACGCGTGTGAACGCATCTTGATTGCGGCCCGCCGCCGCATCCGCACCGGTACCGCTATCTAGGAATTCCCAAGCGAAATGTGGCATGCGGCGCTGCGCCTGAGCACGCAGATCGCTTATCGCAGGAAAGCGTTGCATCAACTCTTTATCGGTGGGCACTATCATCCTCTCGTTGCAGTATTGCATCACTACAAAAACTGTCTTCTCTGTCGCTCATCAGCGCATGATACGCTCAAGCAATGTCTGCCAGCGAAGCGCGAAACGCATGATGCAAATTAATCGCCTAGGTACCGAAATTGGCGCGGAGATCCTCGGGGTCGACGTGTGTCACTTAAGCACAAGCGAGTTTGAGAAAATCTACCAGACATGGCTAGAAAACAATATTATTGCGGTACGCGATCAAAATCTCACCATCCCGGAATTCTTGCACTACAGCAAACGCTTCGGAATTTTGCACGAGCATCCGTCCAAGAGCACACGTCACCCGGATCACGCCGAACTCACAGTTCTAGGCATCGACAAGTTCGATAGTGAGGGTAATTTGATCACAGCAGTTTACAAACGCGGTGGCGAGACCTGGCACACTGACGGCGCGTATGACGAAATTCCGTTTAAAGGCACACAACTGTACGCGCTGGCAATTCCGAGCGTCGGTGGGGACACCCTATTCGCCAGTATGTACGCCGCTTATGAGGCCTTGCCAGATGCGCTCAAGAACGAGCTCGAAGGCAAAATGGCTGCATTTACCTACGGCGGGCGCACGCAGAAATCGAACGCTTTGCTAAATGCCGAAGATCGCGACTGGGCAGCTGTTTGTCACCCGCTGGTAAGCGAGCACCCGGAAACCAAGCGCCGCCGTCTGTACTTCGATCCGGGCAAGATTTTGCGTGTCGAAGGAATGTCGCACGCCAGCAGCGAAGCGCTGATCGAGGAATTGACGGGCTATATGATCCAACCACAGGCGCAATACCGCCATGTTTGGCGCAAAGGCGATATCGTAATTTGGGATAATCGGTGTTGTTATCATAAAGCCGCCGCGGACTATCCGCCCGAAGAGGATCGCATTCACTGGCGTGTCTCCATCAAGCCGTCTGCATAGTCTCGGCCGGCAGCATTGTGGTGACGCGTTGCGCACCCAGCAAGGTATCCTTAGCCGGACGCGGCCACCGAGGGCCCATCCGATCAAATCACTTATTCATTCACACCTCAGCGACTAGGAAATTTCAGCTTCATGCATTACGACAGCATCGCAAACGAACATGGCCTCAAACACGATCCTTTCAAGGCACTGGTTGCCCCTCGCCCGATCGGGTGGATCGGCAGCGTCAGTAAAGATGGCGTGTTCAACCTCGCCCCATACAGCTTTTTTAACGCTGTTGCGGATCGCCCACATTATGTGATGTTTTCATCCAAAGACTATAAGGATAGCGTGCGCAATATCCACGACACGGGCGAGTTTACCTGCTCGCTTAGCACCTTCGACACGCGCGATAATATGAATCTCAGCTCCGCGCCGATCCCGGCGGATGCGGACGAATTCGAAATGTCAGGCTTAACCGTTGCCGCATCGAAATTCATATCCGCACCACGCGTTAAACAAGCGCCTGCTGCACTCGAGTGTAAGCACTGGAAAACCATCGAGCTGCCCGACTGCGATCCAGAAACTGGCAAGGGCCACTACGTGATTTTTGGTCATGTCGTCGGTATTTACATCAATGACCAATACGTCAACGAGGGCATCGTTGATACCAGCGCGATGCAACCACTGGCACGCATGGGCTATATGCAGTACAGCGTCGTGCGGCCAGACACCGTCATTGAAATCAATCGTCCACGCTTGGACAAGGACGGCAATGTGGTGGAAGCGCAGGCCGGCAAATGGGATGGTCAGTACCGCTAAGGGACAGGCTCAAGCGACACACCGGTGACCTTGTCTCCATTGCAATTGAGCCAAGCTTAATAAGCGTCTAGTCTGACACTCCGTCACCCGCCCAATTTTGGGCGGGTGACCATATAACGCCAGTAAGCCTAAGTCAGCTCAGCGCGAACCGCATCTGCGAGTTCCGCCATCGAATAGAACAAGAAATCGGTTTTCGGGACTTCGTCGAGCTTAGCCGTAGCGCCCCAATCGCCGCCTTTAGAAAGCTGTTGCCGGTCGATCCAAGTATTAGCCAACTCGAAGTTGCGCGCCTGCCGGTGGTCGTGATGCAGGCTTTGCGCCGTATGCATTACATCGTCCTTAGCTAGACCAAAGTCGCTGTGCAAATGATCCAACATGTATTGAAAGTTTGCCGGATTAGGCTTGTAACAGCCTACATCTTCCGCGGTGTAGATGGCGTCGAACTCAACACCAAGTTTTCTATTTGAAGCGGCAAAACTGGCCCGATTGACGTTCGACAGAATGACCAGTCGGAACTGGGTTTTCAGATACCGTAGCGATTCGGCGCTATCCGCGAACGCCGGCCAATGCGGCACCGACGCGCCAAAATCTGCGTCTAGTTGCGCCGAGGACTCAATCCCCAAGTCTGCAGCGATCGAAGCGTGTACGCACCCCAGCATCTGCGGATACAACATATCCGGTGTAGCCGCTTCCTGGATGGTCTCATGGGTGGCGAACAACTTGAGGCCTTGGCGCCGGCTAAGGTCATCGCGCTGGTTGGCCATCAACAAGGGCTGCAGCGCGTCCCAGATGCCACCCTCCCAATCGATTAATGTGCCATAGCAGTCAAACGTAAGAACTTTATAATTTGTCAGTCGAGCAGACATCAGGTACCAACCATGCTGGCAAAACGATGGACACTAGAATAGACGTAGACAGTTCTACGCAGCAATGACTCGCGGTACACGGCACATTGACCGCTTGGCGTTTGGTCGCCTGCGCCGTAGCCTGGCGCCGTTGCAGTGGTGGCAACGGCTCACACTCAATACGCACAATGACGCTAGATAGTGCCAATACTTAACAATACGCCACTGTTTGAGCGCGCCCGCCGGTCTTGGCCGCATACATAACTCGATCCGCCGCATGCACCAATTCAGTCCATTCAGCAAAGGCGTGCCCATCACCGTGAGTCGCAAGACCGCCGGAGAATGATACGGAGATGTCTTTGCCGCCCGCTTTAGCAACGGGCTTTGAACCAAGCGCTTCACCTAAGCCGTTGGCTAGATTTTTGCCCGTCTCCGGCAGCAACACGACAAATTCTTCGCCGCCATAGCGCCCTACGACCTGATTGGGACGCAATGCTTCGGCGAATCGTCTCGCCACGGCAATCAGCACCTGATCACCAACATCATGCCCCCATGTGTCGTTAATGTTATTGAAATGATCTAGATCCACGAACAGCACCGATACCGGCTTACCACTTTGCACAGATTTCTCGAAGGTGCCAGCAAGTTCTGTATCCATATGCGCACGGTTGAACACGCCAGTGAGGCCGTCGCGACTAACTTGTAATTCCAGCGCACGCGCATGGTCTTGCAGCACCGCGCGTTCTTTGGTGATTTGGACGACGGTTTGCTGCGCCTTAAGATTGTGCACCAGCAACATCTCGCGCGCGTGCTCCATCATCAAATCGCGGTCTGCCGCATCCGGCATCGACACATCGAACAAAGTCTCCAGGTCGGGCATACGCTCGTTTAACTCCGCCAGCGCTTCCATGGAAGCATTCCGATCTTCGCTCAATTCAACGATCCGAATCGCGATACTCGGAAACGTTTCAGTTGCTTCAATACACTTGCTGGCAGCTCTGTTTCTGGCCTCACGCCAATCCCCTTATATCTATTATTAATCGCCCCACTCGGCCGGCGAAATCGAACCTACGCGGTGAAGGCTGGACCATTGTTCTTGCTGTTCTCATGCGGGCGCAATCCCCAAAGAGATGCCTTTGGTACACTGCCGCACGGAGCGAATTTTGTCCCTTAGCTGCGCTCACGAGGAAATAACGGCATCTGCTGACAATACCTAGTTAGCCGCACGCCGCCGTATTGCGCCCTCCCTATCGCGGTGCGTGCTAGAACATCGGCTTCGGGTACCTCTTCCGGAGCCCTATCGGCCGACGGCAATGCGACTTTAGCCCTGAATCTCCAAGCCTTGTGATCCAGGCGTCAAAGCCCAAAGTGCCAAAGTCCTGAGCACAAAAAAACCAACGTGTTGTGCTTAGGCGGGATTGCCAATACGTCCCGGTTCGAGCGCGTTCCTGGCACAATAGACTCAACTTGACGATTGCCAGCATCAACATTTTTCGAAAGAGAACCAGCAATGCCACAGACTGCCATTCCGTTCCTGTTCATGCGCGGGGGAACCTCGCGCGGACCGTTTTTCAAACGCGCAGACCTACCGGATGATCTGGATGCACTGGCGCAGGTGCTGGTTTCTGCGGTTGGCGCCGGCCACCCATTAAACATTGATGGTGTCGGCGGAAGCGCCGCCGTCACGACTAAGGTCGTAATGCTGTCCGCATCAGAGCGGCCAAACGCTGATATCGACTATTTCTTCGCCCAAGTCGCAGTCAATGAGCCGCTTGTGGACTACAAACCAACCTGCGGCAACATGTTGTCCGGAGTCGCCTCGGCAGCAGTCGAAATGGGCTTAGTGCCGGCGCAAGACCCACAAACTAAAGTGCGTATTCACGCGGTAAACACCGGCGCGAACGTCGAAGCGATCATTCACACACCCGGCGGCATACCAGAATACGAAGGCGCGACCGCAATTGACGGTGTGCCCGGCACCGCGGCGCCGGTGCTGCTCAATTTTATGGACGTGGTTGGCAGCGTAACGGGCGCGCTTCTACCAAGCGGTCACACAAAAGAAGTTATCGATGGCATCGAAGTGACATGCATTGATGTCGCGATGCCGATGGTCATTGCGCGCGCTCGTGACTTTGGCTTGAGCGGCTATGAGAGCCGCGACGAACTCGATGCCAAGCGGGAATTTTATGCCCGAATGGAGCCTATTCGGATCGAGGCAGGCAAGCGCATGGGGCTTGGTGATGTCACATCATCGGTAACGCCTAAGTTCGGCTTATTGGCACCGGCGCGCAACGGTGGTTCTATCGCGGCACGGTATTTCATGCCGTGGTCGTGCCATCCAACGATGGCCGTGACAGGCTCGCAATGTCTAGCCGCATGTTTGTTGACGCCTGGCACCGTAGCCGAAGGTATGTTTGCCAAACCTAATCAGTCACCAGCACCAATCGTCATCGAACATCCATCTGGTGAAATTGAAGTGATGGTGGAATTTGAACAAACCGCTAGCGGATTCTCACTGCGCTCGGCCGGGCTGGTCCGCACCACCCGGCTAATCACACGTGGCGAAATCATGGTGCCGGCGAGTATCTGGGCAGGGCCTACTTAAACCTTCAACCACCCGTGCACACATCGAGGCCAGTTATGTCTATGCTTCCCGACCGAAACGCACTTCGCGCGAATGTGCAAGGCCTGCGCAACAGAAGTTGTGCATGCATAGCGACGATTCTGCTAAGCATCTGCATTAGTGCTGCAACAGCGGCCGAGGCTGAAGCTGTGGCGGATGGCGCAACCACGACGCGCCAATACACCTTTGCCTGGCCGTTCGCCGACAGTTCCGCGCTGCGCCCACGCGGTGGCATGACCCAAGGTCCCGCGGTAACCCTACAAAACGAACCCGGCGTGGCATGGCAAGGCCTGCGCGAAGCAGGGCTATCGACTTATGAGCGCGACCGCCGCGCGATACTCGCCATGGCTGGTGCCTACCGAACGAGTTTCGATTTCCTGGAAACGATCGGCTTTATTAACCCCTACGCGCCCCAGCGACCTTATCAATCGTGGGCCACTGAGTATGTATACGTAGCAGCGGACAGCGGCCGCTTTATCAGTTTGCAGCACATCATCGTGATGTTCTTCAAGCATCAAGATGGCACTAGCTCCGAGCCGATGGTCGTAAAGCACTGGCGCCAAGACTGGCGCTATGAAGACACCGACCTGCACGTGTACGTAGGCCATAACAAGTGGCAGCGGCAGCGCGTGGACAGTGCCGAGGTTGCCGGAAAGTGGTCGCAAGCGGTGTTTCAAGTGGACGATTCGCCACGCTACGAAGCGCTCGGTGAGTGGCGTCACTTAGGTAACTATTCAAGCTGGGAGAGCGCGCAAACGATGCGGCCTTTGCCGCGCAGAGAATTTAGTGTGCGCAAGGACTACCAAGTTCTCTACGGGCGCAATCGTCACACCATTACGCCATTGGGCTGGGTGCACGAAGAAGACAATCTAAAACTCATACACGGGTCAGCTGATGCGCCGCTCAGTGCTGCAACAGTGCTGGCACGTGAACTGGGCTTAAATCGATACGAACGAATCGTCGGCCACGATTTCAGTGCGGGTGATGAGTACTGGAAGAAAAGTGGCGCATTTTGGCGCGAAGTACGCGCGGCCTGGGAACGGCGGTTCGCACGTTTAGACTCATTTACCTTGCGCTCAAATGTTGATGGGCGGCGAATGTTTGCGGTGATGTTTGGGTATGCCGACGAATTAGTACACGGCAAACCCTACGATGCTGATGCTGCGCGGCAGTTCATCGAGTCGACCCTAACTGCCTTTATCAGCGTCGATTAAATGGCCACACCCACAACGCTGTGGCACTTAACCTTAACAACTCAAAAGCGCAGGCAGTAGATTCATGAAAGTGGTGATAGTAGGTAGTGGCGTTGCCGGATTAGCGCTAGCCGTCGCTCTACGCCGAGCCGGTATCGACTACGTCATAGTCGAGCGCGCCGCCGAATTGAGCTTCGTCGGCGCAGGCATCCAACTCAGCCCTAACGCGACGCGCATCCTGGCACGCATGCAAGTTCTGGAGCATTTGCAGGAACGTCTGGTCAGACCAGGACAGCACCGCTTCGTTGACTGGCGCGACGCCAGCGCATTGCTAACGACGCCGCTCGGGCAAAACGTCGAAAAAACATTTGGCGCAATTTATGCACACGCCCACCGAGCAGATCTGCTCAATGGTCTGCTCGCAGCGCTCGGCGATCTTAGCAAGGTCAAGCTCGGCACCGAGGTTGTGCACGTAGACCAGAATGCCACCGGAGCGTTTGCGCAATGCGCTGACGGCACGGTAGTGCGCGGCGATGTGCTGATCGCCGCGGATGGCGTACGCAGCCAAATTCGCGAGCAAATGTTCGCGCCCGGTACGCCGCGCCACTCAGGTTGCATGGCTTGGCGTGGGCTTACACCAGCGGCTGACATCAGCGATCTTGGTTTCCAGCGTGATTCCTATATATGGATGGGCCCGGCACGCAGCATGGTCATCTACTACGTCGCCGGCGGAGAAATGCTGAATTGGATTGGCAGCGGTCCGTCTGATGGCGTCACGCGAGAGAGTTGGACCACGCAGGCAAGCGTGGCTGAGGCCTTACATGAGTTCAGCGGCTGGCACCCGATGGTGCGCGGTTTGATTGAACGCAGCGCCGTGCCTTACAAATGGGCACTGTATGACCGTGAGCCATTAGACACTTGGATTCGTGGTCGCATCGGGCTGATTGGTGACGCCGCACACGCGATGTTGCCCTACCATGCTCAAGGTGCCGCACAGTGCATTGAAGATGCTTGGATATTGGCACGCGCCCTTGAGCAGGCCGGTAAAGATTGGGCCCTCGCCCTACAGCGCTATGAGAGCCTGCGCCAGCCACGCACGCGTCAAGTCCAGGAGGCCTCACGCGCAGCCGAACGCTTATTCCATTTGCAAGATGACGCAGCCGTGGCCCGGCGCAATCAGCGTTTCGCCGACGCCCAGCGGCGCATCGGCCGCGGTTTCCCGCCAGGCCAAGAGTGGCTGTTTGCGTATGATGCAGAAAAAGCCGTGACCGGCAATGATGCGCAATGGCAAAGCCTCGGCTGGAGCGGCGCTGCACCACCCCCAACACAAGCCTGATATCTTCACGGACGGGTCATACCGTTCAGATCCAGGTGCCGCAATGACTGCCACATCGCGAGTCAATCAAGGCCCTGCTACTCTTGGCGGCATCTACTAACTCGCATAGACGCACACGCCCAAGCACACCATGGCTAATCATTCTGCAATCCAAGACCAAACCAGTACGCGCTTCGACGCCATCATCATAGGCGCGGGCATCGCCGGCCTTTACCAGTTGTACAAATTGCGCGAGATGGGTTTGTCCGTACGCGTATTCGAGGCCGGAACTGGAGTTGGTGGAACCTGGTACTGGAATCGCTACCCCGGCGCGCGCTTTGACTCTGAGAGCTGGAGTTACGGCTACTCGTGGTCAAAAGAACTACTGCAAGAGTGGGAGTGGAGCGAACATTTTTCACCACAGCCAGAGACGCTCCGATACGTCAATCACGTCGCCGACAAATTTGATCTGCGCAAAGACATCGAGTTCGGCGCGCGCGTTAAGCGCGCGACTTATGACGAACAAAACAACCAATGGGAAGTGCAGCTAGAAGACGGCAAAAGCGCACGAACATGGATCCTCATTACCGCAGTTGGCATTTTGTCGACCCCAGTGATGCCCACCATCGAAGGCATGGATAGTTTTACCGGCGCAGCCTTTCATACTGCGCAATGGCCGCACCAACCAGTTGATTTTGCTGGCAAGCGGGTCGCCGTAATCGGCACCGGCGCCACCGGTGTGCAAACGATCCAAGAAGTTGCCAAGACCGCCGGGCAGCTAACTATTTTTCAACGCACGCCCAACTATTGTGCGCCACTCAACAACAGTCCCATCGGTGCGCAAGAGCAACAACAAATCAAAGCGAGTTACGAAGATATATTCGCTCGATGTAAGCGTTCTCATGGGCAGTTTATCCATGACGCCGATCCACGCTACGCGATGCGTATGAATCCCGAAGAGCGCGATGCGCATTACGAAAAGCTCTACAGTGAGCCAGGCTTCGGTATTTGGATGGGGAACTTCCGCGATATTTTTGTCGATGAAGCGGCGAACGCGACTATCAACGAGTTCATTGCCAAGAAGATCCGTCAGCGAGTTGATGATCCGGCCACCGCAGAGAAACTAATCCCCACTGATCACGGCTTCGGCACGCGACGTGTACCGCTAGAAACAAACTATTACGAAGTCTATAACCAAGATAACGTGCGACTAGTCGATCTCAAAGAAACACCGATCGAACGAGTAACGCCAACGGGCATCAAAACCAGCGAAGAACAACTCGACTTCGACATTATTGTCTACGCAACCGGCTTTGATGCAGTGACCGGGTCATTCGACCAGATCCACGTCGAAGGTGTCGGCGGGCAGACCCTGCGCGAAAAATGGCGCGATGGTCCACACACTTACTTAGGTCTACAAGTAAACGGTTTTCCCAATCTGATGACGCTGGTAGGGCCGCACAATGCTGCCACTTTCTGCAACATTCCGCGCTGCATTGAACAGAACGTCGAATGGGTAACGGATCTGCTTGAATACATGCGCGCACACAAGCTTAGTTATGTTGAAGCGAACGCTGATGCGGCGGACGAATGGACTGAGCACGTATTCGAAAGCGCGCAAAAGCTGTTACTGAGCAAGACTCGCTCGTGGTTCAACAACATCAACCCAAATTTGGCGCACAAACAAAAACGCACCTTCGTGTTATACGCCGCCGGCGCACCGCTATACCGCGACAAATGTGACGAAGTCGCGGCCAACAACTACGCCGGCTTCACGCTCAAATAGCACAACGAATAGGTTTACGAATGAAGATCGCGCGCGTAGAAACAAGGCACTACCGAATTCCGCTACCGACACCGATCCAAGCGGCGAGTACCGATGTGATGCGCGAGTTTGATCTGGTTATGGTCTCGGTAACTGATAGCGACGGCGCGTGTGGACACGGCTACACGGTGATGCATGCACACCAGGGTTATACCGTGGCGGAGTTGTTGCGCAAGAATTTTAGCGAGGATTGTATTGGCGAAGACCCACGACGTATTGAGTGGATTTGGCACAAGTTGTGGCGTAAGCATCATTACGTAGGACGCGGTGGGCCAAGCGTGTTTGCACTGGCAGCGCTGGACACCGCGTTGTGGGATCTGCGCGGACATAGCCTCGGTGAACCGCTATGGCGTCTGCTTGGAGGGTACTCGCCGCAAGTACCGGCATATGCTGGCAACATCGACCTCAACTTCCCGCAAGCACAATTGTTAGAGGGTGCGACTCGAAGTATCGAACAAGGTTTCAACGCGGTTAAAATGCGGCTCGGAAAACCGACACTGAAAGAAGACGTCAGCCGCGTCGCGGCCATGCGCGCGCATATCGGTGACCATATTGAGCTGATGGCTGATGCGAACGAGGCTTGGCGCACGGACCAAGCGGTGCGTGCATTGCGCGCGCTATCTGACTTCGATCTGGTCTGGATCGAAGAGCCCATTCGACCTGATGATTATGCTGGTTATCAGCACTTACGTTCACTCGGTGCTGTGCCGATCGCGGCCGGTGAGAATTTGCATTCACTGGCCGAGTTTACCGCACTCATTGATGCACGAGGCGTGGACTTTCCAGAGCCAGACTTCACCACCTGTGGCGGTATTACTGTGTGGATGAAAGTGGCGCGGCTCGCCGAGGCGCATGGTTTGCCGGTCACATCGCACGGAGCTCATGAGGTTCATGTGCATTTGTTAGCGGCGTCACCCAACGCTGCATATCTCGAGTTTCACGGCTTCGGTTTAGACCAGTACATGGCGCAAGGTCTCGAACTTCGCAACGGTATGGCTATCGCACCTGATCGCCCTGG
>Ga0055584_100000869_pt1 | contig 29185 bp, 22 predicted proteins | sample OSDHelmetaG_FD_58716 | JGI IMG/M metagenome (GOLD analysis project Ga0055584, IMG submission 58716) | Pelagic marine sediment microbial communities from the LTER site Helgoland, North Sea, for post-phytoplankton bloom and carbon turnover... | ecosystem: Environmental > Aquatic > Marine >... | reverse complement strand
TCAAATTCGACTCCAAGTATCTCAAATCACTTTAAAACACACTCTTTTTGGTACTTCTGGCTATCTTATGCTTAAATTTTTTTATTTATTTTCTCTCCAAATATTATAAAATGAAATTAAATATGGATATGTTGTTTGGACCATTAGATCGTTCATATTGCTCTTACTTTTATTATTTAGAAATAATGTTTTTTGGTATTTTTGTTCTCATGACAGGTGTTGCATTAAAAACCGTACTTACATCTAAAAAATATGATTTAATGCAATTATTTTTAGTAATTTTACAACCACTTACTATATATTTTGTTAATCGTCTTCATTATTCTATGTGTGTAGGTTCATTGAAAAAGTAAATAAATTATAATTATATTAATTTAAGTATAATTATAATAGTAATTTAAATGAGCCTTATAGGGTTCTTACTTATGTTTTTTTTATGCATGAACGTATCAAATGGATATGATTATCTAAAAAATCAAGATGTTGAATATAATGTTTCACAAATGGAAATAGATTTTTGGATGGACCCTCCATTGTCAGGATATCATAATGCTTATCCACCATCAGGTATTAATTGTATTGCGCAAAAATCAAATGACGAAAATATATATCTCATTACTTCACAGTCATTAATAATTAGAAATAGCATGTGGGAAAGTTGCAGAGACCAAAAAAGAACTGTTTCTGTTTTTAAACGAAATTTAGATTTATCTAAAAATGTTGACCATATAATTATAGGAGAACCTGAATATATTAGTATTTATAGTTTAAATAAATGTTATCGATGGAATGAACAAGATATGGAAGAAATAGAACAAACCGACCACGATTTTAGATATAATAAAGAGAAAGAAATTTGTTTACGAAAAGGATTTCTTTGGAGAGATGATATTACAGATTGGAAAAAACGATGTCAATGTGGTTGCTGTCAACCAAAAATATCTCCAGTTGGTGGAGAAGGTTCTGATTATGTAACGAGTTGTGGTATACATGAAGAAAGCAATATATTATATTATATCGGAGGAAATTATCATGGTTGTTTAGATCATTATAATACTCAACCTAGTTTGGTTAGAATAAATCTAACAAATTTTACTTTTATAGATAGAACAATATTAAATGAAATCGATGGTTACGGGTTGCAAGGAAATTGGAGTAATATAAAGCATGAGAAGTATCATAAATACTTTAATTTTCCAGGAACAAGTCAACTAGTTAACAACAAAATTTTTTTAGCATTTAGTCATAGTAATTCTGGAATATGGGAAATAAATATTGATTCAAATCCTATAAAATTAATAAATAGTTATCAAAAATTTATACCTCGACAAGAAACAGAGTTATGGGGAAATAGTACAAAAACTATAACTGTTTATGATTTATTACCCACTCTAACAAAATCTTTATATGATAAAAATAAAAATATATTATATTTTTTATCAGAAAGTTTTCATGATAATGCAAAATTATTAAAATTAAATTTATCTAATACAAATTACTATAATAAATCTAGTTTAACAACTTTATCTGGATTAAATAATATAAAAAAAATAAAATATGATTCAATTAGAAATCAATATTATATTTTACAAGGTGATGTGTCGAGTAAACTATACAAATTAGACGAAAATTTTAATATAATATCATTATCAGACACATGCGGAATAGATGAACTAAGTTTTCCAATTGATTGGCAAGTCGCAGAAACTATGGAGTTAGACGAAGATTCTGGTCTTATATATGTATTTTTTAATGATGAACCATATAATGGATTTTCTATTGTTAGGATTAATGATTTTTCATTTAGCGATGTTCATAAATTTTTATTTTATAGACATGGACAAGAATGGACGCCTATACGAATGAATACAACAATAATAAATAGAAAAACAGGTAAATTATTTGTAGCCAATAGTGCAGATGCTGAAAGTTTTTTTATGGCAGTAAGTGAAGTTAATTTAAAAGGTTGTGCAAAAGGTAAAGTTTACAGTAATAATACTTGTAATAATTGCCCACCTGGAACATATACAAACATAGCAGGATTAGATAACTGTAAATTATGTGATTATGGTCATTCTACAGTATCATCACAATCATCAGAATGTTATAAATGCAGTAAAGGAAAATATGCAAATGTTCTGGGGACAACACAATGTCATGATTGTTTAATTGGTAAATATTCAGAACTAGAAGGGTCTAGAGTGTGCATTGACTGTGAAGCGGGAAAATATAGTATAAAAGAAATGTCTGAAACACCTACGGATTGTTTAGAATGTGATACAGGTAAATATTCTGAATCAGGTGATATAGAATGTATTTTATGTGTTCTAGGTAGGTATGTAAGTAATAAAAAAAGTTGTTTAGAATGTCCACCTGGAAAATATGGTGACCAGATAGGTATATTGTCACATACAGATTGTAAGCCTTGTCCACTAGGTAAATATAATAATATTTCTGGTCGAGATAATTTAGATTATTGTATTTCATGTATTGAAGGAAAATATAGTTTAACAAAAACTGCAACGGGAATTGGATCGTGTTTAGACTGTGAAAAAGGAAGATATCGCAACTTAAATATGGATCCTGGACAAATATGTGAAATATGTGAAAACGGAAAATTTTCTGAAAAAGGCTCTGAAATGTGTAATCTATGTACTCAAGGTAAATACAATAAAGGCGATGATTCATCTGACCATATAAGATGTGAATTATGCCCATCTGGAAAGTACAATTCAATATTAGGAGCAGATGATATTGATAAATGTTTAGATTGTGATTTAGGTAAGTATAGTACTACTTTGGGGTTAAATACATCTGAGGGTTGTAAAAAATGTGTAATGGGCAAATATAATAATATATTAGGGTCAACATCCATAAATGATTGTCAAGATTGTACAGAAGGTAAATATATGAAAGTTAATGTAGGAAGAAGTGATAATGATTGTTTAGATTGTCCTGTTGGATTCTTTTCATTACAATCATCTATTTCATGTAACAATTGTGAGATTGGTAAATTTAATTCTTTAGTTGCATCATCAGATTGTTCTATATGCGATGAAGGTAAATATACAGATGAAATAAATACAATATCGTGTAAAGATTGTCCAGAAAATGCAGAACCTAATGAATTATTTGATATATGTGAGTGCATATCAGGTACATATACTGTTAATACAAATGATACTATTATTTGTATGGAATGCCCTGAAAATTTTATTTGTGAAAAAGGTGCTATTATAGAAACACTTAAATTAAATAAAGGATTTTGGAGAGTTGATAAAAATAGTTTAGAGGCTATAAGATGTAAAAAAGGATATAACTGTATTGGTGGTGAAATAACAAATTCGTCAGACGATTTATGCAATATAGGACACACTGGTCCTGTATGTGATGTATGTTTAAAAGGTTGGGCAAAAAATGAAGGAAAATGTTTTAAATGCTTATCAGATACAGCGATTACGATAAGAAGTTATGCATTTACAGCAATATTTCCTATAATAATTTGCGGTATTATTGTTTTTATGATTAAAACAGCAAATCCAGAATCAAGTACAGAACAAAAAGAACCTTTATCAGGAGTTGTTAAAATATTTATGAATTATGCTCAAATATTTACATTAGCAAGTTCATTTGAAATTAACTGGCCAGAAATAGTTTTAAGTTTTTTCGATAGAACTAAAGAATTTTCCTCTCCAAAAATAAGTTTTTATTCATCCGACTGTACACTTAAATGGACCTATTATGACAAACTATTGGTTTACATGGTTTTACCTATTATTTATTGTATTAGTGTTATTATAATACTAAGTGTTTATAGTTTTTTATGTTATAAAAAAAATCGTACTAAAAATTTATTAACTTTAACTGGTTCGGAAAAAATAGAGTTTATAAAAAAAAATCCAAATCCAATTGTATTTTATAAATCATGGTTATATACATCAATATTAATTGGTCTTTTTCTTTCATGGCCTACCATTATAAAACAATCTCTTTCTGTTATACCTTGTAAAAAATATGGTAACGAATATTATTTACTTGAAGATTTATCTATAAAATGTTATACCTCGAGATACTATACATATTTAGTATTGTCATATATTTCTATTATAGTATATGGGTTTTTTGTACCATTTACTGCATGGAATATATTAAGAGTTAGAAAATATTCACTTTATGATTATGAAAGCAAATATGAAATGCCTGCACCTATATCATTTTTATTTTTAGGTTATAGAGAAGAAGTATGGTATTATGAATTTATAGTTATGGCAAAAAAATATTCATTAATTTTGATAACTGTATTTTTAAAAGAGTATAGTCGTTACCAGATGATTTGCGCTAGTTTATTTATTCAGGCAGCATTTTTTATTCATGTATTTTTAAGACCATACGATTCTATCACAAATTATGGTATTTTATGTAATAAATTAGAAAATATTAGTTTACTTGCATTAGTAGTTACTCTAAATTCTGGATTATTTTTTGGTACTATTGAAGACCAATATAATCTAGGTAGTTTTGAAATGATTTTAATCGTTCTATTATTTTTAATGAATATACTCGTTTTGGTATACTTTTTTTACTACTTAGTTTTACTTTCATTTAAAGAAGGATTAGGAAAAATCAAAGGTGTTTGTTTAAAATTATTAGAAAAAGATTCTTGCTTAGTTAAATGCTTTAATGATGAAAGAAAAGAATTAATAAAAAAATGGAGTTCTAATCAAGACATTGACACATATGGTATTAATTTAAAATCAAATGAAGAAATAGAATTGTTTCATCATTTTTTTAATGATAAAAAAATGTTTTCACATGAATTAAAACATTATCTAAAAGATAAACAAATAAATAAATTAAACAATATGTTAAACAGAATAAGGTGTAAAATAGAAATAATAGAAAAAAACAGATGTTGGATGGCAGTATTGAATAATAGATTATATAAAAAACTAAGAAATGAACTAGTAAAAAATAAAAATAAAATAGATGAAAAAAGCATAGAAAAATTAAATGATATATTAGAAAACTATGTAGATAATGGTATAAAATATAGTAGAAATATAGAAGATATATCTAAAAGAGCATTAACAACTATACGAAGAAATTCTATTATTGAACTTAAAAATTTAACAGAAAATCCTATGAATACTGACGAACCAGAATTTAATTTTAAATCTAATATTAAACTTTCAATTAGCGACCTTACATCTCAACCAAAAAATATTATACTATAAAAAATAATATTACATATATGTAAGTAAATAAAATGGGAAATAATAATTGCTGTCATTCTAGAAATAAAAATGATGAATTAAGTGATAAAGAAGTTGAAGAGATTATTAAAAAAAAAATAAAAAAAGAAAATAATGATGAATTAAAACTCAGGATACAATCAATAAAATCAGAAAGACGGGGAGATATTATTTTTTGTATTTTAATGGGAGCATCTGCAACAATAACCATAATAATTATAGCATGTGGTGCAGCGGAACCACATTTAGCATCTAGTTTAATTGTTAGTATTGGTGCTACTGGATTTTATTTTAATGAAATTATAGAAAAAGATAAACTAATGGATTTATATTATAAAGAATTAGAGTCTAGAAATTAATATAAAATATATGGATAACTTTGATTATATATTTTATACCAAGTTATATGATGATTTGAGTCATATGAATAAAGAACATGCGTTTCGACATTATATAAATCATGGTAAAAAAGAAAGAAGAGTATGCAATTATAAAATGATGAAAAAATTTCAATCAAAAACTCAAAAAGAAATATTAAAACAAAAAGAATCAATAAATGAAAATATTTTAAATAAAAAAGAAAATAAAATAAATATTTTGATAAGAACAAGTAACAGACCTGAATATTTTGATAATTGTATAAAAAGTATTTTTAACCAAAATTATTTTAATTTTGAAATTTTTATTTGTTATGATAAAAACGAATCAATAAATTATCTCAAAAATTATGATAATTATGATAATGTACAATACTTCCATGTTTATTCAACAAGTAATGAACGTTATAAATACAATCTTTATTGTAATGAATTATTAAATAAAGTAAAAGATGGATATATAATATTTTTAGACGATGATGATAAATTGTGTCATAATAATTGTTTAAAAATAATAAATAGTTATATTGATAAAAATTTGTTAGTTATATGGAAATATTTTAGACCAGATAAATTAATATATCCGAGTAATGGAAAAACTATAACTTTAGGAGAGATTGCATCATCTAGTTTTATTTTACATAAAGATATGACATTAAATTGCTTCTGGTGGGATAAAAGAAATGGAGATTTTCATTTTATTTCAGAAGTATACAAAAAAAATAAAGTTAAGTTTAAAATGATTCCATTAATATTAACAATGGCACAATTACAACAAAAAATATCAAGTCATGGTGAATAGTATGTTATAATTATTAATATTAAATATTAACAATTATATATTAATGAGTAATATTAAAAAAGAAACAATGTATACAATAGATAATTTCGATTGGGAATATTATGTTAGTTCTCATAAAGATTTAATTAATGCAAAAATAACAACACGTAAAAGAGCATGGATGCACTGGAAATCACATGGTCATAAAGAATGTAGAAAACATAGATTATTATCAAAAAAAAACAATAATATTATAACACTAATATTAGAAAAACCACTATATAATAATTTTGATTTAAAATTTTATAATAAAACTCATAAATTACATTTTAATAATATATTTAAAGGTTTTAATCATTGGATTAAAAATAATAATTTATTGTGTAGATTTTTATCTAATGATATTATTTATCTACCTTTAAATTTTATATCAAAGTATGATTTTAAATATAATAAAAAATACATTATCAAAAATATTAATAGTAAATTTTGTTTAGAAGATGAATTAAATGAAACATATTTTAAAGAAGATGTTAATTGTTTTATTATAAACGGTCTTTTATCAAAAGATATAGCGATATGCATAAAAGATACTGTAGGTTCTTTTACGTTGGATGAAATTATCAAAAATACAAAAAAACATTATATAGATAATAATATTACTTCTACAAAAAAAAGTGACATGATGTATGTATCAAAATTATATTATTTTTTAGGGAAACACAAAATAAATAAAGAACTCTTAGGACTAAAATATTTTTATGATGATTATATTTGTAGAACAAGAGAAAGTTATAATAAAGATATTATGATACATTGTTTAAGTTATTATTATGGTGAAAAGGGGTTCATTTCAAATAATATTTATACTAAAATATTAAATGATATTAGTAATATAAAATTTCATTCTGAAAATGTTTTAATAATAAGCAAATTAATAAGAAAAATTGGGGGAGTACAAAAAACATCTATGCAATTAATGGAAATATTAGATTATAAATATAATGTAAAAATTCTATCTAATTCTATTAACAATAAAAATAAATTTAATATTAAAAATGATTATTTACATGAAAATATACCGATAAATTTTATTATAAAAATTAAAAATCCTGAAAAAATTATAGACCATATAAATAATTCAAACTACAAATATATAGTTGTAAATAAACTTCATGAAATATTTGATATTGTAAATAAACTTGATAAAAATTTACAAGTTATTTGTCATAATCCAAAAGATCCTTATAATAAACTTATAATTAAACATCAAAATAAAATAGATAACTGTTTTGTTTTGACTGATTATCACAAAAAAATATTAAAATTATCCGGGTTTAAAAAAAGAATTAATTTATATCATAATTATGTTTTTAAAAATAAAAATTATATTACTTTTAGACCTAAAAATAAATTTAAAAATGCTATTTGTTTTATAGGTAGATTATCTAGAGAAAAAAATATTAAACTACTCATACAGTCTTTTATTGAATTTCAGAAAATAAAAAAAGATATTAAACTTTATATTATTGGTGGTAATAATATATATGATATTGAAAATAGTAATATTATATTTACGGGAATGATTTCATTTGAAAATGTATGTTATTATTTATCTTTATGTGATTATACTGTTTCTGCATCACTTACGGAAGGCAAACCTTTCAGTGTAATAGAAGGAATGAATATGGGTTTACCGTGTATTCATAGTAATTTAGTTGGTATAGATGATATTGTAAAAGAGAATGAAACTGGATTTTTATTTGATTTTGAAGGATATAATAATATTAAATATGATTTTAATTTTAATTTTTCTAATGTTAAAAATAATGATAATGTAAATTGTAAAAATTTAACGTTGGCATTATGCAAAGCATATTTTACTGATATTAAAAAGTATAATGAAATGTCAAAAAATTGTATTACTTTTAGTCGAGAGTATTTTATAAGAGATTACGCTGTTAAAGAAAATTTAAAAAATATAATCATACCGCATAAAAATAGTTATAGTAAACGCTTTAAAATATTTATTAATTTTCATCCAGATCCTACTGTACCATATGGAGGGGGAAATATTTCAATATATTATCTGGTACAAAAATTTTTAAATATATCATCTGAATTTAGTGTAACATATGAGTTAGAAGAAAAAATAGATATATATTTATTAGTTGATGTTAACAAAGGAAGACCGTTTAAAAAATATGGAGTGGATGATATTGTTTTTCATAAAAATAAAGTAAATCCCAATAGTAAAATTTTTGCTAGAATCAATGATTGTGATATAACTCGTAAAGTAACTGATTTAAATTCCCGTGAACAAAAAATAGTAAAATATCATAAAAATATTGATTACTTTATATTTAATAGTCATTTTATAAAAAATTATTATATTAATAAATTTCAAAATTTAAATTTTAAAAATCATTGCGTTATTATAAATGGCTGTGACCAAACTATTTTTAAACAAAAAACACTTTATTTTCAAGAAAGAAACAAAATTGTAACTCATCATTGGTCTCCAAATTTAAATAAAGGTTATGATACGTATTTAAAATTATGGAAACATTGTGAAAAAAGTAATAAATTAGAGTTTGTTTTTATAGGAAAACATGTTCCAGATATGTTTAAACATGTAAATATTAATGGACCTTTTGTTGGAAATGAACTTGTGGATGCACTAGACGATTGTCAAATTTATATAACCGATTCTAAATATGATTCATGTCCTAATCATGTAATAGAAGCAATATCATGTGGATTACCCATTTTATATTCAAATGTAGATGGAGGAGCAAAAGAGTTGTGTGAAATGACAGATTTACCTGTTGGAGAAATTTATAATAATTTTGATGAATTAATTATAAAGATACATAAAATATTAAATAATTATCAATACTATATAGATAATATAAACAAGTGCAAACATATATTTAATGTAAATATATGCAGACAAAAATACTATGATTATATATTAAATAATGTTGTTAAACATGATAGAAATACAGTAAATATATTAAATACATGTATAAAAATAGAAAATAACTTTAAATATAATAATTTATTTTTTAACAATTCAACTATTAAACTTACAAAATCTACAAATATACTTTTAATTAAACAAAATAATAATATTGAAATAGAAAAAAAAATTAATTATAATTATGATTCATTCCCATTAAAAAATAAAATTAATAATAATAAATTAAATATTGTCATTTGTTCAGATGAAAATTATTTTAAAGGTGTTTTTGCATTACTAGAATCTATAATACAACATACGTGTAATACTAATGATATATGTTTTAATTTTATATTAGATATACATAATTGTAGTGGTTTTGCTACAATGTTAGAAAAAATAGAAAATATACACGATATAACTATCAATAAGGTTATTATTTATGTTGATATAAATATTTTAGATGAAGCAATTTTAAATTCAAAATGTTTTAATGGAGGTGGTCATCTTATGAACATAGGAAATTTTTCTAGATTATTAATTGGAGAGATTTTTAATTATGATAAAGTTCTTTACTTAGATTCTGACTCTATAGTACATTGTGATTTATACAATTTTTTGAATAATTTTACATGTGATAAACCAATATATGCGCCATTAGCAGATAAAGTTAATAAAAACGAAAAAAAACAAATTACAATTAAACAAAAATCAATTATAAATTGTGATTATAATTTTAAAAATATAATAAACAAAAATATTGATGAAAATGAATATGTTTTTATGGGTGCACCATTTGTAGCAAATTGTAAATTATGGGGTAATATTTATAAACAAATTGTAAAAATTATAAAAATTCATAATAATCATGAAGATGGGTTATTTAAATTATTTACTATGAGTTTACAAAATATAGTTTTTTATGGTAAAACTGGAAATTTAAATAATAAATTAAAATGTTTGCAGGATTTAGGTTCTTTAAAAAAAGAATGGTCTTATGATGATATGATGAAACATGATATTTTAGATTGGTCTGGTATTTATAAACCATGGTATAAAAATGGGTTATACAAATCAGTTTGGGAAGCATATGATGTTTTAAATTTAAAATGTAATACAACAATTTCAAATCAAAAAAAAATAATAGAAAAAATGATAAATAAAAAAAATATTACTATTAAAAAATATACTATTATTAGTGATGATGTAGATGAATCTATAATTCCAGAAGCAGAAGATTATTTAAACAATATGAATAAAATATATAATAAATCTGCATTAAAGGTATTATTTGTATGCGATGTGAAATATTTAATTAACAAAATGTCTAGAGTAAGATTTTGGGCTATAGAAGAACTTGGAAAAAGAAAAGATATAAACTTAGAATTATTGGGACCCGGATTTAAACATTTTGATATTCAAAAATCTCTCCAGAAAAATATTACAACACAAAAATCTCGTTACGATTTAGTTATTTGGTATAAGCCTCTTAATCCTAATTATAATTTCTCTCATAAATCTATTTTACCTATGAAGACAGTTTTACGATATAATGAAATGTGGGATTTTGAATGGACAAAAGAAGAAATAGAAAAAACCAAATCAGATATAATTATTTGTCATCATAAAAATGATTATGAAAAATACAAAGAATATTATAAAAACGATGAATCTAAAACATTTTATTATAACCCTCACCATGCAAATAATGATATTTTCAAACCATTAAATAATAAAAAAGTATATGATATTATGATTTCAGGTGTTTGTAAAGAAAAACATTATCCTTTAAAATTTAAACTATTAAATATTTTAAAAAAATATAAAATGACTAAATTAAGAGGTGTAAACATATATTTTCATGAACATCCTGGGTATAGACACACTGATAGTTTTAAAAATTTAAACCAACTAGAATACAATAAACTTATAAATAAAAGTAAAATATGTATAGCATGTACATCTAAACATAATTATAGATTAGGTAAATATGTAGAAATACCAATGGCAGGTTCTATTATAGCAGGAGATATACCTTATGAAGATAAAGAGAATTTTAATAAATTTGTATTACAATTAAATATAAACGACAGTGAAAATACAATAATAAATAAATTGCTATCTGCTTTAAAAAATATAAGTGAGTTAGAACAAAAAAGAAATGCTGGTATTTTATGGGCAAATAATTATACAACAGAAAAATATGTAAACAATCTAGTAAATATAATTTCACCATTCAAAGAAACTCAAAAAATTTATATTATTGCAGATGAAATTAAAAAAGATCATGAAGAATTTAATGGACAAAAATGGATTTGCGACCTTTTAAAAGAAGAATTTTCATTGTGCTTTCCAAAATATGTTACACAAAATGCATCCGAAGCAGATATTATTTGGTACTTAGCACCATGGAATAAAAGACATATACCATTGGGATTTAACTCAAGTAATTGGTTCGATTATTTAAAAACAAAAAAAGTAGTAATGACTCAACACCATGTAGATAAAGATAAACTAGAACAATTAAAACCACAATTTGATTTTATGAAAGAATATGGTACAAAACTGCATACAATATGTGACAAAACAAAAGAGCAGATGGAGAGATATTTTGATGATAATATAACGAAATGTAAACTATGGATAAATTCTCTTAATTTTTTTAAATTAAATGTAAATGAAGTAAATAAAATAAAACATAATTTTGGAATAAATAATAACGCATATTTAGTAGGTAGTTTTCAAAAAGATACAGAAGGTAAATCACAACTACCTAAGTTATCAAAAGGACCAGATTTATTTGTAAAAATAGTACAAGATATGTATAAAAAGAATAATAAAGTAGAAGTAATTTTAACTGGATTAAGAAGAGAATACATTATAAATGAATTAAAAAAACTAAATATTAAATTTTATTATTTCAATATGGTATCAATAGAAGAATTAAATGAATTATATAATTGTTTAGATTTGTATATAGTATCAAGCAGATGTGAAGGTGGGCCAAGAGCGGTAGTTGAATGCGGTCTTACACAAACACCTATTATATCTACAAATGTTGGTATTGCACCAGAACTTATGGATAAAGATAGTTTATTTGATTACGAAAATTGGGAATCTTATACTTTAGCAACTCCTAATTCCGAATTGTTATTATCAAACGTAAAAAAATTATCTTTATTATCACATAAAAAAAAATTTTTAGAAATGTTATTAAATTAAGTAAAATTTATATATTTATTTTAACACAAAATATATAAATGAAAACAATTATAATTGGAACAACTGCTATAAATAGACCAGATTTACATAAAAACAATATACCAATTTGGTATAATTGGATTAATAAAATAAATAAAGAAAAATATAAAATTAAATGGTTTATAAATATCGATATTATACAAAAATTAGATGTAACATTTGAAAAAACACAAGAAAATTTTAAAAATATTATAAAAGATATTGATGTTACATTTTTAAAAAGTGAAGAAAGTAAAGGTAATTTTTTAAAGGCATGTCAAAGAGTTAGTAGTAATATTGAAAATTATGTTTTAGAAAATAATCTTAATAAAGAAGATGTTGTTATTTTTTGGTTAGAGGATGATTGGAGATTAATAGAACAAGTTGCATTAGATTTAGATTATATTATTGAAACGTATTTAACAAAATCATGTTATATTAATTTTTCATTTTTAAAAAAAAATTACATTCATGCATTAGCACCTAATCTTATTAGTTATGAACTATGGGAAAAAAGCAATTTGGCAGCATGGAAAAAACAAAATAAACACATTGATCCAGAACATTGTGTAGGAGTTTACTATCTTAAACATTTTGAAAAACATAGTAAATACATTAATAATATTACGATAATAACTAAATTTAAAAATGTAACCGATGATTTTTTTGATAGAGAATGTTTAAACTATAATAACAGTTATTACACGTACGATATAAATAAAGATGATAATATAATTAAAAATAACTTTATTGATAAAGAATCAATAAAAACAAGATTTAACGATAAAAATATGTTTATAAGAATTACATGTGGAATAAGTAGTGATTTGGGTCGTGATTATATGAGTAATATTGGACTCATAAAAGATAAAAAAAAGGTTAATTTCTATGATGATAATGTAGATACAAATAATGAATAATTATTTATAATTCAAATAATTTCTTATTATGTTTTATTTCTTTATTTTTAATATCATCCATATTTTGTAAAAAAGTATTATATTCATCTACATTAACATTATTAATATAATCAATTAATTCACAGTAATTTTCTTTAAAAGTTATACAAGGTAGTTTATATTCTTTTTGTTTAAATTCAGGTAAAATGATTGGAACATTAAAAGAAAAAGATAAACCCAAAGAACCAGTATATGCATACGGATAATGCCATGTTTTTCTTCCTAATATAAAAATACTTTTTTGTAAATACTTGCTTAAGGTATCTATATCAGCATTTATTCCTTTACGTTTTTTTCTAGAAAAATATATTATTTCATATTTAATACTTTTTTCAAAATTTTTTAAATCATCATCGTCATCCCATAAAGTACCTATTTGTAATATATATTTTTTTTCTTTTAATGGTATATTATCATTAATAATATTATAAAATGGAAATGTGTAAAAATATTTTTTACTTGACTTATTAATTTTTTTTTTAAATTCTTCCATTTGCAATGGATAAAGTGTAATATAATTATCAATTAGTGAAGTTTTTCTACCATATGAATGTAATATCCCATACGTTTTATCCTTTATTTCTTTAAAATAACTAGGTACACCTTTATTCATAGTTATAACAAAAATTTTATCATAATTGATACAACTTTTATTTAATTGTTCAATACTTTTTTTTTCAATACTATTAAATTGTGTTTCAAAAAAAGAAATATAATTATAGTTATCGCTTTTATAAAATAATGTAATTTTGTTATTTTTATTAAATAAATACATTAAATAACCAAGTATTTCTAAGTGTCCATTAAAATCATTTATAATAGCAATATTCATTATAAAATATGATTATATTTTTTAATATTTTTATTTTTATTAATTTATTTTTTTATATTTTTATATTTTAATGCCTATAGAACTAATAAATAATATTATTAAAAAAAAATCAAGAAAAAAATGTTTTATAACAAATCTTACAAGAAAAGAAACTAATATTTTAGAAAAAGAATGTTTAGAAACTCTTAATAAAAATTTTGATTGTATTTGTAAAAAAAAGAAAAAAAATCATTTTCCTACATTTTTAAAAATAGATGATAATGATTATATATATATGACTTACTGTGGTGTAAATATAAAAACATTATCACGAGATGGGTGGGGTCCAATTGATATTCAAAATATAAAAACAACTAATAAAATAGATATAAAAGATGCAGAAGAACAAGTGGATTGTATTATTTATAATTTAAAAAAAAATAATATTTTAAATTTAGATAACCATTTACATGGTAATAATTTATGTATATTAGATAACACTATATATATGATTGATTTTGGTAATGCAATTACACCTAATAATAAAAGTTGCAATTTTATACTAGAAAGAGATTGGAAAAATGAAAAAATATATTATAAATATGCAAAAAAAGATTTGATTTATATATTGAAATCACATCAAGAACCTGGTAATTTTGATGCACATATTGAAAATTATGATAAACAATATGATTATACACCATTTAATCATAGAAAATATATTAAGGTTAGAAATAATAATGTTAAAAAAGAAAATATAAATTAATTTTTATCTTCAACATAATATTTATTTACTTCTGTTAAATACCAATGGTTATGTTTTAAATATCTTGATTGAAATTTATAATGAACAGGTAATTTTACGAAATTTTCTAAATCAATAAAAGAAAATCTATATTTGCCTTCTTTATTTTTAAATTTAATTATATTTTTTGGTTTTATATCTGTATAAAAATATTTTCTTTCATGTAATAGTTTTAATAAAATTTTTTTATTTTTATTTAAAAAATTAAAAAAAATTGTTTTATTTTTATCACCACATCCCCATTGTTCATCATTATTAAGATCTTTACCTCTAATTGTTATATATCCAACAAGTTTATTATTATTATATATTAAATCTGTTACTGCAGGGCATAATTCTTTAAATATATCAATGTTATTTTCTATAAATGATATACTTAATCTATCATTATTATTTGGTTTATATATTTTTATAAATGATTTATCATTATAATACATTTCTAAAACCTGTTTTTTTTCATCTCTATAACCACCTCTTTTATTTACATATGGAAAATTATATTTTGTGTATTCTTTAAAATTTATATCTGATAAATTTATTTTTTTGATATTCATTTACATAACATATATAAAATATTTTATACAAAATATTTTATATCACTATATATGGTTTTTATTTTAAATACTTCTTTTTTTTCCAATAATTGTTTGAATACATAACAATTTCATTTTTATTATCCATACATGCATTTTTACCACCCAAATCAATGGTTTGTTCCTTAAATAAGTATACATTTACACCATTAATTAACATATTATTATAAGAAAGTAACTTTTTATTACCATAATTATTTTTTAAGTAATCATGAAAATAATAAATATTAACACCATGTCTATTTTTAAAAGGTAATGTTACTATTTTTTTTATTAAGTCTAATAATATAGGATTTTTTGGTATAGAGAATAACATAGCATTCATAATTAAGGGCTGATATAAATTATTATTTTCATTAAATTCTTCTTTATTCATTTTAGGTATATTACCACCAAGACCGAATGACATTATAAAGTCTGCATTATTAGTCATATTAATTATATCATCTAGAGGCAATTTTTGTTTTAAATCTACATCTAAATAAACGCCCCCATATATATATAGTAAACAATAACGTAGTAAATCAGATTTATGAGCGTACTTATGTAAATTTTGAATGTATAATATTATTTTGTCTGATAATTCTCTTTCAAAATTTTCTTTTACAAATTCAATACCTTCATCAAAGTCATATAATTTATAATTATATTCAGGATTAAGATTTTTAATTTCTTTTTTAACAACATCTTTAACCAATTCTTTATCGTGATAAATTTGAAATATATTTTTGGGTATTTCCGTCATTATATTAGTATAATATTATATTATATTATAATATAATATAATGAATTTTAAATGATTATTATAAATCAAAAAAAAGGACGTATAAAAAGTTTGGATTATTTAAGTCAATCTTATTTTAATTTATTGATATCTAATTTGTATTTATATTCTTGTACATAACGTTATCTTCAATTTCATTTTCTTTTATTCTTTCAATTTCAACAAAATTATTTTCTATCATAAATTGTTTAATTTCATTTGGAGTTGGAGCGTTAATATAGTTTGAATGCTTATTTTCTGGTATATATTTATTTTTATTTTTTCTGTTTGGTTCTTCCATTATAATATATTTTATATTTTTAAGGTGTTCACATGCACCCTTTAAGACATTTAATTCAAATCCTTGAACATCCATACACAATAAATCTATGTTATCAATTTTATAATTTTCTATAATATTACTTATTTTTTCTACTTCTATTAATCCTGTCATTTTTTGTGTTTTTTTATTATCAATTCTTTTATAAAATGACGATGCGCCATCATTTTCACGTAGATAAGAATAAAATGGAAGTTTTGTAGTATGGTTTCCTAAACCCTTTCCTATAAAGGTAATATTTTTAAATTCTTTAAGTTTATTTTTACAAATATTCATAGTATTTGGATTACATTCAAATGAATAAATTTGAGCATCTTTAAATATTTGTGATAACTTTATACTTTCATCACCATATCTTGCCCCGACCTCGAAAATATTCTTAGGTTCATTATCAAGTTTAGACAAAAATCTTTTGTCCCAGTAAAAACTCATAATTATATTATATAATAACATATCTTTTTATTATTATTATATATATATATGAAACTTGATTGTGTCTTAACTGCTGTGAATGAAAATCCAATGTATTTAGATTTTATTCCTATTTTTATTAAAACTTGGAATAAATTATATCCTGATGTGGATATTAAAATTATATTAATTGCAAAAAAAATTCCAGATAATTTTTTATGTTACACAAATAATATAATATTATTTGAACCAATTGAAAATATATCAACTAGTTTTACTAGTCAATTTATTAGAGAATTATACCCTTGTATATTAAATTATAAAAACGGTGTAATGATAACTGATATAGAAAATTTACCAATGAATAGATTTTTTTTTACAAAAAATATTGAAAATATACCAGATAATAAATGGATAAATCTTAGAGATTGGAAAACAGATAATCAGATTTGTATGATGTGGCAAGTTGCTACTCCAATAATTTGGAAAGAGGTTTTTAATATTAATAATTTACAAGATATAAAAGAAACACTTATTAATGTTTATAATTCAGTAAATTACATAGATGGTTCATACACAGGAGCATGGTTTACCGACCAAAAATTTTTATATAAAAAAGTAATGAACTGGAACAAAAAAACAAATAATTATATTTTTTTAAGAGATAAAGATACTGGATACAATAGATTAGATAGACGTACTCCACTCTTCGAGAGGAATATAAAAAAAAACCCCACAATTAAAAATAATATTAAAAATGGTATATACTCTGATTATCAGTGTTGTAGGCCAATGGATAGATATTCAAAATTAAATTATGAAATTTATAATTTACTATAAAATATTATAAATTTTTATATGCTAATTTTTTATCTTTACTGAATTCATTGTTTAATTTTTTTACTAATAAATTTTTTACTTCAATATCATCTATATTTTGATATTCATATAATGGTATATGACTATCTGGCCAATAGCCTTCTAGGCAAGCATTAACTCTATATATTTCTAATTCAGGATTAAAAATTTTTGCATATGCAGATAATTGTGAATGTGTTTTTAAAACTAATGTACATTTTGATAATATAAAACTATTTACAACTGCTGTTTCAAATAAATTTCTGTTTATTTGTGTTTCTATTTTTAGTTCATTTTCTAATTGAACTAACTTATTGATATCATTATTACATTTTTTAATTTCTTTTATTTTATTTTGTATAATTTTAAGTCTATTTATTTGAATTGCATTTTTATTATCATTATTTTTTTCTTTATCATAAAATAAAATTGTATATTTATCTTTGTACTTTAAGTTTATTTTATTAACAAAATCAAAATCATCTGTACTAACAAAAATTATATTATAATTATTTTTTTTTAAATGATTATCTATTATTGTTATAAATTCTTGTGCAGAAATATGCGTTACCCAATTTACTTTATTTTTATCTGTACCTCTATAATGCAACCCCAATACATTTTTGCTACTAAATATATTAGTAAATTTATTTACTTTTTCATAAATTTGTGTATGAAATTTAAAATATTTAAATAAATATTGATTTGCTAATTTAAAATTATTTTTAAAGGATTGGTATTGTGTAGTATCTTCATCTCGTTGTTGTCGTCCACATATTTTTCTAACTAAATCACCAAAGCATGTTAATTCTTCAAACTGTTTATTTTTTTTATTTATTGTTGGAGTATAATTTAATTGTACTATATCTCCAATAACTTGAAAATTAGGATAATTTCCATAATTATGTGAATAATATAATATATTTAAATTTATGTTTTTATTAAAATAATTATCTTCTAAATATGGTAAACATTGATGAATATATGCTATAGAACTAAAAAAACCCTTATTCATTGTTATATCTGGCTTTAGTCTTAATCTATTTATATCTAATAATTTCCAATTTCCCAAATTGGCATTATAATAATCACTTGAACTATATGTTGTTCCATCATCAATACTTACCCATTTTTTTAATTGATACTTTTCATTAAACTTGCGACCTAAATCAAACATTATTGTTGGTCTAATTACAAAATATTTTATAGATAAATTATTAAATATTTCATTCAATTCAACCTCATTAATATCCCTTAATTTGTATTTGTTATTATAGGTACTATATTTAAGATTGAATTTTGTGTCATATAAAATAATATGATAATGAAATTTAATAGAACTTTCATATGGTGGTGATTTATAATTCCATATTGTAACATTATTACCAAAATCTAATTTATCAACTAAAGGATGTACAAGAATAATATGAATGTTTAATAAATCAATATTATTATTTTGTATAGAAAATCTGTGCATAAACTTTCTACCATTTTTATTGTGTCCCCCTCGTATCCAACGTACCATTTGTCTTTCTGGATCACATGTATTATTCATATATTTCTGAATTTTAAATACATTTTTAAAATAACTACCAGTCATAAATGGGCCTCCTCGAAATGAGCCTAATGGTGCTGAATTTGAACAAGTATAACATGAGTTTGGATAATTTAATAAAGAAAAAAAATGATTAATATCATAATTAGACTTAGGTTCCCAATCATCTTCTAACCAGTAATATAAATAATCATCATTTATCAGATTAAGTTCTTCAATCTTTAATATAAGTTTTTTATATGCATTTAAGAATCCAGGATTTGGTTTATTAATAAAAACAATATTTACTTCATCAGGTATAATTTCATTATAAATATGCATTGTTTCATATTTATTAAAGTACGTCTTAAGATTATTAGGTTCATCAATATTTATAATATGATAAATTTCATAACATTTTAAATATTTGTAAAAAAATTTATAAAATTTTCCAATACTTTTTTTATGAAAATCACCTCTAATTATAGATGCTGTTAAAATAACTATCTTTCTCATTTATTATATTGTAATATTTATACTTTAAATTTTTATGGATAATATTCATTATTTATAATTGATGATTTATCAAACTTATCTAATAAAATTTTTCTACGACTTTCTGTTCTATCTAAATTAATCCAAAAAAATTAACATGATTTGAATCCATAATATATTTATTATATTTTTAATTTAAATTTTTTTATTTATATTATTTATATGAATAAAAAAAGTTGCACCATTTTTTTTAATTGTATGGGTAGTGCAATAAAAAAACAACTAAAACAATCAAAAATATTTAATGACAAATATCTTATCGAATATATTTCTCTTTATGATTACTTAGAAGTATATAAATATGGTGATAAAACTACATTAATAGAAGAACATATTGAATTACTAAGTAAAACTGACCTATTAATAGTACAATCATTACGAAAAAATAGAAAACATCTTAATTTTAATAATATTATTAAATTTGTAAAAAATGATTGTATTTCGATAAAAATTCCACAATATACTTTTTCAGGTTATCATTATCCGTATAATTTTTTAAATGATAAAAATATAGATATTAATATGTCATATGAAAAATTACATGATTATTTAACAAACTTATTTATAAATCAAAAAAAAAAAATACAGGAAAATCTAAATAAAGAATTATTACATATTAAAGAACTAGATAATATCAGTGATATTAAATGTTATGATTTTATTAAAAGTAATCATAAAAAAATATTATTATTTAACAATAGACAATACCCTACATATTTTTTATTTCATTTTATAGCACAAGAGATACTTAATTATCTGAATATAGATGATAAAATATCACCTCGTTATGACAGTTTTGGACGGGACTCATTTGAACCAATATTTAATAACGTTTATAAATATTTAAATTTGGAATTTAAATTGTTAAAATTTTCAATTGATTGTACAATAGAAGAATATATAATTTGTTGTAAAAAACTTAATGTAGAAAGATTATATTTAAAAAATAGATCATATGGTAGAAATCATTGTAAAGTTTTAAATGATATTATAGAAACAAAAAATTTTAGACCTGATGGTTAATCAACATATTAATACCTTCATAAAATTGTATCTTAGGTTCATAATCTAAAATACTTTTTGCCTTACTTATATCAGCATTACTATGTGGAATATCTCCCGCTCTATTTGGTCCTAATACAGGTTTTATATTAGTTTTCAATCCTTTATTAATTGCATCTACCAGTTCCAAAATAGTAATTCTACCTCCAGCGCCAATATTAAATACTTCACCATAACTTGTTGTATTTTGTGTCAAAAGTGCTTTTACATTTGCTTGAACTACATTATCTACATATGTAAAATCTCTGGAAAATGTACCATCGCCATGTATAGTTGGTTGTGAATTATTTCTCATTATATCTATAAACTTAGGTATAACCGCTGCATATGCACCTTTAGGATCCTGTCTAGGACCAAACACATTAAAATATCTCAATCCTATACATTCCATATTATAACATTTTGTAAATACACCAGCATATAATTCATCTATCGCTTTTGTTGCGGCATATGGAGAAAGTACGCTTCCCGTAGTTTCTTCTTTTTTTGGCAGAGTCGGATTATCTCCGTATACACTAGATGAAGAAGCATAAACTACTCTTTTAATTTTCGCTTCTTTTGCAGCAATTAATAAATTTAAAAATCCGTTTACATTAGATAAATGACTTGATAATGGGTCATGAATAGACCTAGGTACAGAACCTAATGCTGCCTGATTTGTAATAACATCCATGTCTTTTACCGCTTTTCTACAATCTTCTAATTTTGAAATATCTCCATACATAAATTCTAAATTCTTGTATTTTTTTAAAAAAGGTTTTAAATTATTTTTATTTCCAGTAGAAAGATTATCTACAACTCTAACCTTTTTTACATTGTTTTTTAGTAAAAACTCTACAATATTTGAACCAATAAATCCTGCACCTCCTGTTACTAAAACGCTTAACGTAGATAATTCCATTATAATTATATTTCAATATTTTATATATGTCATTTTATCGAAAATATCCTTATTTTAATTGGAAATTTTATACAACAATATATGATGATTTAAAAAAAGCAAATGTTAATACAGAAAAAAAAGCAGTAATCCATTATATAAAATTTGGAAATAAAGAAGCAAGAAGAACTCATGAAATTATTAAAATATCACCAAAAATAAATAAAGTTCCTTTTGAAAATTTTACATCAATTGCAAAACAATGTTATTTTAGTAGTGGCGTTACTAGTTTTAAAAAAAGAATTTGTGACAAATTTAAATTAATTGATTATCATGACAATAACTCACCTTGTTTATTTTTTGGTATGTATAACGATAATGATTTAATAAAAATAAAAAATCACCAAGGATTAAAAATAATAATATGGTGCGGTAGTGATGCAAATAGCAAACTTTCACACTCTAAAAAAACTATTTCAGAAGTTAAATTATTACATAACATTATACATATTTCTAAAAGTGTTTCAACATATGACATGCTGAAACAAAGTGATATTATTAGTATATTAGTTCAATATAGTGTTGTTGATACAAACTTATTTAAACCAGTTTCAAAATCTTGCTTAGGTAGAAAAATCTTTATATTTAATGGTCAACATAAAGGTCGAGAACATATTTACGGTAAAAAGTATTATAATGAAGTTATAAGACGTGTACCAGAATTTAATTTTATATTTAGTAATGAATTAAATGCTACATGGGAAGAAATGCCTAATATTTATAAACAATGCTTTATTATGTTAAGATTGACACGTAACGATGGAAATGCAAATAGTGTACAAGAATGTGAAGCAATGCAAATACCTGTGGTCCATAACCAATCTGATTATGGACTACAGTGGAAAACTGTAGATGATATTATTAAACATATTAAAAATCATAAATAAATTTTTTCATTATCTTTAAATTTTTCCATTTCTTTTAGTAATTGTTCTCTAGTCCAACTTCTACGCTGAGATTTATTAATTTTTGGTATTATATTTACATTATCTCTTCTCATTTCATTTCTTTCATTTATAACTGCTTCTAACACCTTATGATTTGTTTTTTTTAATTTCATAAACTGTAAAAGAGCGTTCGTATCTTTTGGAAAACAGTATCCCCCATAACTTAATTTACCATCTGTACCAGGAACTTGTGTATGCATAGGATTTATCCACTTATTTTTTAACATTAAATCTTTTACTACATCATAATCACAATCCATTGAATTACATAATAAATATAATTCATTAAAAAATTGTACTTTTGTTGCATAAAAACAATTTACAAAACTTTTCATAGATTCGCTTTCAGTAGAAGTACATACTGATATTTCAGCCTCAGGATAACACATAATATAAAAATCTAATACATCATCTATATCTAATTCTTTTTTTCCCTTTCCTAAAACTATATGTTTTTGATTATGAAAATCTTCAAATGCTGTTCTTGCTGTTAAAAACTCTGGATTATGAATAAATTTCAAATCATATTTTTCAAGTAAATTTTTTGTAGTTTCAGGTTCAACAGTTGACTTAATAATAACAAATCCATTGTAATTATGTTTTACTAATTTTTCACATGTTTCACATATCGGATTTAAATCGTATTTAGAACTTTCCTCGTTATATACAGTTGGTAATGCTAAAAACATTATTGTACTATTTAAACATTCCTCAAACGAATCTGAATCTTTATATTTATCATATCCTTTTACATTTATTTGTTTGAGTTTAAAACTTTTAAGCATCGCTGAACCAACAAACCCCAATCCTATAATTGAAATCATATAAAATATTATTTTATATTATTTTATTAACTTAAACTAAAAGTTTTTTTAAACCATCTAAAAAATCAATAGTTATTGTCCATCCTAAATCTTTTAATTTTTGATTAGATATATAGTATCTTTGGTCATTAAATGGTCTATCTTCTACATATTCAACCCATTCATCACAATCTTCTGTTTTTTTTATTAATTTAATTAATATTTTTGCCACTTCCATAACGGAAAACTCCATTCCTTCATCGCATCCTATATTATAAATTTCTCCAATTTTGCCTTTTTCTAATATACATTCAAATGCGCTGGCAGTATCATATGCATGTAAAAATGCTCTAACTGCTGTGCCCTCACCTTGTATAGTAACTTTTTTGTTTTCTTTTAAAAGTTTAATAAATCTAGGTATTAATTTTTCAGGATATTGATTAGGTCCATATACATTATTACCTCGTGTTATAATAATAGGCATTTTAAATGAGTGATTATAAGATTGGGCTATTAATTCTGCTCCTGCTTTTGTTGCTGCATAAGGATTTGTTGGACATAAAATACTGTGTTCTGTTTTATGTTTTTCATTTACATCTATCATAGACTCTCCATATACCTCATCTGTTGAAACATGAATAAAACGTTTAATTTTACCATATTTTCTACAACATTCTAATAAAATATGTGTACCTAAAATATTATCTTTAGTATATTGAAGCGAATCACTAAAAGAGTTTTGTACATGACTCTGTGCAGCAAAATGTATAACTTGTTCAATATTATGCGCATTTAATACATGATTTACTAAATCTTCTGAACATAAATTTCCCTTAATAAGAGTATAGTTATCCGAGTTTCTTATTGATTCTTCTATATTATTTTCATTTGCACAATAATACATTGCATCAAAATTAAATATATTATATTTATTTTTCTTTAATATATAATTTATAAAATTAGACCCAATAAATCCACAACCACCAGTAACTAATAAGTTTATTTTTTGATTCATATTTCTTTTATTAAAGTAAATATGAAATTTTTAATTTTTGGACACAAAGGATGGATTGGTTCTATGGTCATTGATATTTTAAAAAAACAAAACATTTATTTTGTTTGTGCTAAATCAAGAGCAAATGATAAAAAAGCCGTAGAAGAAGAATTACTTTTAGAAAAACCTACACACGTAATGAGTTTTATAGGAAGAACACATGGTACTACTGAAGATGGAACTAAATACACTACTATTGATTACTTGGAACAAAAAGGAAAGATTAAAGAAAATGTTAGAGATAATTTATTTGCTCCTATTGTATTATCTCTTTTGTGTAAACGCAATAATATACACTTTACATACCTGGGAACTGGATGTATTTTTAAATACGATGATAAGTATATTTTTGGTTCAGAAGAAACTGGATTTACAGAAAAATCTCTCCCAAACTTTTTTGAATCTTCTTATTCAACCGTTAAAGGTTATACTGACGAACTTATGCATTTGTTAGAAGATAATACCTTAAATCTTAGAATAAGAATGCCAATTACAGATAAATTAGAACCTAGAAATTTTATTACAAAAATTATAACATATGAATATATTTGTTCAATACCTAACTCAATGACTGTTTTAGATGACCTTTTACCGTGTGCTATTGAGTTAGCAAAACAAAACCATACAGGAACTGTTAACTTAACAAATCCAGGTTTAGTTAGTCACAATGAAATTTTAGAAATGTATCGCGAAATAGTTGACCCTAATTTTAAATGGAAAAACTTTACAAAAGAAGACCAAGATAAAATTTTAGCAGGTGGTCGCTCAAATAATTGTTTAGATACCCATAAACTTTCAACATTATTCCCCAATATAAAACATATCAAAGAAAGTGTTAGACATACTTTATTAAGAATGAAAAAAAAAATATAAATACAATTTTTTAAAAATATTTATAATGAAAATTTTAGTAACGGGTGGAACGGGGCTTGTAGGTTCAGCAATTAAAAAAATCTCTCCAAATTATGATTATGATTTTATATTTGTGTCTTCAAAAGATGCGGACTTAACAGATTATGCACAAACATATAATTTGTTTGCAAAACACCAACCAGATTTTGTTATTCATTTGGCGGCATGCGTCGGTGGATTATTCAAAAATATGAACCAAAAAGTCGATATGTTTGAAATAAATAATTTAATAAATTTTAATGTTGTAAAATATTCACATAAATTTAAAGTAAAAAAACTTATATGTTGTTTATCTACATGTATTTTTCCAGATAAAACAACATATCCTATTGATGAAACAATGTTACATAATGGTCCTCCACATTCTTCTAATGATGCGTATGCTTATGCAAAACGAATGCTAGAAGTACACTGTAAAGCATATCAAGAACAATATAATGACAATTTTATTTGTGTTATTCCAACTAATATATATGGACCACATGATAATTATAGTTTAGATGATGGTCATGTAATACCGGCATTAACCCATAGGTGTTATTTGGCAAAACAAAATAATGAACCATTTAAGGTATTAGGAAGTGGAACTCCTTTGCGACAATTCATTTACTCAGAAGATTTGGCACACCTTTTTATGTGGACATTAGAAAACTATAATGGCAGAGGAAGTTTAATTTTATCAGTTGGAGAGAAAAATGAAGTTCCAATAAAAAAAGTGGCTACAGAAATAGCAAAATCATTTAATTATGAACATATGATGGAATTTGACACGCGATATGCAGATGGACAATTTAAAAAAACAGCAGATAATTTTAAACTTATAAGTTTAATAAAAAAATTTAACTTCACACCAATTACAGAAGGTATAAAAAAAAATACTGAATGGTTTATTGAAAACTTTGAAAGTGCTAGAAAATAAACTTATTTACAGTCTTCTATAACCATTTCTTCTACTAATTCTTTAAAACTATATTTAGGTTTCCATTTTAATATAGTTTCTGCTTTTTTTGCATCTCCTAATAATTCTTCTACTTCTGCTGGTCTAAAGTATCTTTCACTTATAAAAATTAGTTCTCTACCGGTTTTAACATCATAACCAATTTCATTAATACCAGTTCCTTTCCATCTAATTTCGAATCCCTTTAATTCAAAAGCCATTTCAATAAATTCCCGTACAGAATGATATTCGTTTGTTGCTAACACAAAATCATCTGCTTTATCTGCTTGCAAAATTCTCCACATACCTTCAACATAATCTTTTGCATGACCCCAATCTCTCTTAGCATCTATATTACCCATAACTAATTTATCTCTTTCACCAGTCAAAATCATATTAAGACCTCGTGTAATTTTTCTAGTTACAAATGTAGGTCCTCTTCTAGGAGATTCATGATTAAAAAGTATACCATTGCATGCAAACATATTATAAGATTCTCTATAATTTTTTGTTATCCAATAACCATAAAGTTTTGCAACACCATAAGGTGATCTAGGATAAAATGGCGTAGTTTCTGTTTGAGGAACTTCTTGTACAAGACCATATAATTCACTAGTAGAAGCCTGATAAAATCTACATTTATCCATCATACCACTACTTCTTATAGCCTCGAGTAATCTTAATACTCCTAAACCATCTACGTTTCCAGAATATTCTGGCATTTCGAATGAAACTTTTACATGACTCATTGCTCCTAAATTATAAATTTCTAATCGTTCAATATCGGGATAAGTAGATTTTATTTCGTACATAATATGTAAAAGATTGGGACCATCGGTTAAATCACCATATTTTAAAATAAGTTTTTCATTATCATAAAGGTGATTAATACGTTGTGTATTTATGCTACTAGAGCGTCTGATAATACCCCAAACATAATAATTTTTTTCTAAAAGAAGTTCTGCTAGATATGACCCATCTTGTCCTGTAATTCCGGTTATTAAAGCAACTTTCATTTATTATTTAAATTGAAAAAATAATCTGAATTTAAATTCATTAACATTAGATAGAATGGATTTTGAGAATCAAATGTCGATTAATTATTATGCTAATGCTAAAAATATATTATCAGAGTCTATTGATAATAATATAAAAAATATATTTTTAGTTGGTAGAGGTGCTAATGGTAAAACGACTTTGAAGCAAGAATTACATGACAGATTAACTCTAAATAATTATAATATTATACCACATTTTTACTTTAAAACAGAAAATAGTTTTACAGAATTTTTAAATGATGTATCAAAAAAAATTTTAGAAACTCCTATTGACCCATTTCATAAATTTAATATTACTATACCAAATGATGCGGTTGTTATTGATATGAACCATATTGTCTTTTAATCTTCTCCCTTCATCTTTAAATATTTTGGAGCACCAGCAGCATGTCTCAATGTATATTTACTTCTACTTTTCCAATCGGCACCTACTGCTTTTTCACTCATAAAATACAATGACGCTCCAGGCACATCTACAGTTAATGTTTTTCCTACAACCTTACTTTTGTGAAACCAACCATATTTCATTGGCATCATTTCACCTACTCTAAGACAAGCAACTACTACTCTTTCTGTATCACCATGTGGACCAATTCCATTTTTTTTAACATTTAAATATTTATTTCCTTCAACAATTAAATCATGATCTTTCATCAAAATTTCTACGACTTGTTTTAATCTAAAAACCAAAGGAGATTCCTCATAACTAATAATAGTACCTTTCTTATTTTCAAAATCTGAATCGCGATGTGTTTCACCATAACATACATTTGTCCTAGCATGTTTATTAAGAACCTTTTGTCGTCTAGTATCAAAATATTTATTATCCCATTCATAACTATTCAACTCTCTTAAATATTTTTCATGAACTTTTGGTGCTAAGAAATTTTTTACCAACATAAAATAGGCTGCTTCTGGTTCTTTTCCCTCTATTTCTACACCATCCAAAAGTTCATTTAAATTATAAATTTCTACTTCTAATCCAAATACATCTTCTAGAATACCTTTTGCATATTGTAACCGTTCCAAATCCCAACCTTCACCCTTTTTTCTCATTGAACCAATAAACTCCATTCCAGTATGATTTTCTCCTCCATTACCAACTGTTAAAGAATAAGTAGGTTTACTATCTGCCTTAGGTTTTTTTGCCTTAGGCTTTTTCTCTTTCTTGGGCTTTTTCTCTTTCTTAGGCTTTTTCTCTTTCTTAGGCTTTTTCTCTTTCTTAGGCTTT
>Ga0055584_100000868_pt1 | contig 29217 bp, 29 predicted proteins | sample OSDHelmetaG_FD_58716 | JGI IMG/M metagenome (GOLD analysis project Ga0055584, IMG submission 58716) | Pelagic marine sediment microbial communities from the LTER site Helgoland, North Sea, for post-phytoplankton bloom and carbon turnover... | ecosystem: Environmental > Aquatic > Marine >... | reverse complement strand
TTCCAAACGACATTCTCAAATTGTCATTTGAGGAGGCGTTGGCTGCTCTCGAGGAAATAGTCTCTCAACTTGAAGAGGGTTCGGTTTCGCTTGAAGAGTCGATCGATATCTACACACGTGGCACGCATTTGCGCCGGCATTGCGAGGACAAATTGCGCCTTGCCCAGGAGCGTATCGACAAAATCGTGCCTGGTGCAGATGGAGGATTAGCCACCGAACCCGCTGACATCGAGTAATTCGCGACATGGTGGTCCCGGCAGCCCTCAAGGCATTTGGCGACGAGATTGACGCCGTCCTAAACGGTTTCATTGAAAAGCCAGAGGGCCGTGAGGCCGCTCTTTTCGATGCCATGCGCTACGCCGTATTGCTGGGCGGCAAGCGGTTACGTCCCTTCCTTGTCGTTGCGAGTGCCGACATGTTCCTGGTGCGCCGCGACTGTTCCTTGCGAGTCGCTGCAGCAGTGGAAATGGTGCACGCCTACTCGTTGGTCCACGATGATTTGCCGTGCATGGACGACGATGACCTACGCCGAGGGCAGCCCGCGACACACAAGGAGTTCGATGAGGCCACGGCAGTCCTGGCGGGCGACACTCTCCTGACAAAAGCGTTCGAGATCCTGGGCGGCCCTGAGACGCATGAGTTGGCGGAGGTGAGGAGTGAGTTGGTTCACGCCCTCGCGGTTGCGGCCGGCGGCCATGGGATGACGGGTGGCCAGATGCTCGATCTCGTGGCCGAGGGGCAGGCGCTAGAAATGCCAGAAATCAAGCGTCTCCAAGCAATGAAGACGGGCGCGCTCTTGGCATTCTCGTGCGAAGCGGGCGCCATATTGGGAAGGGCGACCGCAGCGCAACGAACTGCGCTGCACGGTTATGCGCACGATCTTGGTTTGGCTTTTCAAATCAAGGACGATTTGCTTGATGTCGAAGGCGATGCGGGGACGGTTGGCAAGAAGGTGGGCAAGGATGATGCGGCCGGCAAAGCGACTTTCGTATCAATTCTTGGCGTCGAACGCGCAAGGCAACAGGCCCAGATGCTTGCCGATCAGGCGGTCGCACATTTGCACGACTTCGGTGCGGATGCTGATCGACTGCGCGCTGTTGCCCGGTTTGTTGTCGAACGTGACTCCTAGATACGATTTGGCCGCTAGGGCTGCGGGAATGCCCGTTGAAACCGAAACTGAATGAACGTTTGTTCTTCCTCGCTGAGGAAGCGCCAGAGTTCGTCGAGGTTGGTGCGAGCCTCAGTGCGGCCCCGCACAAGGGCCAATCCATAATATTGGTAGCCCAAGCCTAGGTTCTTTGGCCGACCCCAACCGGTCGCATAGGTGTATCCGAGCATTTCAAATGCAATAGGATCCTTGTCCTCGAAGCCGCGGCGCTCAATTGTCGTGATGTCCTCAGGACGAGGCCGGCGACGGGTTAGCTCGTCCAGCAGGTTTTGCCACGATTCGTCATCAATGCTTTTCGGTGGTGGCGGTGGCGTCGGGGGCGGCCGACCACGGCCACGCCTCCGGTCTTGATCGGCGATGGGTGGCGGCGGCGGCGGTCGAATTCCGGCCCGGGCATCTGCGCACCATACGGGCGCCCGTTCCGGCAGGCAGACAAAGGTCAACATGTCCTCGTCGAGCTTCCACCAATCGAGGGTGGCGCCGATCATTGTGGTCTGGGCTTGTACGGAGGACGTTAGAATCGTCCCCACAAAGACTAGGGCGGACAGGAGGATAAGGCGTGTTAGAAGCATGAGGTGTTAGACCAATCCATCAGGAAAAGCGTGCCCAGGCATCACATCAAACATACCAGATACCCTTCGGAGCGCTCACTGGATGTTAAGACGGCTCACTGTTACGTCAGGTCGGGTCTGTTGGCCTGTGCTGAAAAATGACAGGTCGGGGTCGCGCATGAAGGCGCCAAAACAGCGTTTGGATCTAGTCCTGGTCAGTCAAGGTCTCGCCGCGACTCGGGAGCGAGCGCGGGCGATGATTATGGCGGGCACGGTACTGGTTGGTGGTGTCCGTGTTGATAAGCCCGGGACATCGGTCCGCTTAGAAGATGAGATTGTGGTGAAGGGTGGGGATCATCCTTGGGTATCGCGGGGCGGGCTTAAACTGGCTCACGCGCTTCAATCTTTTGAGATTGATGTTGGCGGTCGGGTGGCGCTTGATATCGGCGCGTCGACTGGTGGCTTTACTGACGTGCTGCTGCAAAATGGTGCGGCGCGGGTTTATGCGGTTGATGTCGGGCACGGGCAGCTCGATTGGGGACTCCGAAACGACGCCCGTGTTGTGACGCTCGAGCGCACCAACGCACGAAACCTGACGGGGGAACAGGTTCCAGATCCGGTTGACGCCGTTGTCTGTGATGCGAGTTTTATCGGTCTAAGGACTGTTCTTCCGGCGGGCCTGCGACTGGCGGCACCGGGCGCCGTTCTCGTCGCTCTTATTAAGCCACAGTTCGAAGCCGGGAGGGACCGGGTTGGTAAGGGTGGCGTTGTCCGCGACCCAATGGTCCATCAAGAGGTATGCGAGACCATTCAGTGTTGGCTGGAAAGCCAGCCGAATTGGAGGGTGCTTGGATTGACGGAAAGCCCCGTTCGGGGGCCGGCTGGCAACATCGAATTTCTAATTGCCGCGCAACATGACTGACACCATCGACGCCACGGTATCAGGACTTGGACACGCCGGGGACGGCCTGATTCAGGACAAGACCCGCACACTATTTGTGCCGTGGACAGTGACGGGAGACCGCGTTCGTGTCCGAACTGATGACGGTCCGCGCGCTGCGCTTGTCGAGGTCCTCTCGCCGTCTGTCGATCGGATAGAGCCGGTCTGTCGGCACTTTGGTGATTGCGGGGGCTGCGTGGCTCAGCACTTTAACGATGCGACCTACGACGCCTGGCGAAAGGAGCAAATTCTCCGCTCTCTCCAGAAACAAGGTTTTGAGGAGCCCCCGGTAGAAAACGTTATCGGCACGCAACAAAGCGCACGCCGACGCGCGACAATGGCGTGGCGTCGCGTTCAGGGCGATATCGCGGTGGGGTTTCGTGCCCGCGGCACGCATCGCATTGTCAATATGACAATGTGTTCGGCGTTGCTACCGGAGATCGTCGCGGCCCTTTGCCATCTTCGCGACTTGGCCGCGCGATTGGAAAGCGCCGGACGGTTCGATATCACGGCCTGTGATAACGGTCTCGACGTAACGATCGAGCAAAAACGCGAACCCACGTTGACGATGCGCGATGCCATCACGGAATTTGCATCGACAGGTCATATCGCGCGGGTGTCGTGGCGAGCAGGGCAAGGTGGAGCCCCTGATTTGGTCATTCAACACCAACGGCCAGTGGCGACGATTTCCGGGATTCCGCTCGTGCTCCCGCCGGGCACCTTCCTGCAACCCAGTGTGCCAGGAGAGATTGCGCTCCAAAACCTCGTTGACACGTTGACCGGTGAAGCGAAGCGTGCGGCTGATCTATTTTGTGGTTGTGGGACTTTGACGTTGGCACTCGCCCAACGCTGCCATGTCACCGCCGTTGATTCTGATGCCCATGCGATCGATGCGCTGCGTGCCGCCGCAGGTAGCGCTGGTGCACGCGGGCGGTCTATTAGCGTTCATGCCGTAACGCGAGATCTCTATCGCCAACCCCTGAGCGAGAGTGAAGTGAAACCCTACGACGTCGTTGTGTTTGATCCGCCGCGTGCGGGTGCGGCGGCGCAGGCTGCTTTGCTCGCCTCAAGCAAGGTACCCAGGATCGTTGCGGTCTCTTGCAACCCGGGAACTTTTGCCCGAGATGCCCGCATTCTGGTCGACGGTGGCTATGCCTTGCGGCGTGTCGTGCCGGTCGACCAGTTCGTATGGTCCCAACACATTGAGGTTGCTGCGTTGTTCGAACGCTAACGCGCTTGGGCGTGGTATTCGAGATTCGGCATCATGTCGACGCCGGCCGCCACGCGATTGGTCATGTTGAACAACCCAACCACATCACAGATGTCCCAGATGTCTCGATCGGCGAAACCTGAATCGCGGAGTATTTTACGGTCGTTCTCATCGATCTGGTGGGACTCAGTTGTGAGTTTGTAGGTGAAGTCGAGCATTGCGCGGTGGCGCTCTGACAGTTCGGCATTTCTGTAGTTCATGACCATGAATTCGCCAAGGACCGGGTCGTCGGCGTAATCCCGCACTGCGGCACCGTGGGCGACCTGGCAGTAATAGCAGCGGTTTGCCGACGAGACGACAACAGCAATCATCTCCCGTTCAAGTACCGACAGCCCTGAGTCGCCCAACATTATTTCGTTGTAGAAGCGCGAAAACCACCGCAGCTTTTTCTGGTTCCATGAATAAGCCCGCAGCACGTTTGGAATGAAGCCAATCTTGTCATCGCAGATCGCGTAGTACTTCTGCAGATCGTCGTCGAGGGCGTCGCGCGCTGGCTCCTCGAGATCAAGAGCATGAACGTGGTCAGGTTGAGTCACGGGAACCTCCGGGGATCGGTTATGCACCGAAAATGGTGCGATCGCGCACCGACCGTTGCGTCTATGGCTTGCCGGTCTGAGCGCGGTGGCGTAACAGGTGATCCGCGAGAACGCACGCCATCATGGCCTCACCGACAGGCACGGCCCGAATGCCCACGCAGGGGTCATGGCGGCCCTTCGTCGCGATTTCCGTTTCTTCACCTTTTCTCGTGATTGTTTCCCGAGGCGAGAGAATTGATGAGGTTGGTTTCACGGCGAATCGAACGACGAGGTCCTGGCCGGTAGAAATGCCGCCCAAGATGCCGCCTGCATGGTTTGAGGTGAAAGTAGGTCGTTCACCGTCCATGCGCATTTCGTCAGCGTTCTCTTCGCCCGTGAGAGCTGCTGCGCCAAATCCTGCCCCGATCTCCACGCCTTTGACCGCATTGATGCTCATCATCGCGGCAGCGAGGTCTGCATCGAGTTTGCCGTAAAGCGGCGCACCCCAGCCTGCAGGTACGTGGCTCGCTACAACCTCAATGACGGCACCGACGGATGAGCCGCCTTTTCGCACTTTATCGAGAAGGTCGGTCCACCGTTCTGCAGCGGCTGGGTCGGGACAGAAGAAAGGATTGCGTTCGGTTTCGTTCCAATCCCAATTGTCCCGATCCACGGTGTCTGCGCCGACTTGTACAAGAGCGCCACGGATTTCGAGGGTACTTCCAAGAATCTTTCGGGCTATCGCCCCCGCGGCAACACGAATGGCGGTTTCGCGCGCGGATTGCCGTCCGCCGCCGCGGTAGTCGCGGATGCCGTACTTGACGTCGTAGGTGTAGTCAGCGTGGCCTGGTCGGTACTTGTTTTTAATGTCTCCGTAGTCTTTCGATCTGGCGTCTTGATTTCGGATCAACAGCGAGATTGGGGTGCCTGTCGTCTGGCCCTCGAACACGCCCGAAAGTATCTCAACAGAATCGGGTTCCTGGCGCTGCGTCGTGAAGCGGCTCTGTCCGGGGCGACGTTTGTCGAGCCAGGGCTGTATGTCGGATTCACTCAGGTCGAGATTTGGCGGCACACCGTCAACGACGCCGCCGATTGCCGGCCCATGGCTCTCACCCCAGGTGGTAACGCGAAACAGATGACCGTAGGTGTTATGTGACATGGCCGAAGCCGGCCTCTCGGCCGTCTAGTCTTTTTCTGCGACGGAAATATCGGGCGCATCGACGGCCTTCATGCCGACGACATGGTAACCGCTGTCGACGTGATGGACTTCGCCGGTGACGCCGCGTCCGAGGTCGCTCATGAGGTAAAGACCAGCCCCCCCGACTTCGTCGATTGTCGTCGTGCGGCGGAGAGGCGCATTGTACTCGTTCCACTTAAGAATATAGCGGAAGTCGCCGATCCCACTCGCTGCAAGCGTTTTGACGGGGCCCGCTGATATCGCATTGACCCGAATATTGTCACGCCCGAGGTCGGCCGCGAGATAGCGTACGCTTGCCTCTAGTGCGGCCTTAGCGACGCCCATTACGTTGTAATGCGGCATGACTTTTTCTGCACCGTAGTAGGTGAGGGTGACGACCGAGCCACCTTGGGTCATTAGCTTTTCGGCGCGTTGACACACGGCGGTGAGTGAGTAGCAGGAGATGTCCATCGTCAGGCGGAAATTGTCGACCGTCGTATCAACATATCGGCCCCGCAACTGGTTCTTGTCGGAAAACGAAATTGCGTGGACAAGAAAGTCCAGCTGTCCCCATTTTTCAGAAAGCGTAGCAAACACCGCGTCAATACTGGCATCGTCTGTCACGTCACACGGTAGGACGATGTCTGATCCGACTGATTCGGCGAGGGGCTCTACGCGTTTGCGGAGCGCGTCTCCCTGGTAGGTAAACGCCACCTCGGCGCCATGTTCGGCAACCATTCGCGCGATTCCCCATGCCAGCGAACGATCGTTCGCGACGCCCATGATTAATCCGCGTTTGCCCTTCATAAGGCTCGCTGGAGCACTCATTGGTACCGCGTCTCCGTGTTAAATTGGGGGCCGAAACGCCCGATGGTGGGATGCAGCGGCATCCTACACCAACCCAGAAGGGCGTCAAAACGCCGTTGAGCCTAGGTCAGGTTCTGCCTGGGGTCGAAATCGGTTTGACCCTGCCGGCCCCGGACGAACGCTTTGAGGCCGGGGTCGATTTCTTGGGGCAGCTTAATGACCAATCGAATGACTTGGTCACCCGAGGCCTTGCTGCCCGGACGACGAAGGCCCTTCCCTCGAAGTCGAAGTAGCGCGCCGGAGTTCGCACCACTGGGCACGGCCACTTCGACAACGCCATTGACAGTGGGCACGCGGATCTGTGCGCCGAGGATAGCCTCCTCAAGCGAAATGGGGACTTCAAGGTGTACGTCGTCGCCTTCGGTGCGAAACAGCTTGTGCGGCGTCACGTCAACTTTGACCAGGGCGTCGGTACGGCCGCCTAGAGGCCCCTTCTGTCCTTGATCCTTGAGGCGAATGACTTGGCCGTCGCGAATGCCGGCTGGCACCGTGACTTCGAGGTTGCGGCCGCGATCGGTCATCAGTCGTTTGGTTGTTCCGCGGGCGGCTTCTAGAAATGTGACCCGTAATTTGTGAGTCGGCTCAGGGATTGGCGGCTCAGTTTGCTTGCCGCTTTGCGCCGTGGAGGTGCGGAGCGGTCCAAAAAGGTCGTCCGCTTTGATGCTGCCACCAAGCCAACGTGATTTGGCGCGGTTCTTTCGGCGCGGTGACCTCGGCGGCGATGTTGATGCCTTCGATTTTTTTTCGCCGTGTTTTCCCTCGGACGCCGCCTGTGACTTGGTCGTGGTTGATTTCTCGTTCGAAGGTGTTTTGGTGTTTGCCCTTGGTGGCTCGGTTGGTTTTGTTTTCTTGGTCGAAGGAGGGTCTGGCGGTTTGGGCCGCCGACGGCCCCATGCGTCGATATCACCACGATCAAAACGGACCCGCTTTTCGGGGTCGCCGATCAGTGCATAGGCCGCATTGACGTCTTTGAATTTGTCAGCGACCGTCGGACGATCCGGGTTGCGATCTGGATGCAACTCCATGGCAAGACGCCGATAGGCCTGCTTGACCGTTTCCTGGCGCGCGTCGCGCGGAATACCTAGTGTTTTGTAAGGATCTCTCATCCAACCGATTTCCTGCCACCCGCAGCCAGGGTAACGGAAACAGGGTTAAAAACCGGTTAACGGCCTATTGGATTGCGGCTCTCAGGTCGACGGCTAGGTCGCGAGCGGCGGTCAGCTGTTCTGCCGACATGATCGCGACGATGACTTCAAGAAACTCCGAAGCTCTGCCATGCCCCTGATCGGCGGCGAGACGCCACCAAGCATGGGCTCGGACGCGATCTTCGGTGACACCGGCGCCATCCATGTAGAGGCCGCCCAAGTAGAACTGCGCGTCGCGATTACCTGCCTCGGCCAACGGCAACCATGTTCGCAGCGCCGTCGTGTAATCCTTGCTCTGGTAGGCGCGCAGGCCGGTGCTAACCGCTGCGGCCATGGCTTCATCGGATATTCGGGGCTGTCGGGTTAACGGCTCTGGCGTTGTCGATGCCACCTGGGGCTCGGAGGGGGCAGGTTCAGGCTCTTCGTCATCGCCGAGGAGATCATCACCTGAGATGAGATCGTCGTCAGTTCCGGCCAAGTTATCTTGCTCAGGTTGAGAAACAATTTCCCCGCCTTCGCTCTCACCTCCAATGATTGCATCGCCGCTAGCATCCGATTCTACCGTCGGCAGTGAGGCAACTTCTTCGGTTGCGTCCTCGCCGCCAAGAAGATCGTCTTCGACGAGCTCGGCCTCGGGTTCCTCGGCGATCGGTGCTGGTTCGGTTTCCGATACAATATCGTCAATCCGCGGTTCCTCCTGATCGTCGTCCTCTCCTAGGAGCGACGCAAATGGGTCGTCTTCATCATCGTCATCATCGAGACGCGCGGTTTCCTGATCTTCCGCGGGGGGTTCGTCCCGAGACGGCGCTTGGTTCGTGCTGGTAATGCTCTCGCCAAAAGGGGTCTCAAGCAGCGTATCGTCGTCGGCGGGTTCAATACCTTCGGCACTCATAATGGCTACGAGTTCGATCGAGCGCTCATGGCCAGCATCGGCGGCCAACTGAAACCAGCCAAGCGCGCGGCTAGTGTCCTGAGGCACGGCCAAACCCTTGCGATACATTTGCCCAATATTGAACTGTGAAATTGCGTGCCCGGCCGAAGCGGCGCGGTGAAACCATTCTGCAGCGCTGCTCGTGTCCTGATCGACTCCTTGTCCACGCAAAAGCATATTCGCGAGATTCGCCTGGGCTCGAACCAAGCCCTGATCCGCCGCACGGCGGTACCAATTGAATGCAACCTCAAAATTTTGTGGGACGCCGAGGCCAAGCCGATAGAGGTGACCGATATTGCGTTGGGCAAAAGGATCACCGCCCGCAGCGAGCGGGAGCCATTCGTTCAGTGCCGTGGTGAAGTCGCCACCGTCGAACGCCGTGACACCGCTCTCGAAGTCGGCGTGGGCTGGCGGCGCAACTCCGGCAAAAAGGAATGTCGCCAGCGCCAATGTGGCGCTGGCGAGCAGATATCTGCGGCGGAGCCCAGGTTTCGCGAGCCGCACCGCATCTTCATGGCATGAAGCGCCTTCGGGCGCGTCTATCCGTTGACGATCTTCCAGGTGCCGTCCGCCTGACGACAAGCTGTGCCGTAGGCCTCTTCGATATCGCCACCTATGGTGACGGTCTGTTGGAATTCCCGGCATGGTTGCCCGTCGTTCTTGGTGTAAGTCCGTGTTGGTGTGATGGTACCCGAATTTCCGGAATCCGGGTTGCGCCATGAATTGGTGCGTCCGCTGGGTGCAACTTCGAGGGTCTGTTGGGTCGTCTGGGCCATGGCGAGCTGATCTGCCCGGTCGAGAGATTTGCCAACCTCACTACCGACAAAAGCGCCGAGCAACGTACCCACGGCGGTGGCGGCTAGTTTGCCGTCTCCTTTGCCGAATTGGGCGCCGGCGATCGCGCCACCTACCGCGCCGATTATCGTACCGGCGCCTTGTTTTTCTCCGGTCGTCTCACAGGCGGCGAGAGACACACCTAGAGCGGCGATTAGTGCAAGTTTTGAAAGGGACATCACAATTTCCTTCATCCAATATTGTGGCAATCGGTCGTGTTATCGCCCCCGCTCGACCACGCGGCCCTTGCTGGTCGAGGCAACGCCATTATATAGAAGCGGCGTTGATCTGGCGAAAGTCTCACGGTGGCGCCCAGCCATTTCCGTCGAATCTGAAAAGGTACCCTCAGGGTGGGCACTGAACGCGACTCACGTAGGAGCCCTAAATGGCCGCCGTAAATATACCGACCCACCAAGATCCCATTACTACGGTGCGTGCCTGGTTGGATGCAGCGGGAGAAGCCGAGGCGTTCAATCCAACCGCTACGGCTCTCGCGACGATTGGCCCCAGCGGCGCGCCATCGGTCCGGATGGTTCTGCTGAAAGACGTCGATCTAGCGGGTTTTACCTTCTATACGAACCTTCAAAGCCCGAAAGCCAAGGATTTGGAGGCCGACGGTCGAGCCGCCCTGTGCCTCTACTGGAAGAGCCTTCGCCGCCAGGTTCGAATTGAGGGAACCGCCAGTCCGGTCACGTCGGCGGAGGCGGACGCCTATTTTGCCTCGCGAGAGCGTGGGAGCCAGATCGGCGCATGGGCGTCGCAGCAATCAGCGACTCTCGACCGTCGTGCAGACCTTGAAACAGCCGTCGCAGAAACTGAGCGGCGCTTTGCTAACCAAGATGTGCCGCGGCCTGAGTTTTGGTCCGGCTACCGCTTGGTCCCGGCCAAGATCGAATTTTGGTGGGAATTGCCTTCTCGCCTTCATGAGCGCGTGGAATTTGTCCGTCAGCCGAATGGCGACTGGATCCACCGATTGCTGTATCCCTGAGCCCGTGACCGAACCGTCAACTTCGAACGCTACCGATGCCGCCCGCGCCGGGCGTATGATGCGTCAGGCCACGTATGCATCCGTAACGGTTGCAGGGACCCTAATCATTGCGAAACTCGCTGCTTGGGCGGTCACGGATTCAGTGGCAATGCTGAGCGCGTTGATCGATTCGCTGCTTGATGCTCTTGCTTCACTCATCAATCTGTTCGCGGTACGTCATGCCTTGCAGCCAGCGGATAGAGAGCATCGTTTCGGTCATGGCAAGGCGGAGGCATTGGCTGGTCTGGGCCAAGCCGCGTTCATCACTGGTTCCGCCGTTTTTCTGATTATTGAGGCCGCGCAACGGTTCGTGAGACCTATTGTTGTCGAGAATAGCGGGATCGGGATTGCGGTTTCAATCTACGCCATTGTGGCGACGCTTGTCTTAGTTCTGTACCAGTCCTACGTGGTGCGTCGCACGAAGTCCTTGGCGATCGCCGCAGATTCCCTCCATTACAAATCCGATCTCGCGCTCAACGCTGCCGTTATTGTCGCACTTGTCCTTTCGGGAACATTCGGCATGACCTACGCCGATCCGCTATTCGCCATCGGTATTGCGGCGGTAGTGCTTCTGAGCGCCTGGCGAATATTCAAGCGTTCCTATGACGAACTGATGGACAGGGAATTCCCTCAGGAAGTGCGGCAACGCATTAAGGAAATTGCAACGGCCTCCGACGAAGTCATCGATATGCATGATCTCCGGACACGAAGCTCAGGGCGTGACTCGTTCATTCAGCTACACCTTGAATTACCTTCGGATATTTCGCTGATGGAGGCGCACCATATCGCCGACGATGTTGAATTGAGACTGCGTGAGGCGTTTCCCGAGGCTGAGGTGATCATTCACCAAGACCCTGCTGGGGTTGAGGAAGACCATCCGGTTTTTCGATAGTCTGTCTAGGTTCAGGTCGCCCATCAGAGTATTATTCCGGGGGACACAATATTGGGAGGCCTTTGGCTGTGGCGATCAAGATTATCCTCGCACCGATGAGCGGTGCTGAAAGCGCCGAAGCAACTCTGGCAAATGCGCTCCAAGTGGGCCGTCACCTGGGCGCGCACGTTGAGGCTTTTCACGTTTCTTTGGATCCTCGCGACAGCGTGGCTTACATGGCCGAGGGGATGACGAGCAACATGATTCAAGACATCATGTCTGCGGTTGAAAAGGAGGGGGAAGAGCGTCGCGAACGCGCGCACGAACAGTTCTCTCGTCTTTGCCAAGAGGCCGGCGCGCCGATTACCGAAGGATTGTCAGGGGCCGGCTATTCCGCGAGTTTTGTCACGGCGGTTGGTCGAGAAGATGATTTGCTCGCTGTTCGTGGACGACTATCGGATCTCATCGTCGCCGCGCGTTCCGGTGGTAAGGGAGATGCTCAGCGAACGACGCTTGAGATTGCCCTGCTTGAGACCGGCCGGCCGGTTCTTCTCGCGCCACCGAATGGTGCGAAGGAATTTGGCAAGACCGTAAGCATCGCCTGGAACGGAAGTATTGAGGCGGTGAGGGCTATTGGCGCCGGGGCAGGATTACACTTCCTTGGTGAAGCCAGCAAAGTTGTCGTCATGGTCGTGCCCGAAGCTTTTCGAGCAACCTCGCATGTTGATGAACTGGTCACCTACCTTGCCTGTCACGACATCAAGGCCGATGTTGCCGAGATTGAAGAGTCAACGCGTCCAATCGGTCATGTCCTATTGGAGAAATCCAAGGAAGTTGGAGCCGACATGATGGTGATGGGGGCGTACACACATAGTCGGTTGCGCCACATGATGATTGGTGGACCTACCAGTGTCGTGCTGCAAAACGCAGAAATTCCGGTGCTGATGGCCCATTAGCTTGGGGCGGCGAAGCTAATTTTTCAGCCTATATACTGAGTCTAGGGACGCTGGTCCGTCCGTATTAACTCTGTTGGTTTCGACCAGATGAATCAGGTGCGAGAGAACTGAGCGCGCCGCTGCGGGGTGTAGGCGGGGGTCGATTTCTGCATACATTTCGAGGACCATCGCCTCGATCGTTTTGTCGCCAGATCGAATTGAATCCAATATTTGGGCTTCTCGCGATTCGCGGTGCGCGATGTAGGCACGGACAAACGTATGCGGGTCGTGAATTGCTGGACCGTGGGTCGGCCAATAGATGGCGTCGTCATACTCAAGAAGGCGCTGGAGTGAGTGCATGTAGGCCTGCATGTCTCCGTCCGGTGGGGCGACCACGGTCGTGGACCAGCCCATGACGTGATCGCCACAAAACAGCGTTCGCTCTTCGAGAAGTCGAAAGCACAAGTGATTTGAACAATGGCCTGGGGTGTGAACCGCCTCAATTGTCCAATCCGACCCAACGATGGTGTCCCCGTCTTTGAGCGTAATGTCAGGTGAGAAATCGTGATCCGCGCCCTCTTCGACGGCGCCACCTGCTTCGGGTCGACCAGATCCGTGGGGCCCAAACGCATGGATCATGCCGCCGACACGTTGCTGCAAGATCCGTGCGGCGGGCGAATGGTCCCGGTGCGTGTGGGTAACCAGAATGTGCGTTACCGACTCGCCATCGAGGGCCGTTTCAAGGGCATCGACATGGCTCGCCAGATCTGGGCCGGGGTCGATTACCGCGACTTCGCCCGTGCCAACAATGTAAGTCCCGGTCCCGTAATATGTGAACGGAGATGGGTTCTTGGCGACGACGCGCCGAATACGCGAAGACAATACGGAGGTCTCGCCGTACTCAAAGTCCAGTTCGCGGACGAACGGGATATTCATGCTGTGATGCCTCCCAGTTGGGCACCAGTATAGAGCAATGGGGCGACCTCATCTGTCCGTGGTGACAACATGGCCGTGATGAAACTCTCCACTGCCGAGGCAGGATCGGTCTCTCGCAAGAGGTCGTCGTCCGGGGTCATCCGCGCTTAGCGCTGTTTGGGCCTTCATCAGGTTAGCGCATTGTCCTAGAGGTCAACCTCGGATGACGCCGTTCATCGTAAAGTCCTGGTACGGGAATTGCGGTCATTTTGAAGGCTGGCGAAATAGCGGGGTGCTTCGTCGGGGAGTGGTCCAGTTTGGTACGAACGCGTGGTCCAAGTGTTTGCGATTGTTCACGTCTGACACGTTTGTCGCGCGAGAGTTATCCACAGAAAATCATTGATCCTCTAAACTCCCGACCTTGTCGCGACAAGACGGGGTCGTACCATGCGCAACAATAATAGAACGGAGTAGCTTTGGCGGACCGGCAACGATTGGCAGCAATCCTCGCTCTGGATATCGAGGATTTCGCGTCGTTTGAGGCGTCGAATAAGAAGGCTGCCCTATTCCATTTGCGAACCTTTCTAGGGATTGTCCGAGACGCCGTCGCGGAAAGCCGAGGGAACTTGTTCTCGGCTGAACGCGACACTTTTCTTGCCGAATTCCCAAGTCCAGTTGCGGCCATCATGGCCGTCAACGCTATTCATGAAGATGTCGCGGCCTATAACGAAGATCAAAAAGAGGCCCAGCGCATGTCCTTCCGCGCTGCCGTCCATGTTGGCGGCGTATCGGGAACCGTTAGAAAGCTTAGCGGCGAGGCTATTAGCGTCGCGCAAACTCTCAAGAATCTCGCGGCTGCAGGCTCGACGGCAGTGACCGGCGCAACTCACAAACAGGTGGAGCAGCGGGTCGACCTAGAGTGGGAGGATTTGGGCAAACAGTCCGTGGGCGGGAAAAACGTCAGGGTGCTCCGCGGTGTGGAGAATATTGACGCGTACGCTTCGGGCGGGGTTCGCGGTCGCCTTTCTGTCGGGCTCGGCCGACGTGGTATCGCCACAATAGCCCTCGGCGTAATCGTGACGATCGTCGCGGTCGTCTTTCTTATTCAGCAAGGGCCGCGCATCGGATCAAATGATGATGTGGCGGATGGGGGTGGTTCACCGTTCAAAGGATCTGCCAGTAGTTCACTCAAGAAAGGGTTCGGCAGGGCGATTGCCGAAGGGGACGACAAGGGAGAAATCGAACGAGGCGCAAGTGGGGGCGAGGCGGATGAGAGTTCTGCTGATGGATCGGCCCTAACCGTCTCAATGACTCTGCCGAACGAACCCTCAATCGCTGTTCTGCCGTTCACAAGCACTTCTTCAGATCGGTCTGAGGATCATCTAGCGATGGGCTTGGCCCAAGAAGTTGCTGTGGCGCTCTCGCGGAGCCGTGACCTGTTTGTTGCTTCGCCGCACTCAGCGCTGATGTTCTCGGGATCAACGGGGGGCGTGGCAGAAGCCGCCCGGGCATTGGGCGTTCGTTTTGTCTTATTGGGCAAGGTCGTGCGGAACGGCGACCGGGTTCGGCTGTCGGTTCAATTGATGGAGAATGGAACCCCGGCGCCATTGCTCGTTCGTTCCTTTGATCTCGGTCCAGAGCAGCTTTCGGGTGTTGGGCGACGCGTTGCTCAGTTGGCCTCCTCGGCGATTGGCTCAGCGCTTACCGTCGGCGATATCAATCGATTGAAACAGCAAGAAGCAGCAGGTTACGAGGCATTTGACTTGCTCCTGCGGGGTCACAATGCGCTGCGCCAAGACAACAAAGCTGCGACAGACGAGGCAATTCGATTGTTCAAGGCTGCGATCGACGCTGATCGATCGTTCGCGCGTGCTTATGAGGGTTTAGCTGTCGCACATATGAGCGCCCAACAGTGGACGGATGCGTCACCTTCGGCGCTGGCGTTCGAAGCAGCTCAGCGTGCAGTCGCGCTCGACGACGGTTTGTCGACCGCTCACAGCGTCCTAGGGGCGGCCTACCTTGCGGAGAGGGACCATGAACGCGCGCTTCAATCGGCGGAAAGGGCGGTCGAGGTAAACCCCAATAACGCGGACGGTTACGCGACCCTCGGTAGGATTCTGAACTGGGCTGGTTCGCCAGAGCAAGGGGAGGAGGAAATTGAAAAGGCATTAAGGCGAAATCCACGCCCGCCGTTTTGGTACCTGTTCGGTCTTGGGCATGCCCGTTTTCTTACTCAGGACTACAAAGGTGCCATCGTTGCTTTTCAGCGAGGCGTTCAATCCAACCCCAACTGGTTACCCAATCGCTACTACCTGGCTGCGAGCTATGCGCATGCTGGTGACCCAGCGAGGGCCGAATTCGAACTCGGGCAGGGTGCGGTGAGGTCGGTGATATCTTCGGCGATTGCCGGAGATCTTACGCCCTATCGCGATCGCGACGATCTGAACCATTTCGTAGATGGGTTGCGCAAGGCCGGTGTTCGCTAGCCTTAGAGCATGACATCGCCACCGTTTGGACTGAGACATTGCCCGTGGAAGTGACGATTTTCATCGGATGCCAAGAAAACATATGTCGGCACAATGTCTTCGACCTCGGCAATCCGCTGTTTGGGAATACCCATGCGAACTTCTTCAACAAGCTCTTCCGGCACATCGGCTAGGATCGGTGTTCGGGTGCCGCCCGGTGCCACGCAGTTCACGTTGATATTTCGGGCTCCAACCTCTCGTGCAAGGCTCCGCGTGAATGAAATGATGGCGCCTTTTGAAGCGGTATAGGCGGTTAGTCCAGGCCATCCCGAGTAGGCGTGTTGAGATGCGGTGTTGATGATCTTCCCGTAATTCTGCGCGTACATCAAAGGAAGAACACGCTGTGTCACGAGGTATGGTCCGCGGATATTGACGGCGAGGATCCGATCCAGGACCGCTGTCGGCGTCTCTTCGATCAGCATGCCTGGGGCAATACCGGCGTTGTTGACAAGGATGTCAATCCGACCGAGGTCAGCGAGTGCCGTATCGACGAGGGTTTTGACCTGTGTCTCATCGGAGATGTCCGCCTGGACTGCTGTGGCGCTGACACCGTGACCTGATATCTCGGCAACGACCGCATTGGCATTCGTCTGTTCTGACGAATCGGGATAGTTGATCACAACGTTGGCGCCTTCAGCGGCAAAGGCACGCGCTATTCCGGCTCCTATGCCACGTGACGAGCCCGTAATGAGGGCGTTCTTTCCGTTTAGCTTGCCCATGTCGACTCCATCGCCTGTAACCATTGAAGGGTATCTTTGGTGTTTTTTGTCGGATCGTATTCGGCGGCAACCCATCCGGGGTAGCCCAACGCATCTATCGCCGTGAATGTCTTTGCGAAATCGATGTCTCCGGTGCCAGGTTCATGTCGTCCCGGCGAATCCGCAAACTGAATGTGCGCTATGTGAGGCATGAATTGCTCGAGCGACTTCATCATCGACGTTTCCATAATGTGCATATGATAAAGATCGAACTGAAGGCCTAATGCCGGATGACCGATCGCTTTAATCAATGCAATCGCATCGATTGCAGTGGATATCAGAAATCCGGGGCGGTCCTTTGTATTGATCGGCTCGATAACAACGTTTGCCAAGGAACCGAGTGCTTCTGCTGCATAGAGGGTGTTCTGCTGCAGCGTTGAGCGGCACTCTTCGTGATCGAGTTTCTCCGGAGCGATTCCTGCGAGAAGGTTGACACACCGAGGCTGGAGAGCTTCCACATAGAGGCGCGCTTCGGCAACCGCGGCGCGGAATTGGCCCTCCCTGCCCGGTACCGCGGCGAGGCCTGGGCCACCTTCCATCAGGTCTCCCGCGGGTAGGTTGATGACCGAGAGGCTAAGGCCCGCCGCCTCCTTAGCTTTTAGCCAGTTCTCGATCGGAATGTCGTAGGGGAATTGGACTTCGAATGCGCCAAATCCGCAGTCGGCCGCAGCGGCAACCCGATCGAGCGGCTCGTATTCCCTGAACAGCATTGAGATATTGGCAGAGAATCGAGGCATTAGGTTGCGGCCAGCGCGACAGCGACGTTGCCCGCAACGCGTGCGTTGTCTTCCAACAGCGCGACGTTCGCTTCCAGCGTTGCGCCGCCACTCAGCCTAGTCAGTGCGCCAAGCAGGAAGGGCGTCACCTCCTTACCCACGATGCCGGCGGCTTGGGCTTCCTTTAAGGCCGTTTCGATCCAGCCATCAACTTCCTGTGGTGGGAGCGCCGCCGCGACCGGTACGGGATTAGCGATTACCATGCCCCCGGTGCCCGGAATTTCGCGGTGGGCGCGAATCAAGGCTGCAGCGTCCGTCGCGTTGTCGAGTCTGATCTCAAGAGGGTGGGGGCTCAATCGAGAAAAGAACGAAGGAAAAATGTCGGTACCAAATCCAGCAACGGGAACGCCATGTGTTTCGAGAACCTCTAGTGTGCGGCTCAGATCGAGAATCGATTTAGCTCCGGAACAAACAACAGCAAGGGGTGTTTTTGCGAGTTCGATAAGGTCGGCCGACACGTCCATCGACGTTTCGCCGCCGCGATGTACCCCACCAATTCCTCCGGTAGCCACTACACGGATCCCAGCAGCTGATGCGCAAAGAAGCGTCCCAGCAACTGTCGTCGCACCGTTGCCGCCTCTCGCGATCACCGCGGCGAGATCTCTTCGACTAATTTTCTCTACGTTCTTCGATCGGCCGAGGAATTCGATTTGATCTTCGTCGCAACCAATGACGATCCGCCCGTCAAGGACGGCGATGGTAGCGGGTATCGCGCCGGATTCGCGAACAGCAGTTTCGCATGCCAACGCGACCTCTACATTCCGAGGTTTTGGAAGGCCGTGGGCGATGACCGTCGATTCAAGGGCGACAATCGGACCCTGCGCATCAAGTGCATTTTGGATTTCAGGAGTAATTGTGAGCGGGAGCATTTTTCTAAGATACCCGCTGCTGCATGCGGTTGCGGACGCGATCTCGGGTTAAGCTCGCATCAGTTGGCCCGTCCACTTCGACAGTGAGACTTGCGGTTGCCAGGCCGGAGACCACCGCATTCTCAAGTGAACCCGTTTCGATGAGCGCGGTTAGGGCACCTGCTGCGAACGAATCACCCGCGCCGACAACATCACGGGCCGCACCAGGGATTGCCGGAAGCACAATGCGTTCATCGCTATTTGCCGCTGCGGCGCCGCGCGGGCCCAAGGTAATGAAAACAGTTTCGGTACCTTTTTTACGCAGTATGGATGTGGCGACGAGGGCATCGTTATTTGATTGAATGTCATGGTCTGCGAGAACGGATGCCTCGGCGCGATTTGCAAACAACACATCGATGCGATTGAGGTAGCCCGCGAGGCGCGCGGCCTTCGGTGTCGAAACCGTGCTTGCCGCGACCACCGGCGTCGGTCGTTCTTTGGTGAGCGCATCAAGACAGCCAAGTGGTAGGTTTGCATCAATAAACCAAGCGTCTTCACTACGATGATCAACCGATGTTCCGAAGGCCGCTTGGTCAATGTCATCGTATATTGCCATATCAGCGAGGCCGATTAATAGCTCTCCGTCGCGGTCTAAAACGGCTGTGTAACTTGCCGTAGCTTGGTCACTTCGACGAATCGTGCCCGAAGTATCGATGCCATCGGCTTCCAGGCCGCGGAGCAACTCGGTGCCACCGGCGTCGGTGCCGACAACCGTTGCCAAGCCAACGGTATTACCAAGATGCACCAAGTTTGTTGCGACATTGCGGGCGACACCGCCAGCGGACTGCTGGACAGCTACGGGGTTGGAACTGCGCAAGACCAATTCCCCCAAGCATCGCGCTGTGCGATCTAGATTGGCGGCGCCGAAGCATGAGATTGATGTCATCTGGTTCCGGTTGGTAGTGAGCAATTGTGACTAGAGGAGCAAGTGTGACGAGGCAAGTCTACCAAGGGCGCGCCATCTGTCCGGGGTCTGAGACCGAGTTTTTTCAGATAACAGCGGCTTGAGTAACCGGATAGACTGCGTGTGGTGTGAATAGTTGGGCCGGGGAGACTCGCTAGGACTGACGATGGTGCTATTCTCCCGAACCTCATCGGAGAATGAGAAAACCAGGGAGAGCCGCATGATCGGAGATGCCGCGCTGTATTGGCGCAAGCCTGACAATGTCAAACGTGCCTATGTCGATGGTCGCTATGGGCAAATGCACTATCGCATTGCGGTACCACCGCAGGCCGATACATCTGAGCACCCCCCGATTGTTTTTTTCCATCAAAGTCCGTCATCTGGTCGGCCGTTCGAAGGCCTAGTCTCCGAAATGGGACGCGACCGGATAGCGATTGCGGTCGATACGCCTGGTTTTGGCGATTCTGATGCACCACCAGAGCCGCCGACCATTGCTGATTACGCCGCCGCGATGACGAGTTTCCTCAATGCGTTGAACCTTGATGAGGTCGACGTACTGGGCGACCACACGGGGGCGAAGGTTGCTGTTGAGCTGTCTTTGCAGCAGCCCGACCGAGTTCGTCGGATGGTATTCAATGCTTGTCCGGTCTATTCGCCTGAAAAAATGGCGGAAATGATGAAGCACCTAGAAGCGGAGCGGCCGAAGGACGTCGTGCCAGAAGATGGAAGTCATATCCTCCATCGCTGGGGTGGCATGAAGGGATGGTACAAACCCGACGCGCCGCTAGAGCTTTACAACCGTGATTTCTGTGAGAGTTTGAGGGGACTTGACCTCGCATGGTACGGCCACAATGCGGCGTTTGCCGTAAAGCACTCCGATAACCTGCCGCACGTCAACCAACCAATCTTGATCTTGTGTCCGGATGACGGGCTGTGGGACGCGACGCTTGCCGCGGGGCCTTATCTCAAGAACGGTCGCATTTTGGAATTGCCGCAATTCGGTATGGGAGCGATTTCGCAGCACTCGATGGAGCTTGCGAAAATTCTTCGGGATTTTCTCGACACCCCAGCGGATGACGATTTGCCGCGGGAAGCTGCTCGGCTGGAACCGCCGGCGCCGGCGATCGAAGACAAGTCGGTGCGCCGACAGTTTGTTGATACGCGTGGTGGGCAAGTCCATCTACGTATCGCCGGCAGCCGGGACTCGACCAAAACGCCGGTGCTGTTCCTGCACATGAGTCCAGTTTCTGGCCGAAATTTTGTACCGCAGCTTGAGCGCATCGGATCTGACCGTCTGGCTTTTGCGGTGGATATCCCTGGGTTCGGCGAATCCGAGGCGCCTCCGAAGTTGCCAACGATTGCGGATCTTGCGGACATCATGACGGATGTCATCAAGGATGTGGCCGGCAATGGACCGATTGATCTAATGGGGGACCATACCGGTGCTGTAATCGCGTTAGATCTGGCGGCACGGTACCCCAAACTCATTCGAAAGGTCGCGCTCAACACGGTTCCCTATTTTGATACGAAGGCCCGTGAGGAACGATTGGCGCATTCCGCTTATACGCCGCCAGCGGAGGATGCTGCTCATTTGGCGTCGCGATGGGAGTCGATGGTTCGGCTCTACGGTCCGTATATGGACATGCGTGCCGTTGAGACAAACTTCGTGGAAGCGTTAAGGGGTGGGCCGTTTGGACACTGGGGCCATCACGCCGTGTTTTCCTACGACATGGACCCCGTCTTGCCGAAAGTTACCCAACCGGTCTTGGTTCTTCGCCCGAAGGATGGGCTCGAAGAAAAGACCCTGGAGGCAGTGCCGCTCATCAAAGACGTAAACGTGATCGACTTGCTGGATTATGGTTACGGTTTCATGGAAACACAGGCTGACGAGGTCGCCGGCTACCTGCGCAACTTCTATGATTCATAGTTAGTTCGGCTTGGGTTCGCATAGCAGCTGTCGTGTCTAGACGGGGCGGGTGGCCTTGCCGCGGCGGTGCTGTGCGACGAAAGCTTTGAGTTGCCTTTCAGCCGCGCCGAATGCATCCCGGATCGCGACCTGTGGATCCTCGTGGCCACCGTCCTTTTCATGGTTCCGATCGACGACAACCTCGGCCCCGTCTGGAAGCGCGATATCGATCCGAACCTGGTATCTCTTGCCGTGCGTCTTGTGTTGATGGGGTGCATCGAAGGTTACGCGACAGCGTGTGATTCGGTCGTAGAACTGCTCCAGTTTTGCCACTCGCTCGCGGATGACGGTTTCGATTGCGGATGATGAATCCATGTTGTGAAACGTGATCTGAAGCGGTGTTTCCATGCGGCACTCCTTGTCAAACTGAATGGTGGCATTGGTTCTGGATATTTCTTTGACTACCATCAATATGGGAATCTGAAGCCTTGTTTGCCAGTTGGGCAAGCGTTGATTCGAAGATTATCAATTCCCGCTTTGCGCTGCGGAATCATCTGCAGCTTGCGTTGTTCGCCCAGGATGCTGTGATACGTTGCGGCAATGCTCAGTAATTTGCTAAGTGCCATCCCGGCGCCCTTTCGCGGCGTCTTCTTCATGTTGGTGTCGACGCTTTTGTTTACCGGAATGCAAGTGACGGTTCGTCATGTTGCTGAGGAACTGCACCCATTCGAAGTTGCCTTTTTTCGTAATTTTTTCGGCTTGCTTGTGGTCTCGCCGCTCCTATTTCGCTTCGGGCTAGGGGTCCTCAAGACGCCGCAACTAAAGCTTCACGCTTTGCGCGGCGGGCTGCAGACCACCGGGATGATGTTGTTTTTCACGGCGCTTACTCTCGCGCCTCTGGCCCAGAATATTGCGCTGAGCTTCACCGCGCCGCTTTTCACGACGGTGCTGGCAATTTTGATCCTTCGAGAGCGTGCGGGCTGGCGTCGGTGGGCTGCGCTCATCGCTGGGTTCGCCGGTGCGTGGATTGTTATTCGGCCTGGGTTCGCCGTGGTCAACCCAGGCGCTCTTCTTGTGATTCTGTCGTCGTGTGTTTGGGCCGGCTCGATGATCATTATCAAGATTCTGTCGCGCACCGAATCGAGCCTCACCATCACACTTTACATGGGGTTGTTCATGGCACCGCTTTCATTGATCCCAGCACTGTTTGTTTGGCAATGGCCGAGTGGCGAGGCTTTGTTTTTCCTCGTGCTGGTTGGTGCATTCGGGGGTGTCGGCCATCTCGCGTTGGCACAGGCGTTTAAGGAATCAGACGCGACCGCGGTTCTGCCATTTGATTTCATGCGCCTGATATGGGCATCAGCGCTAGGGTTTTTGATATTCGCCGAGGTTCCCGACGTTTGGACATGGATTGGCGGTGCGGTGATCTTCAGTTCGACGGTCTACATAGCATTTAGAGAAACGCGCCTTAAGAAGGAAGGCACCACTGTTCGACCTGCAGAAAGCTAACGGCTAATCGCTACTTCAGTTCGACTTCAATGAAGACAACCTCTTGATCACTGTCGTTGATTACATCGTGCTCAACGCCGACGGGACCGGTATAGGGCTCTCCGTCCGTTAGATCGCGGTAGAAATCTTCTTCGCCGGGTTTGGTCTCGATCAACAGGCGCCCTGTCGTCATTGGCACGACAAGATAGTCGTACGCGTGGCGGTGCCACCCGGTCGCAGAACCGGGGGCAAACCGCCATTCCGAAACGAGGACGCGATCGTCTTCGTGTTTCTTCGTTTGGATGGCCTGTGACCAAGTTTTTTTGTCGACCATGGTAGTCCTCTCAGCCTGATTTCTACGGGTTGGAAATGACAACCCGAACTACACGGCCAAGAATTTCGATTCCGTCTTGCGGGAAGATAGTGTCGTGGCCAGATTCGGTACTATCGGGTTCAAGGCGCGCCGGGTTCGCGCGAAAACGCTTGAAGGTGGTCTCGCCACCGACGCGAAAGATGTAGCACTTACCGTCGACGGGGTCCTGATCGTAGTAGTCGACAACGATTAAGCTGCCGCCTGGTGCGATTCGGTTCATGCTGCCGCCTCGCACCTCGAGGGCGAAAAGTGATTCGCGGCGGTAGGGGACAACGACATGTTGCTGGACGTCGCTGAAATCGGATGGCTCGATCGTTTCTGTAAGCTGTCCGGCTTGAACCCAGGAAATGAGCGGCACCTCGAAGACCGGCTCTCCTACCGGCGTCATGTTGGCAAGGCCGGCGAGTTCAAGCACTTCGGTTTGCGTGATCGGCGGCTGTCCGCGACCAACAAGAAGCTCAAGCAACCGATGCACGAGGTCCGTTGGTAGGTAGGACTTTCGGTAATGTTCTCTGGACTCGTAACGCTGGTAACCCGAGGCCGCGCGATATCCGAGCGCGCGTGCTAGCGCATCCATCGAATAGTTGGCTCGCTTACGCAACGCGCGGAGCCGCTCAGTGATGTGCGGGTGGTCTTGACCGATCATGTGTTCCCCAGGCGTACGCATCTTACGAAATTGCGGCAACTAACCAAGCTATTCCACGCAAAATGCGTTGACTTGCCGGGATCAAATGTTGTATTTACGCAATATGAATATAAATAGGCCAAGTTTCAGTCGAAAACGCCCCACTCTTCGCAGAAAACATAGATCAACTGGGCGGTCAGGAGGAGCCTCAAATAGGACCCGCCGCGCACCGCGAGACCTGAGCGCCTGTATCCAGCCCCTTGATGCTGCCTTCGATGGCGATGGACGTGATTTTCTTGAGGGATCAAAGCGCAAACGAAAATCGGTTAGCTAACTACTTCCGCCTGGTATCGGGAACAATCCCAAGACTAGGGACGGCGCAGAGTTCGCGATCGCCAAAGACTGGACGCTAAGCTGCTGCTGTACTTGCAGGGCCTGAAGTTTGGCACTCTCCTCAGCGAGATCTGCATCTACCAGGTTCCCAATTCCTTCCTCAACGACGTTGATCAAGGACGTTGTGAACTGGCTCTGGATTTCGATGCCAGTGGCGGAGGCGCCGAGTGCAGCGAGCTTGTCTGCCGCGAGGTCGATTGCAGTTTCGATTGAGCTAAGAGCGCTCGCGGCCGCGGAGCTCGTTGCCAGACTGGCGGTATTGATGCCGAGGGTGGTCGTGTCGAGAGACTGCGCGCTGACGCTAATGACGCTACCGTCGACGCTACTTAGGACATCGAGCGTACTCGCGCTCGCGTCTATGAGGTTGACGGCATTAAAATCGGCAGTCGAGACAATGGTCTCAATCTGGCTTCGAAGTTGCTGGAAATCATTGTCGAGCGCGCTACGTGAGGCCGTATCCAATCCAGTTTGGTTGGCTTGGACGACTTTCGCCTTGCTTTCTGTTAGCAAGTCGGTGATCGACTCGCCCGCAGAGATCGCGACCGAGATAATTGAGTCGCCATTCGATAAGGCGGTTTTCACCGCACCCAAGCCGGCGACATCGCCACGCAAACGGGTGGCGATTTGGAATGTTGCTGCGTCATCTTTCGGGCCGCTGACTTTGAGGCCTGTCGTGATTCGAAGCTGCGTGGACTCAAGCTTCTGATTCAGAATCCGCAGTTGGTCCAGCGCGATGTTGGCGCTGGAATTGGTATTGATAGAGAGACCATCAACCATAGCGTAGCCTTCTCGCCGGAAACGCCAGGTATTCCTTACCGATAGGCAAGGGATCCTTCTGATCCAATCAGACGCTCCCGACGCCGCGGCAAGCCGCGCATCGAAGACAGTCAGGCAAATTCTTCGCTGATTTTCCGGTCGGTCAGCGCCTTCTGCTAACCCTGTCCGCCACTACAAGTGACATACCGTGGTCCTATGAAAGCAGAAGATGGGAACAAGAGCAACGAACGGTTTGCGCGCATTTATCTTGTATTTTATTCAACTTGAATCATGGCCACTAGTACGTCTCAGGTCTTCCAGTTCCTCGAAGGATCGCGGCCAGTCCTTCTTCAAGAGCCGCGAAAGTGAGCGATCCGCCAATAGAACGCCGTTCGTTTGGCAAGTGGGGCAGTAGTTGGTTTCGTTGTTGGCGTAAGCGATTCGCTGGACCGGACTGTCACAAACTGAGCAAGGTTCTCGGAATTTACCATGAACCGCCATTTCTTGGCGAAACGCTGTGACCTTTCTGGGCCAGCCATCGTTTGCATTGGCCTCGGCCTGGAGACGTTCGGTCCATTCCGACATTACTGAAACGATGCTTTCGTAGAGGCGCGCCAGTTCTTCAGGTTTGGCACGGGAGGTCCACAAGAGGGGCGACAGTTTAGCTCGATGAAAGATCTCGTCTGAATAGGCGTTTCCAATGCCGCTACAAATTCGCGGGTCCGTCAGGGCTCGCTTGACCGTGTGGCTGACAGCAGCCAAATGGTCGACAAAAGCAGCAACACCACAACTCATGACGTCAATGCCGCCGGGGTCGAAGTTAGCTAAGGCTTGGGTTCCCATGACTGCGTGGAATGATGCGCGTCGCTTTGACCCTGCCTCGGTCAACACTAGGCTCCCGTCGGGAAAGTCGAGCGCCGCCAAATCGTGTTTGCCCTTTAGAGGTGTCCCAGTTTTCTTCCAATGCAGGCGCCCTGCAATCATCAGATGGATGACTAGATAAATGTCGTCTTCGAACTCCATGACTAGTCGTTTTCCAAGGTGGCCAACCGAACGTTGGGTATGTCCCTCGATCGATTTGAGTGGTGGGTCGACGCTGCGAACGAGGAAGGGGTTTGCGATTCGCACCTGCATCAATCGACTTCCGGTAGCCTTCGCGTTCAGGCAAGCCTCGTAAACCGCGATATCGGGTAGTTCTGGCATCCCGAGCAGCTTTCATTTCGCCAACGATAATCACGATATGGTACCTGTCGGGCCTCAATCAGGGGAGTGCCGATATGGAAGACCAAGTCCAAGCAGTGACGAGCCTTGTAGAAACCACAGTCGATTTCGCCGTTTCTTACGGTCTTCAAATCACGGGTGCATTGCTGATCCTGATCCTAGGAATTCGGCTTGCGCGCTGGGGTGGCGCACGCGTGACGCGATTAGCGGATACGCGTGGGGTTGACCCGACGCTAGGCCGATTTTTCGGGAATGTCGTTCGCTTCTTCATTATGACATTCGTGCTGATCATTACCCTAGGCAACCTAGGTGTGGAGTTGGCGCCAATTGTAGCCTTCGTCGGTGCCGGCGCGCTCGGAGCGACGTTCGCGCTACAAGGTGTTCTCTCAAATTATGCTGCTGGCCTTGCCTTGATCATGACGCGACCGTTCGTTGTCGGGAACACGATTCGTGTTCAAGGTGTTAGCGGCGTTGTCGACGAAATTTCGTTAACGGCCACTGTTCTCAACGGAGAGGACGGCGAGCAAATTACAGTGCCGAACAAGGAAATCGTCGGCCAGATTCTCGTTAATTCGAATGAGCTTAGAGTTGTGGAGACTAGGATTGCGGTCGAAGACGAGACAAATCTCGACCAAGCGTTCGATGCTCTGCGCCATGCTCTCGGCGAGGTAGAGGGAGTTGCGCTGGCCCCCAAAGCTCGTGTGGGCCTTCACGATTTCACGTATGGTGGTTTCGTCATCGGGTTGAGGTTTTGGGTCCCAAGCATGCGGTATTTTGAGGTTCGGTATGCAGCCAACCAGGCCGCGAACAATGCGCTCCGAGAGGCAGGGGTGGCGTTGTTGCCAGCCTCCGGCTTCGCTCTAGCGAGCGAAGCACTAACATCTGAGATGAACTCAAACTGATGCTGACTTGGCGTCGGTCAAGCGTCGGTCATCGATGGGAAGATTGATCAAGGCGGCAAAAGCACCCAATCCAACCGCCATCCACCAAACCGGCAGATAGCTGCCGGTTGCGTCAAATACTTTGCCACCCATCCAAACCCCGACAAAGGCCCCAACCTGGTGACTGAAGAACACGATTCCAAACAAGGTTCCGACAAATCGTGCACCAAAGACTTGTACCACGATTGACGAGGTGAGTGGCACGGTCGAAAGCCACATAAGGCCCATGACTGCGCTGAAGACATAGGTGCTGGCTGCGGAAATAGGCAGGATGACAAAGGCGGCGATGGCAATTGCGCGGACGAAGTATATGGCGCTCAGAATTCTCTTATCTCTGAAACGGCCAGCGAACGTACCAGCGAGATAAGCACCTGCGATGTTGAATAGTCCGATCGTTGCCAAACTCCATGCGGCGATTGAGCCTGAAAGGCCGTTACCTGCGAGATAGGCAGGTAGGTGAACCTGAATGAAAGCGACATGGAATCCGCAAACAAAGAAACCAGATAACAGGAACCAATATCCGCGGTGGGCGCCCGCCTCTCGAAGCGCTTCTCCCAGTGTCTGCTCTCGGCCCAGGTTTGTTGGTTTGCCGGTAAGGCAGCGGGCAAGCGGTATCATAACTGCGGCGATGGTGCCGAGGATCATTAGGGCGGATTGCCAACCGTAGGCAGCCAGAAAAGCCTGCCCCAGGGGAACGAAGAGGAATTGCCCGAGAGATCCAGCGGCCGTACCGATTCCCAAAACCCAGCCAGTTTTCTCCGGGGGTACCATGCGGGTAAGAGCCGCGAGCACCACTGCAAACGATGCGCCCGAGATTCCCAATCCCACCATCACGCCTGCCGTCAGGTGCATCGCCAACGGTGTCGATGAAACTGACATCAGTGCGATACCAGCCGCATACAGGAGAGCACCGCCAGCCAAAACTCGGCCCGAGCCATACCGGTCGGCGATCGCACCCGCGAAGGGCTGGCCGACTCCCCACAAGAGATTTTGGATCGCAATAGATAGGGCGAATACTTCGCGTCCCCATCCGAGGTTGATTGACATGGGTTCCAGAAACAGGCCAAACCCCGCCCTCACGCCGAATGAGATCGCCGAGATCAGGCACCCTGCGATCACGATGACGACTAGGTTTCTCATCCGGCGATTTTTCTCGCGAAAACACTCATGGCACTTGCCCAATGCCTAGCTGTAGTAGGAAGAAGGGCGCGGTAATTGCCGAGGCCTCCAACTCAATTCTTGAGGACGCTATTGTTAGGGTAACTGTCATGCCAGAGTGTCGCATAGCATTGGGTGACGAAGACAGACCCAGTACCTGTCAATGGAGCGCAACAGATGGTGACTGAAACCTTCCGAATTGCACTCATTCCGGGGGACGGAATTGGGGCAGAAGTTGTTCCTGAAGGCGTGAAGGTCCTGGAAAAAGTCGCCAGCGTTTCGGGGATTGACCTTCGATGGCAGACCTTCGACTGGAGCTGCGAGCGATATCACAAGACCGGGCAGATGATGCCTGAAGACGCGATCGACCAGCTTCGATCGTTCGATGCGATCTATCTTGGTGCCGTCGGTTTTCCTGGTGTGCCCGATCATGTGTCTCTTTGGGGGTTGTTGATTCCAATCCGGCGCAGTTTTGATCAATACGTCAATCTTCGCCCGGTGCGTCTTTTTGAAGGCGTTCCCTCGCCGCTTGCAGGTCGCGCACCGGGGTCCATCGATTATTGGATTGTTCGCGAGAATGTGGAGGGCGAGTACTCGGAAATCGGTGGTCGGCTCTATCGTGATACGGACGCCGAGATGGCAGTCCAGGAAAGCGTCTTCACACGCCGCGGTGTGGATCGGATCATGCGCTATGCTTTCGAGCTAGCCTCGAACCGTGAGCGCAAACACCTAACCTCCGCGACGAAGTCGAATGGGATCATCCACACGATGCCGTATTGGGACGAACGTTTCGCCGCAATCGCTGACGAGTTTCCCGCAGTTTCCACCGATCGGTTTCATATCGATATTCTGACTGCGCACTTTGTTCGCAACCCAGATTGGTTTGATGTTGTCGTGGGGAGTAACCTTTTTGGCGACATATTGTCCGACCTTGGCCCTGCGACGACGGGGACAATCGGGATAGCACCGTCTGGAAATATCAATCCTGAGCGAATCGCGCCATCAATGTTCGAACCGGTCCACGGATCGGCACCGGACATCGCAGGGCAGGGGATCGCTAACCCGATCGGTCAGATTTGGTCAGGCGCAATGATGTTGGATCACCTTGGCTGTCCCCAAGCGGGCGCCAAGGTCGTTCAAGCGATCGAAGGTGTTCTTGCCGATGGCGGTGTTCGGACGCCAGACATGGGCGGCAACGCGACTACCTCGGAAATGGGTGACGCGATCTTGGGCGCACTCTAGCAGCGATGGTGCGACAGTTTATCGACTAGGAATATTGCTGGTCGGAGTGAGAGGATTTGAACCTCCGGCCCCTACGTCCCGAACGTAGTGCTCTACC
>Ga0055584_100000867_pt1 | contig 29225 bp, 25 predicted proteins | sample OSDHelmetaG_FD_58716 | JGI IMG/M metagenome (GOLD analysis project Ga0055584, IMG submission 58716) | Pelagic marine sediment microbial communities from the LTER site Helgoland, North Sea, for post-phytoplankton bloom and carbon turnover... | ecosystem: Environmental > Aquatic > Marine >... | reverse complement strand
ATTGCGACTATCGGGAGCAACGACCAGCGCGACATAAATTGCCAAACAACTATTTCCTGTGCGGCAAAAAAACGCCATGATCTCGCCAGCATTCTGAACACAAAAAGATGAGAGCGAGCAATGGACCTGCAATTAAACGGCAAGAAGGCAATCGTAACCGGTGGCAGCGAAGGAATTGGTAAGGCTATTGCCTTGGGATTAGCGCAGGAAGGCGCCGATGTCGCAATCTGCGCGCGCCGCAAAGAGCCGCTCGAAGCTGCTGCCAAGGAGATTGCCGACGCAACAGGTCAAAACATTGTCGCGATCACTGCAGACCTCACAGATACAGAACAGGCCAATGCCTTTATCGACGGCGCCGTAGAAGCGCTCGGTGGCGTCGATATCTTGGTCAATAATGCCGGTGCAGCCGTCGGCGGTGTGCTGGAATACCTATCTGATGAGCAATGGGAAGACGCCTTGCAGCTCAAATTCTTTGGCTATGTCCGTTGCACCCGTGCCGTTCTACCGCATTTCAAGAAAAAAGGTGGCGGGCGTGTCGTTAATCTAATCGGCAATGATGGGATCAAACATTCCTACTGGGAAATCGCCCCCGGCGCAGCCAATGCAGCGGGTCAAAACCTGACCATTTCGCTCGCTGGCCAGTACGGCAAAGACAATATCAGCTTCGTCGCGGTAAACCCTGGCCCGGTCCGCACCGAACGCTGGGCGGGTCTCGTCCAGGGTATGTCCCGCGACATGAAAATCAGTTTAGAAGAAGCCGATCAACTGGCGCCGCGCAGCATTCCCCTGGGCCGCATTGCGGAAACCGTTGAGGTCGCCAATCTCGTGACTTATCTATCCTCACCGCTGGCGCATTTCGTCAACGGCACGATGATCGAGATCGATGGTGGCCAGCAGAAAGCGATGATGGATGCCTTCCGCGATGGCTAAAGTAACTTAGAGCCCGGCGACATCGTCTCGCGAGAAGTCATAACCCTGCTTGACGACAAACTCGAGGAGGTAAGGCGCACCACTTTGTGTCACCGCAACAGCTTCCTTGATTGCGGGGATAATATCGTCCGGCGATTCCACCCGACGTGATTGCACATTGAGCCCTTCCGCGACTTTGGCATAATTACCACCAACATCCATCGACCCATATTTCTCCGTCGCCAGGACGAGAACGTCGCGTTCAGCCGCCATAACGCTATTATTGAAAACAATGGTCAGGGTCGCGATACCGTTCCGCGCGGCGGTCTCGATATCCATACCGGTCATGCCAAATGACGCATCACCCATCACATTGATACAAAGCTTGTCAGGCGCCGCCATCTTGGCCCCTAAATTAATTCCAAGCCCGTAGCCAAGCTGGGTGGATTTCCCCCATCCCATATAGGAGCCCGCCGCAGTGCTTTCCCAGCTCGACATCATCTGTTCACGAGGGCTACCGGAATCATGCGTAATGATCACGTGGTCCCGGTCGATCGTATCCATCAAATCCTGAATGACACGATATTGGTTGATCGGCACTTCGTCCGACGTCCGGTGATCTTTCCAGTCCGCAATCCAGTCCTTTTTAATCGACGCAATCTCATCAGATAGAGATTGCAGCACTTTGACATCTCCAGCCCCGCGTTGACGTTTAACCTCAGCAATCAACGCCTCAGCCACCATTTTGGCATCACCGATCACGGCATGATCTGCGCGGTAATCCTTATTGATATCAGAAGGGTCATTGGTCGAATGTACGAGTTTTTTGCCCGGCGGCACCTTGGGACCGAAATTAGTAATCGTCAGACTTGAGCCAATGGCGAATACCAGATCAGCGCGATCCATAAACTCCGCGACCATACGGGGCCGTGACTTTGTACTGCCACCTAGCGAAAGCGGATGATTTTCAGGAATCGCGCTTTTACCGGGGTTGGTCATCATCACCGGTGCAGGCACAAGCTCCGCAAGCTCGGCCACAACTTCACTAGCTTCGGCATACAGCACGCCCTGCCCCGCCCACAGGATGGGGTTCTTTGCCGCGAGCAATATCTTTACGGCTTCCGTGATGGCTGCGGGATCGGGAGCCAATGGGTATGGACGTACTGGCTCATAGCCAAGCTCGCCCTCAAACTCCTGATCCCAGACTTCCAATGGTATTTCCAGCAAGACAGGTCCCCCCTTACCGGTGCGCATCGCATGGTAAGCCTGACGCATGAGATCAGGGATCGCCTGTACCGAATGCGCCCGCGCTGCCCATTTGGTCACCGGAGCAAAAACATCGACGGCGCTGAAGGTCGGATGGCGATATTGTCGGGCTGATCCCATCCCACCGGGCAAGATCAGCATCGGCACATTCTCAGCATAGGCTTGCGCAACCCCGGCAAAAGCATTTTCGATCCCTGGCCCAGCCTGAGCAGCGAACACGCCATTGACCTTGCCCCGCATGATCCGCGTATAGCCGTCAGCAATGCCGACACCGACACGTTCCTGCCGGCACAGAATCGGCCGAATGCCCAACTTTGCGCATTCTTCGATAACCGGATTCCGGGGATAGCAGGACAGAAACTCCGTCCCCTCCCGTTTCAGTATTTCCGCAACGAGGGCAGCACCATTCATCTTTGTAACCTTTCTTACTCGGCAGCAACCGACGCGTAATCGCGCTTCAGCTGTTCTTTGATTGTTTCTTCGAATGACTCGCCGTCGCGCAGGGTAAACCGTGTCGAACGGGCTCGATAGCTCACCGGATCGAGCCCTGGCGGTGTCTTCCCAGCCTGAAAATCCTTCAGGCTTTGCAGGAGTAACTTCCTGATCTGGATGATCGCGGTGTCGCTGACACCAAGATGTTCGATCGTCCGATCTGCTATCGGTCCCATCGATTCCTGAATACCACAATCCTGAACGCCAAGCCCTTTGATGCCGGTATAGGAGTCACCACTGGCCTGAAATTCGCGATCAATATTGTAGTCATTGCTTTTGTTATGAATGGGAATATCAGTGCCGGGTATGTTTTGGGTGTGAATTCCATGATGGCTGGTCGTGCGCTCCAGATCCTCATCGCTCAGCGGTTTATCTGGCCAATAATCAACGCTGTAGAGCATCGTATTTTCATCATCAATAGGCACCCAGACATGCGCGGCTTCGGGACTGGTGGCAAATACTTTATGGAACGGCATGCACATCAGGTTCGAAGCCCAGGACATTTCTTTCTCATTCAGGACGCGACCAGTGCCCGCCATGAAGCCGAAATCGGTCGGCACAATTTCATATGCTGAAGGTACGACCCGCCGGTTGGCTTCTGCTGTTCCCCGATGCAAAAAAGCGAGATGGCTGGTATCAAACCCACCCTCCAGCCCCTGCAACCAATTACATTCCTGAATGTGGCGCGTCGTATAACGGTGCGATTCCGGAATCATCGTCCATTCCAGCTCGGGAAATTCTGGTTTTAACTCAGCGGGCCCCATATAGGCCCAAACAAGACCGCCCTGCTCGTGACACGGATAGGCTTTGATCTTTACTTTGCGCTGCAGCGTGCTGCCCGGCGGCTCACTCGGCAGGTCAACACAATCCCCATGAATATCAAATTTCCAGCCATGATAAACGCAGCGCAGCCCGCATTCTTCGTTGCGGCCAAAAAACATCGACGCGGTACGATGCGGACAACGCTCATCGATCAAACCGGCCCGTCCTTCGCTATCGCGGAAGGCAACGAGCTTTTCACCTAACAAGCCAACCCGGACCGGGGGGCAATCTGGTTTCTCGATCTGTTCAGAAAATACGGCCGGAATCCAGTAGCGGCGCATCAAATCGCCCATCGGCGTACCGGCATTCGTACGAGTCAGTAATTCATTGTCTTCATGGGAAAGCATGGACCGGCCTCCTCAAAGCTCTTCGACAATCAGCCGACGCCAGACCCAGACCGTTTCAACCGTGGATCAAATATATCGCGCATGCCATCGCCGAGCAGGTTAATGCCCAAAACTGTAAAGAAAATGCAGAGGCCAGGAAAGAGCGCCAGCCACCAGGAGGTGCTGATATAGGCGCGGCCATCCGCCAACATGCTGCCCCAAGTAGGAATCTCCGGCGGTACGCCGAGGCCGAGGAAGCTGAGGCTGGCTTCAGAAATGATCGCCGTCGCCATGGCAAAGGTCCCGATCACCATCGCCGCCTGCATCAGATTGGGCAGGATATGTTTAATGATGATCCGGGTATCGCGTGCGCCCAGTGAACGGGCGGCATCGACAAAGTCCCGTGTACGCAAGGACAACGCCTGACCACGGGAGACACGGCAATATGGTATCCAACGCTGCGCGACGAGGGCGGCAATCAGGATCCACAACCCTTGGCCAAAGAAAGCGATGACCGCGATAGCAAGCAGCAACGGCGGAAAGGCCCAGATGACCTCAACCAGCTTCTGGATAAAGAAATCTGTGCGTCCGGCGAAATAGCCGGAGATCGCGCCGAGACCAACACCGATGACGCCCGAGACCACCACGACCGTCCCAGCGATGACCAGTGAAATACGCGCGCCATAGAATATCCGGCTGAGGATATCGCGACCAATATGATCTGTGCCAAGAAAATGCGCCCCATCAAACCATTGCGGTGCCTTCAGCGTATTCGCCAGGTTCTGCAAATTAGGGTCATGGGGCGAAATTAGCGGCGCCAATAGACCCATAAAGACCAGCAAAAACACCAGGCCGCCACCCATAATGATTTTGGGTTTCAGCCACGGACGAAGGGCTTTGCGGAAATCAGAAGCCGGGCTCATAGCTGGAGTTGCCTGAGCCGGGGATGCCTGTGATGCGGGATTATTTGTCAAAACGAATCCTCGGATCAATGAGCCCATACATGACATCAATCGCAAAATTGATCATCACAAAGGCGAAGGTGTAGCAAAGCACTGTACCAGTAATCAGCGGATAGTCGCGCGCGGTTATCGCCGAAATAAGCAGCGATCCACCGCCCGGCCACGAAAATACCGTCTCAACAATGATTGAGCCCGAGAGCAATGTTCCGAGCTCCAGCCCAACGACCGTAATAATCGGGATCATCGCGTTGCGCACGGCGTGATGCCACAACACTGTGCTTTCTTTAGCGCCTTTAGCCCGCGCTGTGATGACATAATCCTCATGCATCACTTCAAGCACGGAGGATCGCGTCACCCGCATCATGATGCCCATCATGTTGGTGCCGAGCGCTGTCGCCGGCAAGATAATGTACTTGATGCCATCCCACGCCGCGGTCCAGTTGCGCTGAATAATACTGTCGAGAATATAAAACCCGGTGATCGGGTCACCCGCCACACCATAGGTTTCGCGCCCCGCCGATGGCAGCAGGTTGAAGACCCCGGAAACGACCAGGATTAGCATGATGCCAAACCAAAAATTCGGCATGCTGATACCAAAGAAGCCGACAATCGACCCCAAATTATCCACCCAGGAATTCGGCTTCGCGCCCGCCCATACGCCGAGCGGCAATGCAACAATCACTGCGATCACGATTGAGAAAAACGCTAACTCAATGGTTGCCGGAAGCCGTTCAACGATCAGCAATAAAACCGGATCGGCATAGCGAAACGACATGCCGAGATCGCCCTGCAAAGCCGCAACGAGAAAACGCCAATATTGAATATAAACCGGTTGATCGAGGCCCCATCGGATGCGGGCTTCTTCGATATCTTCTTTCGAGGCTTCATCCGAGAGCAGTAGATCGGCGGGATCTCCCGGTGCTGCCTGGACGAGCATGAACACCAATAACGAGATCAATAACATGACCGGCAACGTACCAATCATTCGGCGTACGATATATCCAAACATTGCTCAGTTCACCTCACAACTGCCCACGAAGGCGTGGATAAGCTCGTTGAATTGTTGCGGGTGCTCGCGATAGGAAAAATGCCCCGCCTGATTGATAATATGAAACTGCGCGTCGGAACGATGCTTGGCGATCAAATCCCACAAGACCCAGCCTTGTTCTATAGATGCCGTTGGATCGTTCTTGCCCCAGATGATTTGCGTGGGGCGCTTCAAACCTTCATCGCGCAGCTTCGCGAACATTTTAGATTTATCGGCAGCGAGACCGGGAGCGAATTGTTTGGTCCGCAATCCTTCAGTTTCCATCTTGTCCCAAGCCTCCTGATATTTTGGCAGCGTGGCGACCTCACAGCAGATATCCAGCCAATCAGAGGTGATATGGTTGGGACTGTAGGAATAATGTTCGAAAATCCACTTGTGGCTCTGACGCGATAGACGCGGTTCAGGTGGGTTGCCCAAGATAATGCCATTGAGTTCAACACCCGGCGAGCTGGTATTGCTATCAACAATCGTGCAGCTGCGGACTAAATCCGGACGATCGAGGGTTAAGCGACAGGTCAAATAGCCACCCCGCGAATGCCCTACCAGGTCAGCGGGACCTAAACCGAAGGCTCGCAATAAATCGGCAGCATGTTCGACGACAGCGGCCATGCAGTAATCGGCGTCATTTTTAGGATTATCGGTAAAACCCTGGCCCAGTTTATCGACAGCAATCACTCGATAGCGTTCAGCCAGATCATCGAAGTTTGTGCTCCAGTCCCAGGCACTATCGGCGGCGGTCGGATGGCCAAAGGCACCGCCGTGAAACAAGATCAGCGGTGGCCCCTCCCCTTTTTCGTAATAATGGGTTCTGATGCCACCCGCATCGATAAATTTGCCGTCTTCTTTGCGCATCAAACAGCCACACTCTCAATAAAACCACTCAGAGTCGCGTTGAAGTTATCAGCCTGTTCACGCATCGAAAAGTGCCCGGCACGATTGAGGATATGCATATAGGTACGGCGTTCAGTCGTGGCCATCAGATCATAAAGACGCTGCCCTTGCTCAAGCAATGCCGTGGGATCGTTATAGCCCCACATCAGCATCGTTGGGCGCCGCATGCCGGTATCACGAATGCGGGCAAACGTATCCGAACGGTCCGCCGACAGCTTTGGCAGGAATTGGCGAGTCTTGAGTTTTTGCTTTTCGAGCTTGGCGACAGCCTCATGATGTTTTGGCTGTTTACCGATATCGACCAGAACATCGAGCCAGTCATCATCGATATGTTCGTGTCCGTAAGAATAGCGCTCCAAAACCCAGCGCTGACATTCACGGCTAAGTGCCGGATGCGGCGGATTGGCCAGCACGACTTCATTCATCCCGACCCCTGGCGCGAGCGTATTGCTATCAACACAGGTACAGGACGTGACTAAATCCGGTTGTTCAAGAGTGAGGCGCGCCACAACGTAACCACCCCGTGAATGTCCCACCAGATGACAATTCTCGAGCTTCATCTTGCGAAGAAAGGCGCCGAGATGCTGGACCACGGCATGCATCGTGTAATCAGAATCTTTTCGTGGATTGCCGGTATAGCCCTGACCCAGCTTGTCCACCGCAATGACGTGAAACTTTTTAGCGAGGAAATCAAAATTGCGGCTCCAGGTCCAGCTATTGCCGGATGCCTCAGCCGAGCCAAAATTGCCGCCATGCACGAGAATGACCGTCTTACCGCGACCCTTTTCGTAATAATGGGTCTTTACGCCATCAACTGTGACGAACTTCCCCTTCTTCGGCATTGGCATAGCTGCCTCCCCTACTTCATCTACTAAGTATCGTGTAAGGGCCCGCCCCAAAATTTTGGACGGGCCCTCATACGATTATTCACCATTCACCGCGTTATTTGATACGGATATTTTCACCGTAGATACGACCATTGGCCGGCGGAGAAATAGTGACGTTGTTAGCCACGCCATAAGCCAGACGATGACGCCACATAAAGACCGCGGGGACATCATCCACGAGGACAGCGATGGCATCATTGATCAGCTTTTGACGCTTTTTAGGGTCGAACTCTTTGGCGACTTCATCAAACAACGCATCATATTTCGGATTGGAATATTTGATACGCGGTGACACACCTGTTTTGAAGTACTGCGCCAATGCGGGACCAGGATCGATGACCGAACCACGCCCCTGATAGAAGAAGGACCTCTTACCCTTACGAACATTAGCCCATTGGGTTGACCATTCCGGTGTCAGCAGTTTGGCGCGGATACCGACCTTGGCCAGCATCGGTACAATCGCCTGTGTGATGATCTTGTCATTCACATAACGACCAACCGGCGTCGACATCTCGACATCGACCCCATTGGGATAGCCCGCTTCCTTGACCAGACGCGCCGCTTTTGCAGGGTCATATTGAAGATCAAAGGCTTTTGACCGATCAGCATCATAGCCAATCTGACCGGGGCCAATGGCACCTTTAAGCTTACCTGCCATGCCTTGCAAAATGGTCTTAATAAGCGTGTCACGATCAATCGCATGGGCAACTGCCTGCCGCAGTTTTTTATTGTCCCATGGTTTAAAGGCCGGGTTCATCAGCAGCATCATGATTTCGACTGAATCGGTATAGGACAATTTGGTGCCCTTACCGGCTTCAACCCGTTTCATGAGATGTGGCGGAATGAACTGAGCGATCTGAATTTCACCGTTCAGTAAGGCCGTTACCCGCTGCTCAACTTCAGCCATTTTGCGCCAGATTAAGACGTCAGGGTTATCCTTGTTGCCAAATACGCTATTCTTCGCGCGTTTGGTAATAACCTGTTCACCGATCACGACGCGGTCCAGCTTATAGGGACCGAAACCATCGGGATGCTTGCGATCCGCATCACGTGGGCCATGCTTGTCGAACACTGCCTTGCGCGTAATCGCGTAAATGTCACAGACATGCTGCAACAAATGTGCCGTCGGCTTCTTGGTGATCATCCGGACGGTATACTTGTCGAGCGCCGTCGCAGATTTCAATGGCCGCACATTCTGCTTTTGCGAACTCTGCTTGTCGGTCTTGATCCGGTTGATCGTATGTACGACATCGGCAGCCGTCAGCTCGGCACCGGAATGGCTTTTTACATCCTTGCGCAGATTAAAGGTCCATTCATTGGGGTCCTTCGGATTGACCGACCAGCTTTTCGCCAACATTGGCGAATAATCTGCTTTCTTAAAGTCATAGCGGCACAAGCAGCCATAAATATTGCACCAGATGCCATACATCTGGGCGGCGGAATCCTGATAGGGGTTCCAACCGTATATGTTTCCGGTGGCGCCAATGACGACTTTTTTCTCTGCCGTTGCTGACGTCGCCGTCAGCGTTACCGCCGCCGCCATCGTCAACGCCGCCGCCGCCGTTCTCAAACTCAATAATCTACGCATCTTCATCTCCCTTTCTTCTGTTTAAAGTCAGGTCTTTGAAATCTTATTGATCGAAGTAACCGTTCATAATCGCGTCATGCCAAATCTTGGTAACCACCGGACAAACACCGAGCGGCAGGCCTTCTTCGGTCCGCCAATAGGAATGCACGCCAGTGCCCAGCTGGATAAAATTAAATTTTGGTGCCGGATTTAGCTGCGCATAGCGTTCCGTCAGAAACTCGTAAGTCGGCACGGTGTGGTCGCGGCTATAGTCACAAATGCCGTGTAGCAGGTTGGGTACCGGCTTCACCCCGTCACCCTCTAACGGCACGCCATAGCCGAGATATTCTTCAACCAAAGCGTCGGTTTCTTCTGTATTGAAACCCTGAAATTCTGCGGCCACTTGAGCGGCTTCTGTCAGACAAGACGGCGTCCGATTGTGATACCAGTTCTCAGCCTTGAATTGTGGGAAGCGCTTGGCGTCATTCCATTGTTCAAACAGTTCTTCCATGACCTGCGCCAGGCGGAAGAGCGGCTTATCTCCTTCCGCCAAGGCAAGTTCCGCGCCTTTGTAACGGGCAAGTTCCCGCCAGTCGCGGATCAGCACATAGTTAAAGGGCGTCGGCCAGTCATGCTTGGTCATCTCATTGAAGAACTGGCCAAAGGGTGAATTCTCAATACCAATTAGCCCGCGAATATTCTCCACCCGCTGCATAGCCGTGTGGACAAACGGTCCCCCGGTGGAGTGACCATGTACGTAGATGGACCATTCGTCGGGTGGGAAATGCCGAGCACAGATATCCAGCATGGCATCGACGATTGCTTTGGGCCACGCGCCCATCCGGACATGAAACATTGATCCGGGTTTAGACACGGCGTAGCGCCGTGAGCCATAAATCTCGCGATGGCTGTCATCGGTTTTCACATCATATTGATCCGGCGTGATCTCTTCACCTTCGAGCCAGATCGGTGTCCGGACCGTGCCATCCTCATGAAAAGTATCGCCCGGCCAGTTATGATCCGGATCATCGAAGTAAAATCGACCGGGATAGGTCATGTTACAAATTTTGTAGCCGCGCTTACCACAAAAGGTTTGAGCCAGCCGCTCAATGGATCGCCAATCTGACGCGCCACCATGCATCATAAAAACGGCAAGCTTCTTGCCATCCGGTCCTACCGCAATCTTCGACGGGTCCGTCGGTTCATGGACAATATTGCCGATATCCCAATCCAAGCCATTGGAATGAATGCGAAAAACATCTTCGGTTTCGGTGTAGGCGATATCGGGCTCAGCCAGGATGGCATCCGAAATTCGGATCAGCTCATCCTTTTCAATTCGTGTCGGTGGCTCCCAGCCGCCGGACTGTAATTCTTGCGTCGCCATAAGCGCCTCCCCAAGAGGCTAGTGACCGCCCTTGATCGGGCGTGTCAGTTTTATTATCCATAACGCTATCATGGGAATTAGAGGCTGGCGAGTCATCCACAAATTTCTTATGGATTAGTCGTAATGACCGCTTTCAATAAGTTTAAACCAAATCCGACCGACGGTTTTGCAGGTGTCGTGCAGGATATCATGACGGAAGCCCTCTAACCGGGCGACACGATAGCGTTTGCAATATTGTTCGCTGACCATACGCGCCGCATCGACCTTCCAGGGCTGTATGACCTGATCGAGCGTGCCGTTCATTTCAAATATCGCGACATCGCGTAATTCATCAGCGGGATAAAGCGGCTCAAGAATTTTTTGCAAGAAACTGGCGAATCCACCCCTGCGGTCTTCCTCAGGTAAAAATCCGGATTCCCACAGCCGCGTCGTGTGTTCGGTCAGCGCCGCGACATTGTAATGCATAAAGACATCCTCAATTGATTTAAAATTGGGTGCATGCATCGATTCCTGAAACCATTCTTCGCGTAGCTCATCATCTATATGCGTCGTGTAGAACAGGAAATCTGGTCGCCCCCTTTCCCGCACCCGCAAATAGGATTCTTCATACGGCCAATCATGATTGCCGGTACTGGCGCGGCTATAAAGATAGGCGGAGGGATTGTTCGACATCCCCCAGCCGAGAGTCCCATCGGGTATCAGGTGCCGGCATAAGGCCCACAGAAACGGGCCGCCCGTAGAGAAACCCCAATAGAGCAACAGGAGATCATCCCGCGACTTTGCGTGGTTTTCGAGGGCGCGCGCCGCACCCTGCCGATATCCTTCAACAATCGTGTCGGGCGTCGCAGCGAGCATGTGATCGTAAAGCGCTGTTCCTTCAACTGGCAGGCGGTATGTGTCACTCCCGGTCGGGCTGGCCTGTCCCGTCGAGGCATGGCTGGTATAGTCGTTCTTGGACCAATATTCCGATTGATGTCGCGTAAAGACCGGCATTCGTTCGCCGAGGGGAATATCCTTCCAACTGCCACCATCATCAAAGAAGTTCCAGCGCCCGAGGCGCGGCACAATTGCGACAATCACGCCACGGCTGGCGAGCCACGGGGCCATACCCGGCTTTTTCTCATAGGTCTCGATAAATCCGTTGCCATTATCCTTGCCGCCTTCTCCACAGACCAACAGAATTTCGCGGCCATTATGCAAACGTGGCGTATCCGGTTTGAAGGTGGTCAGTACCTGCGTGAATGGTTTTCCATGCCGTTCAAAATCGATGTATTCGATGGTTTTGGTATAGCCGGTTGTCTCCGGATAGGCCTCGCTGGCGGTAATCGCTTCAACCACTTCCTTCGGCAGGATGCCGTTATCCTCCGGTAGAACAACAATGTCTTCTTCACTCATATTTCTCTCCCTGAATTCTTTGAACCCGTCGTGCCGTTTTACTTCAACCTGAAAAGAAGTAGGGTTTTTGCAACTCAATCATAATTTGGAGGCGGCGTCATGGCATCAGATAAAGCGCAGAACAAATCAACCGGCAGCTACAACCCAAAAGTCTCAGGGGTTATCACCTGGCACGATGCCATTCCGACTTTTCTTGATGGTGGTGATACGCCGCGTGCCTATCTGGAACGTTGCCTGGCGACCATCGATGGGCGCGAGCCAACCGTCCGCGCCTTTGTCTCAAGTGATATTGAGGTTGCCCGCAAGGCTGCTGATAAGGCGACAACCCGTTACAAAAAGAACCAGCCACTGTCAGTGGTCGACGGTATGCCCTTTGTCGTGAAAGATCTGTATGAGGTCAAAGGTATGCCAACTGAACTCGGCAGCCCTGCCATGCGTGGCTATGGCGGCGACAAGGATTGCGCCCATGCCCGGGCGCTGCGCGAAGGCGGCGCGGCGATCCTGGCAAAATCTGTCACGACCGAATTTGGTGCCGTCGACGCCGGCCCAACCCGAAATCCATTTGATATCACACGCACACCGGGTGGTTCTTCGAGCGGTACCTCTGCCGCTATTGGCGCAGGCATGGTGCCAGCGGGCAGCGGCAGTCAGGTGCGTGGATCGATTTTACGACCCGCTGGCTATTGCAGCAATTTTGCGCTCAAACCAACATTTGGAGGGCTCAACCGATTGGGCGGGCATTCCATGTCGCCATCACAATCCGTACTCGGCGTTCAGGGTGGGTCGCTTGAAGATGTCTGGAATACCGCATTTTATATCTCCTCGACTGCCGGTGGCGATCCTGGGCATCCCGGCCTTTTTGGCGAAGCCGCTTTAGGCTCGGCGAAGAAGCCCGCCCGTCTCGTACGACTGGATTCTCTCGGCTGGGACGGCACCGAGGATGAAACCAAGGCGAAATTTGAGACCTTCCTGGGATCGCTATCAGATGACGGGATCGAGATTATCTCACGCCAAGAAGACCCTGACATCGAAGCCTTCGAAATTATGCTGCGAACAATTCCCGATTTTCTGCGGGACCTGTTCTGCTGGGAAATGCAGTGGCCAGGCAAGACCCAGCGCGACAAGGGCGAGATGTATATTTCAGAAGGCGTACTGGACCGCATCGCGCATGGTGAGACGATGACCATCGAAGATTACCGGCGCTGCCTCAATATGCGGCAGGCCCTTCGCGACAGCTTCGAAACCGTTCGAGGCAAGGGGGACGCGTTTATCCTGCTATCCGCGCAAGGGCCGGCACCAATAGCATCGACAGGCATTGGCAACCCAATCTATGGTGACGTTACATCTTGTTTGGGATCCCCTGGCTACAATTTGCCATTGCTCGAAGATCGCGGCATGCCGATGGGTATTCAGATCATGGGATTCCCACATGAAGATTTCGCTCTTGGCCATATTGGCAAATGGCTTAGCGAAAAAAGTTTAGGTTAGGAGTCATTTATGATCGGCAATAGTTGGCGTCGCGAACAAGGTCCTGCGGATCCTCTACTTCGCAAAATGCTCGAAGAAAGAGGCCTCGACAAAGTCCCACAATGGGAAAAGAAAGACGATGTCCGAATGGCCGCCAATGATTATTGGATGGGGTTGGTCAAAGACCGGGACGGCCCGGTTAATCCAGAACAAGTTGAAATTACCGACCCCTCGCACATAACCGAGCAAATCAAGGCCAAGACGCTTGAGCTCGGGGCCGATCTCGTAGGGTGTTGTGCGCTCACCCCGATCATGATCGATGAAGGATTCGACATGCCGCACCGAAACGTCTTCTCATTTATCGTCCATGAAGATTACGACAAGGTCATCCAGGGCTCGCGTGCCATCGAGCGCGAAACCTATGACGTCTATATGCGGGTCGCAGACATTGCCACCCAGCTAGCAGCCTTTATCCGTGACCTGGGATTCCCCGCCTGGGCGCACCATAACGGGATTAGACAAATCCAGGCGATCCCCACAATGTATTACAGTGGGCTTGGTGAGATGGGCCGCCACGGCAGCTTAATAAATCCAGTTCATGCTGCCAATTTTCGACCGGGCTTTGTGACCACCAATGTGCCCCTGCAGGCTGATGCCCCGATAGAGTTCGGGGCACAGGATTTTTGCGAAAAGTGTAATATTTGCCGCAATAACTGTCCCGGCGATGCCATTGCTACCGATCATATTGTGACCGAAGGGGTCAAGCGTTGGCGGATTGATATGGAGAAGTGCTACCCGTTTTCACGCCTGAACGATGCATATTGCCATATTTGCGTCGATGTCTGCCCTTATGTATTCAAAGAAAATGGCGATGCTGATAAACGGCTGAAATACAAAGCCTATATGAAACAACGCAAAGAAGACGGCTATCGGTCTCCCAACCGGCTTTAGCGTCCAACCAGTTGTGGTACTGATTCCAACGGTTCTTCGAGAGAACGGTGGGCCGGCTTTACAGGCTGATAGCGGCTCGAGTCCTCTGCGATAACGCGGTCTTCGATACCGCGCCGCGCCATACTCATAAGGCTTTTGATAAGCCCATGACCAGTCACCGCAATACCGCTTGTGACTGTCTCACCGAAACGTCTGGTCGCAACATGCAACCCGACAAGACGATATTTTCCGTGCCTTTTGATCATGATCGGGGAACCAGAATCACCCCGGGTCGCATCGCAATTGTGATGCATCAGCGCATCGTCACGATAGAACAACGTAATCGAACAACCGTCATGTTGAGTCAGAAACTCGCTCTGATCGTAGCTGTATCCTGCCTGAATCAAGCTCATGCCTTTGCGCCGCGTTTTTTTCCAGTAGGCTTGGGTGAAATCAGCCAACGGAATCGGTTTTATTTTTGTATTCATCGGATTGCGTAGCTTAAGCACTGCCCAATCGCCGGTCTTCCGAAGGCGACGTTTTTGCCGATCAACGATGCCGTTTGGCAAAAAATAGGAGGCAATGGCAGCGCGTTCCTGATACTTGCCATTCCGATATCCAGCGAGAAAACTGATCTCGTGGACGGGCAGCCAACGCAAGGTTTTTTCCCGCCACAGACAATGGGCCGCCGTCGCCACCCGGTCTGGCGCGATCAACACCCCCGTACAATAGGAACCAGTACTGGTACTGATGCGGCCAATAGCATTCCACGGGGCAATGGCGCTATTGGCGACCACACGATTATCGATACCTTTTATGCCGGAGGGGCTGTCACCGGATAGGCGTGATTCTGCAGCACCAGTGACGGTGACCTGACCTAACGATAGAAGCGCAGCTATTGCTGCAATCTGCCCCCTGTGCATCGATGACCCCAGCCAAACAATAATGTTCAAGAATATCATCCCCGTATGACAAAGCCGAAATAGCCTGTCAAACAAAGAAAATGTGAAATCTCAACCTGTTAGAGGGTATCTACCGACGGTTTAGACCGGCACGCGCCAGGAAGATGTTGCATGCTCAGGACTCGTCACATCGACAACGACACCGTTCGGGTCACGATATTTACGTTCAGATTCGGGCCCATTGCCAACATTCAGGATTTGACCGTGATAGGTCCCGCCGGCTTCCTCTACCTGAGCACTGGTCTCAGGGACATCATCAACGAGGAACCCCATATGATGGAGGCCAATATAATCCGGACCACGTTCATCGGGCGCATTGTCATTAGAGCGTAAATGCAGAATCGCAAGTGATACAACACCGTCTGATAGCATGATCGCCACCTTGGATTGTCGGACCCGTTCCATTCCGAAGGCCTTTTCATAGAATTGTGCCGTGGTTTCAAGATCTTTCGCGCTGATCGCGATGTGACGCAACTTGGCCATTTCAAACTCTCCTAATTTCTTCGACGCTTTAAGTATAGCTAGTTTGGTTTGACAGTGGCACCCGGGCCAAAAACATGACAGGCGGCGCCATGGTTACCGTCCATAACCAGCGGGGGCTCTTCTTCTGAGCAGATTTTCTGGGCGAACGCACAGCGCGGGTGAAAACTGCATCCTGAGGGTGGGTTGATCGGACTTGGCACATCCCCCTGGAGGACAATCCGTTCCGCCTTGCGCGTTGGATCAGGTACCGGTGCCGCCGATAGCAGCGCACGCGTATAGGGATGCTGACTATCGGTATAGATTTGGTCGGCAGGCGCTATCTCAACAATTTTGCCGAGATACATAACCGCGACGCGGTCACTAACATGTTCAACAACCCGCAAATCATGAGAAATAAAGAAGTAAGTTAGATCGTACTCCTCCTGTAAATCCTGCAGCAGGTTCAAAATTTGAGCCTGGATCGAAACATCAAGCGCCGAGACCGCCTCGTCAGCGACAATAAACTTGGCATTCAGGGCAAGCGCCCGTGCGACACCGATCCGCTGACGCTGGCCACCGGAAAACTCATGCGGATACCGGCCATACTGTTCTTCCCGGAGACCGACCTTTGCCAAAAGGGCCATCACCCGATCCTTGAGTTCAGCACCATCGGCAATACCGTGAATTTGTAGACCCTCACCAATAATCTCTCCGACCCGCATACGAGGATTAAGAGATGCGTAAGGATCCTGAAAGATGATCTGCATCTTGCGGCGCATTTCCCGCATATGTTCAAAATTCATCTCGGTGATATTTTTATTCTCAAAGATTATGTCACCGGAGGTCGGTTCAATCAGCCGCAACAAACAGCGCCCCAATGTCGACTTCCCACAACCAGATTCACCGACTAACCCCAACGTTTCACCGTCTTCAACAGAAAGCGAAACACCATCAACGGCTTTGACGTCGCCGGTCTTACGGCCAAAGAATCCTCCCGAAATTGGGAAATGTTTTACAAGGTTTTTAATTTCCAGAAGCGCCATCTTTGTTCTCCTTACGCTGCTGCCGCTGACACGGGCACCTTGAGGCAAGACACCCAATGGCCAGGTTCAATCTCAATTAGATCGGGTTGCGATTGCCCACATTGCTCTTCAGCCTGTAAACAACGGTCTCGAAAACGGCATCCAGATGGCCAATGCAAGGGACTTGGCACAATACCGGGAATAGCCTCCAGCCGTTTCGCCGATTTATCAATAACACCCGGCACTGAGTTCATCAGCCCAATAGTATAGGGATGCGATGGCCTGGCGAAAATGATTTCGGGTTTGGCCCGTTCAACAATCTTACCCGCATACATGACGGCAACCTCGTCGGCTTGTTCCGCCACGACACCCAGATCATGGGTAATCAGGAGAACCGACATGCCGAGTTTCTCCTGCAACTCTTTTATCAGCTCCAGGATCTGCGCCTGAATAGTAACGTCCAGCGCCGTGGTCGGCTCATCTGCCATCAACAGGCTGGGATTACAGCTCAACGCCATTGCAATCATGACGCGCTGGCGCATGCCACCGCTGAGTTGATGTGGAAAATCATTAACGCGTTTCTGGGGCTCTGCGATCTTAACGAGCTGAAGCATCTCAACCGCCCGCGCACGCGCTTCCTTTTTACTGACACCCTGATGGAGCCGTACTGACTCCGCGATCTGATCGCCGATTGAAAAAACCGGGTTGAGCGACGTCATCGGCTCCTGAAAGATCATCGAGATTTCATTGCCGCGAATATCACGCATCTCAGAATCCGAATATTCTGCGAGATCTTTGCCACGATAGATAACCTCACCACCAACGACCTTGCCTACCCCCTTTGATAAAAGCTGCATCACCGATAGGGCGGTGACACTTTTGCCACAGCCGGACTCACCAACCAATCCCATGGTCTTGCCTTCTTCAATATCAAAAGTGACACCATCAACGGCACGTACTTCGCCATCACTGGTAAAGAATGACGTCCGCAATTCTTTTATTTGTAGTAAAGCGCTCATGCCGATCCCTGTATTGTCTGGGCTTATCTGTTCAGTAATACGCAGATTATTTTTAGGGATTATTCCATCAAATGGCGCCGCTTGTCACACCCCCACATCGAATCAATTGACGAGACAGCCCTTGTCGGCCAGAAAATGCTCGGGCACGATACCTAAATAGACAAATATTTTAGGTATATTTTACTTGCCGCCCACATTTGGAATTTTCGATGAAGGGGGCCGCGATGCCCGACACGACACAGCGAACCACTAATGACCTGCAATCATATTGGATGCCGTTCACCGCGAACCGGCAATTCAAGGAAGCCCCCCGCATGTTGGTCAACGCAAAAGGCATGTACTACACGACCGATGAAGGCCAGGAAATTCTGGACGGTGTTTCTGGCATGTGGTGCGTCAATGCCGGTCATGGTCGCGATACCATCACCGAAGCAATCTGCGCCCAGGCCGGTCAGATGGATTATGCGACCGCCTTCCAGATGGGACACCCGCTCGCCTTTGAACTAGCAAGCCGTCTCACAACCCTGCTGCCCGGTGACCTCAATCATGTGTTCTTTGCCAATTCTGGATCAGAGGCTGTCGATACGGCCCTAAAAATTGCGCTGGCCTATCACCGGGCACGCGGCGAAGGCACCCGCACCCGGTTTATCGGACGTGAACGGGGGTATCACGGAGTCGGGTTTGGCGGCACCGCGGTCGGTGGCATCGTCAATAACCGCAAACAGTTCGGCAATATGCTGGGCGGGGTCGACCATCTGTCCCACACTCATAATCTCGAGAAAAATGCCTTCAGCCGTGGCCAACCTATATGGGGCGCCGAGCTCGCAGACGACCTTGAAAAGCTCGTTGCACTGCACGATGCCTCAACCATCGCCGCCGTAATTGTCGAACCCATGGCCGGCTCGACTGGCGTCCTGGTCCCACCGGTTGGGTATCTCGACCGGCTGCGTGAGATTTGCACCCGGCACTGTATCCTGCTGATTTTCGATGAAGTGATTACCGGGTTCGGTCGCACGGGTGCATCGTTTGGCGCCGAACGGTTCGGTGTCCAACCTGATTTGATGACCATGGCCAAAGGGCTGACCAATGGCGCCGTCCCAATGTCAGCTGTCGGCACCACAGGCACGATATACGATACCCTCATGGAGGGCCCACCCGGCATGATCGAGCTGTTCCATGGCTACACCTACTCAGCCCACCCGCTCGCCTGTGCTGCGGCGTTGGCGACATTGGAACTGTACGAAAATGAGCGGCTATTTGATCGCGCCGCCGAACTGGCGCCCTATTGGGAAGATGCGGTTCACTCGCTCAGGGACGACAAAAACGTCATCGATATTCGCAATATTGGCCTGGTTGCCGGAATCGAACTCGCGCCGCGCGACGGTGCTCCAGCAGCTCGCGGATATGAGTGTTTTATCCGCTGCTTCGAAGAAGGGCTCATGCTCCGACAATCCGGCGATGCCGTCGCCCTGGCGCCGCCCTTGATAGTTGAACAAACCGAGATCGATCGCATCATTGAAATTCTGCGGAACGTTATCAACGGCCTCGACTGACCAAAGCCGTATAGGGGAGACCTGTCATGAGCATTGCTGCACTGAGCCCCGATTTAATTTTAACAAACGGCACTATCCTCACGGCCGATCAAAACAACAGTCAGGCAGAAGCCGTCGCGGTGTGGCATGGTCGTATCGGCGCGGTCGGTTCCACCAGCAACATTGGAGCATTGGGCGATGGCCGAACGAAGGTAATCGACCTCAAGGGACGCTGTGTCTTGCCAGGACTCACCGATCCGCATGTGCATTTCGCCGATGGTGGCGCGTCGATGATGCACCGACTCGATTGCCGCGATTTTTATTCCAACGTTCGATCCATTTCTCAGATCGTCGAAAAGATATCCGAACAAGCTCAGTCACAGGCACCCGGAACATGGGTGATCGCTCATGGCAGCCCGATGCAGGATTTCCGGATGCCGGAAGGCCGCTTTCCAAGCCGGCAAGAACTCGATGCCGCGTCACCAAACAATCCCGTCTCGATCAATTTTGGTGCCCATATCACCATCGCAAACTCAAAGGCCCTCGAACTAGCTGGCGTGAATAAAAGCACGGATGCTCCGGCGGGCGGTGCCATTGAGATTGATGAAAGCGGCGAGCTAACCGGCAAGCTGGTCGAGCGGGCGCAATATCTGGTGCGGGCCGTCACCCCCGATTATAGCTACGACCAGATGAAGCAAGGCATACTCTTCGCCTCCGAACGCTGTTTGTCCCGTGGCATCACCAATATCCACGACATTGTCACCAATCACGAATCAATTCGTGCCTATCAGGAGCTCGCGCAGGCAGGTGAATTACCGATCCGGGTAAGCTTGCTCATCCGGGTTATCGAAGCCGCGATCCAGAAAGAAAGCCTGCTCAACCTTGGAATCATGACCGGCTTTGGCGATGATTGGCTCCGCATTGGCGGCGTAAAAATGTCAATCGATGGCGGCATCACCGGCCACGTCGCCAAGTTCTATGAACCCTATGTCGATGACCCCTGTCACGAAGGCCTGATCCGCATCGAACAAGACGAGCTCGACGAGACGGTCGCCGCCTATCACAAAGCCGGACATCGTATCTGCATCCATGCGATTGGCGATGTTGCTATGGATATGGCGCTGCGTTCACTGGATGGTGTTCTTAAAGAAGCCCCGCGTGAAGATCACCGGCACCGCATTGAGCATCTCGGCAACTGGCTCGTCAATGACGAGCGGCTCGATCTGATCAAACGCAACAATCTTCTGCCGGTCCCGAATATCCCCTTCATGCATTATATATGGGAATCCTTGCTGGCCTGTATTGGCGACGAACGGCTGGAGGAGAGCTTCAATATCAAGACCATGCTTGATGCCGGGCTGCAAATCACCTCTGGCTCCGACGGCCCGGCATACTGGCCGCTGGATTCTCTGCGCGATCTCGGTACCGCGGTGTGTCGTCAAACCTGGACTGGCAAAACCGTCGGCGCTGATCAGGCCATTACGGTCGATGAGGCAATTCGAATGTTCACCATCAACGCCGCCTACAATGCATTTGAAGAAAAGATCAAAGGCTCAATTGAAATCGGCAAAATTGCTGATTTCGCGGTCCTCGCCAATAATCCACATGAAGTCGACCCAGCCAAAATAAAAGACATTCCAGTCGATATGACTATCGTCGATGGAAAAGTAGCATTTTTCCGTGACGGCGCCGATGGCTTAGCGGCCTGACGGCGACTATCAGGCATTGATTGAGCCGGGGTCGCCGGTCGTGTATTGATTATTGTATATTTAGAGAACCAAATACGCCGATCCGCAGGAAATTCAAAATCGTTTCACGATGACGGAAAATTCACTTGGAAACATCGCGCGCCAAGCAGCAGCGCATATCGATGAGGATCGCCTGTGGCGTCGCCATATGGAGATGTCGGAGTTTGGAGCAATCCCCAATAACGGCGTAAACCGGCAGGCATTGTCGCCGACCGATATCGCGGCCCGCGATACTCTGATCGGCTGGGCCCGTGCGCGCAATTTCACAATCAGTCAGGACGAGATCGGCAATCTTTTTATTCGTCGTCATGGCGATGGTTCCAACGCTGTTCCGATCATGACAGGCAGCCATATGGACAGCCAACCCTGTGGTGGGCGGTTCGATGGTATCTATGGTGTGCTCGCAGGCTTCGAAGTCCTGGAAGCATTGGAAGACGCCAATATTGAGACAATGCGGCCCATCGATGTCGTGGCCTGGACCAATGAAGAAGGCAGCCGATTTGATCCCGGTGGCATGGGCTCCATGGTGTTTACCGGCGTCGCCAAAGTTGATGATTTCGCCCATGTCCGTGACCCTGACGGCACGTATTTTGCCCATGCGCTGGAGGAAACCTTACGGGCGACATCGGTTGATAGCGAGCGTCCCACCAAGCATCCGGTCAAAGCCTATATGGAAGCCCATATTGAGCAGGGGCCCGTGCTGGAAGATAGCGGCAACACCATTGGCGCCGTCACGGGCATTCAAGGTTCCCGGCGATTCCAGATCAACATTACCGGTGAATCTGCACACGCAGGGACCGCGCCGTTAAAATCGCGACGAGATGCCCTACAATCGGCGCTCCGATGCCTGTCCGACCTCAATACCGTCATGGAAGATCCGGACGACATCCTGCGCTACACCGTTGGCAAACTTATCATTGCGCCTAATTCACCCAACGCCGTGGCGAGCCATGCCGAATTTTCAATCGATTTGCGACATCCCGACGAAGCCGTGCTTGAGCGATTGAGCAAAGAAATAGGGGAAGCCTGCACAAAGGCCGCACCGCCTTGCGATATCGAAGTCATGCAAACCTTCCGCAAGGCTCCTTCAAACTTCACGCCGGACATCGTTAATGCCGTAGAACACGCCGCGCAAGCGCTCGGTTTTCCGGCAATCCAGCTTCCCTCCGGGGCGTTTCATGATGCCGGGATGATGGCAACTTTCTGCCCATCAGCGATGATCTTTGTACCCTGCGCAGGGGGCATCAGCCATAATGAAGCGGAATACGCGACCGCCTCCGATTTAGCAGCAGGCGCCAAGGTTCTTGCTGCCTGTCTCGTCAATCTGGCCGCAAAATAAATACTCAGGAGAAAACGGCAATGGCATCTAACAAAGACAACCCGTCACTCTTAGGTGGAAAATTATCCGTCATCAATGTCGGGTTGGACAAGTTTGCAACCGAACTCACAGAACATGATGTGCCGGTTGTTCATCTTGACTGGAGACCACCTGCCGGTGGCGATCCCGAACTTGCGGCCTTGCTCTCCAAGATGGGTACCTGACCCAAAGACGATGGACAAAATGGACATAATAGAAAAAGCCAACGAAGAAGCGATCCGCCGCATGCTCAATGCGGAGTCGGTCCTGATCGACGTCGTCCCCGCTGGCGACATCGTACCTGACCTACGGGATAAAATGATCCTTCATGCAGGACCGCCAATCGAATGGGACCGTATGTGCGGGCCCATGCAAGGGGCGATTGCTGGCATAACAGTGTTTGAAGGCTGGGCCGGTGATCTCGAACAGGCCGTCACCATGGCCGCATCCGGCGGCATTACCTTTGACGCCAATCATCATCACGATGCCGTTGGCCCGATGACCGGCATGACAACAGTAAGCCAGCCGATGCTGGTGGTTGAAAACAAAACGACCGGGAACAAATCCTATTGCGCCATCAATGAGGGGCTTGGCAAAGTCATGCGGTTCGGCGGCAATGACGCCGAGGTGCTCGATCGCCTCGCCTGGATTCGCGACGTGCTCGGCCCCGCGATGGGTAAAGCGCTACGAGATATGGGCGGCATTGAGCTCAAACCGTTAATCGCACGCGGCCTTTCCATGGGCGATGAAATGCATCAACGCAACGTTGCTTGCTCCGGTCTCGTCCTGCGGGCGATTGCTGCAGCGATGGCGCAAACCAGCGACGATGCCACCGCTTTGTCAGAAGCCCTCGCCTTTATCAGTGCAAATGATCAGTTCCATCTCAATATCGCCATGGCGATGGGCAAAGCGATTATGGACCCTGTTCGCAATATCGAGGGATCTTCAATTGTCACGGCGATGTCTCGCAACGGCACCGATTTCGGTATTCGGGTCAGCGGTACCGGTGATGAATGGTTCACGGCCCCCGTGGAAATGCCAGAGGGACTCTATTTTGCAGGCTATACCGAAGCGGATGCCAACCCCGATATGGGCGATTCAACCATTGTTGAAACCATCGGCCTCGGCGGCTTCGCTATGGGCGCTGCCCCCGCCGTCGCAGGGTTTGTCGGTGCTGGTGCGGCCTCGGAAGCCGCCAATTATACCCATCGCATGAGTGAAATCTGTGCCGCTGAAAACCCCGAATGGACGATTCCTTCAATGGACTATCTCGGTGTTCCCACCGGTATCGACGTGCGTCTGGTTGTCGATTCCGGCATTGCACCAACCATCAATACCGGAATCGCCCATCGCGAACCCGGCATTGGTCAGGTTGGTGCCGGTGTTGTTCGCGCGCCTATGGCCTGTTTTGAACAAGCCGTTCGATGCCTTGCCGAAAAACTGGGAATTTCGTGATGGAACACACACTCAACAAGGTCTTTCAGGGGTTCTACAAAGATTCGGTTGCGTTAATGCGCCTGTCGCGCGATCTCGCAGCGATGGACGGCGTGAACGAAGCCGCCCTGATGATGGGCTCCCCCTCAAACAAACAGATTTTGAAAGATGCCGGATTGCTGGGTGATGACGGCGCGGCTGCGGAAGGGGGCGATCTAATTCTTGCGGTCCGCGCCAAGGATTCCAATTCCGCCCAGAAGGCCGCCGAAATCATTGAACCTCAAATCATGAGCCAGAGGCGCCCTGCGACCGGTGACACTGTCTGGCAACCGCAAACCATCCGGGCCGCCGCAAAGGCCAACCCCGATGCCAATCTCGCGCTCATCTCAGTGCCAGGTGAATTTGCTGCGGCAGAGGCCCGCAAGGCGATCAGCCGTGGGCTGAATGTCATGATGTTTAGCGATAATGTTTCCATCGAAGACGAAATTAGTCTCAAAGTTCAGGCCCGCGAACAAGGAGTCCTGATGATGGGACCGGATTGCGGGACAGCAATTCTGGACGGCGTACCCCTCGCCTTTGCCAACAAGGTCACGACCGGTAATATCGGTATCGTCGGGGCGTCGGGCACCGGGATACAAGAAGTCACCACACTCATTTCCAATAATGGCAGCGGCATTTCACATGCTATCGGCGTCGGCGGTCGAGACCTCAAGGACGAGATTGGCGGAATATCAACTTTGATGGGGATTGACCGGCTTGATGCGGACCCGGCAACAAAGCACATCATCCTGATTTCAAAACCACCGGGTAAAAGCGTTCTGCCGAGGATCATGGAACGTATCGCGCAAAGCTCTAAACCCTTCACCATCTGTTTTATTGGTGCCTCTGAATTTGAACTACCGGCCAATGCCAATGCGGCAAGAACCCTCAAGGATGCAGCGCAGACAGCTCTTGGCGGCGACGCCTTTGCGGAACCCACCCTTACAGCAACGAGTTTGCCAAAAGACCGTACCGGCATTAGAGGGCTTTATTCTGGTGGCACGCTAGCAGCAGAGACGCAGTTGATCCTTCTGGATGCGGGGCTGAACGTAGCATCAAACGCCGCCGTTCCGGGGGCTGTGTCCCTGTTAGATGGCGGTGATGCGCATAAAATTATCGATCTTGGTGATGATGAATATACGCAAGGCCGTCCTCATCCGATGATTGATCCTGAAATTCGTCGGGAGCCTTTGGCACAAGCATTGGCCGATAGCACAATCGGTATCGTATTGATCGATATTGTAATCGGCTACGGAGCCCATCCCGACCCAGCGGGCCAACTCGCCGAGATGTTAAACACCATGCCGAGTGCAGATAACGCAAAAATCATCGCCTCAGTTACTGGCACGGAACAGGATCCTCAAATTCGATCCAACCAGATAAAATCTCTACAAGCGGCCGGCATTCTTGTTGCCGGATCAAACGCCGATGCGGCCATTGCCGCCCTCAAACTACTGGGGATCAACAGCTAAGGGAGAGACGCGATGCCAAACGGTAAGGCAATTCCCAACAAGCTCGTCATTGCGATCGGAGGTAATGCCACGCACCCGGAAGGCATTAAAGGAACGTCTGAGGAACAGGAAGAAATTGCCGCCAAAACGGCACAAGCATTACTGCCCCTCGCCCATAATGTCGACCAACTCATCATCACCCATGGCAACGGGCCGGTGGTTGGCAAAATTCTAATGCGGCAGGCCCTGACCAGAGACCGCATCACACCAATGCCATTGGATATTTGCGTTGCCCATAGCCAGGGCGGCATTGCCTATTTGCTGATGCAGGCGATGGAAAATGCCCTGCGCGAAGATGATAATCCACGGCATGTTGCCTGCCTATTAACCCAGGTTGAAGTCGACAAAGACGATCCCGCTTTTGAAAATCCAACAAAACCCATAGGACCGTTCTTTAGCGAGGAAGACGCCAAAGCCGTTCAGGAGGAACTTGGCTGGTTGATGTCCGAAGATTCGGGACGTGGATGGCGACATGTTGTTCCCTCCCCCATTCCGCAACATGTCTGCGATATATCACTGGTCGAAGTTCTCGCTCAACGGGGAACAATCGTCATCGCGGGTGGTGGTGGCGGGATCCCCGTCATTCGTGGCGCAAAAGGCATCCGGCACGGCGTTTCAGCGGTTATCGACAAGGATCTCACCTCAGCCCTGATGGGAAATATTCTGGGCATTGAAACTTTTATGATTCTGACGGCGACACCGAAAGTCGCAATCAATTTTGGCAAGTCTGACCAACAATTCCTCGACAAGGTGACACTGTCAGAAATTAAAGCTCTTAACGCTGCAGGACATTTTCCACCCGGCAGCATGGGCCCCAAGATTGACGCCTCTATCCGGTTTCTCGAAAGCGGCGGCCAACGCGTGATCATCGCCGACCTGGAGCAAGCGATGGATGCGCTTAATGGTGATACGGGGACCCATATCGTTCGAGACGATGGCTAACGAAGTCGACTCAAACCATTTCTCTATAATCTCGGCGGGCAAGCTTGCCCTTAACGCCATCGATTACCCAAAACAGGGCCGCATCGCCGCATTGTTTGAGCGCAGTTTCTATATTGAAGTAAACGGGAACTGGTTTTGCTTTGGCGCATCTTCGCTACCCCTAGGCCCCCTTAATCTGCAAACCAATGTGCCCGCCAATATCAATTGGCAAGCCAGCGGGCTACAGCTCAAGGATCAGGTAAAGATCTCAGCATCTCACATTCATGTCGCCAATCGCTTGGCTTTTTCCTATCGCGGTGCGGAATTATGGCAGCCCGACCCCATCCCTGATCTAGATAAAAAAACGACCATCGCCGCCGGATTGGCCTCGCTAACTCAGCAAGCGTTCAACATCGCCCCTAACGAAGGACTGGCTGCGTTTCTGTTTCCCGACGGTTCACTGAAAACCGTCTTGCCTAGTGCTGCGCCGGCAATTACCGAGATGACGAAATTTATCCGAAGCAGGCACCCCAATGCTAAGAGCATTCTCGAACCTGTTGCCTCGCTAATTGGTTTAGGTCCCGGCCTCACACCATCGGGCGACGACTTTCTCGGCGGCATGATGATCACGTTAAGCTTGTTAGGAGAAAATGAGAAACTTCGAGTTCTGGCAAGCACCATCGTGACTGCCGCATCAGTCACCAACGACATCAGCCGAGCGCATCTAAAGGCTGCGGCGCAAGGCATAGGAGCGGAACCGCTGCACGCGACAATCAGCGATATCGTTACAAACCGGGATCAGGCGCTCAAGGCGTCTTTGGAAAGGCTCGATGCCATCGGCCATTGCTCGGGGTGGGATGCGCTTACCGGCGTGGCAATAACGCTGCGCGCGTGGCTAGAAAAATAAATTAATCCGCATCCGTGACCGCAGCACCGTCGCAACGCGGGTCAGAGGCACCTTCGATAGCGCCATCTGTATGACGGACAATCGCCCCGGCATGCCCCATCATTTCGTCGAAATCACCAACGACTTCAACATCATGACCAACATTCCGTAAGGCGTCGATCACTGCGGAGTCGAAGCGGGATTCAATTCTCAGTTTGGCAGAGTCTTCACCCCAGGTCCGTCCCAAAAGCCAGCGCGGCGCGGCAATCGTCTCTTCCAATCCCTGCTCTAAATCAACGTAACGCGTAAAGATGGCGGCCTGGGTCTGTGGCTGTCCTTCACCGCCCATCGTGCCATAGACCATCTGTCGTCCGTCCTTCAGCGTCGCCATCGCCGGATGGATCGTATGGAACGGACGGCGGCCCGGGATCAACCGATTATGGCTGTCGGAATCAAGGCTGAAACTGGTGCCACGATTTTGCCAAACAATACCGGTTTCCGGAAGCACGACACCCGACCCGAACTCCCAGTAAATACTTTGGATCAGACTAACCGCACAGCCATCGCGATCCATCGCCCCGAGCCACACTGTATCACCCGGTTGAGACATTTCTGGCCACGGTAGTGCTTTCTTAGGATCGATTTCAGACGCAAGCTGATCGAGCCTGTCATCCGTTAGAAAATCGGTCGGGTCGACGGTCATATAAGCGGGGTCCGAGACATAGCGGTCGCGCACCCGAAAAGCCCGCTTGCTTGCCTCAACAATCGCATGGACGTAAGCAAAGCCCTCGGCTTCCGACACACCCAACCGTTCACAAATCCCAAGGATCATCATCGAGGCCAACCCCTGGGTCGGGGGTGGCAGCGTATAGGCGGTACCGGAATTCAAACTGATAGAAAGCGGTTCTACATTCAGAGCTTTATGATGCACGAAATCATCTGCCCTGAGTGGGCTACCGGCTACTTCTAACTCGCGGGCAATCGATTGCGCGATATCGCCACGATAGAAATCATCCAGCCCAACTTCCGCCAGCCGTCCGAATGTATCAGCCAATGCCGGAAGTTTCAGATTGTGGCCTTCATCCGGTGCCGCCCCATCGACCAGGAAGGTTTCAGCAAAGCCGGACACTTCTTTCAGCTCATCCAGCTTTCCTGTCGCATTGCGATGTAATGTACCGGAAACCGGTGTTCCGTTTTGCGCGTGATGAATGGCATCTTCAAAAAGCCGTGACAGTGGGAGGGTTCCCCCGCGACGCTTGCTCTCCGCCAACGCCATCTGCCAACCTGAAACGGCGCCGCCGACAGTCAGAGCGGCCAAAGGTCCACGCGATGGGATCGCTTCCAACCCCTGCGACCGATAGAAATCTATACTGGCCTGTCCAGCGGCAGCGCCGCAGGCATCAATCGCTATGGGTTTCCCGCCATCACCAATCAGCAAAAAATTATCGCCGCCTAGCGCATTCATATGAGGATAAACCACGGCAATCGTCGCCGCCGCGGCGATCATCGCCTCAATGGCGTTGCCACCTTCACCGAGCACACGGGCGCCCGCCTCCGCCGCTAAAAAGTGCGGTGCGACAACCATGCAGCCTGAAGCAGTACGGGAAAACTTCATCTATTTATCGCCGGTTATTGGCGATGGGCTCGACAAAACTAAGCTCGGTATCCCATGGAAAAAAGATCCAGGTATCCTGGCTCACCTCAGTGACAAAACTATCAACCATCGGGCGACCCTCAGGCTTGGCATAAACCGTCGCAAAATGGGCATCGGGCATCATTTCGCGCACAACCTTTGCTGTCCGGCCTGTATCGACAAGATCATCAATCAACAACACGCCCTTGCCGGACCCTTCCACCCGCTTGATGATTTCAACACCGCTTTGGCTCTGATGCTCATAAGACGACACGCAAACCGTATCGATCATGCGAATTTCAAGCTCGCGGGCGATGATCGCCGACGGCACCAACCCACCCCGGGTAATGGCC
>Ga0055584_100000866_pt1 | contig 29233 bp, 33 predicted proteins | sample OSDHelmetaG_FD_58716 | JGI IMG/M metagenome (GOLD analysis project Ga0055584, IMG submission 58716) | Pelagic marine sediment microbial communities from the LTER site Helgoland, North Sea, for post-phytoplankton bloom and carbon turnover... | ecosystem: Environmental > Aquatic > Marine >... | reverse complement strand
TTTCATAAGGATTCGCGACCGCAGTTCTCAAATCGATGCCTTATTCAGACATTCCTTAGGCAAACTGTCCCCATATATCCCGAAAAAATCGTGAAATTGGTGGCGAGCGCAAAGTTATTTTATTGCCGATCTTTCGCCACCTTCGCGTTTCCTTCACAAGTCAGATTCCCTATGTGTGGCGAATTCAAAAATCACGCGGCCACTGGGAACTGAAAAAGCCCATTGCAATAGTGTTGCCACGAATAGTCGCCAATTGGTGCACGCGGATTTCTGGGCTCGCCGCTCGCCACCTCCGGCGACGCTCCGCCCAAAGAATGATGTACGCGTTTTCGATTGTAGTAGTTCGCGAAACTCGCTAATTCTCGTTCAAGGTCCCCGGCGATCCAGAAGAAGAGGTGGTCAAGGTATTCACCGCGGATCGTTCCGATCAATCGCTCGACGAATGGATGCAATTGCGGCGTGTAGGGTATGGATTTAGCCTCGTCGATCTCGAGTACACGAAGATTAGCTTTCCATCGGCGGTATCTGAATAACGGATCGTTGTCAGAGCTCAAATAGTGTGGCGCACCTGGGTTAGAAATGGCTCTATTGAACATGTAGCAAAGCGCGACCCCTTCGACGTCGCCCGCGTGCACACCGAACCCAATATTGCGCCTCGTAAACTGGTCCATCGCGACCAGTACCCAGTAGCTGTTCAATAAAATAGTTTCGCAACGAAAGAAATCGATGCTCCAGAGGCTGTCCTTGGTATGCCCAAGAAACGTCAGCCAAAATGGGCCGCCGCCGGTTATCGGGCTGTAATGCTGGTCCAGCACCCATTTAACCAGGTCTTTGTCGATGTCGATCGCGAACGTTTCGGTGATTTGCACGGCAATTGCGATCCGACGGCATCCGAAGCGCGGGTTGCGTTGCGTCGCTTCATTTCAACGATAACGCGTACGAGTTCGGGAGATGAGCCTTTAGGTCCTGGCTTTCTTCTACGCGAAGACGAATGGAGCAGTCGATACTTTCGCTTCTTGAGGATGTCGTGAAATTGGTAAAGGGTCGATGCTCGAATAACGACAGCGGCCCGCCGGATGTGGCGCGGATCGAGGAACAACGACCAAAACCCAAGTAGGAATCGGTCAACCGGTGAGAGATTGGGAGCGCGTCGTCGAGAACGACTGACGCTCAGAAGTTGCTGCTTCATGATGAGACTTTCCGCGACCACAGTCTTGACGCCTCCGGCGTCCTAAGAGCATGGCGATTGAGGATAACGGATGTGCAAGAGGTAGCAGGAAACCCTTCATGATAAAGAAGGGTAGTGAAGGACGTGTTGCGGAACAAGACTGCCGGGATTGCCGTTTTCAAGCGATAATTAGTAATTCGCAATACACCACTTTTTTGCTGGCCGCCGAAAGATAACCCGACGCTTTTCGGCTATCGTTTTTTTTAGGCAACATCATCCTAATCATTGTTGTCCTCGCCTAGCCGCTTTCGCTAAATCACTCTCGGGACCATGGCTGTGTACTAAGCCGCATGATTTTGATGTCCTATTTATTCGCATTTTCGTTTTTATTGCTGACGCTTACGCTTTCCTTGCTGGGCTACCTGCCATGTTTGAGCCCGACATCCGGGCTAAATACCACACCTCCTCGACGTCAATGTACCTTTCCTGTTTAAGTATTTCCAAGCGTCGACGTTTTCTCGGATTGCAGAAGCATTCGATGTAATCGAAAACATCGAATCAGGGAGCCAGTGTTTTTGAACGCGGCTCAGTTATAGCCAATCGCCAACTGCCAATTGCTTTCAACAACTCTGCCCCGTTGACCCCGTCCTCAAAATCGTCGCAATGCGCGGCTGCTTGTAACCGCTGAACCCTGTCTGGACAGGCAAGCCCATGACATGGCCCTGAACGCGGTCGCTGGAAACCAGCACCGCTACCGGTCAGACCAATATGCGAAAGGGAAACACCGTGATGATCAACGACAACAAGGCCAGCAAAGGCCAATAGAGCAATCTCGGAATGAGGTTGTCGCGGAATGCTATCCATCGCGGAGGCTCAGGTTGAGCAACTAGAATAGCGTTCAGCGCAATCGCCATCAGTGCGACGTACATGACGAAGTAAAACGTTTCGAGATAGATGATCCCCTGAGCCACCAACTGGCTGCGCATACTGGTATGCTCGAGAATGATGACAAAAAACAAAGCGGCGCAGAAGCCGAGAACACCTGACACATTGAATCCAATAAACTCTGTCCCGGGTGCGTCCGTGCGAATGGTAAAAAGCACCAGAAATAGCAGCAACGCGATCACCGCCAGCGGAATAATGCTGACGATGAACGCGTTCAGAAAGTCGCGTTGCAGCGCGATATTGAAGTACAGCTCAGGGAAATTCTTGCGCATCTGGTGATCGTGTGAGCCGAAGTTCGTGTTGTAGCTGTTCTCGCGGTAACTGAAGTAGCTGCCAGCCAATTGCCAACCCTCGATGACGAAATCCTGCATTTCCAGACCGGGAAATTTACTCGGATCAGTACTTTCGTAGGCCGCGTAATCCGGCGTAAGTAATACATCGCTGTGCGGGCGTCCGTGCCACAGGCGAATCCACACATTCTCGCGATCAAACGGGTACTCGGAGTAATCAAATTCCTGGCGCAGCACAGCCTTGAAATACCAGCCAAACACTTTATGCGCGACGGCTTCGCCGTTGGCATCTTTTGTGAGGTACTCGTGCGCGTAGCTTTGCGTAATTTCGGTCTCTTCAGACTCAGGAAATATCAAGGGATCGGGTGGCCCGGATTCCTTCAATGAATCGAGCGAATACTTTTGCCACATGTAGCCGGTTAGGGTGACGTTGTTGGCGCTGGAAAATTCCAGCGATTGTATGAACAAGCCCGTCGGTATGACTTGTGGGGTACTGGTGCCGGCGTCATTTTGCACTTTGTAGCGCAAACGGATCTTGGCCGAGATGGCGGGATTAACCAGTCGATGGTCGTCGATGCCTGTCGTGTGGACCAAATTGACTTTTATTGACCAGACATAAGCGATTGCGGTCAGGCAACAAATGGAAAATGCGGCCGAGGCGACGATCAGGCTGCTTGTCGAACCGCGATCTAAACGCGCAAGCAGCGCGACAACGCCGAACACCAAAGACAGCACACTTAACAGCAAGCCGATTTTTCGGAAGTGTCTTTTTGCTGTGAACTCAACGCTTTCGTCTATTGCGCGTTGGTCGATAACAATCCCGATCCACCAGTCTTGCTGCGCAACGCGGGCGAAGTACACCGATTGGTCCTGCCCAGAGATTTTGTCATGGTGCTTTTCCAGCAGGTGAACCGCTGTTTTCGAATCCCCTGCGGTGACCAGTTCCAGGGTCGGGATAATCTCGACGTTGGTTAATTTGTCGTCACTAAAATCGGCGATGGTCCTCCGTTGGTCTACGAAGGTGGGGTCGGGATGGGATACGAAATAGCCCTCCTCGGAGAGGATGAAAGCGTAAGAAGCTTCAACCGGGAAATCCTTGAAATTTTCCGAGATCGCATCGTAGGCGAGGTCACGAATGTCACTCAGCGTGAGCTCCGCGGCGACAACACCGACCGCTCGCTCGTTAGCGGAATCGAAAAGCGGAGTGCTGTGGCCAGCAGCCCACCATGTTTTGGTGACCGTTGAGTAATACGGCTCATTCCAGGTGCCGTCACCTTTGTCCATGGCGTCCGCGTACCAGTCATCGATATCAGGCGTCTGGCGAATCGTTTCTTCGGAGTATTGGCCGAATTCCAGGCTTATCTCCTGATTCCGTTTTCTCGCGATCAAGAACTGGAAAACAGCATCATCGCTGCGCTTAAATGAACCGGGCATCGCGTGTGCTGAATACCCTGCGGTGAGTGCACTGATACCGTCGGAATCGGCTAGTGCCTGCTCGAGGTAGGTCTTGATGCTGCCTTGACTGGCGGCATGATTGGCCAGATCTGCTGCTACGCGCTCAGTTAAGCGTGCCAGCTGGTCCAGTTGCCCGCCAATTTTCTCACTGGCTTTGATTGCCGCATCTTGCGCCGCAGATTGATAGGCATTGGCAAGTTCGTCGTGTTCGTTGTTATAGCGATAACTGTTGTAGCTCAATAGCAAAGCCGCGACCAATATCCAACCGATAATCAGGCCTTTCAATTCTGGACGCGAGTTCCGGCTGCGCGCGAGATCAGGTGCCGTCACCTAGCTGTTCCCCGTTTATACCAGCGTATGCGATGCGTTGAGTTGTCTTGAGTTGTCTTGTCCCTACCGGAGTGCAGCGCAAGTACAAGAAGTATAAACGCCGCATTCTGCAATTCCACAAAGTATTCCGGGGGCATCAAACAGCCGCCGACCTATACTTCGAGGGGATGATGGCTGTGATCGGGCCTCCAGAGCTGTGAGAAATTCCGCACGTCGGTGCAATTGTCAGACGGTTTCGAGTGACGAGGCAATAGAACCCGTCGGCTTTGGCTTCCTGCATAGCTCTACCTCCTGCGTCGCTGCAGTCGTCGACCATGCGCCGGGCACCACAACTGGCGCAAAAACAGCGCCGTTTACAGCTAAACGCCACGAGGTGTTCGGCATGGCAACTCTCGCACCGAACCCGCAGAAACCCATGTTCAAGGCGGCCGCAATTGGGGTACTCGTCGAACTCGCGCGACATACACTGGCGCTGTGCTTCCCTGCGCCGTCAAGTAGGCCTTGAACGCCGGATAGTGTAGGTCGGCAAGCTGGTAAAGGAGGGTGCGTTCCGGGCCATGGCGTTCATAGCGCGACGCACCAACACCCGCACTGGTTTCCCTGCCCACAGGCAACGGCAACATGTTCGCGTCCTTGCGACGTTCTGTTGCCGCCTAGCCTAGCTGCCTTTTCAGCTTCTTCGCCGGATCCTCATTTTCAAGTTCGTGGCAGCACTGCACCTTTGCTGCACGGAGTGTCAGTATCTCTTGGAGATATAGATGTATCCATGAGTAATACAGCGAAACTCAAGCATGTTTGGCAGGAGACGGGGCATCCAAAACCGCCAAGCGGAGTCAATCCTACAGCTGGGCCACATCGCAAGGGATTAGTAAACCTTCCCGGCCTCGACGTTTTAGACCACCAGCAATACCAACAACCTAGATCGCAAGCTCCTCCCCCAATGACGACAATAGAAAGCGTTCGCGTTCCCAGTCGTGGAGAAACGCTTAATATGTTGCGCAACGCACCTACTACGACTACAGAAAAGAGAGCGCGAAATCAGAAACTTTCTACGCAGAGCCATGGTGCTCCTCAGACTAGACCAAGAGCAAATAGCGCTCCAAGTCTGCCCAAGCCTGGTAGCTTTTCGAATTTGTGAATGCCGAGCGGGTACCGCAATAAAAACAAAGGGATCAAACACGCACGGCGCCTGTACCCCCTGCCGAGCGGATAACGTCATGCACTCATTCGGCTGATTAACTTTTGGCGCCGACATTAGAGCGCGCCACGGGCGGGTACGTTCGATTCGCGAATGCTCCTGTTGTAGATCGGTGCGATCTCCCATCACTTTGCTAGATTCGCCAAGGCACAAACTCGAGAAAACGAAGATGTCTACATTCGCCTCAAACACTAATGATTTTCGATGCCGCAGTTACGTGGCTGTCCTATCGTCTCTTCTTCGAAACGTAAAACAACCCGGCAAGTTTAGCGAGTTAAGTTGATCGGCCCCTTTAGCAGTTGCCGCAATATTTTCGGCAGCTGCGCTCGTTTAGCTTGTGCATCTGTGTTCGTCGAGCTGAATGCTGTGGAGTTTCCGCTACCAATCAAGTACAAGAAGCGTTCGAGAACAAATTAGGAATATTCTATGGCGGTTCGAACGACCGTTGTGGGGTCATGGCCGATACCATTCGGGCTTCGACCGCACTTAAAACGGTACTACTCCGGCGAATTGTCAGAACAGCAGGCAGCCTCCTATCTGACGGCCGCCGCACGCATCGCGATGGACGAGCAAATCGCCTGCGGCCTCGACGAGATCATGGGCGGTGAGGTATTCGCACCCGATTTTCTTCATCACGTACCGCCACGTTTGCACGGGCTGGAAACGCTGCGAGCCAGAGATACGTCACAAGGATGGGATGGGATCGGGGTCTACGAGGTGGTGGGGGAACTGTCCGCACCTTCCGGGACGGGCCATGCTGCCGCCTATCTAAGAGAGGTAGCCATTGAACCGAGTCTGGGCAAGGTGTCAATTCCCTCACCGTTGACCATAGGCCATGATTTCAGGTCGCAAGACCGGTCCTATTTGCATGATCTGACGCGCATTGTGAAGAACGAAATCAAGGATATGCTCGATGCCGGTGCGAGAGAAATTCAGCTCGACGCGCCGATGGAGGCCGTTGAACTCGTCAGTGGTACGCAGACGGTCGATGATATTCTTCCGTTCGTAAAAGCACCGCTTGAAGTCGCCGCCGGCGTCACACGTTCGGTGCATTTTTGTTTGGGCGATATATCCCGGACGACAGCGACCGAATCTCAAAATCTGCGCAGCCTGCTGCCTTTGATTCAACAATTGGAGGGTTACGTCGACCGCGTACATATCGAATGTTCGTATCCTGGTCAGTGGGAAGACCGGCAGATCCTGCGTGACTTGCCGGATTCGATGGAGATCATCGCCGGTATCGCCGATGTGAAATCACCACCCTCGAGCGACGAACTGCTGATTGAGAAAATCGAAGACCTTAAGTCAATAATTCCGACAGAAAGGCTATTAGTGTCGTCCTCTTGTGGCTGCGGCCGAGTCCCGCATGATCAAGCGATTCGTTTGATGCGTAATCTGGTGAAGGCCGCTGCAAGCTGTTAAGCGGATTCACGCGTTTAGGACGCGCGAAAAGGCTTGGCATCCTTCCTAAGACGACAGTCGCCTAGACGATACCGTCGGCGCTTAATTGGCGTGAGTTCTTGTCATTTCGAAAAGAGATAGGCTTGCTCGGGATGACGTTGCTTTTCCTGGCGGCGTTGTCGCGCGCAGCCAGTACGACTTCGTGATGTTGCGATTTGTCGCACACCGGATCGGCATTCGTCGCGTCACCCGTTAGTAAAAATGCCTGGCAACGACAGCCGCCGAAGTCCTTGGTTTTTTCGGGACAGGAGCGGCAAGGTTCCTGCATCCAATCATCGCCACGATACTTATTGAATGCTTCTGACTCGTACCATGCCCACTTGAGGCCACGTTCGCGAACATTGGGAAAATTGATACCTGGAAGCATACGTGCTTCGTGGCAGGGCAGAAGCGCGCCGTCGGCCGTCACGACGGTGAATACTGAACCCCAGCCATTCATACAAGCCTTGGGGCGGTTCTCGTAGAAATCCGGCGCGACGAAAAAAATGCGCATCTTGTTGCCAAGGCGCGCTTTGTACTCGTCCGCGATCTTCTCCGCGCGAATGAGTTGTTCATGAGTTGGCAACAGGTGGTCGCGGTTAACGTGCGCCCACGCGTAGTACTGCGTGTTGGCAAGCTCGACATATTCCGCCTCCATGTTTTCGGCCATATCGAGAATTTTGTCGATGTGATCAATGTTGAGCCGATGAATCACGCAATTGAACACCATCGGATAGTCATACTGCTTGATAAGTTGCGCGACTTTATTCTTGAGATCGAACGTCCTGGTGCTGGACAGGAAATCATTCATCTCCCTGGTGGAATCCTGAAACGAAAGCTGAATGTGGTCGAGCCCGGCCGCTTTCATCGCCTTGATACGTGGTTCGGTCAGGCCCACGCCAGACGTAATCAGGTTGGTGTAGTAACCCATCTGATGCGCTTCGCCGATGATTGTTTCCAAATCGTCGCGCATCAGCGGTTCGCCACCGGAAAGACCGAGCTGTACGGCGCCAATTTCGCGTCCTTCCTTCAGGACGCAGATCCACTCCTCCGTACTCAACTCGTCGTTAAACGTATTGGTGTAGTCAATCGGGTTGTAACAGAACACACAGTGCAGCGGGCATTTATAGGTAAGCTCCGCCAACAGCCACATGGGGTGGCCGACCTTTTGTGGCGCGCTCGGAGGCGCGCTACTTGATTCCAATCCATCCGCGCTCATGAGCTATCTCCAAAAATGCGATGACATCCTGCTCAAGATCGGGTTGCTTGAAACTCTTCTCGCAGTCGGCCGTAATATCCGCAATGCTGCTGGTGCCGTTGACGCGTTTCATGATTTCTCCGGCGCTGCCGTTCAACTTGATCAAGCCTTCCGGAAACAGCAGCACGTAACATTCCTGCGCTTCTTCCCATTGGATGCGGTACTTGCGGTCGATGGCCGGCACCTGATCCAAACTTAAAGGAACGGTCTCAGCCATTTCGATAGTCGTCTTTGAGAACGGGATGCAGGTAATGTGTGGTTAGCGCGTCGGACAGGCACCACAGCACGTCCAGCTTGAACTGCAGGATGTCCAGCGCACGCTCTTGTAGCTCGCGAGTGTTGAAATAATCCAGCGTGACCTGCAACGCTTCCTCGACATCTTTTCGCGCCTGGGTGATGCGGTTACGGAAGTACTGCAAGCCGTCCTGCTCAATCCATTGGTAGTGCTCGGGCCATGTAGCCAGACGATTCTTGTGAATTTCAGGGGCAAACAATTCTGTCAGCGATGAGCAGACCGATTCCTGCCACGGTCGTTGGCGCGCGAAATTGATGTAAGCGTCGACCGCAAACTTGACCCCCGGAACGACGTGCTCGAGCGACGTGATCTCCGCGCGCTTTAGGCCGACGGCTTCGCCAAGCCGTATCCAGGCTTCGATGCCGCCCGGCTCATCGTCATAGCCATCGTGATCGGTAATGCGCGTGATCCATTGGCGGCGCATGTCTTGTACCGGCATATTTGAAAGAATCGCGGCGTCTTTGAGCGGAATACTGATTTGGTAATAGAACCGATTAGCCACCCAGCCGCGAATCTGTTCGGGATTCAGTTTACCCGCCGCCATGAGAACGTTGAACGGATGATGGATGTGATAACCCGTACCTTTTTCGCGCAATTGTTGCTCGAATTCGACGCGGCTCCAGGGCGGATTTTCTGTACTTCCCATGGTCATTGCTGCTTACAGGTCGATCTGCATTCCGTCAAAAGCCACCTCAATGCCAGCAGCGGCCAATTGACTGCGCTCCTCGCCATCTTCGTTGAGAATGGGATTGGTGTTGTTGATATGAATGAGCACTTTACGCGGGCGTTCTAGGGGCTCAAGAATCGACATCATGCCGCCGGCGCCGCTTTGTGGAAGATGGCCCATGCTGAGCGACGTTTTCTGCGCGATGCCCTGCTTAATCATCTCCTCATCGGTCCAGCAGGTGCCATCGACGAGCAGGCAATCCGCGCTTTTCAGCAGCGCATGCACTTGCGGTTCAATCTTGGCCAGGCCCGGTGAATAAAACAGACGCTTGCCATCTGCGTCGTCAACCACCATGCCAAGGTTATCGCCTTCGTGCGGATCGTTGCGATGGGGTGAATAGGGTGGCGCCTTGCTGATAATCGGAACTGGCGTGAATTTGAGCCCGTCCACTCCGGGCACCGCAAAGGCGCTACCGTCGAGCAGAATTTGATGCCACTCAATTTTGCAGTAGTGCTCAAGGATGTTAAAAATCGGATTACCGGTGGTGAGATCTTCGCGCACCATATCGGTACAAAATATCTTCAACGGTTGTTTGGCTTCGCGCAGCATGAATAAACCAGTCACGTGGTCAATTTGGCTATCCATGAGCACCACGGCATTGATACCGGTGTCACGGATGGTGCGCGCCGGCTGGAGTGCCGGAAATGCTTTGATTTGCGTGAGGATGTCAGGCGAGGCGTTGAACAGTGCCCAATTCACGCCATCGCTGGATACAGCGATGGACGACTGGGTGCGCTCGTGCGCGCGTATCGTGCCTTTGCGTAAGCCGTCACACATGGCGCAATTACAGTTCCACTGAGGGAAACCGCCGCCTGCTGCTGAGCCGAGAACGTGTATTTTCATGTTTTTTTAAGAGAGCGGCCCAGCCGAGTTGTAGCCAGAAACAGAAAGGGAGCCCAAATGGACTCCCTCAGCTTTGTACGCGCTGGCCTTAGCGGGCAGCGATGTACATGGTCACTTCAAAGCCGAAACGCATTTCGGTCGCCTTGGGTGTGGTCCACATATTAGCTCTCCCTAGTTACGGTTGCTGATTACCGAGAATTGTCACTCCCGCCCTCAGGCGCACGACTTAATACACCTTTAACTGAGTCTGCGGCAGTCCCGGTGGTCATGGCAGCGCGCAGATGCGCAACGCGTACTCATGATTTTCATTAGATTTCCCGGTTTTGCTGCGCAGCGCAGGCGCGCGCCGCTTAGCAGGAAGCATTCATTACAATTGGACCAATGAGCTTACGTGCCCGCATCAATCTGCTGCTGACTTTCGTCATGCTGGTGTTCGCCTGCGCATTGGCCGCGCTGCAGATTAGCGATTCGCGCAATTCGATTCGCGAGGAAGTCGAAGCGGCAACGAAAGTCAGCGCTCAGTTGCTCGGTATTGTGTCGCAGCTGAACGACCAGCAATCGCCTGCCCATCTGGCAAGCTTCCTGCAGCGCCTGGGTCGCGTGCGCGCCAACGACATCGATTTGTTTGATCGTGACGGCAAGCCGCTTTACCACTCACCGCCGTCCACTTATAAGGCAGGGCGCGATGCGCCCGCGTGGTATAGCCGCCTGGTAAGTCCTAAGGTGTCCGAGGTAAGTCTGTCGGTGCCGGACGGTACGCTGGTGATACGCCCACATGTTTCACGCGCTGTTCTCGATTCATGGGACGAGTTGCGCCGGATTCTGTGGTTGACGGGGTTGCTGTTGGTCGCGGTAAACGCGCCAGTGTTCTGGTTAGCGAGTCGCTCCCTGCGCCCCGTTAAGGATATCGTCGCTGGTTTGCAGCAGATGGAATACATGCAGTTCCATACACGTTTGCCACCATTCAAACTGCGCGAGCTGGACGTCGTGAGTGAGACTTTCAATCGTATGGCACAGGCGGTAGAAGATGGCTTTGCCGCGCGCGAGCGCGCCGAACGCTCGGAGCACCAGTTGCAGCAGAATCGCGAGTTGACGCAAATCATTCAGGATCATATCGAAGAAGAACGGCGCAATCTGGCACGTGAGCTGCACGATGAATTAGGCCAAGCCGTCACTGCAGTGAGAACCATCGCAACAACAATCGTCACGCGCACGCGCGAGGACAATCCCGAGGTGGCGTCGAGAGCGCAGACTATCGTTGATGTTTCCGGGCAAATGTACACCGCCATGCACGATTTGGTGCGCGAGCTGCGTCCGTTGTCATTGGACAACCTTGGCCTCGGGGACGCACTTCACGATTTGGTCGGTACGCAAACCCAACGTCATCCGGAGATCATCGTTTCACTGCAACTGGAGAGTGATTTGACCGATTTGAGCGCTGAGCTCAGCATCAGCGCGTACCGCATCGTGCAGGAATGTTTGACCAATGTGCTGCGCCACGCCGAGGCAACTCAGGCGAATGTCCGCGTGAGCCGCGCCGCGGAGCCTCCCGGCGAGTGTCTTGTACTCGAAGTCAGCGACAACGGCGTCGGCAAGGCGGCCGACGTGACGGCACGCGAAGGACATTACGGTGTACTTGGCGTGCGTGAGCGCGTGAGTGCTTTGCACGGTAGCCTGACGGTGAGTGACCGCCAACCCGCCGGCGTTTGTGTTGCTGCCCGTTTGCCAGTGCAAACCAAACCGACGGTAGCATTGACGTGAGCGGCGCAATCAACGTGATGCTGGTAGATGACCATGCGGTCGTGCGTATGGGCTTTCGATTGTTACTAGAGGGTACCGAAGACATCAAGGTTATCGCCGAAGCCGATAGCGGTGAAGATGCGATAAAAAAACACGCTGAGCATCATCCCGATGTGACGGTACTTGATATTTCGATGCCCGGTATCGGCGGGCTCGAAGCGCTGGTGCGGATGTTGGCGCATGAGCCCGGTGCGAGGATCCTGATATTAACTGCACATGAAGACACGATTCATCCCCAGCGGGTGCTGAAGGCCGGCGCGACAGGTTATTTATCCAAACGCAGCGCAGCGGAGGAGTTGATTGAAGCCATTCGCCAGGTTGCGCAAGGCAAGACGTTTCTTGGTGCGCAAGTCGCGCAACAGTTAGCCGTGCAGCAGTTGACGGGCGGGCGCAATCCGGTTGATGTGTTGTCTGGAAAAGAGTTCCGAGTGTTCATGCGTCTCGCGCAGGGGCAGACCGTGAACGACATCGCCAAGGAAATGTTTCTCAGCCCGCGTACGGTTGGCACGCATCTGTGCAACATCAAACAGAAGCTCGTCGCCAGCAATCAAGCGGAGCTCACCTTGATAGCGATGCGCAACGGGCTGCTGGAAAACTAATATAAGCGGCCAGCCACGCGGGCGTAGACGAAGGACGAAGTTTTATCCATTACCACTAACTGCGGTTCGAGCGGTCTGCCGATTGGATAACGTTTGTTCAACAGATTATGCCTGTGCGCTGCGTTATTCCCGCGAGACAACAATTTTACTGATTCCTAACATTCAACTTAGCGCTCATAACCTCAACTCGTCGTTTGCATCGGAGAAATCTCGGTCGAAAGACCTCTATCTTCCCGCAGCTGCTGAGTGCGTTGAGGATACAAAGTGGCGTTGGCGGCAGCGGCCGACGCTGCTCGACAAGACATGCCAAACTTATTTAGTCTCAAAGCACAAATAAACCTGAAACGTTTTCCTGCCTCACGCCATGTTCCGATGCGGCAAAATGCAGAGCAAAGAACGAGTAGCGCTGTTTACTTTCAGCTGGAACTACTTGCCGGGCAGTTTTTCAAGAAGCTCACCCAGATTTTCTACCGTTATCGTGGGGTCGATTCCCCAAGGATCAAAAATTGCGTCTCTTGAACGCTTCACCCAAGCAGCACGCATACCTGCGGAAATCGCACCGATAACATCAAACGGGTTGCTTGAAATTAGCCAGGCGTCGCTGCCCTTAGCTTGAGCTTCCCGTAAAAAATGGCTGTATACCGCGGGATTAGGTTTGAATGATTTAAGATCATCGACACTGACGACCCCTTCAAAGTAGCCTCTTATGCCCGCTTCCAGCAACAGGCCTTTGACCGCATTTGCGGTGCCATTCGAGAATGCGAACAACCGGTAATTATTTGCTGTCAGATTCTTCAAGCCATCCTCCACATCTTTAAATGCAGGGAGGGAGCGGTAACTCGCAAGCAACATCGCCTTTTGTTCTTGTGTGAGATCTACGCCATAGAACATGCACGTGTAGTCAAGCGCATTGCTTGTGCAGACGGTGAAGGGTTCATAGTTTTGCATTAACCCTCGACGAAACGAATATTCCAACTGTTTGTCGCGCCACGTTTGGGAGAAATTCGCCGCGTTATCGCCGATCAACCCCTGTAGTGCGGCCACCACGCCATGGGTATCAACTAGCGTCCCGTATACATCGAAGGCAAGTGTCGTCGACATTAATTTTCCCCCATGGTCCTGATGGCTAGGCGCGGTAATCAGCCGCTATAGACGCACCCTGATATTGAGCGCCCTGATCTTCGCCGAGGCACGGATAGTTCGTCGCGAGCCCGGCGGCAATCATTTTGTCGGCGATTTCCGGGCTTTCGCCGGGCTGCGAAATACCTGCCACTGATGTGGCCCCCATTGGCCGCTCGGCACGATTGCTCAACAGATACCGACGCCAACGAAGTGGCATTCGGGCCGAAAATGCCCAGTGGGCAAAGTATCCGCAGTACCGCACCGGCGCTATCCCAACATTACTTAATAATTACTCGCTTGCGGGCCTATACTAGTGCCTGACTCGCGACAGGATCCTGCCGATGCAAGCAATCGATATCTCTGGCCTCGACCACGTCGAGACCGCTATGTGCTACACCGCACCCAGTAATAAACCGGCTCAGGTAAGGGTTTTTCCACCGAACAGTGGCCTGCCGATGGAAACACCGCAGCGCGAACTGGTTAATGTGCCGGTCTATGATTGCCGACCGATCGCGAGCGAACTCACGCTAGACGAAGCAGGTTTCCAACTCATTGAACATACTACGGAATTCGACGATTACTACAACGCGGAACGCGTAATCGCGGACTATTACCCGCAGTCGGCCGAATTTATAAAGCGGGCGACTGGCGCTGAAGCCGTGTTCATTTTCGATCACAACGTGCGCAATAAGCCGCGCTCAGATCGCGGTGACGCCGGCGTGCGACTGCCAGTCGAAGGGGCGCACAACGATTACACCTTAAGTTCAGGCCCGCGCCGTATTAAGGAGATTCTCGCCGACAACAACGCCATGCATTTAGCCGGTCACCGCGCTGCGTTGATTAACCTTTGGCGTCCGATCGTGGGACCTGTTCAGGATCACCCGCTCGCTATATGTCACGCTCGCGCGACCCAATTGGAAGACTTTATCCCTACTGAAATTCAGCACTTTCTTGAAGATGATCTGGACACCCCGCATTTGACCGGAGAAATTTACTCGTTCCAACACAGCGACAAGCACCGTTGGTTTTACGTCTCTGACATGCAACCTAGCGAAGTCATGTTGCTGAAGTGTTTTGATACCGCGGATGACGGCCGCGCGATGTTTACCGGACACACCGGATTCCGCAATCCTGCCTGCCCGGCTGATTTTCGCCCGCGTGAAAGTATCGAACTGCGTACGGTGGTGGTGTTTCCGAATTGAGCGAGTCCAGGCTGTTGTAACCGGTTGTCACCGATAGCGGTCGCCCATGCTTTTACCACCTCACCTTGCACTCGATTGTTGCGGGCATGCCTCGCAGCGTGAGCCCGTAGACTGGCATAGCAATCGATCTGCAGAGCTTCACCCACCCTCGGTCGATTCGCCTCTTCATTTTCGGGATTCACAGTGACAGATTTCGATTACAGCGACGCACCTTTCGCCATCCGCGAAGATATCAAGCTTGCCCACCGCGACTACTGGCAACGACTCGCGCGGCCCGGCAGTTGGTGGACCGGTGCCGAAAGAGTTGCGATTGCTGCGGAATCGCGGCGCGCGCGCACCTGTGCTTTCTGCACTGAACGCAAGAACGCGCTGTCGCCATACACTCAGGCGTATGCACACTCCAACGTGTCGAACCTGTCCGCACGCGCTGTCGACGCCGTTCATCGCGTGATAACTGATCAAAATCGCATAACACGTACATTCGTTGCTGATAACCATGCGCATGGGCTGTCCGAGGAGGCCTATGTTGAACTCACGGGCATTACCGTTGCTGTGCTCAGCATCGATGAATTCAATCGAGCGCTTGGCCTGCAGCTCGAACCTTTACCCGAGCCACTCAACGGTAAGCCTGATGAATACCGCCCCGAAAACCTGACGCGCGACACTGGCTTTGTGCCGATGTTGCGTCGCGACGGTGCGATTGGTCGCGAGCAAGACCTTTGGTCCGGTGAACGAACTGCGAATGTTTTACGCGCCTTAACCCTGGTCCCGGATGTCGTTCGCGATTGGAAGATGATCGGCAGCGCTCAGTATCTATCGATCGAAGACATGGGTGATTTTGGTCAGCAGGCTGGCCGCTCAATCGATCGCATGCAGATGGAGCTTGTCGCTGGTCGCGTATCGTCGGTCAACGAATGTTTCTACTGAACCAGCGCACATGCAACGATGCTTCGGGTAAGCGCGAATAAAACTGAAACGGAAATCGACGTGGGGATGGTCATCGGTCAATCCGGCGGCAACTCCGAACTTGAGTTCGGCGAGGAATTGATGCGCTTCGCCGGCGCCTTGGCCTCGGGTAACGAGGCCCAGCTCGACGATAGTCGCGCCGAGTTGCTCGACATTGCAGGGCCCACAGTGCTGGTCGATGCCGCCGGGGTCGCTGCCAATTTTCAGCGCATGGTCAGAATCGCAGACGCGATGGGCATTCCGGTGGACACCAACGACAACGAAATGAGCAATCAGCTCAGGGCCGACCTCGGACTTCATGAGTTTCGCAGTGCGGAGAATTCGACGACGAAACCGTAAAGGCATGGCGTAAAGCGTTTCTTAGCAACGCTGAGCTTGGTTTGTTGCATGTCCGTCGGCGCGCCACGGAGCACGACTAGACTATCCCAACTAATAGCAGCAGCATCTTAGGAACTGACTCGCGACTTAACCTCTATGAGAGCGTCCGGCCAAGGGACCGTGGGTCATATTTCGGCGCGACCCACTTGAAGTGAACGGTGACGTGGAAATTGGCGGGACAGGTTACTTAGACCTATACGGATGCTCGCGTGACTGCTGTTGTTGCTGCTGCTATTGGAGATTACGAAATTGAACAGATCCCGTGTAATCATTAGCATCTCTCCATGTTCAGCTCGCTTGGAGACAAGCGGACAGGAAACGGTGCATCACGGGGACGTGACGAAGCAAACACGCAGAGTTCCGCCTAACGCCGTTCTGCTGAAAATCGATGCAAGTTAATTCATTCACCAGCGGACTGACGTAAAACATGCCAACCCAAGATTACATCGATGGTGTTTTTCGAGCCTTTGAGGGCGAAGTCTACGGAGAGCGCCTGTTCAAAGCGCTGGCGGAGGACGAACCTATTGGTGAAGTCAGCACAGTGTGGTCACGAATTGGCGACATGGAACGTCTTACGAAGGCACGTCTTTTGCCGCTTGCCGTCGGCTATAACGGTGATTTAGAAGACCTAATTCAGCGAGGCCGGGAACGCGCAGGTGAAGATATTCCGCCGCTGTGCAGCAAGCCGTGGCGCGCGGTCGTTGAACATTTCATCCCAAAGACGCCCGCCGCTATTGGTCGATATACAACACTGAAGGGGCTTGCTCCGAAAGCAGAGCGTGCGGTCATCGGCCAACTGCTCGGCCACGGCCAAGCGTTCGCCGCGTGCATGCACGAGTTGCATGCGGGCCATATCGACGCCGCCGCAGCAGTAATCAACAGGTTCCTCGAGGCAACACCAGTCGAGTAGAAACATACTTGTTTGTTGGCTATGCGTGAAATTATTGGATGACGGCGGGTGCATTCAAGAAGCCATCGCGGAACCGCAATCCTCGCGGTTTAGTGTCTGTCCGTTATTGGCTGAGCGTTTAGCGCCGGAGAAACGCTGTTCGCTCTGCGCTTGAACCGATTTTTGAGGCTTGAAACCCGAGGATCCAGAGAAACTCAAGGCCGTGTGATGTCAGACCAAGAAATCTATCTCAACCACGCGGGAACGAGTTGGCCGAAACCGCAAGTCGTTGTTAACGCGGTAGGGGACGCGATGGCCGGATCACCGCGCCAGTGGGGCGAGCACTTTGAACAGGCTCACCGCGCGACCGCGGCGTTCTTCGGAATAGGTGATACCGAGCAACTGTTACTGACCCCTGGGTGCACATCATCGCTAGCCGTCGCGGTGGGGGATATCGATCTCGGCGGGCGCAAGCGTATATTGACCAGTGTTTGGGAACATCACGCGATGCACCGCCCGCTGTTAAAGCTAATCGATTCCGGCATCACGCTGGAATACCTTCCGCCGAGCGACGACAGTCCACTGGATCTCAATCAGGTCGAAGATCAGCTTTCCAAGGGCGATGTCGGGCTCGTTGCGATCACAGCTTCTTGTAACGTCACGGGCGATTTGTTGCCGTTCGAAGAGGTGATCGAACTGGCCCATCGCCATGGCGCGCAAGTCCTGCTCGATGCAGCTCAGATAGTTGGCTGGCTCGATCTCGATTTCGCCGCGCTTGGCGCCGATTTCGTCGCGTTTGGCGGTCATAAAGGTTTGCAAGGCCCGTGGGGTATCGGGGGCCTATACCTAGCGGAAGACGCGCGCGTGAATTGCAGCGGCGCAACCTGCGAGCTACCCCATTCGCGTCAGAAACTGCGGCCCGGATATTGCGACGTCGGTTCTGTGGATCAGGTCGCATTGGCAGGACTGCATGCTGCGGTTGAATGGCTGAACGAGGTTGACCGGCCGGTGCACTTGGAGCCGGCTCGTGAACTGATCAGCCGAATTGAAGCTCAGCTGCAGGATGCCGGCGCGCGTTGCTACGGGATCTATGAGGCTTCGCAGCGCATGCCGACTCTGGCCTTTTCGGTCGACGGTCAATCCAGTGCCCGGATGGCTGCCTCACTGCGGGCGCTCGGCATCACCGTCGGTAGCGGCCTGCAATGTTCCCCGCTTGCCCACCAGGCGCTGGGAACTGAGCACGAAGGGCTGCTCCGAATCTCCGTTGGCATGGGGCAAAATCTGCACGACATTCGAGCGGCCATAGAAGTGATTCGCGGACACTTCGCGGCCTGACCGCGTCGGAAGAGAACAGGTTAGAGGGCGTTTCTTTTAGCTTCTAGTTTGAAGATTCGCGAGGTGCTGAAAACAATTGGAGATGGGATGAAATAACGACCTGGAGACTATGCCGCGCCCTGTTCCCGATATTGCTCTTCTACGATCGCAATGAACTGCTTCGCCGCTGAACTCAGATATCGATCTTTCGCCGTAGCCAGCACAACTTCGCGCGAGGGCGTGGCACCCTTAAGCTTGATGTAACAAATGTCCGAGTGAGGTTCGTCTTTAATGGAGATCTTTGGCAATAGAGAAATACCGTGCTGCAGTTCTATCAGCCGTTTGACTGTCTCTAGCTGAGACGCTTGAAACAATACGCGCGGTGTAAAAAATTTGCTGAAACAATACTGCTCGATCTGTTGAGCAAGACAATGCACGTCATCAAGCAATATGAACGGCGCATCCCCCAGCGCTTCTATTGAGATTTCGTTCAACTGTGCCAATGGATTGTTCTTGTGAACGGCAACGCAAAATTCGTCCGTGAAAAGCCGCGTGACTTCGATGTCATTGTCATCGAAAGGCAATACTTCTATTAGTACGTCGAGGTCTGCACGAGCCAGGTCATCTACGATGACACTCGATACTTCTTCGCGAATCATCACGGTAGCATTGGGATGCGTGCGCGAAAGCGCCGGCAATATACTCGGCAGCATAAACGGCGCCAGAGTTGGAAGAATGCCAATCGCAACTCTGCCGCCTGTGTCATCGTCGAGTTCATCTACTCGACGCTTGGCGTGCGCAACGCTCGCCAGGATATCCCGCGCATGTTGATACAAAACTTTACCGGCATCGGTCGGCGTGAGTTTGCCCTTCGCACGCAGAAACAATTTTTTGCCAACACTGTCTTCGAGTTTATGTAGCTGCTGGCTGAGCGAAGGTTGAGAGATAAAGCATCGCTCAGCCGCCCCGGTCACGCTTCCGGTATCGACCACCGCAACAAAGTATTTGAGTTGGTGCAGATGCATAGGTTGTGCCTAACACCCTATAGGAAAAATGTATTGGCGCTCTGATCGCGCGCTCGATAGTGTCTGGATTCGCTCGAATGAAGCTAACAGTCGGACGGAAATTGCGCAATCCGATATTGCAGAATAAACAGGAGCACGACATGAATATTCGAACGATACCGCCTTACGGCTTGATGTTGTTTATCACCTTCGCGGCAACTTTATTCACGGTTCCAGCGGCCGCGGAAGGTCAGAAATACACTGCAGAATTCACTGCGAAGGGCGAATTAATCCGCCCTTCGGGATGGCGCGAATGGATTTTCGTTGGTAGCCCCCTGACACCCAATTCTCTGAATGCCGGTGCCGCACCGTTCCCCGAGTTCCATACCGTCTACATCGATCCGGAAAGTTGGACGCACTACAAGAAGACCGGGACGTTCCGCGAAGGAACTATGTTCGCCAAGGAGTTGAGCCTAGTCGGAGATACCGCGGCAACCAGCGGCGTCGGATTCTTTAACGGCGAGATGCAGGGCTTCGAGATTGCGCACAAGGACTCTGCACGCTACCCGAATGAAACTGGCGGTTGGGCCTATTACACCTTTGGCCATCACGATGAACCGTACGCGGATGCCGTACCGGCGATGCCGCCCGCAGCGTGCGCGGCGTGTCATACCGCGGCAGCAGCCGAAGACATGGTGTTCACGCAGTATTACTCGATACTGAAGGCCGCCAAGGGTGCGGGTGAAGCCGCAGCTGGGATTGGCGGGAAGCCTTAGGCCATGCGCATCTTGCTCGCAATCGTCATGTTAGCCGTCGCATCCAGTGTGAATGCCGAACCCAGTTACTCGGACACGTACGGAACGCTGGTCGACACGCACGGCAACATTTCTCTACCCGGCGATTTACAGCGCCGGTGGGAGTTTTTGGGTACTTGGTCGATTGCAGGCAAAGAACTGTCGACGGTCGCTGCCTTGCACAACGTCTACATCCAACCAGACGCGGTCACGCAGTACCGAAAAACTGGTCAATTTCCCGACGGCACGGTCATCGTGAAAGAACTGATAAAAACGGCGACGAGTGCAATGACCACAGGAACGTGAGCTGGGGTGTGGAAGTAGAGGGGTGGTTCATCATGGTCAAAGATCGAGAAAACCGATTCCCCGATAACCCGTTGTGGGGTGATGGCTGGGGTTGGGTGCTGATCAATGCAGACGCACCAGAGAAGACGGTTACGTCTGACTACAAAGCCGAATGCATCGCTTGCCATATTCCCGCTCGATCGCAGGATTGGATCTACATCCAGGGCTATCCGAATCTGAAGCCGGAGTAGCAAGTTACACCAGGGGCGAAAGATGAAACAGTACAGCAAGCTTCGAAACGCTCAATCAGCATCCGTAATCTTGTTGCTACTGATGTTCACGCTTCGCATTGGCGCAACAGACGAAACGAAAGTTAGCTATCCCGCCGACTATCGTTCCTGGCAGCATGTCAAAACTATGGTCATACAACCCGGTCATCCGCTCGAAGACCCGTTCGGGGGCATTCATCATGTCTATGCCAATCCGTTGGCGATGCACGGACTAGAAGCCGGACGCTACGTCGATGGCGCGATATTTGTATTTGATCTTCTGGATTACACGGTCTCCGATAACATCCTCGCCGAACAAGATCGCAAGCGAATAGACGTTATGCATTTTGACCGCAGCCAGTACGTCAATACCGGTGGTTGGGGCTACGAGACCTTTGTCGGCGACAGTGCCACTGAGCGCCTCGATCAAGACGTCGCGGTAGCTTGCCACGCGTGCCACACCAGCGCCCGGGGCACAAACTTCGTCTTTAGTCAGTATCGCCGGTGACCTGTGCGCCGGAAGCGCTCAACGATCTGGGGCTTGGCGATCGTGTTGATATCCGCCGCGCTCACCGTTCCGCGCGCCCTCCTCTCCCCTGAGTCGTCGCCCGTTGGACGCGGTGCAACCATCGCCGCTGCTCGGCGATGTGCCGATCCGCAATGTCGGGATGAGCTATCCGGCTCCGCTCCGCTGTGTGAGGATTTGCCGGACGGTGCTGCGTGCGCAGACGTTTCAGCGTTTTGGATCGCCGCCCGACTCAAACATAATTTGGAGCAACGACTGCAAGTGGCACCACAGAACGAATTGTTGCACGGTGAGAGGCTGGCTCGAGAACGCAACTGCTTCCGTTGCCATGGGGAACTCGGGCAGGGTGGTCTCGTAAACGCGGGGGCACTTAAAGGTTACATTCCCGGGTATTTCGGCAGCGATTTCCGCGCCCTAACCAACGGTGGCGACCGCAACGCAGTGCGCGAATGGATCATGACGGGTAGTTCACGAGCCCTGACCGAGCGCCCCTTGGTCGGCTTCTTTGCGCGGTTTTTCCTTGAACGCCAGGCGATATCGATGCCGCGCTTTTCGAGCTTACCCGCAGTAGAGATAGAGAGGCTCACCGACTATGTGATTGCGCTCAACACCTATGGTCCACTCGATTCTGTGGGCTTGAAGGAGTACGCCATAGACACAGCTGCGTCTTCCGACTGGCTCGCAAAAACATTCCGGGAACAATCCGGGGCACCCTCAAACTAGACCCCGGGCAATATACCGAGTGAGTGAGGGACGTTCTTATCATTAGGGTTCATGCGCGTCCTGTAATTCCCCTCCTGTGATTCCCCCGGTCGGGTATTTTTCTCCCCGCGCACCCGTATAGCCCTGTTCACTCCGGTCCGCTCTCACTGCCGACGGCTGTTCTATCACCTATTCGGCTTCAAGATCCGCCGCGCCTTGTCCCCACGCGTGACGGTTGTCGGCAAGCCAGGCATGCTCCTTGTCCGTACTCTGCCGCCCAAGTAACGCATTGCGATGCGGGAAGCGGCCGAAGCGGCTAATCACGGCGCAGTGCTGTTTGCCAGTCTCTACAATATCTGCGGTGAGCGTTAGGAATGGACGCGGGGCCTGCGCATGAATTGCCTCGCATCCCGCAACATATCGCCGTTGAAGTCCCAGGTCTTCGGCGTGCTCGAACGGCATCATGAAAAATACGCGAGCGAATAACGGAACTGATTCAGGATACGAAAGGTCATGGGCGAGTAGCGCCGCCGCACACGCGCGTTCATCACCCGCAAATGCCTTTGAAGATCCGCGATAGGCATTCCGCGGCAGCTGATCAAGCAGCAAGATCAACGCCAGCGCACCTTCCGCGCTTTCCTGCCAATGGTCAAAGGCGCCGCCAAGCGCAGCATCGATCGCTTGACCATATTGAGATTCCACCAATTCATCGAGTTTTCGGTCAACGTTAAACCAGCGTTCAACGCACGCGCGCATCACGTCGGCGTCATCGGCTGATCCGCCAAGGTAAAACGCGAGTATCTCGTCGATGCTTAGAACCATAACTTACCTCGGTGGAGAGAATCAGAAGCGTGCGGAGAACTGCCCGCTATTCGTGCCCTCAATTTACCTCGTACGCATCACTTCGCGCTGTGTTGATCGTTTTCGATACGAACACGGCGGCGTAATTGGGCGTTCGCGATGCCAGTGCCACCCATCTCGTCGAGACGATCTCGCCCCGCCCCACTCAGCATGCTGATCTCATCCGAGGCGCGCTGAACACAATAAATCACGCTAGCGAATGTTTGACGATGGAACGGCGCGCCGCGTAATTCGATCGTAATCTGCCGAACGCCCCCCTCTGCAGCACCCCCTATTCCAGCATGAAGCAATAGTTCTCGGTTTTTATGCGGCGCGTCAGTTTCGTCGACATCAGCGATGCGCCGCCGGTATGTTCCAGCAAGCTGTTGAAAGCGGCCTTGCCGTTCTCATCCAGCGCGTCGATGACATCAACAACGCGCTGGAAATGGTGCACAACGTTGCTGAAAGCCTGCGAATGAAGCGCGACGCCACGAAGCTCGAAATCGAAATTTCCGAGTTGCGGATGTGCGCCGGGTGGTGCCGTGGGGTCAGTCTGGACCAAGCTTCCCGCTAGGCGCTCAGGTTCGCATGCGACCCAATCGTTGAACGTATCGAGCATGCCCTGAACCTGGGGGCCACAATCGCGGAACAAATACTCGATAAACGGAATGAGGGTTTCAGGAAGCGCGTCATCGGGAGGAAATTCATAGTCATCGTCCATAAACTCACCGTCCTTTAAATTCACTTCAAACATGCGCTCAGTCCAGCGATAGACATGTGGCGCAATATTCTTCATTAAACTCGCCGGAACCGGGTCGCGCCCGAGGTGGGCAAACAGCGGGCCAATTAGACCGAAGTCGGCGAGGCTGGGATGCCCGCCCAACAAGTAAGGGTGGTGAAGAAAATGCTGGTTCAAAATTTCGAGGCACTCGATGTGCGAAGCTTCGATAGCTGGGATGGTGTTTTCGTTGACGCCCATCGAAGCAGGAAATCCGGCGAAGAATTCGCGGATCGGCGCGACAGCTGCCTTTTGCTCCTGCGGGTCCTTCGAAGGTGAAATCGAGCGTGCGAATTCTGCGTCCAGAAAATCCTGCTGCTCAGGAAAGTTCCAGCGATAGTGCATCGCCGGAATAAAAAACAGATCACAACCAAAAAACTCAATTAACCAGGCGACGCCTTGCTGTACTGGTGAACTTGGGATCATCGGCCGTTCCGGAAAACGCTGCTCCATGTGCACCATCGTATCGGTGCCGTCCTGGATCAGCGTGCCGTCCTCCAGCTCAGTAACAGGAATCGCGAAATAACCCACCAGAGGCACAATTTCTGTCATGAATCGAGCATGGGAAGGAAAGATCTCCTGATAATCGATGCCCTTTTTAATGAAGTAGGCGCGGGTACGGCCAGTCCACAATGAGCCGGGCGCGCCCCACAGCAATGGCTTGTCATGTTGCTTGCCTGAGTTTCGATACATATTTGACTGTCCTTCTTATGAGCTAGTTTCAAATAAGATGATGTGAAACTTAGAACGCGCTGGCCATCAGACGATTACCCGCGGCAGATCCTGACGTGCCGCACGCGCTGCATCTGCCAGGGAATCGACATGGGCGATCGTGAGTCGCCGCGTCATGGCTAGCCCTTTCCGTCGCAGTATTGCACGCAGAACAACCGAATTTAGCGCGCTGCTGGCTCGCATTGGCGACGTAGATATCGAATAGAGCGGTGATTTCCCCGATCCCAGCCGTCGGTTCATCAAGTGCCCTGAATATTTCGTCCGCCGCCTCGCGCCGGTAGAGTTCGAGCGTGGCCTCAAACACCACCTGCTTCCATTCGATTTCGGAGAACAGACTATAGAAATTAATGTTCATCTGGTCGGCCAGCGCTTTGGTCGGGGTCGCTGACTAACCCTGGTCCCAAAACAGCTCCATAGCTTCACGCGTTACGTTTTCCCGGTCGCATGTTTTGTGTCTGCCCATGTCGTGCGGTCGATGGTATCCCGTCGGATACTAGGTATTAGCGATATTGCGTGAAATACTAACCAGGCGTTTAGTAATTTAATACCCGAATGTGCGTTCAACGCACTTGGGGGAAACCGTCTCTACACCGTCGGAGCAACTCGACGGAAACATTGCAGTGCATCGCAGCTGGAAATAGCCTGCATGTCGCCAAGCATCTTTGAACTCAGTCGCCGGTGTCAGCAATTTGACGCCTTGCTTAAAGCCTATCCATCCTAGAAGGGGTGAACCTGACAATGATTGATCTTTATACCGACGCGACCCCGAACGGCTGGAAGGCTTCCGTTGTACTGGAAGAGCTTGGCATCGAATACACGACTCATCGCGTCGACATCATGAGCGGTGCACAGAAAGAAGACTGGTTCGTGAAGCTGTGCCCGAACGGCCGCATTCCTGTCATCGTCGATCGCGATAACAACGATTTCGCCGTCTTTGAATCGGGCGCGATCATGCTTTACTTAGCTAAAAAATGCGGCAAATTAATCCCGAGTGACGAGCAAGGTGAATCACGCGTCGTCCAGTGGCTAATGTTCCAGATGGCTGGAATCGGTCCGATGATGGGTCAGTCAAATGTGTTCTATCGCTACTTTCCGGAAAAGATTCCGGCGGCGATCGAGCGCTACCATAATGAATGTCGGCGGCTGTACGAAGTACTCGATCGCCAACTCGACGGTCGCGACTACTTGTGCGACGAGTATTCCCTCGCCGATATTGCGAATTGGTGTTGGGTACGAATTCACTTCTGGGGTGGCACGAGCGTCGCAGGCCTTGAGCATTTAAATGCGTGGATGGAAAGGCTCGAAGCGCGACCGGCCTGCCAACGTGGCATTGCCGTGCCTCACGCCGTTGATTTTAAACAGCTGGAAGCTGACATGGCTGCCGATGACAGTGGTCTCAGCAGATTGGTCACGAAATAGCGCCAGGCCCATTTTTAAGTCCATTACAGGAAAAAAAGGCTAAACGAACTCGGTACGTCGACAAACTTCTGTAGGGAAAACGTGGTGCCGTCCCTATCGGTCATACTGAGCGGTTCACCTAAACCACAGCGCAATGTCGCTACGATTCAAACGAAGGACACCATGGAATGAAAACGCGCATTACAGATCTATTCGGTATCGAACATCCGATTATCCAGGGCGGGATGCACTACGTTGGTTTCGCTGAGCTGGCCGCGGCGGTTTCAAATGCAGGCGGACTGGGCACGATTACCGGTCTGACCCAACCCAGTGCGGCGAAACTCGCCGACGAGATCGCGCGCTGTCATGACCTCACCGACAAACCGTTCGCGGTCAATCTGACTTTTCTGCCCTCGTTATCAACGCCTGACTATCCGGCGTATGTGAAAGCGATTATCGATGGCGGCGTGAAGATTGTAGAAACGGCCGGTAGAAACCCGCAACAGGTGCTGCCTGCACTTCACGATGCCGGCATCAAGGTCATCCACAAATGCACCTCAGTACGACATTCGCTCAAGGCACAATCGATTGGTTGCGACGCAGTTTCCGTCGATGGCTTCGAGTGCGGCGGACATCCAGGCGAAGACGACATACCTAACTTCATATTACTGCCGCGGGCGGCAGATGAACTCGAAATTCCCTTCGTGGCCTCGGGCGGCATGGCCGACGGCCGATCGCTGGTCGGCGCACTTGCGATGGGGGCTGAAGGTATCAATATGGGCACGCGTTTTATCGCCACGCGCGAAGCGCCAGTCCATGAGAATGTTAAGCAGGCGCTGATTGCGGCCACTGAACTCGATACCCGCCTCGTCATGCGGCCTCTGCGTAATACTGAACGGGTCTTGGTCAACGCCGCAACCGAGCGTCTCCTGGAGAAAGAGAAAAAACTTGGCGGCGAGATCAAGTTCGAAGACATTCTCGACGAAGTTGCGGGCGGTGTTTATCCGAAAGTGATGCAAGACGGCGATATGGACGCCGGTGTCTGGTCGTGCGGTATGGTCGCCGGATTAATCCACGATGTCCCCAGCTGTCAGGAACTCATCGATCGCATCATGAGCGAAGCCAACGCTATTGTTCGCGAACGGCTCGGCGGGATGACGGTAAGCGCGTAAGTCATCCTCGACAAACGCGTAAAGCGCCGCTGATTAGCTTCAGTTTGTGGATAGCTCCCCGACGTAGAAGTCGGGGACAGACCACGTTTTCCTGTTCCGTCCCGGTGCGCTAAATCAGCAGTAGTATGCCGGCCACCAGGAGCGCGATACCAAGTAGCTCGCGCGGGCCAAGATGCTCACCGAAAAACAGCACCGACGTCAGTACCGCAAAAAGCAGTTCCACTTGTCCGACCGCGCGCACGACCGCGGCGTTGGTCAGCGTCATTGCGGTGAACCAACCTACTGACGCGACCGCACCAATTGCCCCAATCCACACCGCTGCTCGCCAACTTCTGGCAACGCGTTGCAACTGGCCCGGTTCGCGAAAGTGCAGAAATGTACCCATGATCAGCGTCTGCAGCGTAACGGTCGTCACCACAGTAAGGCTGGCACGCTCTACCACCGTGCCGACGTCCAACGAGAGACTGGCGCCGCGAAAGCACACTGCAGAGGCCGCGAACCCGGCGCCCGCGACGATTCCCATCAACATGACTCGGCTCGGCCTGAAAAGCTCATCACTGCGATAGTGGCCGGATAGCAGGAACACACCAAGAAGACTGACGCCAATCCCACCGACGCCCCAAACGTCGATGGCGTCCCCGAGGACGAGCAACCCGAACATGGCAGCTTGGGCAGTCTCTGTCTTGGAGAACGCCGTGCCGACGGCGAACTTTCCTTGAGTAAACGACGCGAGCAACGCCGAAGTAGCAATAATCTGGGCAAGACCTCCCGTTAAGGCGTAGCCAAAGAACGCGACGTTAAAACCCCGCGGCTCGCCTTGCCACAACACCAGCATATACAACCACGCGAAAGGAACCGCGTAGCAAAACCGCACGTAAGCGGCGCCGTTGACCGACAGTTCGCCGGTTAAGCGACGCTGCAACAGCGAGCGCAGGTTCTGCAGGAACGCTGCGACTAAAGTAATCGGGATCCAGATCTCGATAGTGAACGTCCTCATTAAATGCTGTGGCGCGCTAACAGAAACAACGCGTAACCATTCATCCCGCACGGGCTGTGAATCTGACCGTGCCGGGATTGCGGTGATCCGTTGTCTGCTGAGGTATCGCTACGCCGCGGCGGAACAGCGGCCGACGTATTTTACGCTATCAATTTTCCGGGATTCGCGTTGGCCCATACAAAAACACCAACGCCGCGGGGGGGGGGGACGTTCTGCGCGCAGTAGACGAACCGCAATAGCACCTGAAAACATGGCACTCATCATCGTACTCAGCTGCCTGATTGGATAGGCTTGGTGCCTGACAACTAATCAGGAACTCGCTTTCAGTGAACTTCGCTCACGATATGGTGAAAGGCCTTTTTATCCTCGTGCTCCTGAGCATGGGAATCTTGCTGGCCAGCATCGCAGTAGTTGGCACCTCCGGGATGGAATCGCTGATCCTGATCTTGCCGTGGTACCTGATGGTATTGGTTCACGCGATGGCAGGGTCGGCCAGCGTGATTCTGGCGCTGATACAAAAGCGGCGCGGAGTTGCCTCAGCCATTTTCGTCTACTTGATGATTGTTGCCGGCGTTAACCTTCATTGGTTTGGCGTCACAGAGGAAGTCGCGGAGTTGGCTGAGCTCGAGTATCTCGAACAACTGCACCCGGCGGACCGCGAATTGGTTCGATTGGTCGAGCAACGCGAAGCTGATCCGAAGCGGGTAGCGCGATTAGTTCAGGCCGGAGCGGACGTCAACCGACTGCGACCCGACGGTGATACGGCGTTACTGCGCGCAGCCGGTACCGACACCACACTTACTGCGGCACTGCTCGCCGCTGGCGCCGACCCCAATCTTAAGAGTCATAGTGGGTCGTCGCCATTTCATCGCGCAGTGGTCAGCAGGCAATTTGATGCAGCGAAGCTGCTGGCCGATGCCGGCGCCGATCCCAACCTGGCTGACGCCTCAGGCACTACGGCGTTTTGTGCTTTGCTCGCGCGCATGGCGCCGAACGATGTAGAACCAGCTCACCGACCGCTAGTCGAGCGCCTCGTGACACCGACGACTGTCGTGACGGGCGACTGTCCAGCACTGGAAACTGCACTTCGCCAGCAACGTTTTGAAGTGGCGAAAATGATCCTGGCCGCGGGCCACACCCTCACCACAGAAGAAGCACGGGATAACGAATCGACGCTCGGTGCAGCAATAAAGGCAAACGATGAAACCTGGATCGACTTATGCCTCAGCGCCGGCATCATCGCAACGCCACATCTGCGACGGGCAGTCGAACAAAACCAGGCGGCACTGGTAGAGAAATTGCTGAGCCGAGGGGCCGACGCGAATGGCGGATTTCATTTGCAGTTTTCGGCCATGAAACCCGAACGGGATGGCGTCACCGAGCTACTTCTGGAACACGGCGCAGACCCGGCTCGGGCTGATGATAAAGGTCGTAACGCACTGGCCGCTGCGCTGAGAGGGTCTCACGTGGACAACATCCGCCGTTTTGCCGCCCTGGGCCTGGATGTCAATGGCGAC
>Ga0055584_100000864_pt1 | contig 29248 bp, 25 predicted proteins | sample OSDHelmetaG_FD_58716 | JGI IMG/M metagenome (GOLD analysis project Ga0055584, IMG submission 58716) | Pelagic marine sediment microbial communities from the LTER site Helgoland, North Sea, for post-phytoplankton bloom and carbon turnover... | ecosystem: Environmental > Aquatic > Marine >... | reverse complement strand
AAAGGCGGAGGGTGGCGCTCCGCCTCTGGATTAGATCCAGCGTAAACCGGATTTTTGTTAGTGGATCAATTCTTTTCGAATGCTGGCCAACAACCAGGAATTTGGTTGGATCATGGTCAAGACAAATGATTGAGCCAGAATTTCATCTGGATGGAAGATTTCATTGGTGAAGTTACGTCCCACGAGGCGGTAATATTGCTCGAGCATGTCCTCTCCCTGGTACAAAATCGGCTGGCCCGCGCCATCAAGAACGGGTTTCCAATTGCCGTCGGAGGCCTGGTCCACAACCATGAACCACCAGCCCAGTTTGGAAAAGAATGAGCCGCCGTCATAGGGCGAGGAAGCCAAGAGAACGGGCATCATATTTTGCAGAATAGAAGCGTCCTTCGGTGACTGCATCTTGATGTAAACGTTCAAGAATGGCGTGTCGGGATTGGTTATCTTCATCTCTGACATGGGATGCCCGCTGGGGCCGGGAGTGTCCGGCAGCTCGACGTTATTGTCCATCATCGAATAATTGACAAGTTGATAGAGTGAGCGGCGGTAATCGGGATTGTTCTTACTCAACAAGTGAAAGAACTCATGAATAATGATGTTCTCGAGGTAGGTTTTGCTGGGCCCTGGATGAAGTGGATCGCCGTAGCCACCAGAAGCGACGATGGAGGCCACCATGTTGGCTGGAAGAACAATAACGTTCTCAAGCCTTGTATAGGCGGCATAGCCTTCCTCCTGCCCCGTAGTTTTGATAAGATAGACCTTGTCAGGGAGTTGTAGTGCTAGTTCGTCGAACTTTGCTTTAACAGACTCGAAGATAGCTTTTAGGGCTCGGAGCTCTGTCTTGTCCCAAGCCATCACTTGGGATCGCACGTAGTTTAGATATACAGCGCGGCTGACTTCCAGCGTGGATCGTTCCAATCCAGTGCGTGCTTGTCGATCAAAAGTTGATTGCTGGGACACATAGGCGTCGACAGTGGTGATCAGTTCTCGCGCCTGATCCAGTCCAGAAGCGTAAACTTTTGTGTTAGTTAAAACGTCTCCTATATGAATCGTCTTCATTTTGCCTCTCCATTTTAGTGTCAATCGCTATCCCAGGGTTGGGAAATGTGCCTCGATGTTGTTCTGCCAGAGCCTGGCTTGTTGCTGATTGGCGATCTGCAATGCGGTTTTTGCTTGTCGTTCTGCAAGTTCTGGTTCGTTGTTCTTTTGATGCAGTAAAGCGCGACAGAGTTTCAAAGGTGCCAAAGCTTGGCTTTCACCCGTAACGGCAACAGTGTTGTCAAAGCGATCCAGCAATTCTTTGGCTTCTTCTGTTTGTCCGACAAGAATCATTTGTTCAGCGGTGAGTGCAGCGAAAAGGGGTTGCCAGGTCATGAACCCAGTGGCGTTCCAAACGGCCGCCCCTTCTTGCATACGTTTTAGACCTTCCGTAAATTCGCCCCGCTTGCATTCGACCCAACCTTGGCAAAAATTCGACATTGCAACAAATTCAGGAAAACCTTGTGTTTCAGAGAAACTAAGACTTTCGAGGGAGTAGTGGTCCGCTGCATCCACATCACCGCGCAGCATTGCTGTATTGAAATTTGCCAACATGGCAAATCCCTGCGCGTGAGGGCGACGAACAAGTTTGGCAAGCTCAAGAGCTTCTTTAGCGTGGTTAGAACCTGCTTCGGTATTTCCAAGTACTGTCTCTGTTAGTCCCAAATAGAAAAGGCTGAAAACCCCAAACTCTTTCAAGAATGTATTATAGAGATTGCGGTGAATGCTGGGGTCGTAGCGTGTGACCGTTGCTGACAAAGATGTTTTGGCTGATAGGTTTTGGCCCTGATGCCAGGCGATGAGACCCCGCATCGTATTAGACGCCAGGTAGGCGGCATCACTAGGGTTCGTAACTAGGATTTCATTGATTTCGTTGGTCAGTTGACTGGCGGCGTCCAGATCAGCAGTGGCCCATTTGTGAAGGGCACAGTTGTATATGACGGGAACAATCGCGTCGCTGTAATCTTGTTTCTGAAGCAGTTCTTTCGCCCGCTCTTGCGTCGCGCCAAAGGCAGGATTACCAGGGCCACGTGTGACCATCTGAGTTGGACCTTGAATGGCTTTGATCCGTAGTTCGATTTGATCTTTCTCGGCTGACTCTGGTAGATGGGCAAGGGCCGAGGAGGCGCGCTCCAAATGGCCAAGTGCCTCGCCCGCGTTGCCACCGGCCACTGCTGTCATCGTAGCACGAAGCAGCCATTCAATGGCTGATTTATGGTCGGCGCCCTGCAAAAAGTGCTCTGCAACGACCTCTTCAGCCACCGGAGATTTGTTATGGGTTCTGACAAAATGGTTAGCGATTTCCAGGTGCAGTTGACGCCGCCGATCTCTCCTGAGCGAAGCGTAAATGGCATCTCTCACCAACGCGTGTTTAAAAAGATAACGATTGAGCTCGGCGTGTGTGCTGTCAAGATGAATGAGTTGAGTTTTTTCCAATTCTACAACAGCGTCGGTCGCAAGTTCGTGGCTGTAACCCGTGAGGTGTTTGACGAGTGGTTGATCGAAATGTCGCCCGATCGTAGACGCCGTTAGCGCAAAATGCCGGGCTGTGACTTCCAATCGATCAAGTTTGCTTTGAACCAGACCACCAATAGTAAGGGGTATGTCGCCAGCCTTCAGGTTCTTGCCTTGCGCAACGGCCTGTTGAGCCATCTCCGCATACTCTTCAATGAACAGCGGAACACCATCTGACTTTTGCAGGATGGTTTTAAAGACGTCTGAGGGAAGGCCACTTTGCTCCACAGAGAAGCTAGCAAGTTCCGCGCATTCCTCATCGGAAAGTTTTTCAAGTTTCAGGTTATCGTAGTCTATTGCACTGTCGGCATATCTCGAGTTGGGTCTTGTCGTCAAAAGAACAAAGGCCGAGGTCCGTTCTGCTTTAGCCACCAAATAGCTGATGAACTCCTCGGAACTAGGGTCAATCCAATGTACATCTTCAAAAATGATGACTAGATTGCGATTACCCGCTGCTGACCTGAAAACGATATCGGTGAGCGTCTGAAAAGCCAAGCGTCTTCGCGCTGGTACGGAAACATTTTCATCCGCTTCTTCGCCAGATCCCAAAGGCGAAAGCAGGTCAAGGAGAAGAGGAAGTTCAGTTTCGTTGGCACCCCAGACCTGTGAGAAAAGCTGGCTAAGCTTTTTATGGCGCGCTTCTGGTTCGTCACGGTTGTTTACACCTGCAATCCACTCCAGATATTCTTTGACCGGATGAAGCGCTGTACCGCCATGTTCAGGAGAACACTGCAACATGAAACTGCGGCAGTTCTCGAGCACGTCATGGCCTTGGAATTCATTAACGAGCTTTGATTTCCCCATGCCAGCTTCGGCAACAAGAATAAAGGCGCGTCCCTGTTCGATTTCGCTGCGGCGGTAGCTATCAATCAACTGTTGCATTTCATTTTGGCGCCCGACAAGGGGGGCTTGCTTCTTGCCGCGCAAGGCATCAAAGCGATAGGTCACGCCGGTTTTCTGTCGTCGGACTTTGAAAACTTGTTGGTCGCCGGAGAAGCCTTTCAGATGTTGAGGCGGCAGTTCTACAAAGTCAAAGTAGTCGCCGACCAGTTTTTTGGTTTCTGAGCAAATCAGAACAGTATTTGGTTCGGCTAGGCTTTCCAGACGTGATGCTTTGTTAAGGCAGGGGCCGACGAAGTTTTCGCCGAAATCACCGGTCTGTCCCTGGATAATGACCGAGCCAGAAGCGATCCCTATCCTGGTCTCGATAGGACTGTCCAGGATAGGAATCTTTAGTTGTTCGAGTTTTTTCAGAATGGCCAAACCTGTGGAAACGGTTCGATGGCTGTCATTCTCACCGCTATTGGGGTAGCCAAAATAGCAAACTAATCCATCACCGCGGTATTGAGCGACTTGCCCGTTTTGCCCGCGAATCGCCTCATTACAAGCAGAATAGAACAGTCGCAGAACTTCGGAGAAATCTTCTGGACCCAGATCCTCTAACATCGTAGTCGAATTTACTAAATCAGCGAAGAGAACGGTGATTTGTCGTTGTTCGGAAAGGGGTTCGTCGCCAGCTGAAACAACTGACGACGAGGTAGGTTGAGATAGACTAGTTTTTTTAGTGGACATCGAATTCTTCTAAAACGAAGGCATCATTGCCCATTGCTCCGTTGAATGCACTATAGGCAAACATGAGCGCCATATTGTAATCTAGCGCCGTAATTCCTGTACGACCCTCACCTGTATTTGGCACATTTCCAGGGCGATTTTGGAACCATCCGGCCCACTCTTCTGAACCTGGTTCAAAAAGAAGGAAGGGTTCTCCATCCAATGGGAAAGTCTTGTTAGGAGATGGATAAAGGTTAGTCGTCATTGGGAACTCTGCAGAGCTATGACAACTCATACATGCAGATGCTCTCAGGTGATTGGCTCCCTCATACCGCTTTCCAGATGGCGTGATAACATTATGACGGGTTGCGACGTCGAAAGGACCAGCAAGTCGTTCACCCCAACCAAGAGTAGATCGCGTGAATTCTGGTGCCGCTGGATTGACCCAAGTTTCTCTTAAGGGGCCGCCATCTGGATCTTTACCATCCGGAGTGTTTGCGAACTCAGGATCATTTCCCCACTGTGCGCCCAGCGGAATGAAACGATCCCAAGGAGTGTCTCCCTTAGCATCTTTGTCATAGACAAAAGCATTGAAAACCCAGCCAGTTTCAGGGGAGGCAATTGAGTCTTTTAAGGCAATGCTCATTTGCAAAGCTCTCAGTTCAAGCACTTGTGGTTTCAATGGTTTCACGCCATTTTGTTGGTCGGCTAGACTTGGTCTAAAGACATTCCATTTAGCAGCACGTTCAAGGACGGGCCATTGTTCAGGTGTTGCCGTTGCGGCCTCAACCTTGATGATGATAGAGCCATCTGGGTAAAGGACATTGTCGAGCCTTGGATCGTAGAGATTTTCCCAAATCTCCCCAACTTGGCAGCAGCCACATCATTGTAATAAATCACCGCGTGATTTTGGACATTAACGGCTGGTTGGTGTGGTGGGAAGAATGTTTCTTTTGGAAGGATCTGCCCGGTGTAAGTTGACAGCAAGGCATCACGACCGGAGTTGGGATCAGTGGACCCGTCTTTCAACGGTGATGGCTGCCCAAGCCAGACAAGATCATACCAACCCGCTTGCTTTGGATCCCAGCTTTGCGGATCATTGATCATATCGGCAATTGTTTCGCCCAAATGTGCTTTGAATTCCCAAAGGTATTCCTCAGCCAAATCAGGCGTTAGGGGCTCATTTATGGAAGGAAGCCAAGCACGCTCCACCGGTGACTGTGGATAATCATGGTTAGAGAGCCGGTAGGTTCCGCTCCACTCTTCTGGTGTCGGATAGAGCCCATTGTTCGAGGCCAAAGGGTCTTGAGCGAGGGCTGTTGTGCCAGCACAGCCAATCACGGCGACAACCATCGCGGCAAGCCACTTATGGGCGGGTTTGGTTTTGGTACGACTGAAATTCATAACGCTTTCCTCCTGTTTATTATTACAAGGAGAATGGTTAGTTGAACGTTAAACAACGCTTTGAAAATGACCATAAGTAGGCCACGTTCCAAATCGAAGATGCGGCAGCCATTGATCAACGGCCTATATCTCCTGTTCAAATCGTCTTTTGCCCTTATCTTGGACCAGTTCCCATCGTGTAACTCAGCCTGCCCTGTTTTGGACTTTTAGTCAATCTGGAAACGTTTGTTTTTCGGTTGGGTAGGCGGGGTGTTCTGGCGAACAACAGCCCTCTTTGCGCTAGCCGATTCAGGCAACATTCAGCCTGTAGTTACTTGAAGGGAGATAGCGTTGACTTTTCAACCTCATGGAAAACCCAACCGACAGTAATGCTTAGGCCGCACGAACTTGCGCGGCTTTTGATAGAAAAAACATGCGTTGGAAAAAGTTTCGGTTTAGCTTCCAACGCCTGCGTTTTCTGTCGGATGGGAAACATCTCAAGGGAAGAGTCAGGGAATTTCGGTAAACTCAGGCCCTTTAAAGCTACGTGTTGGGTTGCCTCGTTCAAGCTGTCGATGAAAACTACGCTCCAGTGCTTTGTGCAAGGCGTTCTCAAGTTCATGTTGAGAATTAAGCAGTTGTTGGAGGCGGGCCAAAGCAACTTTTCTATTGCTATGTTGGGACCGTTGATCACGTGCGACAACAGAAAGTCCGGTCATAACAAGCGTTGCGCGAACTGCGCTGTCTGTTGTGTTCTGATGTTGGCCACCTGGTCCACCGGCCCGAAATGTCTCAAACCTGACATCGGTGATATCAATCTTTTCGATGATTGAGGAACCATGCTGCAGTTCGAACACGCCTACGAACCAATTGCGCCGTCGGTGATGGGGCCGAATCTTACTCTTTGCTGTCCATTGGATTGTTCCAAGCCACCTGGAGCCCAAGGCTTGGCCATCTGCACCATGGAGATTGACGATAGATGACGAAGGGCCATGTTTGCCCTCCTTTGCCGAAGTGGTTACTTCGCAATCAACCAATGTTTCTTTGGCCTCCTGCTCTATTCGTCCAATGACATGCGATACAGCCACACGGCATTCCGCTGGACCATCGCCGCTGGTCACAAGAAGACGGAGAGATTGATTTGAGATCATGAACTCTTTCCCTTCTTGAACGTAACCAAGGGCTTGAATGAAGCGATCGCAACGCCGAGACCGAAATTTTCGATATCAGCGCGAACTTGATCGATTGCTTTGTAAGCTTTTGGCGCTTCCTCTAACAACAAGTTCTTGTCTGCGCAAACCACTCGGCCGCCGAAGGATGTGCGGAGCATTTGTGATCGAGCAGCTTTCTTGTTGCTGAAGCGACCGTGCATCGACCGACGGTCGTGCTTTCGGCCCGCCCCATGAGAGAGGGAAGCGAGAGACCTTTCAGCAGCACCGGTCGGTTTGAGGAGATAAGACAAAGCGTCCCGCGAACCAGCCAATGGAACCAACGGAATATTGGCTTTCGCGGCTCCCTTTCGATGAAGGAAGCCTTCGTTATGGTGTTCGATCAGGTTATGCGGTGAATCAGTTAGTAAGCGCCAGTCGGTGCCCAATACTTGGGCAGCACGGGAAGCGATTAACCGACGATTGAGGCTTGCCCAGTGAACCGCTTCGTCATGCCTGATCATATAGGCTGTGGTTTCTTCGCTTTTTGGATCTAACCCTTCCATCACAACATTGGAAACTGTTGAAAAGACTTCCTCGCCCAGGGTTCGCGATCCAGAGTGCACAAGAAGAAAGCGATCCCCCTTTTGTAGGTCATATTGAACGCAGATACCTTCATCGAGAACTTCGTTCAATTCTTGAAGTTCGCAAAAATGATTGCCGCCGCCGATCGTTCCCATGGACGAGGGGAAAAGTGCACCTGATAGACCATGACCTTCCAGGTATTCCCTTGCATGCACCGGCGAAGAGCCTTCCAAAGATTGTAGGCGTTTGGCAGCTTTATCGACCTTCAGTTTTTTGCTGCCCTTGTCCAATGCAAAGAGCGACATACCGCATCCGATATCGTTGCCAATCAAATGAGGATGAATGTTTTTCGAAAGAACAGCGCAGCCGACAGGGCCATACTTTCCGGGATGAAGATCTGGAAAAGCAGCTACTCGTTTTACAGCGGGGTAGTTGAGTAAATGTGTGAGTTGATCTTCGGCTTTTCCTTCGATCCAAGCGGAAGAAGAATAGAACTTTTGTATGATGCCTGCGCGATCATTATTGCGCGCGACATCACCTAGATGGGGATTGCCCATGGTATTTCACCTTAGTAAATATGAGGGAGCCTGCGCAGCGAAAAAGATCACGCACAGTGCAAGCCTGCCAAACTGCAAATGCAGTCAGGATTAAGCTCTGGCCCCTTGGGGCAAACGACCGATTGTCGGCATTTGATTGCTCCGTTACTAAGTAGAAATTGAAACTTGCGGATCGCATGGCTTCTGTAAGACCCAGGGTTTCCTATAGAAATACGTCCAAAAAATGACGCCTCTCGTGGTGCGCAAATGCAATCCAGGTCTGTGATAAAGTAGTCACAACTCAGCTCAATAAATCTTCCTCAAAAGGATAGTTTGATAAGAGCTCGTATCCATCATCGGTTACCAAAACTTGTTGCTCGAGCTTCACACCATCACGCTCTCCGACCGCGCCCATATAGCTTTCAATACACAGCACCATGCCTGCCTCAATCACGCCGTCATAGGGTGTTGGACCTCTGAAAGGATAGTTGATGCGCGGGTATTCATCACACATTCCAACCGCATGGAGAATACAAGAGTAAGCGTTTTGCTGAAATTCTTCGGGCACCGGATAGGACTGCTTTTGCAATTCAACAAAAGTGATGCCTGGTTTCACCAAAGCCATGTTGTGATGAACTTCGTCGTAAGCCAACCGATAAAGCTCTTTCTGTCGTTTGGTAGGTTTGGCTGGGCCGCAATGCATAGTCCTGGAAATGTCGGCGAAATACCCAAATGGGCCAACCATATCGGTGTCGAAACCGACGAGATCGCCAGATTCAATTCTGCGCGGGGAGGCTTCTTGGAGCCAAGGGTTGATGCGGTCACCGGAGGCCAACATACGCCCATCATGCCAATCGCCATCGTTGGCCAGGTTGGTGTAATTCAGCAAGCCCCAAAGCTGGACTTCCGACACACCAGGTTTGATGGCTTCTTTCAGCTTGGCGATGCCCAACTCAGCAACGTCAACGGCCCATTGTATGCAAGCGACCTCTTCGGCGGACTTGATAAGTCTTGCTTCTTCAGAAACAACCACACCATCGATGACTTCTAAGCCTCCTTGGAGCAGGGCTTGGGTGATGGTGGGATTGACGTATTCAACTGCCACCCGCCGGTTGTCTGTGCCCAATTCGCTGAGGTAATTGACGACATCATCCGCGAGTTTTCTAGCGGCATCAGCTAAGTTAAAACCGCCATCGAAGAAGGCTAATGCATGTCCCAGAATTGACCTGTCCACCCCAGGAGATGAGCCATAGGCTGCATGCATAACAGTCGGCCCTTCATCTTGCGGCACGAAGAGATAAGTCGAGGGGATATGGGATTGAAAGAGGCCATATGTGCGGTAGTCGACGGCATAGCGTAGTGACAAAGGACTGTGAAGCAGACACATAGCGGCGTCATGTTTCTTGAGGCAACCCTTGATGCGACCCACTCGATAGGCGTGAAGCTTGTCGAAATTTATTTCCGGGAGTTCTTTGATCTTACTCAAATCACTCCATTCATCATTCATGACGAGTTGATCGGGGTGCATAGAAAAAGCGGCCTTAGAAATTGTTTTCTAAAACCGCCTTAACTCAGTTTTCCCGGTTTGAATAGAGCAAAGCTATCTGGGTCCTTGTCTCATGTTTTCTGGCAACCAAGTGGCGAGTTCTGGCCAAGCGACAAGGATCACCACCATAAGAACCATTAGCAACACCATCGGGATGGCTGTCTTGGCGATGTAGGAAATCTCATGCTTCGTCATGCCTTGGAGTACGAACAGGTTGAAACCGATGGGCGGCGTTACTTGAGCCATTTCAACAACAACAACAATGAAGATGCCGAACCAAATGACATCAATGCCTGCAGCTCTGATCATAGGCTCAACAATGGCCATGGTGAGAACAACGGAAGAGATTCCATCCAAGAACATACCTAATACGATATAGAATATGGTGAGGGCAGCTATCAACACGATGGGAGACAATCCCATTTCGTCAATCCAGGCGGCAAGTGCTCTTGGCAAACCAGTGAAACCCATGGCCAAGGACAGGAAGGAGGCCCCCATAAGAATGAGTGCAATCATGGCCGAAGTTCTGGTGGCACCCATGAGTGATGTAGTGAAAGTTTCCCAGCTGAGTGAGCGTTGCATAGCGGCAAGCCCCAATGCACCAACGACACCAACAGCGGCGGCTTCGGTTGCCGTCGCCCAACCGAAATACATGGATCCGATAACCGCGAAAACCAAAGCCAGCACAGGTATCAAAAAGCGGCTTTCTTTGAACATTTCAGTCAAACTCATAGCCGGTTCAGGCGCTGGCCGTTGGTCCTTTTTGATGAAGTGCCAACCCACAATGTAAGCCATGAACAGACCTGCTAGAACAAGGCCAGGTAGAATCCCAGCCATGAAGAGCTTGGTGATCGACTCGTTGATGGTCACGCCATAAACGATCAATGTTAGAGAGGGTGGAATCATCAAACCGAGTGTAGCGGCACCGGCCAGTGTTCCAATGATCATGTACTCAGGATATCCGCGTTGGCGCAGCTCCGGGATCGACATTTTGCCCACTGTTGTCAGAGTGGCAGCGGAAGAACCGGAAACTGCCGCGAAGATCGTGCAACCGGCAATGTTCGTATGCAACAATCCACCGGGCAGCCAGCGCATCCACGGAGCCAAGCCCCGAAACATGTCTTCCGATAATCGCGTTCGATAAAGTATTTCACCCATCCATATAAAGAGGGGCAAGGCGGTGAGTGTCCAACTGGAAGCACCAGTCCAGATGGTCGTGATCATAGCGTCGCCAGCGGGCCTGGATGTGAACAATTCCATGCCGACCCAGGCGACGCCCATCAAAGCGAGGCCGATCCAAACAGAGCCACCTAGCAAGGCAAAGAGTACAAAGAGGAATATCAGCGTTGCATATAGTTCGGTCATTCGACGGCCTCCCCCTTGATCGGGCTTTCGCTGTTGACCATGAGGCGGGATAAACAATCCCACAAGGCAATGGCGAGCAATATTGTACCAATAGACATGGGCAGCTGTGGTAACCAGACAGGTGTATAGACCCAGCCATCGCCAGTGGATGCCCACATCTCAGCCCACTTGGTGGGCGAGGTCTTGAACATTCCAAAGAAGGTGATGACCCAGTCAGGGACCATATCCTGGCCTTGTGTTCTGTCGCCAATCATTCGAGAGACAAAGTTAGTCTTGATCGCGAAACGCGCGAAATAGGTCGCGGTCACAGCGGCAATCAACAGTGCTAATGCATCGAGCCATAGGGCTGTGAAGCGGTTCATGTTGAGAAAAATGGAGACCCGAATGTGAGCGCCTCTTGTGAGCGCTTGAGCAAGGGCAAAGAATGAGGCCGCTGCCATGGCGTAGCCAGCGAATTCCGTTGACCCTTGAAAGGGAATGCCCGTCCACCTTGTGAACATTTGCGTCACGATGATCAACAAAATGGTGATCAAGAAAAGTGCAGATATGATTCCACCAAAGAAGTAGAGGCGATCCAGGATGCGCCAAACAGGACTCAGGATTGATCTGGCAGTTGGTCGGAATAGCCGACAAAGAACGATTATGGCGGTGGGGATGACGAACAGCCAAGCCCAAAGAGGAAGGCCCAAAAAAGGTGCCCAGTTGCTCATGGTTTAATACTCGTAGAAATGTCGCTATGAAAAGATCCTAAAAAGAAAAGGCCTCCTCAAAAAAGAGAGGAGGCCACTTCGATTACATTGCGTTGTAAGCGTCGACGATAGCCTGACCTTCAGCGCCAGTTGTTGCCAACCAATCGGCCTGCATCTTAGCACCGATGGTCTTTAGCTCGGCTAGGAACTCAGGACCAGCATCTGTCACTGTCATGCCGTTGGCTTCCAACTGCTCAAAGTACCAGTCGGCGAGCTCCGCTGATTTCGCAGCACAAGCAGCACCTGTTTCATCAGCGGCTTTAGTGATCGCAGCCTGGACGTCGGCATCAAGGCCTGCCCAAGCAGCAGAGTTTACCATGACATAGTTGCGTGGCAACCAAGCGTTGACTTTGTAGTAATGTGTGAGGTGTTCCCAAACCTTGCGGTCATATCCTGTAGAACCAGAAGAAATGAAGGCTTCAGCAACACCAGTGGCCAGTGCCTGGCTCAATTCCGCCGCTTCAACCTGAACTGGGAGCATGCCGAGTTCTTCAGCAAATGTTGCTGTTGTTGAGTTGTAAGAACGGAACTTAACGCCTTGAGTATCGGCGCTGGAATTGACTTCTTTCTTGAAGTAGAAGCCCTGACCTGGCCATGGACAGGTGTAAAGTGCAGTTAGGTTTTGGCCGGCGAGAGCTGCGTTAACTGTGTCTTTTGCGGCTGCCCAAAGCTTGTCACCATCTTCATAAGTTGTGGCCAAGAAAGGCTGGTTGTCCCATGCAAGGATTGGTAGTTCGTTTGCATGTGCGGACATGAAACGCTCACCAATTGGGGCTTGGCCTGTTTGGATTGCACGCTTGATTTCACCACCTTTGAAGAGTGAACCACCTGGGTGCACGGTAATATCCATCTTGCCGCCGGAATATTCTCTCACTTTATCAGCAAAGATAACGCCGTGCTCTGAGTGGAAGTTAGTGGCGGAATATGCCATCGGCATGTCCCACTTCTGCGCGGATGCGAGGCTGGCGCTGCCTACGATCGCAATGGCGGTACCGGCTGCAAGTGTTACTAGTTTTGTGATTTTCATTTGGATCTCCCTGAAGAATGTTGACCACTATCAGCTCAGATGTGAGCGATAGAACCCTTTCGCAGTATTGTCTGCTGACGTGAAGGTGAAGAGTTTCACCCAATTAGTCAACCATCACATAGGGCTAAATTGGATAAAACAAGTCGCTTTATTCGCGCTTTTTATAGTGGGAGAAGTTTCGTTTATTGCGGCTAGCTATATGTTCGCCTGCTGTGATCGGCGGGAAGATAGCGGCCTTCTCCGAGATCCCCATCTCCTTCGGGTCGACAACTGCGTCGCTGGAAGGATCATAAAAAATGGGGATCGAGAAACGAGCTTTGTTTGAGCGATTGATCACACGATGTTTGGTTGAAACCAGTCGCTTGTTTGTCCAGCGCTCAAGCAGATCACCGATATTGCAAACAAAAGTGCCTGGGATTGGCGGTGCTTCAATCCAGTCTCCTGCCAAGTTTTGAACCTGCAGACCACCAAGGCTGTCCTGCATTAAAATAGTGAGAGCGCCGAAATCGGAATGGGCGGCGGCGCCAAAGCGCTCAACTGCTTCGTCCCCTAATTGGCTGGGTGGGTAGAAGACCAATTGACCACGCGTTAAAGGTTTTTTGTATCGGGATTTGAAGAAATTAGAATCTTGCCCCAACCCTACGGCGATGGCTGATAAGAGTCGATCACCCAGTTCTACGACCTGATGATAGTAGGGCAGGAGGTCGGGTTTTAGAGTAGGCGCTACTTGATCCGGCCAGAGGTTAGGCCTGACAAGAGGTAACCCGGCGGCGACGTCAGGATCATTGGCTTCAACGTCCCACCCCCAAAAGAAAACTTCTTTGGCATCGTGGGTTTTGGAACCTTCCAAGTTCGACAACCCTTGGGCCATCCAACCACGTTGGTCCTGGTTTACAGCAATGGTTGCCTTTTTCTCCTCCGGTAGGGCAAAGAAATCACGAGAGGCCTGGAACGCCTGATCAATCAAGGTCTCGGCGATCCCGTGGTCCTTTACATAAAAGAAACCGCTGATGGTCGCCGCATCAATGATCTGGCTTGCGACTTGCTCTTTGTTGCTTTGGTTCGAAGAGCCTAAAGCCGAAACGGAAATAATTGGAATTTCAGACCAGCTGGTCTTTTGAGCAGTCGCAAAGTCTTGGGTCATTTTAGACCTGAATCCTGTGTTGTCGCAAGGCGTTATAGTGTTCCAAGAATTCGGGATAGAACGCCTGCAAGCCTGAAGGAAGGGCAGAAACGTCGACGTCTTTTCTTGGCTGCGCTTTTAGTCCATCTGAATTCTTGAGCGACTCATGCCAGATTGAATCGTCGTTGTCGTACCAAAGCACTTCAGCGCGACAGCCTGGGTCCCAGGTGAGGGCGCTTTCAATGTAGGGAACACCGATTGCGCTGCAATAAGCCTCCGCCATTGATGGGGGATCAGCGAGCAAGTCGTCGCTGTCAATAACAACAGGTGCTTGGCCCGTCCTTGCCTTTAACAAATCAAAAAGTTGGCGCTGGGGTTCGAAAGAGATTTCGTGGGCTTCAAATCCGCTGTCTGTTCGACCGGCCTTCAGGTAAGACTTGTGAAGTGACGTCAAAACTTTCGCTGGATCGCGGATAAGAAAAGAGTGTTGAAATGTGTTGAGAAAATCATCGGTCCAAAGATGATCACAGTGATGGGGCATGTCTTTCAAAAAAACTGCCCTCGTCTCTGCGGCTTTCTGCAGCCGATCAATCACCGCTTGAAAAGTGAGGTCTTGCTTTCGACGGCCCGGTGGGGCTGGCCTCGGCGCTCTGGCTTCCGGCCCTTGATACCAGGCCTCACCAAAGGGTTCGTGAAAACAAGCCATGTCACCGCGCATCCGCATCATCCATTCGGAGGCGGTTGAAGTAGACCGTGGTGTTGCCCAGAGCGCGTATAGAGGATAGTTCGCCATTTAGGCCTCTATGATTTTTTCGACAATACGACGCCCAAACTGATGGGTTGGATCTTCCCAGTGCGGTGACAAACGGCCACCATCGTAAGCAGGCGAGAGGCGGCCTTCTTGCAACAACTCAAGCATGCCGATGTCTTCGCGGTTGAGATCATCCCACATCTTCATAACGGCTTCTCTCGGTTCTTTGTAGATGTCGGATGTGGCAGCCTCCCCAATCAGGAAGACGTGCAGTTCTTCCCGGGTTTTGTTAGGCGCGATTGGATAAGAGACTAGAAGTGTAAACTGGTCAGGAAAGACTTCGGCAGCAAAGTGAGGAAAGGCCAGGAACCAAAGGCCGCGTTTGGCGTCATCTTCTGGCAGATCTGGATAATGAGGAAGTCCATCGCCTCGGCCTTCTTCTATCTCTGGAAAAATATAGTCGTTGTAAAAAACGTGGTCGTCCCATTCGCCAGACCAACGCACGTTCATGGGTGCGAATTTCAGCAGTTTTGGATGGACAGCAAAGACGTGATAGCCTTCCATATAGTTCTCATAAACCAGCTTCCAATTGGCATCGACTTCAAAGTCAATTTTGCCAGCCCAGCGGATCGAGGAATAGTCGTAATTTTTGGTTCGGTTGAGCATTGGCCTTAGCCAATCGAGAAGTGGCTCAGCAGTGCCGGAAACGTTGACGAAGATACAACCATTCCAGGTTTCACATCGGGCTTCAACCAGATCTAGCTTCGGTCCGCCACCGTCCTCAAAACGATCAATTTGATCAGCGCCGCTGAAATGAGGACGGGCACGGAGCTTACCATTCAAGCCATAGTTCCAAGCGTGATAAGGGCAAGTGAAAGAGGCTTTACGGCAGGGTTTTGTGACGAGCTTAGCGCCTCGATGGCGGCAAACGTTATGAAGCGCGCGAACGGAACCGTCCTGATCTCTAACAATGACTAGAGGCGCACCACCAATTGATAGAGGCTTCATGTCGCCGTTCTCTGGAATTTCCGCTTCAGCTCCAGCGAAAACCCATGATTTTTGGAAAACGTGCTCCTGCTCAAGCTTCAACCAGTCCTCGGACCAATAAGCAGCATTAGGCAAACCCGAAGCTTCTTCGATTGGCGCGAAGGTTTGTTCGAAGCCTTCTTCGCCCAGCAGAACCTTAACTTTCTCAACCATTTTAGGATCGTGATTGAATGCGTCCATGGCTTGCACCCATTTTAGTCTTGCCAACTTTTGTTTTTTTACGTTGGATGAAAAATCAAAAAGGTCAATTGAAATCTGACCAGACTATCAGAGGATCCCTATGAGAAATTATGCTCGGGTTGTGGTCATTGGCGGTGGTAATTTGGGCGCTGGCGTTCTCTACCATCTTGCCAAAGAGGGCTGGACGGACTCTGTGCTGGTCGAAAAGGCCGAGCTGACCTCTGGCGCTACTTGGCATGCGGCGGGGTTGGTCAGCCGTATGGTCGGTGGACAGGCCTTGGGCTCCATGCATGACTACGCCGTGGATCTCTACAAAACAATCGAGCTGGAAACGGAGCAGTCTGTCACCTGGCATGGTTGCGGATCGCTGCGGGTGGCTACGTCATCAGAGCACATGGATTGGATCAATCATATTCGTGATGCTGTCTTAGCACGAGGCCAAGTCGCAGAAATCGTTTCACCGGAAGAAGTAGCTCGCCTTAATCCGCTTTACGACGTTAAAACCGCTGGCATTTTGGGCGCTATCTACACACCTGACGATGGTCATGTCGATCCTGCAGGAACCTGTTTTGCCATGACGAAGGGCGCTCGTCAGATGGGTGCTGAAGTCATACGTCATTGCCGGGTTACTGATGTGAAAGCTTTACCTTCTGGTGAATGGCTCGTTGAGACTGAGAAAGACTCGATTACCTGTGAGCATGTGGTGAATGCCGGTGGTTATCATGCGAAACAAGTCGGTGGATTCTCGGGACTAGACCTGCCAATCACGACCATGCAGCATCATTACGTTGTCACTGACCCAGTGCCTCAGTTCGACGAGATTGATCACGAGATACCAGTCACGAGAGACGATCATTTTTGTGGCTATATTCGCCAAGAACAAAAGGGTGTTTTGATCGGTCTTTATGACAAGCAGGCACCTCAATCGGTTTGGTTGGAGGGTTGTCCTTGGGACTCAGAAAATGAGCTTTTCGATACCAACTGGGATGGAATTACACCTTGGTTGGAGAATTGTTTTGAGCGTTGTCCTGATTTGGCCGAGCGTGGCATCAAGAAGGTCGTTAACGGCGGTATTACTTATACACCAGACGGAGCCATGTTGTTGGGCCCAGCACCTGGTTTGAAAAACTATTGGCTCGCATGCGGAGCGACCGTTGGCATTGCTTGGGGTCCAGGTGCAGGGCGTACCTTGGCACAGTGGATGGTTCATGGCTCGGCTGATATTTCGACCCGTGCTTTCGACCCACGCAGGTTCGCCATCTGGGCAGACAGTGACTATGCAAAAGCCAGAGCGACGGAAGACTACACTCTGCGCCAAGCCATCCCATTCCCTCAACACCAAAGGGCCGAGTGCCGAGGAATCAAAAAGTCACGCGCCCATGAAAGAACGAAGGCACTCGGCGCAGTCTATGAAGAAGCAGGCGGATGGGAACGTCCACGTTGTTATGCGCCTGAACCCTTTGGCTGGCGACGAACCAGTCTTTTCGATGCCGTTGAAAAAGAACATAGGGTTGTTCGTGAGTCTGTTGGGCTCGGCGACTTCTCTGGGTTCGCGAAGTTCGAAGTCATAGGTCCTGGCGCTGAAGCTTATCTAAATAAGGTTTGTGCCAATTCAATGCCGAAGAAAGTTGGCGGTACCTGCCTAACTATGATGCTCAATCGACGCGGTACTATAGAGGGTGAGGCCACGATTGCCAGGTTGGGCGAAGAACGGTTCTATCTTGTGACCGGCGCGCCTTCAGAACGACGGGTTTGGGACTGGATGACACTTCATTCTGGCGTTGCCATGGACGGAATGGCGTTGATCAATCGCACAGATGAAGTTGGCATTTTGACCTTGGCTGGCCCGAGTGCGCGTAAAGTCTTGTCGTCTTGTGCAGATGCCGATCTTTGCAACGCGGATTTCCGTTGGTTGCAAGCAAGAGAAATTGAAGTGGCAGGCATTCCTGTAACAGCTTTGCGCCTGTCCTTTACTGGCGAGTTAGCTTGGGAACTACACGCTCCCAACGAAAGGCTCGGTGACCTCTGGGATGTCTTATGGTCTGCAGGGCAAGCTTTTGGGATTGGCGCATTTGGTTCAAAGGCGCTGGACTCCCTGCGACTGGAGAAATTCTATCGCGGCGGCCATGAGCTTGCCAATGACGCCTCGCCGGTTCATGTTGATCTCATGCGCTTTGTCAAAACAGACAAAGATTTTGTTGGCCGAGAAGCCGTTGTTAAGCGCGCAAAAATTGGCGAAACTTCGGCTATTGCTTTGCTTGCGCTGGAAGATGAAGAAACGGAGTGTCTGATAGGGGAAGCTGTTTTCAAAGAGGACAAACTTGTAGGGTCTGTAACCTCAGCCGCCTTTGGCTATTCGGTTGGCAAGAGCCTTGCGATCGCTTTTCTTAAAGAAGACGCCCACCATCCGGGGACAGCGTTAGAAGTGGCCTTATTGGGCAAACGGACCCGAGCCATCGTGCTTCAGAATGCACCTTACGATCCAACCAACAGAAACCTAAGGCAATAGAACAGAGGACAGATCGCAATGGCAAATCCAGCAGTCGCCAAGAGCTACCAAGCAAAGTCGACAGATGATCAAAGAGAGGCGTATGACGAATGGGCAAATGACTACGAGGCCGACCTTTGCCGCGACGGAAATCGCATCCCTCAAGTGATATCCACGCTCTTCACTCATTTTGTGCCGCTTGGGACGGCGCCGATTTTGGATGCTGGTTGTGGCGGCGGTATCCAGTCAGAGGCCTTGGCATTGCTTGGTTATAAACCGATCATTGGTATGGATCTGTCCGAGGGCATGCTTGAGGTCGCTCGAAAGAAGGGCTTTTATTCAGAACTCCACCGCATGACCATGGGTGAAGAACTGGATTTCGAAACCGATCTATTCGCTGCAACCCTTTGCTCCGGTTGCATCACGCCGCGACACGCGCCACCACATTCCCTGGACGAGCTCATTCGAGTCACCAAACCCGGTGGCAAATTACTCTTCTCCATGCGCGATGACGACAAACAAGAGCCGGAGTATTATGCGGCTTTGGAAAGTTTGGATGCCTCAGGTTTGTGGCAACATATCTTTACGACTGACAAATTCCAATCCATGCCTTATGGCGAAGGAAGTGTTCGCCACCGCGTCCATGTTTACGAAATTCTCTAGAGCTGATTCTTATGACGTCTTTGCCTGAAACTATGCGTGCTGTTGTCCTTACTGGGCACGGTGGTCTCGAGAAACTTGACTATCGTCTGGATTGGCCAACGCCTGAACCTGGCCCTGGCGACGTAATCGTTAAAGTCGGTGCCTGCGGACTGAATAATACGGATATCAACACACGCACCGCTTGGTATTCCAAAGCTGTCAGTGATGGGATCACAGATGATGGTGGTAAAGAAGGTTTTGATGAAGCCGATGAAACCGACGCCAGTTGGGGCAGTTCCACAATCACCTTCCCGCGCATTCAAGGTGCCGATGTCGCTGGCATAATTGCAGCCGTGGGAGAGGGCGTTAATCCCGATCGTATCGGTGAACGTGTGATGATTGATCCTTGGTTGCTGGGCCTCGGTGATTGGATGGACACCAGTCGATCGCTCTATTTTGGTTCAGAGTGTGACGGTGGTTACGCAGACTACACCAAAGTCAGAACAGAGAATGCGATCAAACTTGAATCAGATTTGAGTGATGCCGAGTTGGCAACATTCCCCTGTGCTTACACAACAGCTGAGAATCTTGTAGCACGCACCAATCTGCAACCGGGAGAAACCATTGTGATAGCGGGGGCTTCTGGCGGTGTTGGCTCCGGGGCAATTCAACTGTGCAGGCTGCGCGGGGCTAACGTCATCGCGATTGCTTCCTTATCAAAAGCCGACCACCTGTTGTCATTGGGTGCAAACCAAGTCATCGACCGCAATGAAGCCAATATGGAAGCGGCTATCACAGAGGCCGCCAAGGGACCAGTAGATGTGGCTTTGGATGTTGTTGGTGGTTCAGGTTTTATGCCTTTGATCAACGCCCTTCGGCAGGGCGGACGCTACTCATCCAGCGGCTGTATCGCTGGACCAATGGTGGATTTTGATCTCCGTCAGTTGATTTACAAAGATCTGCAACTAACCGGTGCAACCATCGTCCCACCCGGCACCATGAAACGTTTGATTGGCCTGATCGAGCAAGGCTTATTAAAGCCATTGTTGGCTGAGACCTTTGCTTTGAAGGACCTCGGCAAAGCGCAAGAAGCCTTCATGGCCAAGAAGCATGTCGGCAACATTGTGGTGACACCCTAATGTGCTTTTGAGGAGCAGTTCTCGCAATGGCCTGAGATTTCGATTGTGGTTTTGTGTGGATGAAATTTTCGTTTGTTCGCCCAAGCGATGAGGCAGGCGATCATGTCAGTATCTGAAAACTCCGTCACCTGATCACAGGTGTCACAAATGGCGAATGCCAGAGTTTCTGACCCATGAGGGTGGGGATGACTGCAGCTGACAAAAGCATTCAGGCTTTCAAGCCGGTGAACCAGCCCAAGGGATTGTAGCTTGTCGAGGGCGCGGTAAACCTGGAGCGGAGCCTTCATGCCATGGTCTCTCAGCAGATCGAGAATGGCATAGGCCGTCAAAGGCGCATTGGCCTCATTCAAACAGTTAAAGACAAGGGACTGATTGGTCGTCAGTTTGTCACTCATAGCTTCGATCCTTTGCCAAACTTTCCAATAGGCAGCAGTGAGAGTAGAAACATTACAAAGGCAGCAACAACGATGGAAGGGCCAGACGGGCTGTCCCATTCGAGCGACGCATAAAGCCCGGCAACAACGGAGGCCACGCCCAGACCGGTTGCTATGACCGCCATGGTTTCGGGACCGGAGGCTAATCGCCTCGCGGTTGCGGCCGGTATCACCAACAAAGCGGTGATGAGCAGGACGCCCACGATCTTCATTGAAATAGCAATCATGCAAGCCATGAGCAGCATGAAAATCAAATTGGTTCTTGCCGGGTTGAGGCCTTCAGCTCGGGCCAGGTCAACGTTGACTGTCGCGGCCAACAGAGGATGCCAAATGATCCCCAGCACGACTAGAATCAAAATCGCGCTGCCATAAATCACCAAAAGATCCGAGTGGTTGACGGAGAGGATATCGCCAAAAAGAAAATCCAGCAAATCGACGCGGATCCATGTCATGAAGGCTAAGGCAACCAATCCAAGCGCTAAGGCCGAATGAGACATAAGGCCCAGCAAAGCGTCAGAAGATAGCGAAGGTTTCTTTTGTAAGAAGTACAACAGCAAAGCGACCAGGGCTGAGACCAGAAACACCCCGATGGTTGTGTGCATTTCCGTCAGGAGTGCTATCACCACGCCAAGCAAAGCCGAATGGGCCAGAGTGTCGCCAAAAAAGGCCATGCGACGCCAGACAATAAAACAACCAAGAGGTCCGGCAACAATGGCAACGCCAACACCAGCTAACAAGGCTCTGACAAAAAAATCATTCAGCATGATGGCCGTCCTCGTGATGACAGTGTTCGGTGACAGAGCCATCAGCATGTTGCACGCGACCATCCGGCAAATGGGTATGATCGTGATGGTGGCGGTAAACGGCCATGGCATCTGCGGCACGATTCCCAAAGAGCTTACGGTATTCGTCGTTCTCAGAAACCGCCTTTGGTGTTCCCTGGCAACAAAGATGCCCGTTCAAACAAAGCACTCTATCGGTCGCCGCCATGACCATGTGGATGTCGTGGGATATCAGCAGAATGCCACAGCCAAGCTCATCCCGGATTTCAGTGATCAGTTCATAGAGCGCGATCTCTCCTGCGAAATCAACGCCCTGTACAGGTTCATCTAAGACCAGCAAGTCGGGGTTGCGGGCAATTGCTCTTGCCATCAATGCGCGTTGAAACTCTCCGCCGGAAAGGTTTTGCACGGGGTTCTTAAGAAGATGAGGGATGCCAACGCGTTCCAGTGCTTTTTCCAGGTCTGGCTTCTTCATCGGACCCGTTAGCTTCATCAATCGCTCAACCATCAAAGGCAAGGTCCAATCGATGCTCAGCTTTTGTGGGACGTAGCCCACCTTCAAACCAGGTCTTTGGCGAGCCGTTCCTTCGGTTGGATCGTGGATACCCAGTGCTATTTTCACGGTTGTAGATTTGCCGGAACCATTAGGGCCTATCAGAGTGACGATTTCACCTGCCTCTACGGTTAAGTCTATCGACCGAACCAACCAGCGTTGATCCTGATAAAGACCAGCACCTTTCAATTCGACGAGTGGCATTCGCTTTTGAGTGTTTGTCACCTTGACAAAACCTTTGGACTAGATTAGGGGGTGGTTTCTAGAATGTAATATTATAACATAACGTTATCTGTTTTCGCTAGTTCTAAAAGGTCATAATGAAAATCACATCTTTTGCAGCTTACCTTTTTTGCCTGTTTCTCTGGACAGAGACAGCTCTATCGGCGCCTAAAGCGGTCGCTTCGATCCGCCCGATCCATTCCATATTGACGACGGTGATGGCGGGTGTAAGCGAGCCAGATTTGCTCATCGAAGGTCTCTCTCCTCATGGCGCTAGTCTGAAGCCATCACAGGCTCGAAAAATTCAAGAAGCTGATTTGATTGTTTGGGTCGGACCTAGTTTAGAGAGCTTCCTCGACAAGCCTCTGCACTCGATTGCAGGAGATGCAGATGTTGTGTCATTGCTCACGGTGGATGGGCTGAACCTCTGGCCCCTGAGAGATGAAGATGGCTTCTTAGGCTCGTCCGATTCAAATCATGATCATGATCATGATCATGACCATGAACACGAGGGCGAGTTCAACCCGCATATCTGGTTGGACCCAAAAAATGCTGCCATCATTGCTAGGTATCTTGAACAGAATTTATCAGAATTGGATCCAACGAATGCAGCCGCTTATAAACTCAATACGGCGCGGTTTGTAAGTGAGCTCAATCTCTTTACTGTGACAACAAAATCGGAGCTTGCTACGGCTCAGGACCGCCCCTTCCTAGTTTTCCATGACGCTTACATTAATTTTGAAAAGGCCTTTGGTCTGAAGGCCGGTGGGGTTGTTGCACTTAATCCTGAAATCAAACTCAGTGCGAAAAAGTTTAGGTCTTTGTCAAACCAGATTGGGCGGGGTGATTTTGAGTGTATCTTTTCAGAGCCACAGTTTGACGGTGCCTTGATTCAAAGGTTGGCCGAACAATCGAAGATCAAAGTCTCAAGCCTGGACCCGATGGGAAGCCAGCTTGAACTAGGTCCCAAACTCTATTTGCAGCTCATGAAAGAAATGGTGCAAGCGTTCAGACAGTGCCTTATTCCCTGAAAGCAAGCCTCAAATTTAAGACTCTTTTTTGTGTTAGAACACCAACTTAACTCTTCACCACCTTGGAGCTTAGGCCATTAACAGGGAGGTTTGGGGCCAACAATAATAGAAACCGGTGAACCAACGCTCTTCTAATACATAGGCTCCTCGATCCTGGCAAAGTCGGGCGCTGGTAGTTATTTTATTAAGCTTTCATTTGCACTCCTGGGTCACTTCAGGGGAGGATCTGCCAAGGCCACGGTTATTGCTTCAGCCATGAGTGGTCTTTACTCCGGTTCGTCGATTGCTAACACAGTGACCACTGAAACTTTCACGATTCCCCTCATGAAACGCACGGGTTTTTCGGCAGAAAAAGCCGGGGCAGTTGAAGTCGCCGCGTCAACCAACGGACAGTTGACCCCTCCCGTCATGAGGGCTGTAGCGTTCTTGATGCCGGAACTCACCGGCGTCTCTTACGCGGAAATCATTAAACACGCTTTGGTGCCAGCCCCGGTCTCATACATAGCGCTCGTTTACATCGTTCATTTGGAAGCGATGAAGATGGATCTGAAAGGTTTGCCGAAACCGCCATCATCAATGACGTTCATGTCGAAACTTATCGGTTTCTTAGGTGGGTTTATCGGTATCGCTTTGCTGGGACTTGCAGTCTATTACGGCCTTGGCTGGATAAAAGTCGCTGTGCCATCTATATCGTTGCCGGTTGTTGTTGTGCTTTGTTCAACCATCTATCTGTTCCTGATTTGGTGCATCATCATTGAGCAGCTATCGCCTGCTTACTCTGCCGTCTGGGCGACATTTTGGTCCAACATCCGATCAAGGCTTTCTTCCGTAACGCTGGTGGCTACAGCGCTGCATTCAAGCGAGGCTAAAGCGAGTGGATCGAGGGCATGGTTGCTGGTTCACGCAACATGATCGGTATCTCGGTCGCGACCGGAGCAGCTGGGATCATCATTGGATCAATTTCTTTAACGGGTGCGCACCAAGTCATAACCGAATTGATAGAATTTTTATCAGGTGGCGGCTTGATTATCATGTTGATCTTGGTTGCGGTGATGAGTCTTGTCTTAGGCATGGGGCTTCCGACAACAGCGAACTACATTGTTGTGTCATCGATCATGGCACCGATCATTGTGGTTCTTGCGGCACAAAATGGGCTGTTAGTGCCCATTATTGCGGCCCACATGTTTGTCTTCTACTTCGGAATATTGGCAGATGACACGCCCCCGGTAGGGTTGGTCGCCTTCGCGGCGGCGGCCATTTCTAAAGGTGATCCGATCAAGACAGGTATACAGGGCTTTGCCTACGATATCCGCACGGCTTTGCTGCCGTTCTTGTTCATCTTCAACACCGAGCTTCTATTGATTGATGTCACCTGGATGAAAGCGATTTTTGTCTTCATCATGGCTGTGATCGCCATGTTGCTGTTCGCGTCGGCAACACAAGGATGGTGGTTGACCCGGAACAAACTTTGGGAATCAGCACTTCTGCTTTTAATCGCATTCACTTTGTTCCGACCAGGCTACTGGCTTGATCAGGTGGCTTCGCCTCATGAAGACCATGAGCCCACCAAAGTCTTCGAAGTTGTTGACAGTTCTCCAGATGGTAAGGTGTTAACCTTCGTGGTTTCTGGCCCTGACTATGATACCGGGAAGGAGACCTCGACGACTTTGCTTGTGCCACTGGGCGATCGAACAGAAGCCGTCAAGCGACTGGAAAAAGCGGGTTCATCTTGTGCCACTATTTACAGGGCTAATTGAAGTTCGTAGGCGGTGGCACAACCTTTTAACGGTCAACGGACCACGATTTCTCTGATCTAACTGCAAACTGCTTTTGATATTGGCTTAATGGCCCTATCAGAATAGGCTCAGGCTTGAGAGGAAACGCCATGAGCCAATACCAATCGCTTTTTTCGCCGCTGAAAATCAGGCAGCTAACCTTGAAGAACCGCGTGTTCTCGAGTGGCCACGCACCTGGGTATTCGGATCAGGGTATGCCCGCTGAGCGCTATCAAGCCTACCACGAAGAAAAGGCAAAGGGCGGTATTGGGCTAACAATCTTTGGTGGATCGTCCAATGTCAGTCGTGACAGTGGCTCTATGTACGGACAGATATACGTCGGTGATGATCGGGTAATCCCTTACTTCAAGGAATTCTCCGAGAAATTGCATGGCTATGACACAGCGCTCATGTGCCAATTGACCCATATGGGCAAACGCATGTCATGGGATTCAGGAGATTGGATGCCGACTATGGGACCATCCGTCATTCGTGATCCAGCCCATCATTCAGTGCCTTTTGAGATGTCGTCGAGCGACATTAAGCGGATTGTTAATGCATTCGCTGCGGCGGCGCTGCGCTGTAAAGAGGGCGGTCTTGATGGTTGTGAACTCTTGGCGACAACCCATCTGCTTGGGCAATTCTTGACACCGCTTTCGAACCAAAGAAATGACAACTACGGCGGTAACCTAGAGAACCGTGCACGGTTCTTGATGGAAACCCTGGAGGCCTGCCGTGAGAAGGTTGGCAATGACTTTATCATTGGTGTTCGCTATGCCGCTGACGAAAGCAATGAGCAAGGAATGCCCTCGGAAGAGGGCGTTGAGCTAGCGCAAATACTTGGCAGCCATGGCGCAACGGACTTCCTGAACGTCAATGGCGTTTACGGTGGATCTGATCATGGCTTGGCAGAAAACTATCCCGGGATGGCGTTCAAGGTTGCGCCCTATATCGAGCTGGCAAAGCGTGTAAGGGAGGCATCAGGGCTGCCAACATTACAGGCATCGCGTTTGTCTGACCCAGCGACGGCCAACTGGGCGATCGAGCAGGGTTGCGTGGACTTGGCAGGCCTGACCCGCGCTCATATGGCTGACCCGCATTTGGTCCGAAAAATCGAAGAGGGCCGCGAAGACACTATCCGCCCCTGTGTTGGGGCGGGCTATTGCATTGATCGCATCTATTGGGGCCGTGATGCCTTTTGTGCGCACAACGTATCGACGGGGCGGGAGACCAAACTGCCCCACGACATAGCCAAAGCTGACAGGGCAAAGAAAGCTGTTGTTATCGGCGGTGGGCCAGCGGGAATGGAGGCAGCAAGGGTGCTAGCCTCACGAGGACACAAAGTTGAGCTTTATGAAGCTGGAACGCGGTTAGGGGGTCAGCTGGTCCTGGCAGCCAAGGGTGGTTGGCGAAAAGATATTATTGGTATTGCCGATTGGTTGGCTGAAGAAATTGAGCGCCTTGACGTGTCTGTTCATCTCAATTCCTGGGTACAAGGAAACGAAACATTTCTTACAAAAGCTGATATCGTCATCGTCGCCACTGGCGGTGTCCCCGATACTTCCCTGCCTGACGATGAGGCGCCACCAGTCGTATCGACCTGGGATATCTTATCAGGGGATGTGCAACCAACAGATCAAGTCATGGTCTATGATGAAAGCGGCAGTCATGGCGCTTTGTCGGTTGCTGACCATCTTTCATCCCGGGGCATTCAGGTCGAATTCGTGACACCGGATTACCGGGCGGGCCAGGCTTTAGGCTCGATCAATCTGCCGATCTATTTGCGCAACCTTTATAGACAAGGTGTGACGATCACGCCGAACAATCGGTTGATTGCGGCCAAGAGAGATGGGAACGAGGTTGTTGCAACGCTTTGGAACGACTTCTCCCGTGCGGAAGAGAAGCGAAGAGTGCCACAAGTCATTGTTGACCGTTGCACGCTGCCAGCAGATGGTCCCTTTGAGCAGCTTAAAAAGAACGCAACCAACTTAGGCGAAATTGACATAGAGGCTTTGCTAGAAGTCCTGCCTCAGCCAGCAGGAACAAATCCCGATGGCGCTTACCAACTCTTCCGAGTTGGTGACGCTCTCGCAGCCCGTGATCTGCATGCAGCAATGTTGGATGCCAGCCGACTTTGCCGTGCCTTATGAAACAAAGCTACGATTGGCTCTGATTTTCAAAATCGACTCTGCTTCTATTTCTTCTTTGCAGCGCCGCCAAAAGGCGGCATCATGGCCCCAAAAGCATATTGGGGGACCAGAAAAGTGAATGAAATAACAGATCCGGCTCTAAGGCAGAGTTTCCTAGAAGGTATGAGTCATGTAGCGGCAACGGTTAACATTATCACGACAGATGGGACCGAAGGGCGTGCAGGAGTGACTGTGTCTGCTATGTCATCTGTTTCTGCCGATACCCCCAAACCCTCCCTACTAGTCTGTGTCCACCATCTTAGCCCGGCCGCTGAGAAGATTGTCAAAAACGGTGTTTTTTGCGTTAATGTTTTGAGCGACAGCCAGTCCCATATCTCAGACTCCTTTGCAGGCCGCCGACCGACAGTTGATGGCGACAAGTTCTCCTGTGCAAATTGGCAAGCCATGTCGACCGGCGCGCCTAGGATCATTGACCCGCTCGTGGCTTTTGACTGTAAAGTCACTTCATCAGACCGCCTGGGAACGCATCATATATTTATTGGTGAAGTCGAAGAAATTTTCAAAGCGGAACAAGGGTCTCCACTGATATTTGCCAATCGCGCTTACGGGGCGGCGAGCCGGATAGACGCGATCGCGCCTTCTGAAGCTGTCGAGGCGCAATCTGGTTCCGTCACTGTTGGTTGTTTTCATACATTTGGTCCTTTCTTGGTGCCAAAACTGTTGGCAGAAATGAACAGCGACAGTGGCGCGCCTAAAGTTAAACTGATGGAAGGCGATCAGCGCACCATTGTTGCCGGCCTCTTATCGGGGGATGCCGAAGTTGGTCTGCTCTATGACATGAACCTGGGTGATCAGCTGGAGAGTGAAGTTCTAGCCTCTGTTGAACCCTACGTCTTGCTGGCAGACGGGCACCCTCTTGCGGAGCAGTCTGAAATCTCGCTCGACGACCTCAAGGAAGAGCCATTAGTTTTGCTGGATAGTCCGCCTAGCCGTGATTACTTTCTTTCACTTTTTGATGGTGTTGAGTGGGATCCTCGAGTGGCTCACACCTCGTCGTCATTTGAAATGGTGAGGGGCATGGTCGGTCATGGATTGGGCTATTCTTTGCTGGCCACCAAACCTGCTTCAGCGATGACCTATGATGGCAAGGCCTTGATTACGCGTCCATTAGCCAGCAAGTTGAAGCCCAGTGATGTTGTCCTGGCCAAGAAGACTGGCGTAACCTTGTCACCTGAGGCCCAGGCTTTTACCGCTTTCTGTCGACAAACGTTTGCCGGATGAAGGGAAACGTCAACGAATGAAGGCTGCTCCGATCTCAGTGTAGTCGAAGCCACCATCACGACCGCCGATGTTTCTGACTAGGTATTTTTCGATTTTTCGCCACATCTTGATTCGAGATTGCCATTTGGCAGCGCCATGCTCCTCACCCTTTAAGTATAGAGATGTTACTTTCTTGCCATGACGTCGGAGGGCTTTTTCCATTCGGTAGGAATCTCCAGGCACGACAATGCGGTCTTTGGTTCCATGGATAAGCAACACGGGAACGCTAAATTTTTCGACGTGATTGATTGGGGAAATAGCTTTCAGATTTTGGCGAACTTTGGGATCTCTTGGATCTCCTGAGTAACGATACCAAGAATGAGAAGCTAACTCCCAAAATTTGGGAACCTCCAGGGTCTGTCTTTCCATGTCTGATACACCTGCAATGCTAATGGCTGCTTTGTAACGTCTTCCGCTTTGCCAAGCTCCCATTAAACTCGCGTACCCGCCATGACTGCCTCCCATTATGACCATTCTGTTTGGATCGGCTATCCCCTGACGCACGGCCCAATCTGTGGCGTCATAGATGTCTTGCTGAATTTTCTGCCCCATCTGACCAAAGCCAGCATGCTGAAACGCGCGCCCGTAACCAGTAGATCCGCGGAAGTTTACTCTAAGAACAGCATACCCGCGATTAGCCAAAAAGAGAGTGTCCGCTCCCACGTTCCAAGTATCCCGCGAGGCTGGCCCACCGTGGACGTAAACAACCAAAGGCAACGGCCGATTGGAAGAGTTGTGCGGCAGAGTGATAAAGGCAGGGATTTCCAGTCCATCACGGGCTGTGACCGTGATAGGCCAAGTCTGAGCTAGTATAGCATCGTGCTTACCAAAATAGGGCGTGTTTAAGTGAGAGACTTGATTGGTTGCTAGATCGACAGCGTAAGATTTTGCAACAAGGCCCGTTTGAGTAAAGGATACGATGAAACGCGACAAGTCTTTGGTTGCAGACTCAATCGAAAAGACACTTCGTTGATTCGGTTGGAAGATTGAAAGCAGCTTTTTGATTCTGGGGTCGAAAGCGATGATCTTTGGGTAAGGGTTGTTTACGACGGCAAACATTGGTGTTTGTGTATCATCGTGAATTGAAATCCCGTCGACATCCACCATTGAATTAGCTGTAGAAGTTCAGACCTGATCTGACAGTTTCCGGATTTTGATGCGGTGTCTGTCG
>Ga0055584_100000863_pt1 | contig 29267 bp, 26 predicted proteins | sample OSDHelmetaG_FD_58716 | JGI IMG/M metagenome (GOLD analysis project Ga0055584, IMG submission 58716) | Pelagic marine sediment microbial communities from the LTER site Helgoland, North Sea, for post-phytoplankton bloom and carbon turnover... | ecosystem: Environmental > Aquatic > Marine >... | reverse complement strand
TGGCCGAATTGCTCGCGCTTGCGGGCATGGGCGACGGCTTCAGCGATCAGGCGGATGGCCTGGCCGACGCAGGTGGCGGCCACGTGGGTGCGCGCAGAGTTGATGCCGCGCAGGGCAGCGCCCAGTCCCCGGCCCTCGACGCCGCCGACCAGGTTTTCTGCCGGAACGCGGCAATTCTCGATTTTGATCTCGGTGGAATGCGCGCCGCGCAAGCCCAGCATAGGCGGCGCTGGCAGCGGCTCAATGCCGGGCGTTCCGGCCTCAACCAAGAAGGCGGAGACGCCGCGCGAGCCGGTGCTGCCGGCCTCGGTTCGGGCCATGACCAGGAATAGCTCGGCTTCCGGGGCGTTGGTGATGTAGCGTTTCATGCCATTCAGCACGTAATGGTCACCATCGCGCACTGCTGTGGTCTTCAAGCTGCCGGCGTCGGTGCCGGCATCGGGCTCGGTCAGGGCGAAGGCGCCGGTGACGGCTCCAGACGCCATAAGCGGCAACCATTGCTGTTTTTGCTCGGTGGTGGCGAAGTCCAAAATGGCCTGGCTGGTCAGTCCGATGGTGGTGGAAAACCGCGAGCGGTAGACGGCGGAGGCGCGGGTGAATGCCATGGTCAGCAGCACTTGCTCCTCCTGCGTACAGGCGAGGCCACCGTACTCCTCGGGGATTGAGATGCCGAACAGGCCCAGGTCGCGCATGCGCTGGACCAATTCCTCTGGCACGCAGTCTTCGGCCTCTAGCCTGGGTTCCGCTGGAATCAACTCGTCATCGGTGAAGCGTTGGATGGCGGCCAGATAGGTCTCAAAGTCGTTGAAACGCGCGGATGACAGCATAAAATTCTCTTACTTGGCGGAGGAAGGGGGCAGCCTAGGGCTTAGCGAGCGGGGCGGCGCACGCGACCATTATGGGCGATGCGCTTGGTATTTCCAGCCCGTCGCAATGGCCGCGGATGCAGTGTGCGGGATCGGGGTGGTGGTGGCAGCGGTTTCGCAACTGGTGGTGGGGCAATCGCTTCCACCGGTTGCTGGGCGACAATCACCGGTCGCGGTGTGGGCATGGCTGCCAATCGCGTGGCTGGGCGTTTGACGAAAAAGGCAGGAATCATCGCCACAAAAGTGATGCCCGCCAGGGTTAGAAACACATCCTGGAAGCCAAACATGTAGGCGTTGGAATAGACGACTTTACTGAGGAAGGCGACTGCTTCGCCTTGCCGGAATATTTCTGGGATGCCCGTCTCAGACAGCATGCGGGTGACCATCCCGACCAGCTCCATGCTGGTGGAGTTGCTGGCTGTTTGGGTGGCTGTCAGGCCGTTGGCGTGGAAGCTGGTGCGTGTCTCCAGAATGGCGACAAGCACGGCAATGCCCATGCCGCCGCCCAATTGTCGAAAGAAATTCGAGTTGCTGGACGCGCTGGCCAGTTTCTCCGGCGGCACGTAGCGCAAGGCTGAAGCATTCAACGGGGTTAGCACCCACGACAGCCCGACCCGGGTGAAAGCAGAGATTGCAGCCATTAGGTAGAAGCCGGTGTTTACATCTACTGACCGCATCAGCACAAAGCCGAAGCCAAAAATAAACAGCCCGCTCAGGATCAGCCATTGCGGCGGCAGGCTATCGGACACCCGGCCACTGATGGGGAACATGAAAACCATGACGCTGCCGCCCAGTGCCAGCAGCCAGCCGGCCCGCATGGCTGTGTAACCCTGCACCGTCTGCGCAAAGACCGGCACAACATAGGATGAGCCAAACAGGCAAATTCCAAAAATGAAGGACACGCCCATCGCGCAGGCAAAGCGCGGATTGCGAAACAGGCTGAAGTCGAGCAATGGCCGCGTGGCCTTGCCTTCCCACCAAACGAAGGCGGTGACTGCGACAATTCCCAGAAAACCGCGACCTAGTACCGAATCTGAGAGCCAGCCGAGGCGTTGTCCGCTGGTCAGCGCGGTCAAGATCAGGCCCAGCGCCGTGATCAGGATGATCAATCCGGTCCAGTCGAATTTAGGCAGGGGGGCTTTTACACTCTTCTGCGGCAGGAAAATCGGCCCCATGGCTAAGGCAACGGCGATGAACGGCAAGGGCATGGCGAAGATGTAGCGCCAGCCCATCGTGTCAATGGCGATGCCGCCTAGCAGCGGGCCGAACACTGGGGCCAAAACCACGCCCATGCCGAAAATACCCATGGCAGTGCCGCGACGTTCTGGCGGGAAGACCTGGAAATTCACCATCATACAGAATGGTTGCATGACGCCGGCAGGCACGCCTTGCAGCACGCGGCTGAGGATCAGCATGTCGATACTGGACGCGAACGCGCCAACGACAGAGCCGACTACGAACACCGCGATGATCAGCAGAAACGTCGCTCGCTGCCCCAGCGCTGCCACCAGCCAGGAGTTGAGCAACATGCCGATGACCATGGTCGCCAGATAGCCAGTGGCAACCCATTGCGCCTGATCTTGGCCAACCCCGAATGCCCCCATAACGCTGGGGATAGCGACGTTCATGCTGACGGAAGAGAGCACCATTCCCAACGTGCCGGCTAGGCAGGCGCTGACAACAAGCCACCTATAGCGCGTCGCTCCATAGCGGGCGCTGAGAACCTCCATTGTCTCTGCCGTTGGGTCCGAAGCCTGGCCGGCTGTCATGCCCCAAATGCCTCCGCTAAGGTGTTTGAGCGGGCCCCGATCACATCAAAATTGTTAGATCGAGAGTGGCTCTATTCACGAACGTCGATTTCAACTTCCACCATCATGCCCGGTGAAAGTGGCAAGTCTTCTGTATCGGTGCGATCTAAGGCAATGCGCACGGGCACACGTTGTGTGATCTTGGTGAAGTTACCGGAGGGGTTTGGAGTCGGCAATAAAGCAAACTTTGCCGTAGTGGTTGATCCTATCCGATCGACTGCGCCCATAAGCTGTGCATCGGGAAACGCATCCACAGAGATGTGGACTGGCTGCCCTTTGCGCAGCAGGCGCAGTTCCGTTTCCTTGATATTGGCCTCAACCCACAAGTCACGCGGGTTGTGCATCATTAGCATGCGTTGACCTTGGCGGACATATTCGCCAGCTTCGACGAACAGGCGGTCGACAATGCCAGCCATCGGGGCTGTGATCACGTGTTCCTCGATCTCAACCCGCTTTTGCGCCAGTTCCGCCCGCAAAGCGACGGCCTCATGGTCAAGCATGGCCTTTTCTTGGTCAATCATCCCGACCTCGCCGCGCTCTGCCTCGCTCTCGGCTATGGCGCCTTTGGCTTTTTGCATCTGGGCTTCGGCTTCTGCCACATCGCTGCGCAGGCGGCCGACCGCGGCGCGCGCTTCGTCGAGGCGCGCCCGGCTAATGACTTTGCGGTTGTACAATTTGCTGACGCGGGAGAGGTCTTGCTGCGCCAACGACAGTTCGGCACGCAAAGAGGCACGTTTGGCCTCTGTTGCTGTTAGCTCTGACATGCGGGATGAGATGCGGCTGCCGGTTTGCTGGCCCATCATTTCCTGCTTGTCCGCCAGCCGTTCTCCCTCGGTTTCTAACGATGCAAGACGCGCCTGTATGGCCTGGGCTTCCAGGCGCTGGATACGGTCGTCGAGCCGGGCGAGCACGTCGCCTTTTTCGACCTGCTGTCCTTCACGCACCACCAACTCCAACAGCTGGCCATCCCGGCGGCTGGACATGGTCACCAGATCAGCGGAGATGCGCGCGTCATACTCAAAGACGTGGGTCAGGCGTGATTTGACCTCCACATAGCCAAAGTACAACGCGGTTACAGCGGCGGCGGCAATCAGCAGATAGCGGATCATGCTGCGGCCAAGGCGGCCACGTCGGACTGGCTGCTTGAGGGGGCGGGTTGGTTCGGGGGCGGGTGTTGTTTCAGTCATTTTGCGCTATCTGATATGCGAATTTCATCCAAACGCCGCAATAGCGTCACCAATGTGGTATGCAATTCGGTCACCTCGACTTGAGATAAGCCGGTGGTCAATTCATCGCGTAGGCCGACCGCCAATGTGTCGGCCGTCCCGTGGGCGTCTCTGCCGTTTGGGGTGATGCGGACATGCTTAACCCGGCGATCATCCGGCGCGTCACGACGTTCCACCAGGCCGGCTGCTTCCAATTGATCCAGTTGCCGTACCAGCGTTGGTCCGGCGATGCCGGCACGCTCCGCCAAATCGTTCTGGGCTAACGGGCCAGAGGCTTCCGACAACAGGGTCAAAAGCACAAACCGTGCCTGACTCAGGCCGCAGGGCTGTAGGCGGCGATCCAACTCACCACGCCAAAGTCTTGCTACGACTGCAATTTGTCTGCCTATTGTATATTGCTGCATCCCCTATTTAATAGCATACTAATCAATAGTAGGTCAAGTAATTCCCTATCAGACTGCCGCGGAAAGCGGTGTTCAGATGTTGCTGGCGAAGCCACCATCGATGGTGAGGGTCTCACCTGTGATGAAGCTGGCCTGATTGGATGCCAGGAACAAGGTCGCGCCGGCGATGTCCTCCGGTTGACCCCAACGGGCCATGGGTGTGCGTTGCAGGATGCCCTCATTCACGGCACCGCTTTGCGAGACCTTGGTCATCTCGGTCGCAATAAAGCCCGGTGCGATGGCGTTGACGCGGATGCCATCTCGCGCCCAAGCAACGGCCAATGTCTTGGTCAATTGCACAATAGCCGCTTTAGATGCGCCATAAGCAGGGTTGCCGCGGCTGCCGAAAAACGCGGTGACCGACGTCAGGTTGAGAATGCTGCCGGCACCGCTCGCGGCAAGTTTTGGGCGGAGCAGGCCGGACAGCGTCATCAGGCTGGTGAGGTTGACGTCCATCACACGCTGAAACGATGCGCGCTCATACTCCTGGCGCCTGTAGAGGACCATGCCGGCGTTGTTGACCAGAATGTCCAGCGATGGAATGGCGTCTGCCAGTGCCTGCAGCTGGGCCTCCTCGCCAACATCAGCCTGATGGAAGGTCATGCCCTCCAGGTCGGTATCGTAGGCGCTGTGGTCGCGGGTGCCGGTGGCGTGCACCGCCGCGCCGGCATCGCGGAAAGCGCAGGCGATGGCGTTGCCGATTCCGGCAGATGCGCCGGTGACGAGGACGGTCTTCCCCGAGTAGTCGAAGCGAAGCAAAGTCGCAGGCTCCTGATCGTTACGAAGGCTTGCAAGGGCTTGCAAGGCGCGCATGCTTGGCTTCTGATGCGGTCGCGTCAACCTCTTCATAACAAAGTAAGGACTTATCACATGGATACCTCGAAATTTGACAACACCGATCGCTTCAAAGCCGGCCTGCAGGTTCGCCGCGAAGTGCTGGGCGATGAGTATGTTGGAGCCTCCGTGGCCCGCGCAGGCGAGGATGATTTCACCCGCAAGCTGCAGCAGTTTGTGACCGAATTTGCCTGGGGCACGGTCTGGAACAGCGACGGCTTGGACCGCAAGACTCGCTCCACCATCAATCTGGCGCTGTTGGCCGCCCTCGGCCGTCCGGCTGAGCTGAAGCTGCACACGCGCGGCGCGATTACCAACGGCATGACCAAAGACGAAATCGCCGAAGTGTTTCTGCAGGTCGCCGTCTATGCCGGCGCTCCCGCCGCCGTTGAGGCCTTCCGCGAGGCCAAGGCTGTATTCGACGAGATGGGCATTTAGCGCCCAAAAATCGTATACACCTGCCGCAAAGGTGAACCAGTCGTTAACCAATTTGCGGCGAAGCTGATCCGGCGCTGTCTCTTTTCGGAGGCAGTGCCGATCTGTGTTGGAAGCAATGATTGCCACGGGAGGCAGAAGGGCATTGGCCCAAGATAGAACGCCATCCACGTGGATATGGCCGGCGGCAGCTGTAGCGATTTGCGCCCTGTTGACCGCGGTTATGCGCGTCAGTTTTGACAGCTTTGCGGTGTTTCTGCTGCCCTTGGCGGACGATTTCGGCTGGGATCGGGCGGAGACCGCTGGCATCTATGGCTGCATGATGCTGTTCTTCGGCATTGGCTGCCCGATCGCGGGCCGGATGATGGACCGGTTCGGGCCGCGCTGGACCTATGTGATAGGCGCAATGATCATCGCTGCTGCGTTCCAGTGGACTGCAACGGCAGATGCGCTGTGGCAATTCTATTTGAGTGTTGGCGTCGCCGTCGGGCTTGGCGGCGCATTGATCGGGGTCGTCAGTCACGCGACTTTGTTGGCCCGCTGGTTCCGCGCCAACCTAACCATCGCCATCGCCACAGCTGCCGCGGCATCCGGTGTTGGCATGCTGGTATTCGCGCCGTTACTGCAATTGCTGATCCAAGGGGAAGGCTGGCGGGCGGCTTACGCGGCACTCAGCCTGACCTCCGCCATTTTGGCTGCAGTGCTGCTGGTACTGCCCTGGCGCCGGCTGAGTGGACCAGTGGCACCATTAGAGGTGAAATCGGCGTCGAGGGTCGTGCCTCGCCCTTCTGCGGATACAGCCATTTCCCCGTACCGGCATATTGGCTTCTGGGCGCTGTTCGGCATTCAGTTTCTAACTGCATTTGGCATGTTCGCCCTGAACCCGCAGATTGTCGCGTTTCTGATTGAGCAAGGCTTTAAGCCCCTGGCGGCGGCCGGTGCATTTGGCGCTACCGGGCTGGCAGGCACCATTGGATTGATCGTGTTTGCGTGGTTGGCGGATCGCCGGGGCCGAGGCCTGGCCATGACCATCAGCTATTCCATGACCATGATTGGCTTTAGCCTGCTGCTGGCAATCATGGCTTTGCCGGTGTGGTGGCTGGTTGGAATGTTTGTCGTCATCTACGGGCCGACGTTTGGCTCGCGCGGTCCCATCGTCAATGCACTGGTGCCGCGGTTGTTTGGCAGAGGCCCAGGGCTGGGCTTGATCATGGGATCGGTCCATCTGGGCATGGGTGCCGGCGCTGCACTTGGCGCGACCTTGGGCGGTTATTTGCACGACGTCAGCGGCTATGAGACCGTGATCGTCGTGGCCATTGCCGCCAATGCTGCAGCGCTCGCCTTGTATTGGTCGGTCGGCGCTATCCGCCGCGCATGACGTGCTCTCTGGCATAGGCGCGTGACGCGCCCGGTGGCATAGGCTAGAACGGGCGCCATGACTGATACAGCCGTTCTCTCCATCCTGGATGACCTCGTCGCCAAGGCGCGTGCCGCCGGTGTTGACGCCGCCGATGCTGTCGCTGTGCGCGGCGATAGCCTATCCATCGCCTGGCGCCATGGCGCGCTGGAACACGTGGAACGCAGCGAGGGCGAGGATATCGGCCTGCGCGTGCTGATTGGCCAGCGACAAGCCGGCGCCGCCAGCGCCGACCGCTCTCCCGCCGCATTGCAGGCGCTGGTGGAGCGTGTGATCGCCATGGCCAAGGTCGCGCCAGAGGATTCAACCGCCGGGCTGGCCGATCCAGCGCAGTTGGCGAAAGCCTGGCCCGACCTCGACCTGTTCGATCCTTCTGAACCATCAGTCGATGAATTGCGCGATCTTGCCAGAGAGGCTGAAGACGCCATGCTGGCGGTCGAAGGCGTTTCCACCAATAGTGAGGGCGCAGAGGCTAGCTGGGGTCGTTCGGCTTTGGCTGTGGTCGCCAGCAATGGCTTCGCCGCACAATACCAGCGCACGGGCTCATCCCTGACCGCCGTCGCCCTCGCCGGTGAGGGCACAGGGATGGAGCGGCAATATGATGGCCACCGTGCTGTACATCGCGCCGACCTTGAGGCCGCTGATCTGATCGGCCGCCGCGCAGGTGAGCGGGCAGTCAAGGCGCTGGGTGCCCGCAAGCCCAAGAGCCAGGCCGTTCCTATCGTCTTCGACCGCCGCATATCCAGTGGCATGCTGATGACGCTCGTCAGCGCGATCAACGGTCAGTCTATTGCGCGCGGCACCAGTTTCCTGAAAGACGCCATGGGCGAGTCCGTCTTTGCCCCAGGCGTGCGCGTGATCGATGACCCGCGACGACTGAGAGGCTTGTCGTCGGCACCATTCGATGGGGAGGGGTTGCCGGCGGAGCCGTTGACCTTGATCGACGACGGCGTGCTGCAATGCTGGCTGCTTAACCTGGCGACTGCCCGGCAGTTGGGCCTGCAGAGCAATGGCCGCGGCACCCGCAGCGTCGGTGCCTCGCCCGGCGTTGGCTCGACCAATCTGTATATGGAAGCCGGCGATATTTCACCTGAGGCGATGATCGGCGAGATCGAGAATGGCCTGTACGTGACCCAGCTCATCGGCCAGGGCGTTAATATCGTGACCGGCAGCTATTCGCGCGGTTGCACCGGCTTCTGGATTGAGAATGGCGAGATCGCCTACCCGGTCAGCGAGATGACCATCGCCGGCAGCCTGCGCGACATGTTTGGCAGTGTGCGGCCCGCCAGCGACCTGGAGTTCCGCGCTGGCGTTAACGCACCGACGCTGCGGATCGATGGCATGACCGTTGCGGGAGCCTGAGGCCCGGTGAAACGTTTCCTGTCGAGTGGTTTTGTCCAGGCAGCATTGCCGTCTGTTGCAGCAGGCTATCTCAAAACTGCGCGGGCCTGCATGCGCATGGTGCGGGATGACTCGGCTAAGGGTGAGGAGATCCTGGCGCGCGGTCGGCCCGTTGTCGCCTGTTTCTGGCATGGTCGGTTATTGCCTGTGGCACTGAGCTGGCGCGGCGCCGGTGCTGATATTCTGATTTCGCAATCACGCGATGGCCAGTTGATTGCGAACACGGCGCGCAAGCTGGGGCATGGTGTGATCGTTGGCTCCACTGCCCGTGGCGCGCGGGACCGGCGCAGCGTTCAGGCGGGACGCGAGGTCATCTCGCAACTGCACGCCGGGCGCTATGTGGGCATCACACCGGATGGCCCGCGTGGACCGCGCATGCGCGCCAGCGAAGGCGCAATCCGGCTGGCGCAAATGGGTGAGGTAGATTTGGTGCCGGTCACGGCGGCGCTCTGGCCCGCTATTCGGGCGGGGTCGTGGGATCGGATGATCGTGCCGCTGCCGATTCCGTTCGCCAAGGCCGCGTTCCTGATCGGCGACCCGATTGCGATCCCCCGCGCGGCCAAGTCAGCAGAGCGTGAGGCCTTGCGCCTGCTGCTCGAAACCGAAATGAACCGGTTGACGGCGGAGGCGGATGCGCTGGTTGGCGCCACCCCTGTCCAACCTGCGCCGCCAGCGGCGTGAGACTAGGGGAGGCTTGAAGACCGGTGCTGCTATCCGCCTATCGCCTCGCCACCTGGCTCGCCGGGCCATTGATCGGACTGTACCTGCAGCGCCGCAAAGCCAAAGGCCGCGAAGACCCGGTGCGTCTGCCAGAGCGACTAGGCCACGCCGGTCACCCTCGACCGGAGGGCAAGCTGGTGTGGTGCCATGCGGCGAGCGTTGGGGAGGCAGTCTCGGTGTTGCCGCTGCTGGAGCGCTTTGACCTGGAACATGACGGCTGGCACGTGTTGCTGACCACTGGGACCGTGACCTCCGCCAAATTGGTTGAGGAGCGGGCGCAGGCAGGGCTGATTCATCAATTTGTGCCGGTTGATAGGCCGGGCGCGGTCGACCGTTTTCTGGACCATTGGCAACCGGATCTGGCCATTTGGGTCGAGTCGGAATTGTGGCCGAACCTGATCCGCCAAACCAAGGCTCGCGGCATTCCCATGGCCTTGCTGAACGGGCGCATGTCCGCGAAATCCGCCAATGGCTGGCGGCGTTGGCCGCGGACGATCCAGGCGCTATTGGGCGCGTTCGATCTGATCCTGCCGCAAACGACAGAGGACGCCGCGCGGTTCATGCGCCTTGGCGCATTGCATGTGGAGGTGCGCGGCAATCTCAAGGGCGCGGCTCCGCCTTTGCCCTATGATGCCGGCGAATTGCGGCAGTTGCAGGCCATCGTTGGCAGCCGACCCTGCTGGGTCGCCGCCAGCGTGCATCCGGGAGAGGATGAGGTGGTCGCTGCTGTCCATGAATTGCTGATCAGCGAAATTCCCGACCTCCTCACCATCATCGTGCCGCGCCACCCGCACCGTGGCCAAGTGTGGGCGGAAACAACGCTAACGCACCTGAATCCGCAATTGCGCAGCCGTGGCGACTGGCCGGATGGTCAGATCTATATCGCTGACACGCTGGGTGAACTCGGCCTGTTCTATCGGCTGGCATCGGTGACGTTTGTTGGCGGCTCACTGGTGGAGATCGGTGGGCACAATCCGCTGGAGCCGGCGCGACTCGGTGCTGCCATCCTGCTTGGGCCCTATATCTTCAACTTCGCTGAGGTTTGCCAAACGCTGCGCGCTGCCGGCGGCGCCTATCATGTGCAGGACGCCGAATCGCTGGCAAAGGCGGTTTGGGCACTGCTCGATGATCCACCATTGCGGGCACAGATGATCGATGCGGCGGCTCGCGTCGCAGTTTCAGAAACCCAGGTGCTGGATCAGGTGCTAGCCGCACTGGAACCGCTGATTGCCGATGCCGAAATGTTTAAGCCTGAGGGCATATCCGGCCATGCAAGCCCCTGAGTTTTGGAGCCATAGCGGGTTGGTGGCGCATGGGCTCGCGCCGGCCGGTTGGCTGTATGCTGCCGGCGGTTGGCTGCGGCAGCAGCTAGCGCGCCCGGCAGAGGTGTCCGTCCCCGTTATTTGCGTGGGCAATCTGGTTGCCGGTGGGGCAGGCAAAACGCCAACCGTGGAAGCCTTAGCGGCGATGCTGCACGAGCGTCAGTCGCATGCTCTCACCCGGGGTTACGGCGGACAATTGCAAGGTCCGGTTCAGGTCGATCCTACCAAACACAGCGTTGCCGATGTGGGCGACGAGCCGTTGTTGCTGGCGCGGCACCTGCCGACCTGGGTGGCCCGTGATCGGGTGGCTGGTGCCAAAGCAGCCGCCGCGGCAGGCGCGGGTCTGATCCTGATGGATGATGGCTTCCAGAACCCAGCGTTGATCAAGTCGATCTCGCTGCTGGTCATCGATGCAGGCCAGGGCATCGGCAACGGTTTTTGCATCCCCGCCGGCCCGTTGCGCGAGCCAGTTAGCCGTGGCCTTAGCCGCACCGACGCCGTGATCTTGATCGGCCAGGGCGGGTTGCCGTTCGCCTGGTCCGGCCCAGTCTTCCGAGCCAGCGTTCAGCCACAATCGCCGGGGAGCGAATGGCGTGGTCGCCGGGTGGCGGCCTTCGCGGGCATTGGTCGCCCCGCGAAATTCTTTGCAACGCTGGACGCATTGGGCGCTGATGTGTACGCCCGTCATGCCTTCCCCGACCACCATCCCTATACCTTGCCGGAGCTAGAGCGCATGGCGCGCGACCTGCCCTCAGACGTCACGCTGATCACCACAGAGAAAGACCACATCCGCCTGCCGCCTGTATGGCAAAGCCGGGTCGCGGCGCTGCCAGTGGCTTTGCGGTTTGATGAACCTGCAGCGGTGGCTGCCTGGTTGCAGCAGCGATTGGAACTCGGCGCATGAAGCGAACGCCACTACAACGCTGGCTGATCGACCCGCTAGAATATGCTCTGGCGCGGCTGCTGTTCGGCCTGGTCGGCCTGTTGTCGCCGGAGCAGGCCTCGAACCTGGGTGGCTGGATTGGCCGGACCCTGGGGCCACGCCTGCCGCCCTCGAACCGGGCGCGCCGCAATCTGGCGCTGGTGATGCCGGAGTTAACTTCGGCAGAGCATGAGGCGATCATCCTGGCCATGTGGGACAATCTCGGCCGAATTTTCGGAGAGATGCCGCATCTGGCCGCGATCACCGAACATGTCGAGATTGCGCCGGAACAGCTGGACGAGCTGCGCGAAGCCAAAGCCGGTGACCGGCCAATGATCTTTGTCGGCGCCCATTTTTCGAATTTTGAGGTGTTTGGCAGGGCCGCCGCGAAATACGGCTATCCGCTTGCCTTAATCTATCGGCGCGCCAACAATCCGCTGGTCGATGCCTTCTATCACACGCTGCGCGGCAGCGATTTGATGCTGTTGCCAAAAGGCCTGGAGGGCTTTCGCGAGGTGCGCAAGGTCATGGCCAGCGGCGGTAATCTGGGCATTCTGATCGACCAGAAGCTGAACGAGGGCGTTTCCGTTCCATTTTTTAACCGCCCGGCCATGACAACCGCTGCACCGGCGCAAATGGCCATGCGGTTTCGCGCGCCGATCATCATCGGACACACCGAACGCCTTGGCCCTGCCCGCTATCGCCTGCATGCCAGCGTCGTGCCGCCGGTTGAGCCTGCCGACGCCTCCACCAAAGGACGGCGCGCGGCGGAGTTGGCAACGACCATCCAGCTGAACCAGCTGATCGAACAGCAAATCCGCCGCAAGCCCGGCAACTGGTTCTGGTTGCACCGCCGCTGGCCGGACTCCAAAGGCCCCTGGCCCGATCCGACACTGAAGCGCTAATCCTGAAGCGAGCTACCGATGCGGGTCGATCAGCACCTTGATCTCCGCAGGGTGATTGGCGAGCCGGTCGAAGGCGTTGCCGGTCTCCGCCAATGGCAGGTGGCTGGTGATCAGGCGACGCACACGGTCCGGGTCTGCCGCTATGGCCTCCAGCGACTGCCGGAACTCTTCCGGGCGGTAGGCGAAGCTGAATTCCAATGTCAGTTCGGTGACAATGGCCTCGCGTGGCGTCAGCTTATCCTCATGCGCACATACGCCGACCGTGATGACGTGGCTATGCTGCGGCGCGCTCTTGACGATCTGGTCCAGCAGCCCAGGCACGCCAACGCAATCGAAGATGTTGGCACCCGGCGGCAGGCCGCGGAACTCCGGCTCCAGCAATGGCGATGAAGGGAGAGGGGAGAAGCTCAGGTCCTGCCAGTGGCTAAAAGGCGACGTCAGCGCCGGGTCCAGCACGATATCGGCCCCCAGCGCCTCTGCCGCCGCGCGGCGTTCAGCTGAGAAATCCGCCGCTAGGATGGGCCCACGGCCCTGGCGCAACAATGCGAAGATCACGGCCAGTCCAACCGGTCCGCAGCCAATCACTAGATTGGGCCCGCGATTCCGGGCGGCAAGATTGGCGGCATGCAAGCCGACGGCGAGAGGTTCCGCCAGGGCGGCCAGATCGCTGGGCACTGCATCGGGAATAGCGAAGGCACGGCTGGCGTCGACCACGCTCAGCGTTGCCAAGCCGCCGGAATAGTCCGGTGACAGACCGATAACCTCAAACCCGTTCGGCGCGTGCGGGCTGTGAGTGAAGGGCAGGGGTGCCAGCCGGTCGCCGGGTTTGAAACCCGTATCCGTGCCCGGTCCAGCCTCCAGGAAGCGAGCGGAAAACTCATGCCCCGGTACGATGCGCGGCAGGCTCTGGCGTTGCTCCGGCGGCAGGCCAGCCTCTGCCATCACCGCCCGCTCACGATAATGCAGGTCGGAGCCACAAATGCCGGTGGCGATAGGCTCCACCAGCAACCAGCCGGCGGTCGGCGTTGGGTCGGGCAGGCTTTGCACGGTGATCGTGCTGCCCTGAAGGACGGCGGCGCGCATGGCTTTGGTCTTTCCTTTGTGTGCTGGCTCTTGTGTGTTGGCTCTACCGCCGCGCCACCTGATACCCGACGCTCTCCCGGTCCCAGGTCTTCCCGGTCACGCCAGCGTCGCGCAGGTCGCCTTTGCGGAGTTTGCCGCTGGCTGTCTTGTCCAACTCGCCGATGAATTCGACGAAGCGGGGCACGGCAAAGCGCGGCATGCGGTCTGCGCAATAGTCGAGCAGAGCCACATAGTCCACGCGCGGCTGGCCGGCTGCCGGCACGATCACCGCTTTCACCTCTTCCTCGCCGCCGGCACCCTCAACTTTCACGCCAATGACGGCGCTTTCGGCGATTTGGGGATGTCCGTTCAGCACCTGCTCCACCTCAAAAGCGGAGATGTTCTCGCCGCGGCGGCGGATGCAGTCCTTGATGCGGTCGATATAGTGATAGCGGCCCTTTTCGTCCTGGCGGCAGGCATCACCGGTATGAAACCAGAGGTTGCGCCAGGCCTCCACCGAGCGTTCTGGCATTTTGTAATAGCCGGCGGAGAAGCAGCCGGGGATTTTTGGCCGGATGAGGAGTTCGCCGACTTCGCCTTGTGGCAATGGATCATCGGTTTCGGGATTGGCGATGCGCAGCTCAAAATATGGCTCGTCAACATAACCGGCACAGCCGCCAATGATGGGCTCTGGATCGTTGCGGTCGCCCCACAGCGGCATGCCGCACTCGGTCATGCCGAAGCCTTGCAGGAAGCGCACGCCGAACCGGTCTTCGAATGCCTGGCCCCATTCTTTGGAGATTGGCACCGCCATGATCAGGCGCAGCTTGTGGTCCTGATCGCGCGGCGAGGGGGCCGTGTTGAAGACGAACTCCGGCATCACACCCAGCAGATTGGTGATGGTGGCCTCGCAGGCAATGCACTCGTCCAGCCAGCGGTTCGGACTGAACCGCTCCACCAGATGCACCCGCGCGCCAGCCAGATGCGCAGCCGTCACCTGGATGAACAGGCCGTTGACGTGAAAGATCGGCATGGAGACGTAATAGACATCCGTAGCCGTAAGCCCCGTCGCGCCGTTGGAGCCGACGCCGAACAGGTACATGTGACCATGCGGCAGCAGCACGCCTTTGGCCGGCCCGGTGGTGCCGCTGGTGTACATGATGCCGGCAATGGTGTCCTTGGTCGGCGCGAAGGCCGGTGGCGTCTGGCCAGCTGCGGAGGCTTCGAATGCTTCCCACGCTTCGACTTTGGCGGAGGCAAGAGCCGGCGGCGGCGCAGACGGCGGATCGCCAGCGACGATGATCAGGTGGCGGGGGCTTGCCTCACCCGCATCAACATTGTCGAAAGCATTGAGCAGGCTGGCGTCGCAGATCACCGTGTGCGGCTCGCAATTGCGCAGCTGGTGCTGCAGGAAGGTGCCGCGCAGCTCGGTATTGATAGGCACAAAGATCGCGCCGCATTTCATGATACCGATCATGGCGATGAGGAACTCGGCCCGATTCTTGACCAGCATCATCACCCGGTCATCTTCGACCACGCCACGGGCGGTGAGTGCGGCGGCCACAGCGTCGGAGCGGCGGTCGAACGCGGCATAGGTCAGCGCAGGCGCGCCGGAGCCAAAGGTCATCCACTCTTGCTCACCCAGGGCTGCGGCTTGCTCTCGCACTTGGTGGACCAGGGTCCAGTTGATGTAGTCGGTCATGGTTTTGGGGCTCGCAGCCGCAGACGGAATCGGTATGCTCGGCAGCCTAGCGCCTGCGATGCAGTGGGCAAGATCGAATGCAACAGGGATACGCCAGCTTATGTACAAAAACCTCTTCGACCTTACGGGAAAGATTGCCCTGGTGACTGGCGGCAGCCGCGGGCTTGGCCGGGAGATGGTGCGGGCCTATGCGGAAGCCGGAGCCGATGTGGTGATCGCCAGCCGAAAATTGCCCCAGTGCGAGGAATTGGCGGAGGAGATTCGCGAGCGCTTTGGCCGCCGCGCGCTTCCCTATTCCTGCAATGTCGGCGACTGGGAGCAGGTGGAGGGCATGGTAGAGGCTGCCTATGACCACTTTGGCCGACTAGATGTGTTGGTGAACAACGCGGGCCTCTCACCGCTGTACCCATCGCTCAATGACGTGGGCGAGGCGCTGTTCGACAAGGTGTTTAACGTCAATCTGAAGGGCCCGTTCCGCGCCACTGCCATGGTCGGCAAGCGCATGATGGAGGGGGATGGTGGCAGCATCATCAACGTCTCCTCTACCGCAGCCTTCAACCCGAATAAGACGACAGCACCTTATGGAGCTGCTAAGTGGGCGCTGAACCACATGACCACCACCTTCGCCATGGAATACGGGCCAAAGGTGCGGGTGAACTGCATCGTGCCAGGGCCGTTCGAGACCGATATCTCCGTCGGTTGGATCCATTCGGAGGCCTTCGCAGAGCGGGCAGAAGCCCATATAGCGCTGAAACGCGGCGGCAAACCGGGAGAGATCGTAGGCGCAGCCCTGTATTTCGCGTCCGACGCCTCCAGCTTCACCACCGGCACGACGCTGCGGGTTGATGGGGGGACTTTTGGGTAAGCGACCAGCCAGCATTGCCTGACAAGGGGAATCTCCTCTATGCATAGGCCTATAGTCGAGGACCTTGCGGGAGACGGCGATGGATTACCCCATATATGGGCGGCCCACCGACGATAACCATCCGGCCCCGCCGCCAGGCGAGGGGCGGGTTATGGCTGTGCTCGGCCCGACCAATACCGGCAAGACCTATTTGGCCGTCGAGCGCATGCTGGGTCATCAAAAAGGCATGATCGGCTTCCCATTGCGCCTGTTGGCCCGCGAGAATTACGACCGCATCGTCAAGCTGAAGGGCGCCAACCAGGTGGCGCTGGTCACGGGCGAAGAAAAAATTATCCCGCCGCATCCTCGCTATTTCGTCTGCACCGTCGAGAGCATGCCGCTGGACCTGGATGTGGATTTCCTGGCTATCGACGAAATTCAAATGGCGTCGGATTCTGAGCGCGGGCACATCTTTACCGAACGCCTGCTTTATGCCCGCGGCAAAGCGGAGACCATGTTTCTGGGCTCGGAAACCGCACGCTGGCTGATCCGCAAGCTGGTGCCCCATTGCGAATTCATCACCAGGCCAAGATTCTCCACCCTCTCCTATGCTGGCCATCGGAAGGTGACCCGTCTGCCGCCACGGTCCGCCATCGTCGCATTCTCCGCGGCAGAGGTGTATCGGCTGGCGGAGCTGGTGCGCCGGCAGCGCGGCGGCACAGCAGTGGTGCTGGGCGCACTCAGCCCGCGGGCGCGCAATGCGCAGGTGGGCATGTATCAGGCGGGTGAGGTGGATTATCTGGTGGCGACAGATGCCATCGGCATGGGCCTGAACATGGACGTGCGCCACGTCGCGTTCTCCGCGTTGACCAAGTATGACGGCAACCGCATGCGGGATTTGCTGCCGGGCGAGATCGGCCAGATTGCAGGCCGCGCCGGACGGCACATGACCGACGGCACCTTCGGCACCACTGCTGGCGTCGAAGGTATGGCCGAAGACGTGGTGCATCGGGTCGAAAACCATGAGTTTGAGACGCTGCGGACGTTGATGTGGCGCAATATCGACCTGGATTTCCGCTCCATCAAAGGCCTGATGCGGACGCTGGATGCCAAGCCACCCTATGCGTTTCTGCGCCGCACTCAGCGCGCTGATGACCAGCGCACGCTCGAAGCGTTGGCGCAGATGCCGGATATTGCGGCACGGGCAACGGGCAAGACAGCGGTGCAATTGCTGTGGGATATTTGCCAGGTGCCCGACTTCTCCAAGACCCTGACCGATTCGCACACGCGGCTGCTGGCGCGCATATTTGCATTCCGCTCGGAGGAGTCTGGCCGCCTGCCAACAGACTGGGTCGCCGGCCACATCAACCGACTGGACCGGACCGAGGGCGATATCGACACGCTGATGGCGCGGATCGCCGGCACCCGCACCTGGACCTATATCAGCCATCGCACTGGCTGGCTCGACGATCCGACCCATTGGCAGGAACAGGCGTTGGCGATTGAGGACAAGCTGTCCGATGCCCTGCATGAGCGCCTGACCCAACGCTTTGTCGACCGCCGAACCGCCGTGCTGGTCCGCCGCCTCGCCGATGGCGATGAGCTGATTGGCGGCGTGAATAGCGAAGGCGAAGTCGTCGTCGAGGGCGAGGTTGTCGGCACGCTGACCGGCTTCCGCTTCAAGGCTGATTCGGCTGACCGGGGTGAAGACGGGCGCGCACTTTTGAATGCCGCCAACCGGGTGTTACGCCAGGAAATCGATGGACGTGTCGGGCTAGTGACGCAAGCCAAACACAAGGATTTCCGCCTGAACGAAGATGGCCGGATCACCTGGGTGGGCGAGCCCTTGGGCGTGTTGGTCAAAGGCTCTGACTGGCTGAAGCCGCGGATTGAGCCTATGGGCAGCGCGCTGCTCGACAGCCGGCACCGACAGGCCCTGCGTGCGCGCATGCAGGCCTGGCTGGATCTGGAAGTCCAACGTCGTCTGGGCTCGCTGGCAGGATTGCGCACGCTGGAAGGATCGCCAGCCTTGCGCGGCATCGGCTATCGGCTGGCAGAGGCTGCTGGCGTGATGGAGCGGCGCGAGTTGCATGACCAATTGGCAGCACTCACCAAAGCGGAGCGCAAATTGTTGACCGGCCAAGGCGTGCGCATCGGCCGCGATAGCCTGCATGTTCCGCAATTGCTGCGGGGCGCGCCGCATCGCTGGCGTTTGATGCTGTGGTGTCTGTTCCACGACTGCGAAGCGCCAACGATCACCCGCGACCCGGCAGTGGAAGTGGATAAAGAGCTCGATGCAGATTGGTATCGGTTCTTGGGTTACACAATCATCGGCCCCCGCGCGATTCGTATCGACCGATGGGAGGCCTTTGCGGCAGCGACCTTCAAAGCGGTTGATGCAGGGCCTCTTATTGCCAACGCAGAGTTGGCGCGGGCGGGTGCTGTGGCAGTTGAGGAATTGCCCTACCTCTTCCGCCGGTTGCGCCTGTTCCCAAATGGCGAGAGGACGGAAGCTGGCGATAAGCTGTACGCTCGCAAGACCCGCGCCGAACAGCGGTCTGCTGCGCGTCGGCCCTCAAAGCTGAAGCCAAAGCCAAAATCCGAAACGCGGCCAAAGCAGCAGGCATCTGCTGTGGCCCACCCCGATTCTCCCTTTGCCGGCCTGCGGGCGGCGTTAGCTTTGGCGGAGGCTACCGGATGACGACAGAACCACCACCGCGCCTACGGATCGACAAATGGCTGGTATATGCCCGGTTCTGTAAAACGCGGGCGATCTCTACCCAGCTCGTGACCAAAGGCCGTGTTCGGGTAAACCGACAGCCGGTGCGCAAGGCCAGCCATGAGCTGAAACCGGGCGATGTTTTGACGATCCCGCAGGGCTACAATATTGTCGTCGTCCGCGTTATTGCCCTTGGGGCGCGGCGCGGGCCTGCGACAGAAGCGCGGCTTCTGTACGAGGAACTGGTGCCAGCCGACTGATTTTGGCACAAAAGCAGCTTAGACAACGTCTCCTTCCGCCTATAGCCTGCCCTACAGAAATCTGACGGGGCGCGCTTGGAGCTATTGCATGACCTATATCGTCAACGAAGACTGCATCAATTGTAAGCATATGGATTGCATTGAGGTGTGTCCGGTCGACTGTTTCTATGTCGGCGCGAACATGCTGGTGATCCATCCTGATGAGTGCATCGACTGTGGCGTGTGCGAACCAGAATGCCCCGTCGACGCGATCAAGCCGGATACCGAACCGGGCGCGGAAGATTGGGTAGAGTTCAACCGCGAATATTCTGAGGCTTGGCCAAACATTACGCGCAAGGGCGAGGCACCAGCCGATGCTAAGGACTGGGAAGGCGTCGCCGACAAGTTCAAAAATCACTTCGACCCAAGCCCCGGGACTCCGTAACACTGGGTTGCGGACCTGATAGATTAGATTCAGCGGTGGGAATCAGCGGCTGAATATGGTATACTGTGGGTGTATGACGGGTGGATTTGCCGTTGGTTGCGGCATCTGCCCGATTTTTCATCCTGTTGCGATTAGGGATCAAGCTCCATATTGGCTCCAATTCATGTCTGTTTCGTGGCGGTCAAGCAGCGCAACTCGCGCCTTGCCGCTAACGAGAGGGATTTGAGCTGGGGCTATTCCGTGTCCAGGCCTTGTGCAAGCACAAGCCGGTCGGGTGCGCTTGTTCGTTTGGTTGCAACGCAAACCTCTATGGATCTGAATCCTCGATGCATCTGAGGGACAAAGGTTAAAAAAAACATGGCAAAGCAAGCGAAGTTCGAACCTGGTGATTTCGTTGTCTACCCGGCCCATGGCCTGGGAAAAGTGACAGCGATTGAGACCCGGACAGTGGCAGGGTTCGAGCTGGATATGCTGGTGATCGAGTTTGAAAAAGAAAAAATGACCCTGCGGATTCCGCTGGATAAAGTTGGTGCCGCGGGCCTGCGCAACCTGTCCTCGAAAAAGGACATGGGCGACGCGCTGAAGACCTTGAAGGGCAGGGTGCGGGTCAAACGCACCATGTGGAGTCGCCGCGCACAGGAATATGAGGCCAAGATCAACTCCGGCAGCCTGGTGCAGGTGGCTGAGGTTGTCCGCGACCTCTTCCGCAATGCCGAGCAGCCCGATCAGTCCTACAGCGAACGGCAAATCTACCAAGCCGCGTTGGAACGCCTGACCCGCGAACTGGCCGCCGTTGATCGCACGGATGAAGCGACCGCGCAGGAGAAGCTGGAAACCATTCTCAGCGCCGCCTCAACCGCAGCCCGCGCCGCAGCTGCTGCAGCGGAGGCTGAGGCCAATGGTGAAGAAGTCGCCAGCGATGATGACAGCACGGCCGATAGCCCAGAAGCGACGGCAGACGACGCTGAGGCAGAAGAAGAAGCCGCGTAGCGCGGCTGCCACCACCAGTTAGGGCGCGCCTCAGCCGTGGCTGCAGGCGTCGCTCAGCTGGAGGGCTTTCTCCTGTAGCGCCCGAACAGCGGTGACCATGAACGCGCAAGTGGGCGTCGGTATACCGAGTTTCTGCCCCTCTGCAACCACGCCCCCATGGATAGTATCGATCTCGGACCTGCGTCCGGCGATCACGTCCTGATACATGCTGGGGCGTGCATCAGGCATCTGGTCAATAAAATCGCTCACCCATTGCACCGGGTCATCATAGAGCAATTTGATGCCCTTGGCCGCTGCCACTGCCGATGTCTCCAGCACGCAAGCCTTGGACAATTCCCACGCATGCGGGTTGGTCTTGACCTGTCCGGTGCGCAGACCGAACAGTGAACTGCAGGCGCTGACCGCGATATTGGCGTTCAACTTGCTCCAGACCACCGGCCAGATGTCCTCATAGGTGTTGCAGGTAAAGCCGGATGAGGTCCAGACCTCTCTCACGATCTCTAGCCGGTCGGTCAAGCCACCAGCAGCTTCTGCAATATTGATAGCCTGCATGCCATTGTGATGCGCATGACCGGGGCCGACCATACTGGCGCCGAACCCACCAGCGATACCCGCCAGCACGCCGCCCGGATGGTCACCCAATAGCCCCTGAATTTTCTCAACGTTGCCGAGGCCATTTTGCAGCGACAATACGGCTGTGTCCGGCCCGATCATGGCACGCGCCGCGGCGACAGCAGCATCGGTGTCATGGCCCTTGGTGGCGACAATGACGACGCCGCAAGGCCCGGCTTCTCTGGCTTCCGTCGTGGCGTTGATGGCGACTGTGCGGTTGCCGGACGCGCCTTCGACGGTCAGGCCGTTGGTCCGCATGGCATCCACATGCGCCTGCCATTTATCGAACATCCAGACCTCATGGCCCGAATCCGTCATTAACGCGCCATAGATCGAGCCCATAGCTCCAGCGCCAACGATACCCACTTTCATCTTGTCATAGTCCTTAAAACTGAGAGCCTTGAATTCGGATTGCTGGAGATTGACGAAGCGAGCGTCTAAACTCCAGGCAGAAAATTTTCCGTTCGGGAGAAACCTGCCATGACCACCACCACCGCAATCCGCATCCGTCCATCCGGCGGCGCGCTTGGCGCCGATATTGAGGGCGTTGACCTGTCTCAGCCGCTCGATAGCGCCAGCGTTGAGGCGATCCGCAACGCGTGGCTCGACCATCTGGTGGTTCGGATTCGCGGCCAGTCGCTGGCCCTCGTGGATTTGGAGCGCTTCAGCGGCTATTTTGGCCAACTGGATAAGGCGCCGGTCACCCCCTGGACGGGCCTGCCGCATATCCCCGACCATCCCAACATCGCCGTCATGAGCAATATTGAGCAGGACGGCCAGCCAATCGGCTCGCTCGGCTATGGTGAGGCCATCTGGCATACCGATATGAGCTATAAGGCGGAAACGCCAACCGGCTCCATCCTCTATGCGGAGGAAATCCCTCTGGACGGCGGCAACACCAATTTCGCCAATATGTACCTGGCCTATGAGAACTTGCCGGCGGACCTGCGGGCGCGGGCCGACGCGGGCCTGCTGTGCAAGCACGATGCATCCACCAACAGCGCCGGCCAGCGCCGGGCGGGGTTCGAGGGCATGGATGATCCGCGGGAATTGCCCGGTGCCGTACATCCTGTGGTGCGCACCCATCCGGAGACCGGGCGCAAATGCCTGTTCCTTGGCCGCCGCCGCAACGCCTATCTGATGGGGCTGTCGCTCGACGAAAGCGAGGCCTTGCTAGATGCGTTGTGGGATGCCGCTGTTGCGTCCAACCCAGTTTGGAGCCAGGTCTGGGCGGTGGGCGATCTGCTGATGTGGGACAACCGAGCTGTGATTCACCATCGCGACGCCTTTGAGGCCACCGACCGTCGACTGCTCTACCGGACGCAACTACAGGGCGACCGGCCCTACTGAAGCCGGTTTCTCGGCAAAGCTCACCATTGGAGGCACCCTATATGACCAGCCCTGTCACCGTCGAAATACGGGACAACGTCACAATCATTTCGCTCTCACGCCCCGAAAAGGCCAACGCGTTGTCAGGGGAGATGTCGGACGGCATCCGTGACGCCATTCTTGCGGCGACGGCAGCAGGCGCCCGGGCTGTGGTGCTGCGCGGTGAGGGTAAGCATTTCTGTGCCGGCTTCGATTTCGGCGACTTTGACAGCCTGACTGACGGCGATTTGGCCCTGCGCTTCCTGCAGGTGGAGGAAATGCTGCAGGCCGTGTTTTACGCGCCGATGCCGGTATTGGCGCTGGTGCAAGGACGTGCTGTTGGAGCGGGCGCTGACCTTGCTGCCGCTGCCATGCGAGTGGTAGCGGCCCCTGGTGTGCGTTTTCAGATGCCGGGACCGCGCTTTGGCGTGGTGCTGGGAACCCGCCGGCTCGCCTACCGGATAGGACCAGTCGCCGCCCGCCAGATCCAGATTGAAAATCGCCCGGTTGAGGCCGAGGAGGCTTTGTCCCTGGGGATGGTTGATGCTTTGGCAGAGACCGAAAGATGGGATGGCGTGATGGATGAATTTGCCAGCAGCTATAGCCGCTTAGCACCGGGCGTCACCGCGGCCCTGGCCGATGTGACCCGGCCGGATACCCGCGACGCGGATATGGCAGCGCTTGCCCGGTCAGTCGCAATACCCGGCATCAAGGCGAGGATTGCGGCTTTCAGAGCGGCTTCTGCCCGTTAGACATCTGGCGTACTCTGCTGATAGGCTGTGTTTCGCGTGCAGCTTTTAGGGACACTATTCAGACATGACCGCACTTACAGACAGCTATGGCTTCGGCCTTTCCACGTCGAACCCGGATGCCGCCAAAGCTTATGACGATGGCGCCCGGTCTTTTGTCGCCTGGCGGGCCGATGCCATGGTGCACCTGGGGGCAGCTATCAAAGCCGACCCGGATTTTGTCGAACCTAAGTTGCTCAAAGCCTGGATCCTGCATTCTGCCCGGACCGCCAAGTTTACGCCTGTGGTGCAAGAGCTGCTGGCTGATATCGAGGCGGCGCTGCCCGATGCCTCCAAACGCACGCAGGCATTTGCCCAAGCGGTGCGGGTCGCGAACGGCGGTAATTTGTCGGGCGGTGTAGCCGTGATGGAAGTCCACTTGGCGACCAATCCCACAGACATCCTCGCGCACCGCCTAGGCCAATTTGAGTTGTTTTGGAGCGGTGAAAGCCGCTGGATGCGCGATATCGCTGAGCGTGCCGCGCCCGCATGGTCAGAGGATATGCTGGACTTCGCGCAGTTCCAGGCCGTGCGCGCGTTCTCCAACGAAGAGGCCGGCGATTACGTGACATCGGAGCGCTGCGGCCGGGACGCGGTTGAGCGTGTGCCGGAAAGTGCCTGGGGCGCTCACTCGGTCGCTCACACCTATGTGATGCAAGCCCGGGTGGACGATGGCATTGCTTTTATGGAGCCGCTGTCGGCCAATTGGGCGACATCCAACCAGATCGCGCACCATTGCTGGTGGCATCTGTGCCTGTTCCTGATGGAGCGCGGCCAGTATGACCGCATCTTGGACTTGCTGGATACGAAAGTGCGCAATCCGGAATCACCGCTGGTCAAGGCTATGCCCGACGCGACGATTGACCTGCAGAATGTTGCCTCGCTTCTCAAGCGGTTGGAGTTGCGCGGCGTCGATGTCGGGGATCGGTGGCATACCATTGCGGAGATTTGCGCCGGTCGGACAACCGACCACGCCAACCCCTTCAGCAGCGCCCACGACGCCATGACTCTGGCCGCTGTTGGGCGGTTTGATTTGGTTGATGAGCTGGTCGCCAATATGAAGAGCCAGGGTGCGGCGCACAGCAATTTGGGTGCTGTCACCGAAACCCTAGGCGCGCCGGTGGTTGAGGGCGTGGTCGCGCATCAGAGGGGCGATTACGCCCGCGCGGTCGACCTGATGTGGCCCGTGCGCCGCGAATTGCACCGGATCGGCGGCAGTCATGCGCAGCGGGATCTGTTCTTCCAGGTGCTGGTAGACTCTGCCATGCGGGCCGGTCGCGCGACCCAGGTCGCGATTCTGTTGGATGATATCACCGGCATCGGTTTTGAGCATGTCGGTGAACGCAGTCTGTACCGCGAAGCCGCAGCGATGGCCGCCTAATGATGTGGCTGCTGCGTCAGCCAAACGCAGCAGCAAGCCCTTGATAGCGATCCAACAGCCGCAGCACCTTGGCCTCTTCGAGTGGCGGTACGTGAAAGACGACCCGGTTAAAGCCGAGGCTTATCACCTTTTCCACCTCCGCTGGATCGGGGCCCATGCCGAACAGGGTCAGGTCGATATCGCTCATGCTGCGCCCGGCTTTTTCAACCGACCGTGTCAGACGCTCAATACCGTCGGCCAAGCCGATACCTTCGTGGACACGGCCCGGCATTGGTAAGATCGGCATCCAACCATCGGCGTAGTCTGCTATCCGGTCGAAAACCCAGGATGAGTTAGCACCGATCAGGACCGGGGGGCCGCCAGCTTGCTTAGGCTTGGGGTATGACCAAACTGGATCAAAATTGACATGGTCGCCGTGGAATTCCGCCTCGTCCTCAGCCCAAATCCGTTTCATCGCCAGGATACGCTCGCGTGTGATTTGCCAGCGGTGTTTGAAGGGGATGCCGTGGTTCACCATCTCCTCCACATTCCAGCCAACACCAACGCCTAAGATAACCCGCCCGCCAGACAATTGATCCAGGGAGGCAATGGCCTTTGCCAGACGCACCGGATGATGCTCGGTAATCAGGCAGATGCCGCTGGCCAATTTGAGTTTGGTGGTTGCGGCGGCTGCGGCCGTCAGGGCCACAAACAGGTCGTGCGTATGCGAATACTCTTTCGGCAAGTCGCCACCGCCGGGATACGGCGTGTCCCGGCTGACCGGAATGTGGGAATGCTCTGGCAGAAACAAGGATTCAAACCCCCGGTCTTCGACCGCTCGCGCCAATTGCGCGGGTCCGAGGGAGTAATCCGTCGCGAAGGTGAACACACCAAATGTTGTCATGACTGCCTGCTCTTCGTTTGTGTAACGCGCAGTTCGACAGCGCGATTTCGGTATCCGCTGAGGGATCGTACCACGCAGAGCCCGATCGTAAACCGTCTCTAAATCTTGGACGCGGGTTCGCGGCGGCGGTGGTGATTGATGGGACAGATGGCGCCCCTAACCGTCATGCCACAGCGCCTGCGTCAGCGCCTCCCACTCAGCCAAGGCCGCTGCGCGCTGTTGCTGGTCCCGCTGCTGACGCTCCAGGTTTTTCAACAGAAGGCCGTATTGCTAGACGGTTAGCTGCGCTGCTGCTGCTTTTTGCGCCAGCGCGTCCGCCACCCGTTGCTCCGCAGCCTTGCGCTGCAACAGGCCGTCGCGGCGGTGGTCCATAAGGTCGGCCCAACGCCCCAACGCCGGCGTATCAGCATAATCTGCCATGGCAGAGGCTTCCTCGACCACTCGCTGGTCCATCGCGGCAATGCTCAGTTCCGTGTCCGTAACCTGTTCCTGCGCAGCCATCGCTTGGCGTTGTGCAGCCATAGCGTTTGCCTGCTTCAGTTGCTTGAGCCGCGCCAGGGCTTTGGATTGGCGTCTGTCAGGCATCCGTTTTGGCTCCAACACCGGCGGCCATCATCGCTGCCCGCTGTTGGCGTTGCACATGCAGGGCAAAGCGTATGGCGACGGCAACGGCCTGATAGTGCTGCTCGTCCACCTCATCGCCCAAGTCCATAATGCTGTGCAGCATGCGCGCCAGCGGCGGGTCGCGGAAGATTGGCACCTGATGCGCGCGCGCCACCTTGCGCAGCGCCATCGCCATATGATCCATGCCCTTGGCGATGCAAACCGGAGCGCCGCCTTGGTGGCGCTCCCATTTCAGGGCGATGGCGTAATGCTCTGGATTGACGATCAGCACGCTGGCGGTGCGGGTATCGAACAGCATCCGGTTGGAGGCGATGGCCACCGCCCGGTCGCGGCGACGGCCTTTCATGTGCGGATTACCTTCCGTCTGCTTTTGCTCATCCTCCATGTCCTTGCGGGTCATGCGGTGCTTTTGCATGTAGAGATGACGCTGCCAAAAATAGTCGAGCAAGGCGATGATGGCGTAGAGACCCAGCACCCCGAACACCATTGCCTGCAATTCTCCATGCAATATGCCGCCCAAATAGCCGATGGCGACGCCGGTATAAGCCGGCGCGGCGGTAATGAAAGGCACCAACACGGCTGCTGTAATGCCGACCACGGCGGATAGTTTCACCAGAGATTTCAGGAATTCTACCAACCCCTTGACCCCAAACTTCTGCTTGATCCCGTTCAGGGGTGAGATGCGGTTCAGCTTGGGTTGAATGTTCGTGCCAGCCACCACAAAGGCCCGTTGCGCAATGATCGACATCAGCGGCCCAATCATCAGCACCACCATTAGCGCCAACCAATACGGCCCGAGGCTGCCCAGAACGGAGCGCACCAGGGCTGCGTAGTCGGGGATATTGCGCAATGCATCCGCGTGATCCGCATGCCATATGGGGCCCATCACCGCCCGCCCGATGCCGTCTAGCAGAGGCTTGGCCGCGGCTAGCATCACCACCGCCACAATCAGATACAGTCCGAACGTGTGCAGGTCCTTCGACTGGACAATATCGCCCTGCTCGCGCGCCTGCTCCAGCTTGCGCGGTGTCGGCTCATGGGTTTTCGGCTGGCTTTGATCGGATCCGTTATCGGCCAAGACGTGCGCTCCCGCTCAGAAATTGTTGAGCGCGGCGTCGAGGCCGCCAGCCCATTGGGTCAGGATCATCGGCAGTGCAATCAGAAACAGGATCAGGCCGATGCTGGTGATGGCAGGCGCAGCAATGAAGAACACCATCAGCTGTGGCATGGCCTTGTTGATAAAGCCCAACGCCGCGTAGAGCAGCGTGCCGACCACCAGAAACGGCAGTGCCAGTTGAATGCCGGTCGCAAACGTGGAGCCGACGCCATCCAAAATGCGCCGTGTCAGCAGTTCTATTGGCACGGTGCCCTGACCCAAAGGCATGTCATTCAGGTTCTCGGCCAACGCCATCAGGGTGCTGCCATGCAGGTTGAGGGCGAAGAACAGGGTGACGCCTGTCAGCATCAACAGGTTGCTGAGGGCGGACGTGCCGATATTCTCCGCGACGCCGTTGAAGATGTGGTTCAATGCCAATTGCTGCGCGATCACAGCGCCACAGATGAACAGCGCGTACAGAAACAGCCGCAGCCAAAGGCCGATGGCCAGGCCGATGATCAGTTCTGCACCGACCTGACCGGCCAGTACTCCCGGCGGTGGCACCGCGGCGATGGCATCGAATTGGCTGGGCGTCATGGCAAGGCTGGCCAGCAACGCCATCACCAATCGTGTGCGCGGCGAGACAAAGGATTCCCCGAAACCCGGCATCAGGAAAAATGCTCCGCCGATCCGGCAAACCACCAGCAGATAGGTGTAGACCTGAAGCGACAACAAATCGGCCAGGGTTGTGCTCATGGTGGCGATTTCAGGCCATGCCAACGATGGCGGGGCGAACGCGCGTGCCGATTTCTTCGAACGAGAGGACCGGCGCCTTCACGCCTTTGGCTGCCAAAAGGGTCCGCACCATGCGACGGCGGCGGGCCGGTGCCACAATAGCAGGATAGCGACCCTGACCGGCGGCTTCACCAATCTGAGCAGAGACTGCATCGGCCAGCCGGTTGATTTCGGAGGGCGGCAGCGCGATTTCTTGCGCTTGGTCCTCGCTAGGCGGCAATTCATGGGCGCGGAACACGTCCTCCCATTCCGGCGCGAGCTGGATCAGCGGCAGCACGCCGTCTTCCGCCAGCAAGGGCTGGGTGATCTGCCGCCCCAGTTTCTGGCGCACATGCTCAACCACCGGTTCCAACTGGTTGGTGACCGCCTGCGCCTCGGCAACAGCCTCCAGCAAGGCGGCGAAGCTGCGCACGCTCACCTGCTCGGCCAATAGTGCGCGCAAGACCTGTTGCAGGCGCTCACGGCTGACCCGCTCCGGCACGATCTCGTCTAGCAATGCTTTGTTCTCGCCAGCCTTGTTGGTGGCAGAGATGTTGGTGAATTCCTTCAGAATGCGCTCCAGCGCCGGGCGCGTCACCAATTCCTCGATATTGCCTTTGATCGATTCCATCAGGTGGGTGGCGATCACCTCGTTTGGCGTGGCTACCGGAAAGCCGAGGATCATCGCCTCATCGCGATCCCGTTCGGCCACCCAGCGGGCCGGGGCACCATAGACCGGCTCTTTCACGTCGCGGCCCTCCAGCGGCAGGTCGGCCTCGCCGCGGCTGATGATGAGCACAGCGTTCGGCTCCACCGCGCCTTCGCCGACCAGAACACCCTGGATGCGGATGGCGTATCGGTTGCCATCCATGCCAGGGTTATCGGTCAAGCGCACGTCCGGGATGACAAAGCCCAGGTCGACGGCGATGGTCCGACGCATACTGGCGACGCGCGTTACCAAGCCGGAATGCTCATCCATGATCAAGGGGATCAGGCCCTTGGAGAACTCCACCCGAATTTCATCGACCTCCATATAATCGCCAAGCGTCTTTTGCTTATCGGGCAACGCTGGCTGGGCCGGATCGGAGGCCGTGGCGGCTGCCGCCTTTTTGGCCTTTTCCGCCTTGGTGGTCTTCCAAGCCCAAGTGCCAAAGATCAGAGCGCCGGCAACAAATGGCAGGGTTGGTAGGCCCGGTGCCAGGGCAAAAAACGCCATCAGGCCGGCAACGGTGCCTAAGGCCAATGGATAGCCGCCCAATTGCGCCAACAGCGCTTTGTCCGCAGAGCCTGTGGTGCCGCCCTTCGCCACCAGGATGGCCGAGGCAACGGAGATAATCACCGCTGGGATCTGCGTCACCAGGCCGTCACCGACCGTCATGATCGTGTAGGTCTCAACCGCCGTGGCAAAATCCATGCCGCGCCAGACCGTGCCCATGACCAC
>Ga0055584_100000862_pt1 | contig 29279 bp, 27 predicted proteins | sample OSDHelmetaG_FD_58716 | JGI IMG/M metagenome (GOLD analysis project Ga0055584, IMG submission 58716) | Pelagic marine sediment microbial communities from the LTER site Helgoland, North Sea, for post-phytoplankton bloom and carbon turnover... | ecosystem: Environmental > Aquatic > Marine >... | reverse complement strand
TGTGTCAGCTCAATCAACTCGCGCAATGGCATGAACATTTCTAATGCCTGTTGCAAGGCGTTGATGCCAGTGCTTTGTGCTGTCATCGCACCGAGCGCGTCGCCACTCGACAATGCCGTGGCGGCATCCCTTAGGGCCGCGTTTGCTGTCGTCAGTGCTTGCTCGGCCGGTTTCGCTTCAGCCAACGCCGAGAGATCACTCGTACGTTGCGCAAGTCCCGTTTGTGATTGCGCCAGATAAGGATCGCTTATCCAACTCGGGCGTTGTTGTTCGCCGAACTGTGAGCGCAGTGTTTGCGCCTGCGCCGTGAGCGTTGTTAGTGCAGTTTGCTCATCACGCAGCGCGCGAAGCCGGATGTTTAGTTCGAGGGTTTGCTCGCGCGCGCGGCGTAAGGAATCCAGTGTCAGGCTGGCGCGCCTGAAGGCACGTTGGAATTCGCGACGTCGCAATTGCGCACGCGCTTGTGTATTGCGCTGCTGTGCCAGTTCTAAATGATGCAATGAGCGCTCGAGGGTGTTTGCATCCGGTGTTGGCGGCAACTGTTGTGGTGGTGTTTGCGGCCCGGGCGCGGCGGATGTTGCTTGTGATTTGGCCGCTTCTAAATCGGCGGCACCGCGCTCTATTGTGAGCGCGAGCTTGTCTGCAACACCTATCAGTTCGACTGTTTCCGGGCGAATGGGCGTGTTAGCGCTGGGCTCTACGGTAAGCAACGCGCGAACCTTATTAAGAGCTTGGCGCTGGCTGGCAATGGCCTGGTCTAAGAGTTGCACAAAATTCTTCGCCTGAGTGCTCGCCAATTTGTCGGACAAAATCAAGGCACGTTGAGTGACGCTTGCCAAATTAGCCTCGGTCGCTGGGTCTGCAGGACGCAAGGCCAGTGCTTGGCGCCAACGTTCCGCCGCAAGTTGTAACGCGGACAAGGCCATTTTGGGTTCGGCCTTAAGCTGCTTATCCGCGCGTTTGACTGCCACCCAAGCGAGATTGAAAGTTGCCCGAAAGTGCACTGGCTCGTCTGTCCCAGCATTGGCAATTGCACCTTGAAACAGCGCCTCGGCATCATCCAGCTCGTCAGCACGTAGGGCGCGTTCACCCGCGTTGTAAGCGTCACGTGCATGTGGCGGTATGGCTAACTCGGGTGCGGTGTCAGAAGGTGACTCCTGTTCCGGCGCGGCTGATGCGGTTTGCAGCGTTGGTTTTGCTGTGGCGTTAACACTCGCACCGCTGGTAGCTTGCGTTTGCGCGTGCGCGCCATGGTCTGCATGAAACAACGCCGGCGCAAACAATAGCGGCGCAACCCAGCCGAGCAAGCGCGGTCGGTGGCGTGTGCTGAGCAGCGCACCTATCAGCGCTGCAAGCGCGACTAAGATTGCCCACTGGTACATTTCCTGGCGCACGATACGCTGCCCGCTAGATAACTGTGCCCGCGTTAGCGGCTCGATGTGTTGGCTGTAGATGGCGCGTAAATCTAAGCTACCAGTGCCCGCAGGGATATAGGCACCGTCAGTGATCAGTGCGAGCTCGCGCAGCAGTGGTGCATTGAGCTTGCTAAGGACAGGCTCACCGTTAGCCTCTACGAGTTTTGTTGCGGCACCGGTATTTGGGTCAATGATTTCGATACGAGCGCCGTTTTCATCACCGAAGCCGATGGCAAGTATGCGCACACCGCGCTTAGCCGCATATTGCGCCGCTTCTTTGGCAAATTCGTCATGATCTTCGCCGTCGGTGATCAGGATTATTGAGCGAGACACGTCGTTTGTTCGACTGAAACCGTCTACTGCCTTTTGAATTGGTTCGGCGATACGGGTGCCGCCAATGGATATGCTGGTGGGCACCGCGTCGTCCAGCGCGAGGCGCAAGAAGCTGAAGTCGGGCGTGAGCGGCGACATCACACTGGCGCGCCCGGCAAACGCAATCAATCCAACTTGATCGCCTTCCAACATGCCGAGTAGGTCGCGAATCTCGGCCTTTGCACGCTCGAGGCGATTGGGAACCACATCGCGCGCCAACATCGAGCGAGACACATCCAGGCAAATCATGATTGCCGCGCCTGCACGCGATTGCTCCACCACTTCGAAGCCCCATTGCGGACGCATAAGCGCTACACAAATGGCAATGCCGCTGAGCGTTACCAACGCGATGCGCGCGACTACACGCGTTTGCGATGGCGCGTCGACGAGCTGCGCGAGTAGCCTTTGGGCAACCAGTCGCTCGGTCGAACGATGTTTGCGTATGCGTAGCCATAGCATCACCACCGTAGTTGCGAGCAGCGGCCACATTAAATGCAGCCAATGCGGTTCGGCGAAGGTTAAGCCGTCAGTCACGGTAAACGCCTCAGTAGTGTTGCGTTCAGCAGTTCACCAAGTAGCACGAGTGCTAATGCGGCGAGTGCCAACCATGCGAAATGTTCCCGATATTGCAGATATCGGACTTCCGTAATTTCACTACGTTCCAGTTGGTCGATGCGCTCATAGACCCGTGCCAGTCCTTGTGCATCACGCGCGTTAAAGTACAAACCTCCGGTGCGTTCGCTGATGGCTTTTAAGGTTTTCTCATCAATCTCCACGCGCTGAGGCTGCAGCGCGTAACGACCATTACCCAAGGCCACCGGCATTGGCGCATAACCGTTGGTTCCGGCGCCCACCGTATAGACCTTTATACCGAGCTCGCGCGCAAGCTCAGCCGCTTGTTGCGGATCCAAATTGCCGGCGTTGTTGACACCATCGGTCAGTAATACGACCACCTTGGCCTTGGCTGGATGCGCTCGTAAGCGCTCGATGGCGAGCCCGAGTCCCTCACCAATAGCTGTAGCAGCCTCTTGTGGTGTTGTGGCCACGCCGAGCTGATCGACGATGCTGGCAAGATTGGCGTGGTCGAGCGTTAATGGGCTAACACTATCGGCAAAAGTGCCAAACGCGACGACCCCGATGAGGTCATCCGGGCGTCCCCCGCTTGTATCGCCGCCCAACACAAATTCGCGCAGAACGCGTTTTACTGCATCGAGCCGGTTAACACTTTCATCACCTTCAACAAAATCGCGCGCATTCATTGAGCCTGAGCGGTCCACTGCTAACATGATGGCGATCCCTTCGCGTTTGACACGCGTGGTCTTGTCAGCGCTGCGCGGCCCGGCCAGTGCGAAGACGAGACTAGCCATAGCCAGCGTGATGCATGCACTCGGGACCCAGCGCGCTCGCAGCCGCCACGAACGCGGGGCAGACGCGGCAATGGCATTGCTGGAGTAGGTAATTGAGCCGCCACGCTGCTCGGCTAACCACCAAACGAGTGGCAGCAAGAACAGTGCAAGCAAAAAGGCTGGATTGTTTAATTCCACCCCGTCTAATCCCACCAGCGCAAGCAACTCACGCATGGCTAGTGCTCGCACTCGGAGTGGCCGTGCTGAGCGGCTGTTGCGATGTGGCAGTGCGGTGTAAGAATGCATCAACGGCATCGAGCGCGGCATCGACGTTGGTCGATGCCGGTACATACCCGGCAAACTTGACGCGGTCTGCAACGCTGAGAAATTCACCGAGAAAGTCGCGATCAATCCCGGTCAGATAATCGTTGTCGCGCGCAGTGTGCAAGAATTCTTCGGTAGTTAATTCTGGCGCATGTAGACCAAAGCGATTTTCCACATATTCTCGCACCAAGCCCGACAGTTCCACGAAAAAAGCGTCGAGTTCGGTGGCGTCGCCGCGCGCTTGCGCGCGCAACATCGTGAGGCGACGAATGGCTAGGGCGTAGGCGCTCTCGGGACTGGGAGGTCGTTGCCGCCAGCGCCACCAAATTACCAGTAACAGCACCGCAATGACACACGCGACCACGACCAGCGCGGCAACAGTGGCAGGCTCGCGCTCGACCAGGCTGCGCTTGGGTAGCGCCGTCAGTGGCGGCACCAGTGCTTGCTTGGCCTCGTCGTCAGTTAATTTCAGTACTGTCAATAACAGCGGCTCGGTCAATAATTCGTACGCGTCCTCGCCCTGCGGGGCAGCTTTCGCGCCACTACGGCGGTCCACGAATTCGACCAATATGGGCGCAATACGATGATCGCCTGAGCGCTCCATTAGCAACTCGTAGCGTTGTGTTGCACGCACCTTGCCACTGGCCTCGATAGTAGTGGCGGGTGCAAAATCCAATATCGTGAAACGCCCGAGTGCCTCGCCAAATGTAGGCATCAATAGCTCCACCCCGCTGGGCGCACTCACATTCAGTTCCAAGCGCACACTTTGGCCAATGCGCACAGTGCGCGCGCTCAAGCTCGCCTGTGCTGTAACCGGGCCACGGCGCACTGTAGACGTGACCGGTGTTATGCCGTCGGTGCTCGGCGTCTTTTTGCTGAGCGCCGTGGGCGCTGCGCTCTGGCTAAGCTGTGCGAGCACGGTTTGCGACAGCAGCGCGTGCAAAACACTCAAGATCAGTACCAGTAGCGTGCAAAAGCTGCGCGCGGTGTTGTCGTTTGCGCCGCTCATCGCCGTGTCCGTCGCTCGCGCATACGAAAGAACCGGACCAAGGGGTCGACAATAGATCCGGCAACGTCAATGTGAATGAAGTCGATGCCGCGGCGCCGAAGTCCTTGTTCAAGGCTACTTACACGGGCTGCGGCTGCCGCGGCGATGGTTTCCCGAAAGCTCGTGGAACTGGTATCAAAGAGTTGGATCTGACCCGATTCCGCATCGCGCAAACTGACCAAGCCTGCATCCGGTAATTGCAATTCCGCCGGGTCTGTTAGGAGCACTGCAATGACGTCGTGACGGCGGTTCACCATCGACAGCGCATGCTCAAAATTGGCGTCTAGAAAATCGCTGACGACAAAACAAACGCTGCGCCGTTTCGACACCGACGCAAAAAACTCCAGCGCCTTGCTGACATCGGTTTGGCGACGTACTGGCCGGGCACTTTGCTGCTTCGACCACAGTTTGAAGCGCAGCCACCAGCGCGCACGTTGTGGTGCAGGGCCGATATCAGTGCCGGCGGCCAGCACTTCCCGAATAACCCGTAATGCGTGGCGAGTGCCCTTGCGTGGAGGTAAGTATTTTTGTACTGCACCGTCGAACAGCACCAGGCCTACCTTGTCGTCGTTTTGGGTTGCCGAGAAAGCTAGCAAGGCACAAAGCTCTGCGGCGGCCTCGCGTTTCGAGCGCGATGCTGATCCGTAATCTTGCGACGCTGAGACATCAGCCATGAGCATCATCGTCAGCTGGCGTTCTTCGACGTAGCGCTTAACGTGGGGCGCACCAGCGCGCGCGGTGACGTTCCAGTCGATCGTGCGAACGTCGTCACCGGGTAGATACGGTCGGACCTCGTCGAATTCCATGCCAGAGCCGCGAAACACGGAGATATATTCGCCAGCCAACACGTCCGAGACGTGTCGTCCGGTACGCACCTGGATCTCTTTTACGCGTTTGATTAATTCGGCTGCGAGCATGGATGTTTTCGGCTTTAGCGGATCATTGTTACGACGGCAAGAGCGCGGGCTGTAGCGCGCTCGGGAGCACTTAAACGAACTGCGTGATCCTCGATTTAAGGCACCAGTACCGAATCCAGCACGCGCTGCACCAGCGCATCCGCAGATAAGCCCTCGGCCTCGGCCTCATAGCTCAAGCCTATACGATGTCGCAGGATATCGGGTGCTAGCGTCTTCGCGTCGTGTGGTGTTACGTAGTCGCGACCATTCAGGAATGCGTGGGCACGCGCCCCATGCATCAACCAAATTGCTGCCCGCGGGCTAGCGCCGGTTTCAATCAAGCCGGCGGCTGCGGTGGATTCACCTGGCCGGGTTGCACGCACAATATCGACGATATAATCGCGTACCTTCTCGTCCGCGAATACCGCTGCCACGGCTTCGCGCGCCGCGCTGATTTGCGCTGGCGTAGTTACCGCTCGAACGCTCGGCAAGGTTTGATTGCCGGCCATGCGGTCGAGAATCTTGCGCTCTTCGTCGACACTGGGGTAAGGCAATATCACTTTCATCATGAAGCGATCGACTTGCGCTTCGGGCAGCGGGTAGGTGCCTTCTTGTTCGACCGGATTTTGGGTTGCGAACACTAGGAACGGCTGTTCCATCTTCAGAGTTTGCCCACCAATCGTGACTTGATGCTCTTGCATCACCTCAAGCAATGCAGCTTGCACCTTGGCCGGGGCACGGTTTATCTCGTCGGCGAGCACCAGATTCGAGAACACAGGACCGCGTTTAATGCTGTAGCTGCCGTCTTTGGGATTGAATACTTCGGTGCCAATGACGTCTGCAGGCAGCATGTCTGGGGTGAACTGGATGCGCGAGAAGCCAGTGTTGATGCACTCCGAGAGTGTGCGCACCGTGAGCGTTTTGGCGAGCCCAGGCATGCCTTCTAACAGCACGTGCCCGCCGCACAGCAAGCCGATTATCAGGCGTGTCACCATCGCATCTTGGCCGACTAATACCTTCGCCAATTCACTGCGCAAATCAGTGATGATTTGCTGATTTGATGCCGCTGTTTGGGGTTCGTTCATCGTGAGCCTCGTTGTCTCGGTACGGGTCTAGTTCCATGCATCACTGGTTGCTGTTTGGTTGTGGGGACGAAGGTGTAAATTTTCAAGCCGTAACATCCCTTCGAGTTTTGGCCTTTCGAGTTTTGGCTGTGCAAGTTTGGCCGCTTGCGTGTGGTTTGCGGCGGCAACGCTGGTCATCATCTAGAATGCATCGACAACACGGGATTTAAGGATTGCACATGAGCACCGAGCCGCGCGCCCTGACTGGCGTTTTTCCAATTGCGCCGACGCCGTTTCACGATAATGGCGATGTGGACCTCGAAGGGCAAAAACGCGTTCTAGATTGCATGCTCGATCAGGGCGTTGATGGTATCTGTATCTTGGCTAACTTCTCAGAACAATTTGCCTTGAGCGATCACGAGCGCGAACAGCTGTTGGATGTTTGCGCGGAGCATATTGCCGGGCGCGTGCCACTTATTGTGACGTGTTCGCACTATTCGACCCGCATTGCGGTCGAACGTTGCATACGTGCCGAAGCAGCGGGCGCAAAAATGTTGATGCTGATGCCGCCTTATCACGGCGCGCTGCTGAAAGCAGATGAACAACGCATCTTTGAGCACTTCCAGGCGATAGCGCAGGCAGTCACTATTCCGCTAATGGTGCAGGATGCGCCCTTGTCCGGAGTACAGCTAAGTGTACCGTTCCTGAGCCGCTTGGCGCGCGAAATCCCTCAGGTCGATTATTTGAAAGTGGAAATGCCTGGCACTGCGGACAAACTCCGCGCGCTGATTGGCGCCGCAGGCGAGCATATCGCAGGACCGTTCGATGGTGAGGAATCAATTACCCTGATGGCGGATCTCGATGCGGGCGCCACCGGCACCATGTGCAGCGCTTTGCTACCCGAACTTATTAAGGACGTGGTCGCCGCCCATGCGCGTGGTGACCGCGCCAGCGCGCGCGCTGCCTATGCGCGCATCTTGCCACTCATCAACTTTGAAAATAGGCAATGCGGTTTTCGCGCGTGCAAGACAGTGATGCACGCAGGCGGCGTCATTGCGAGCGATGCTGTGCGTCATCCCGTCACGGCACTACACCCGGACACCCGCGCGCAGCTACTGGAACTCGCTACGGAAGCTGACGTACTGGCGCTCAAGTGGGGCAAGTAGAGCATCGTTGCTCGCGCTTAAGCCTTATTACAGCTCGCGATATCAGCGATTGCCACGCTTGGCGCTGTGCCAAGGCGGCTTAAGCGGTCTGCCAGTGGTCTAGGCGGCGAGCTTATCGGTCAAGCGTCCGAGCATCGTTAGACACGCTTGCAGTTGCGTGTGTTCTACGTATTCGTTGGGTCGATGTGCTTGCTCGATGCTGCCTGGGCCGCAAACCACCGTCGAGATGCCTATGTCTTGGAACATGCCGGCCTCGGTGCCGAATGACACCAAGCCAGTGCCGTTACCACCAGTAAGCGCGCTGGCCAGCGCAACTGTGTCTGAGTCGGGCATCGGTTCAAGGCCACTGACGGTGTCGATGACAGTGGTTTCTAGGTTTGCGCCGGCGTAAACGGCACGCATTCGCGGAAGTAATTCGGCGCGTGTGTATGCCTCAACATTGCGCAGCACATAGTCCGCATCAGCAGCTTGCAGCGGGCGCATTTCCCATTCGAAGCGACACTGTTTGGCAATCACGTTGCGCGCGATTGCGCCTTCAATCTGGCCGACGCTGATGGTCGCCCAAGGCGGCTCAAACGGACTACCTGCGGCGGCATTGGCGCGCAGATGCTCGCCGAGCTCCAATAGCCGAGCGATATAACCTACCGCGTATTCGACTGCGTTTACGCCTTGGTCTGGCAACGAACCGTGGCCTTCTAAGCCGGTCACTTCGGTAGTGAATTCGTAACAGCCTTTGTGACCTTCGATGATCTGCATGCCAGTTGGCTCGCCGACGATGGCCGCTGCCGGGTGTGGGCCGGTGGGCTGCATTTATTCGAGTAAAACTGGTGCGCCCAAGCAACTAGTTTCCTCGTCAAAGGTGAATGCAAAATGCACCGGTTTTGTCAGTTTTCGCGCGGCGTAATGTGGCGCCATGGTCAGAGCCGCGGCAATGAAGCTTTTCATATCGCAACTGTCGCGGCCATAGATGCGCCCGTCGCGGTCCAATGCCTGGAATGGGTCGGTATGCCAATTCTGTCCCGCAACTGGCACCACATCCGTGTGCCCAGACAGCACAACGCCACCATCGACTTCAGGGCCGATGGTCGCGAACACGTTGGCTTTCGCGCCGGCGGCGTCGTGGGTCACAACGGTGCGCGCGCCCGCAGCCTTTAGCGTCGCTTCTACGTACGCGATAAGGCTCAAATTGGAATCGCTGGAGACAGTCGGAAAACCGATGAGCTCGCGCAAATGGCCGAGTGTCGTTTGCAGCATTTGATTTCCATGTGGTCGGGCGCGTGCCGAGCGGGTCTAGGTCGTTACCTGCCCATTGGCACGCTCGGTACCGTGGCCAGCGCTTGTGCCGCGCCGTGCGCCTGGATCAGGATGCTCTCCGTGATTTCCAAGCCCCAGTCTTGCATCCATAAACCGGGCATGAAATGGAATGTCATGCCGGCGCGCAATTCGGTGGTGTCACTGGGGCGAATGCTAACCGTGCGCTCGCCCCAATCGGGCGGGTAACTCAAGCCAATGCTATAGCCACAGCGGCCTTCGCGATCAATCCCAGCGCGCTCAAGAACCACATAAAAAGCGCGGGCTATGTCGCCTGCTTGATTTCCGGCTTTGGCTGCCTCAAGACCAAGCTCAAGGCCTTCGAGCACGGCTTGTTCCGCACCCAGCAAGGCTTGTGGTGGCGTGCCCAGATAAGCCGTTCGGCATAACGGGACGTGGTAGCGCTTGAAACAACCGGCAATCTCGAAGAATGTACCAGCAGCCGCGCTGCAGCGGTTTGTCATCCTATGTGAGGTGCGCAGCCGCTGCGTCTTTACCTGTGGGTAACAGCGGCACAATTGCTGGGTAATCGCCACCGAAGTCCTCGGTGCCGCGAATTGCGCTTGCGTAAATCTCCGCCACCAGATCGTTCTTACGCAGCCCGGGCCTGAATTGCTCGCGAATTTTCGCGTGCATCAGCTCGACCAGCGTTGCGGCTTTATGCATCAATGCGATTTCGGCCGCTGATTTGATCACGCGTTGCCAGTTTACTAGCGCGGTTGCATCGCTAAACTTGGCATTTGGCAAAGTGCGCTTAAGCGTCTCCCAGGCGGCGGCTGAAAAGTAATAGTTGTCCATCTCGACGCCGATGTTGTGACGCGCCATGCCGCGGCTGTGCAGCTCGGCTGCCAGATCCTGCATCGGATGGCGCTCGGTCGATTGCACATAGTCGTCGTGATAGCCAAGAATTTGGCTTTCGCGCATATACACTATGCGCGCGGCGCCAGCGGCATCCATGCGTCGGCCCCACCACAAGGGTTCATCATCGAGCGTGACGACTACGCCTTGATGCACATAAAACGACCATCCGTCATAGCCGGTAAGCCACGCCATATTGGAAGGGTCTACGACTATCAGCGCGTCAAGCCCCGCCGCTTGTATGGCGATTCGGGTCTTGCTTAGCCGGTCGGCATATTCCGATCGAGAGAATGTGAGTTCGATATCGGGCATCGCGATGTGCTCCTTGGCCGATCGCGTTTTGCGCCAGCCAGTTGCGGATATGGCAAGGAGACACTAGCCTTGCATCATCCTATCGAGCCATAAGGAGCCACCCGGTGGCAAGTGAACAACAAGGCGCTATGATCGAGATCCAGATGGACGCCGAAAATCTCTATCTGGAAGACACTATTACCGACATGTCGGCTGGATCAATTCGTCGTTTAACGCCGATTCATAAAGACGGCAGCGTCGACGTTGAACGGCCTATTCTGTATTCGGGGCAGGCCCAAGTGATGTCAGCGATGGGGCCGTTGCCACTGCAGTTTGCGTTGGATGCTGAGGATTTAAGCGGTGCTATTGACCAATTTCCGGGCGCTGCCGAAGAAGCGGTGAAGCGCATGGTCGAAGAGATAAAAGAGATGCAGCGTCAACAGGCGTCGCAAATTGTAGTCCCCGGTGCTGGCGGTGGCGGCGGGCCGATGCCAGGCGCGCCCGGTGGAGGGCGGTTTCAACTGCGTTAGCCACGGAAGGACTTAATCGTGGCAGCTTGCCGAGGCGAGGAGCTTCCTCATCGCCTCGGCAAGCCGCCACGGACAGTAGGCGCAGACGCAAGGGCGAGCTAGCGCCGTGATTGACCGAGTGGTGCATCCGCGTGCATATTGCGCTCGAAAGCTCGCAAGCGCTTGAATACTGACATTAATTCTACGATTTGATCCCATGCGTTGGCGAAGAACTGGAACGAGTTCTCAACCTTGTTAAAGGCGTTGAGGATCTGCTGGAACACGCCAAAAGTGATCACGCCGGTGACAATGGTCGGGCCTAAAGCAAAGAATGGGATGAAGGTTGAGCCTTGCGCGTAGGCATAGCGGGCGACATTGAAGTAGAGGTAGTGGAAGAAGTAGCGGAAATAGAAGCCACGTAAATTGGCGAATAGAGTGAACGCCGTCTCTGGGTCCGCGCGATCGGCATTGTCTTCCCCATGTACTAGTTCTTTGCGGTACGCAGCTTCAACTTTCTGGTTTTCGAATTCGAGGCCCGGTAGTTTGAAGCCCACTGCTGCTAACACCACAGTTCCAAGTGCCGCTGACAGGATAGCCAAGTAAACCAATCCTTGTGACAGTTCACCGACCAGTGGGTATTCGGAGATTTTTCCCGAAAGTGCCCATAGCAGCGGTAGGAACGCGATCAGCGTCATCGTCGCGCGCACAAAGCTGAGTCCTAGAGACTCCATGATGCGGGAAAAAATGCGCGTGTCTTCTTGTACGCGTTGTGATGACCCTTCGACATGGCGCACGTCTTGCCAGCTGGCCATGTAGTAGTCATTCATGGCTTTGCGCCAGCGGAATAGATAGTGCGATGTGAAGAAATGCTCAACCACTAGGAAAATAATGTACGGAACCAATACGTACACAGCAGTGAATAGTTGCCCGTAGTAGTCCTCGAGTGTGACGGTATTGGGTTTGGTGAGCGCACGCTGGATTAAATCGAAGAAATTTCCGTACCAAGTATTCAAAAACACCGCGATCTGCACGCTGAAGTAAGTCGACACGACTAACGCGGTTGTTCCGACCACTGACCACCAGTACCACTGATTGCGCGCCCGCAACGCCCAAATGACGCAAAAGCTCGCCGCGAACATCAATATATATTGATAGGTCCAAAATTTTTCGGCGGTCAGGAAGGGCGCGCGACCACCTTCACCGGGCTCCGCGATGAAGCCAGCCCCGATATTTATCAACTTGCTGAGTTCTTCCCCGATAGAAAACCACACGGTAAACGCGACTACCGTCCAGGCCAAAGCGGATAAGAAGAACAGGCGCGGATCTGGAAAAAATGACCGAAACATTAGGGCAACTCTATGGTGATCGCGCAGGCGAACCTATGGCGCTTAGTGGCACGGTTAGACGTCGCGGATAGTAGCAGGGTTCAATCTGCTTCCACCGGCCAATTTCCGCGAGCATGTAGGTGCGAAGTGCTGTGTGGTTTATAAGTGCCCGTGTGAATGCTTCGCGCCAACTCGCGCTAACGCGGTGCTAGCGCCAGCGGATGGCGCCCGACATACTGCTTGGTGTGAACTCGTCGACCTAGTCTTAGGTCGATTAAGTATTACTGCGAGTCGTTGCGTGGCGTTCGGCTGCGCGGCGTAAAAGCAGTCAAGGTGATATCACTCGACATGGATTATCAAGAATTTTTAGCCTCCCTATCGGACCCGGCGCCACCTTTAGGTGCGAATGTGGCCTTGCGCGCATTGTGGTATGACGCGAATGAGCGTGCCGATTCAGCCTTGCGCGCGGCCGAGTCCGATGACAGCTACTCGACCATGCGTGCGCGTGCCTATCTGCATAGAAAAAGCGGTAATGAATATGCGGCGCAGAAATGTTACTGGCTTTGCGGTGCGCCAGTTTGGACTGAGTCACTGGAATCAGAGTGGGAGGACATAGCGCGCACCATAATGGTCGAGACTATTGTCGAGCGCGCGTATTTATAAGCCTGGCGGTATTTGGCCGTGTCGGGGTTGCCCGCACGCATAGCTTGGGCCAAACCCACGCAACAATGGCGTCGTAGTAGCTACATATTTTGGGTCTAACAAACTGATCGCACGATGGTGCGGTCGTAGGGAATAACAATGTCACTTCGTGAAATTAATCCCAGCGCGTACGCGAATCGCTTCGACGGCTATACCGAGCTACGTCTGCAGCGCAACGCCAGCGTCAATATCGTTTTACTTAATGGCGATCTCAGTGGTAACACCCGCTCCGATAATTCCGGTGTGTCGAGCCGCGTATTTCAAGATGGCATCTGGGGTTTCGCGTCCAGGCCAGAATTGGGAGAAGCGGATATTCTGGCGACAATCGATGACGCCACCCGCAACGCGAAATTCCTCGCTGGCCGTAGTGGGCGTGCGCATGTGGCCTTGCCAAGCCATCGCGCTAGCCATAGCGCCGATTTCACCACGCAAGGAGCTCGCCGGACACAAGCCGAGATTGTTGAATTCTTACATCAGCTGGATACCTTCATAACCACCGAATTTCCTAAGCTAAAATCGCGCTCGGTGCAGCTGGCGGATTTAGACATGGAGAAACAGCTGTTCAATTCAGACGGCTCCAGCGCGTACTCAAATATCACCCGATCTTTGGTCGTCGTTAACATGGTCTACATCAACGACCAAGGTGCCCCTGTCACGCTACGCAAAGCCTTTGGTGGTCGTGGGCAATTCGAGGACGTATTCAGTCAACCCTCGGACTTACACGCCGAAATCTCTGATCTGCATGCCCACTTAGTTAATAAATTAACTGCGGTGGTGCCGCGCGCAGGCGTGCGGGACGTGATTATGGACGCCGAGTTGGCAGGCATTTTGGCGCATGAAGCAATCGGCCACACCACTGAAGCTGACCTGGTGCGCGAAGGTTCTGTTGCCGCCGATTGTGTCGGACAACGCATTGCCAGTCCGCTGGTATCGATGGTCGATTTCGCGCACAGCTACGACGGTGTGACCTTGCCAGTGCCGGTGTATGTAGACGACGAAGGCGTTACCGCCAATGATGTCTGGCTAATCAAGGATGGCGTGCTGCAGGACTTCATGCACAACAAAGAAAGCGCCCAGCATTTTGGTGAGGCAATTACGGGCAACGCGCGCGCTTACCAGTTTTATGACGAGCCGCTTATTCGCATGCGCAACACCGCGATCTTGCCAGGAAAAGACAAACTCCAAGACATGATCGCAAGCATCGAAGACGGCTATTACCTTATGTGGCCGTCCAATGGGCAGGCGGATTCAACCTCTGAATTCATGTTCGGTATAAGTCTCGGGTATGAGATTAAGAATGGTCAGCTCGGTCGTGCAATCACTGACACGACCATATCTGGCGTCGCATTCGATATGTTGAAGACCGTCACGATGGTCTCCGACGAGATGACTTGGGGCTGCGCTGGAATGTGTGGAAAAAAGCAAATCATCCCGGTTGGTATGGGTGGGCCTGCGGTGAAGTGCCAAATTCACGTCGGTGGGGAGTAAGGTCTGTGGCTAGCGACAATGTAGATTACTGCTTGGAGCAGCTCGCCGCGCGTGGTTTTGATCACGGCGAAGTGCGCGCGACTTTGAGTGAAAAAGACGAGCTGCAAGCGGAGTTCAATGTGCCGAGTATGTTGCGCACCGTGCGCAACCAAACGCTGGAGCTTGCAGGCATTGTCAATCACAAGAAAGCCGAACTTACCTTGAACAAGACTGACCCACAGAGCGTCCAGGATGCGGTTGCGCAATTGTGGGATTGCGCCAGTGCGGCACCGGCAGACGCAGCCAATGCGATCGCCGAAGCGCAGCCACATCAAGTGTTCACCGGGCCTGCACTGAGCCCGGATTTGAACACCATGTGCGACCGTTTGGATGAATTCTTGGATCACACGAAGTCCTCATACCCGAGCGTCACTCTAGGTATGGCAGGCGTATCGCATTTGCGCACACGCCAGCGCTACGCCAACAGTAATGGCGTCGTGTTCGACAGTCAGCGTGGGCATTACCAAGCGCAGGCGATGTTTACCGCCAAAGAAGACCACGACGTGTCCTCTTTTAGCTACAGCGGTGTGAGTACTTACGCACTCGACAAGCCAATTGCCGCGTGTGCTTCTTTTGACCGGCTCATGGCTAACTCTGCGGCGCAAGTGCGCACGCGCAAGATTCCGCAGAAGTTCACCGGCGATCTGATCATCACGCCTGATTGTGTCGGCTCATTTATCGGATTCTTGCTCGGCAGCCTGTCGGGTGGTCCGATGATCTCGGGGACGTCCATCTATAAGGAAGGTCTCGACACGCAAGTTGGTGCCGAAATGTTGACCATTCGATCGTTGCCACTCGATATGCCAGCGGGCTATTTTGTCACCGGTGACGGCTATCCCGCGCGCAACGTTACGGTGGTAGAGCGAGGGTATTTACGTTCCTATTTGCTAGACCTCTATGCGGCACGCAAGACGGGTCTTGACCGTGCTCAAACCGCAGGCGGTTGTTACGCGGTCGATGCGGGTACGCAGCCCTTAGCACAGATGCTTGCAAGCGTAGAGCGGGGGCTTTTGGTGTCGCGTTTTTCCGGCGGTAAACCGAGCGACAAGGGCGATTTTTCTGGCGTTGCGAAGAACAGCTTTTACGTCGAGTCGGGCGCGCTCGCGTACCCCATTAGTGAGACCATGATCAGTGGCAACCTTGCCGATTTACTAATGAACATTACCGCGGTCTCGATTGAGACCATTGACTTCGGTTCTTCTCACTATCCTTGGATCAAGGTAAGCGGCATCGGCATTTCGTGAGCAGCGGCTGGTGCCGCAATCTTTTGGCAAACGCTTAACAGTACTGATCTAGACCTTCTCTAGTTTGAGGTGTCACGCAGGTGATGCAAAAGGACCGTCGACGCTGCGATCCATACCACTACAGCGTCGATTCGGTCTTCAATCTATGCGCCTAATTTAAGCGAGCACCGACCATGCGGCATCCACACCGGCACCTGCAGGTGCTGCGTAACCGTGGCGTCGCAAACAGGCTTCCAGCGCGCTCAGGCAGGCCAGTACATTATCGACTCGGCAGCCGTAGCCCATCGTACCTATACGCCAAATCTTGCCGTGCAGTGGGCCGAATGAGGTGCCTATCTCAATGCCAAAACCAGTCAGCATATCGGCGCGCACCGCGTCGCCTGCAACGCTTTTGGGAATGACGACGCCGGTAACATTGGGCATCTTGTGGTCGAGATCACCGAAGAGTTCTAGGCCCATGGCGCTTAAGCCAGCGCACAGAGCTTCGCTGATACGAGCGTGGCGTTGAAAGCGCGGCTCCCAGCCTTCTTGCAACACGATGCGTGCGCATTCGCGCGCCGCATAGAGCATAGATGTTGCTTCTGTGTGGTGGTTTAGTCGCGACTCGCTCCAATAGTCCATTAACATCGAGAGGTCGAAGTAGTTCGACTGGATTATTTCGCCGTCGGATTCTTCATAACCTTCGGGGCGAATGCCCTGTTCGACGTGTTTGCGCGCATTGATGATCTCAGCGGCGTGATCATTGAGCGTAATCGGCGCGATCCCCGGAGGCCCAGACAGGCATTTTTGTAGGCCAGCGCTGACTGCATCAAGCTGCCACTTGTCAGTTTCCATAGGCATGCCAGTTATCGACGCGGTGCAATCGACGTAGATCAGCGCGCCATATTGTCGGCATAAAGGGCCAATTTCGGCGAGTGGCTGCGCCATGGTGGTAGAGGTGTCGCCCTGTACCACTGCCACCAGTTTAGGGCGATGGGTTTTCAGTGCATCCTCGATTTGTTGCGGCGAAAAAACACTGCCCCATGGTGCTTCGATGCTGACGACTTTAGCGCGGCAGCGCTTGGCAATCTCGCACAGCAAATGCCCAAAGCGGCCAAATACAGGCACGAGAACGGTATCACCGGGCTCCAAAAATGATGTCAGTGCGGCCTCTATCCCGGCACGCGCGGTACCGTCAACCATCAAAGTCCACTGATTTTCGGTACAGAAGATTTGGCGATAAAGCGCCATGGTTTCATTCATATACCCGGTGAATTGTGGGTCGAACTGGCCAAGCATGGGCATCGACATCGCGCGCAGAACCCGAGGGTCAACTTCGACTGGGCCAGGCCCCATCAGCCGCCGTGGAGCAGGGTTAAGGTCTTCAAAAATCTGCATCTGCAGTGCCTCTAGCTAGGTTCTTGGGTCACACGACCGCAGTCGCATGTGTAATCTTCAACCTTGCAATATGTGTGTGCCCGCGCGGCCGTTCAAGGCTGCTTCGGCATCATCGAGATGCGCGATTATGGCGCGCCGTCCGCCGCCTTGCATGAATTGCATTACCGCATCTACTTTTGGTCCCATGCTGCCGGCTGGAAACTGGCCTTCATCAACATAGGCTTGCATCTCGGTCATGCCAACATTGCTTAATTCGCGCTGGTCCGGCTTGCCAAAATTGACGCTGACATGTGCGGTGCCGGTAAGTAATAACAATGTATCTAGGCCCAGCACGCTCGCCATCTTCGCTGATGTCAGGTCTTTATCTACCACTGCGTGCACGCCGCTGCGGGTGCCATCAGCATGTCGCACCACGGGAATGCCGCCGCCGCCGCCGGCGATGGCAACTGCACCGCTTTCCATGATTGTTCTAACTAGCGAAATGTCTGCGATGTGTCGTGGTGGCGGTGACGGCACCACGTAACGCCAGCCGCGCCCAGCGTCTTCGCGCATTGGCCAACCGAGGAGCTGTTCGATATCGCGGGCTTCGCGTTCGGAGTAGAAAAAACCTACCGGTTTGGTCGGGTTCGTAAATGCTGGGTCATCTGCGTCCACCTCCACTTGCGTCAGTAAGCACACCACGTGACGTTGGTTGTGCGCTTGGCGCAGCGCATTTTCGAATGCTTGCATGAGTAAATACGCGATCCCACCCTGACTGTGCGCGACACAGATATCCATTGGCATGGGCGGCACCTGCGCCGCGCTCAGCACCTGGCGTAGCAGGATCTTACCGACTACCGGGCCGTTGCCATGGGTTATGACTAACTGATTGTCGCGTGCCAGCACTGGCAAAAGGGACTGACTTGTTCGCGCCGCAAATTGCGCTTGTTCAACCGCCGTGCCTGGACCGTGGTCTGGGTGAATTGCATTGCCGCCAATGGCAACGAGGAGGCGCTCGGCTGGTTGTTGCAAGCGTTATTGCTCCATCAGCTAGTACACATTGTCAGCGCCAAGGTGGCTGCATCAGCATTGCTTGGTGCGAGCATGACGCCGGCGCTCAGAAGCTTTTGTGATTGTGCATGAAAGCCTTGCGGATCTGTTTCAGTGCCGCAGACATAGGCGACGATGTTGGGGCGCGTGGCACCGTGCGCGCGCAACACGCGCGCTATCTCACCGGCTGGATCCAGGTGAGCGCCGTAGCCCAGCACTACATCTAATAGCACTACGGCTACGTTTGGATCCGATAGCGCCGCTTGCAGGGGCGCATCGCGAACGGTGGGCTCAATCATTGGGTGCGGTCGCCCAACAGTGAATTCATCGGCGCCGAGATCAAATAGCTGATGTCCGTTTGTGCCACTCGCGTGGTCATTGATTGAGGCGGCGTCGACCGGAGCGTTTGACGCGACCTGCGCGCCAGCGCCGCTGAGTACAATTTGCGCTTCTGCGCACAGCGTACCGCCGCAGAACAATCCGCGAATACTGCCAGCGCGAGCCTCAGCGGCTGCCGGCAGCGCGATAGGCGTATCCATGGGTATGCCGCTGGCTACCTCTACACATTGCTTAAGCGTGCGGGTGATAGAAACGTTGTTCGCGGTCGCTCCTGCATCATCAGCGCCTAACAAACACACCGTCACCGGCTTGGTCATCGCGCTGAGCCGTTCGAACACCTTGGCCGCGGTGTTGGCGCCGGGTGGCTTAGAAATTAAGATGATGTGCGTGGTGTTGACGTCGGCTTCCAACCAATCCAGAGCCGTAAGTGTCGATAAGGCGCCAACGGCGTCGCTCAAATCTCGGCCGCCAACGCCGATGCCATGGGATATTCCAAGGCCCGCGCGCGTCAACAGTACCGACACCTCTTGCAAACCCGTGCCGGATGCAGCGACCACGCCATAGCTTCCGTTAGTCACGCTGTTGGCAAACGCGAGCGGTACGCCATTGATGTAGGCGGTGCCGCAGTCTGGGCCCATGACAATTAATCCACGCGCGGTTGCGTCGTGCTTTAGCGCAAGCTCGTCGGCAAGCGCGACATTGTCACTGAACAGCATGACGTTGAGTCCCTCAGCCAATGCGGCTCGCGCTTCACGTGCTGCAAATGCGCCGGCGGTCGAAATCAAGGCAAGGTTGGCATTGCCTGATTGGGTCGCAGCTCCGGCGAGTGTGCGTGGTGCGGCCTGGGTGGCGTCGGCATCGCTGCTGCTGCGCGAGTCTAGCGCAAAGGCTGCTTGTTCGATGCATTGCGCGGCCGCATCGGCGTCGGTTGCGCGCACTGCGATAATTAAATCGGATGGCGTTGCACTCTTGGCGACGGCTTCATCGAGCACGCGCGCATCACGCAAGATTTGTTTGTTGGTGTCGGTGCCGATCATCAGTACTGCTTCATCGATACCTGGGCGCTGTTTCAGAACGGCAGAGGTACGCATTAGCGCTACGGAATCGAGATAAAACCCTGCTCGTACTAGATTTTGAATAATCATCCGCTCACGCCCTCGTCAGTTGTGCGGCGAGCGCACGTGCGGCTTGTTCAAAGCAAGCGAGTGGCGCATTTACTACGCCGGCGCCCACTTGACCAACACCTGGCTCGCGATGCGCGATACCGGTGTTAATGGTGGGCGTAATTCCTGCGGCGACTACCTTGCGCACATCAACGCCAATCGGAACGCCAGCGAAATCCAAGGCTGGGATAGTCCACTCCGGATTACGCGAAGCGGTGATTTCACTCATCTGGCGAGTGAAATCCGCAGCCTCTGATGCACGCCCGGCACCGACGAACCCAGCCACTGCAGGTGCTGCCGCCATCGCGAAGCCGCCTAAGCCAATAGTTTCCACGATGGTCGAATCGCCCATGTCAGGGTTCGCGTCGTCGGCACTGTAGCCAGGAAAATAAAGACCTCGAGGCATTTCTACCGGGGCGACGAACCACTCATCTTCGGTGCTGCTGACGCGCACACCAAAGTCGGTGCCATTGCGGCACATGGCGGTGACAATGGACGCATCGGCGATATTGCGTACGGGGTCCATTATGGACTTGCCCATGACCATCGCTACGTTCAAAAAGAATTGATCGTTGGCGCTCATGAAGGTCAACGCTTCGGCGAGCAGTTCTGGATCAGTGCAGCTACGTGCAAAGGCGGGTGCAAGCTCACGCATGAACAGGCTTGTGCATGCGACATTGCGCTGATGCATCTCGTCACCCATGGCGAGGCCGCGCGCGACGATGTTCTTCAGTCCAACGCCATCCGCTTCGGTCAATGCGCGCGCAAATGCCGGACCAAAACGATTCGCCAGCCAGCGCAGACGCTCCAACACAGATTCGTCATTGCCACCGAAGCGCATGACCTTGCCGAGCCCTTCATTGATCGCGCAATAAGCACGATTACCGAACGCGCGATTCTCGACCACCATCACCGGCATGGACTGCGTCGTTAGCCCGGTCATCGGGCCGACCGCATCAAAGTGGTGATTGGGGTGAAACTCGATGGCGCCGCTCGCCGCGAGTTTGTTTGCTGCATCTAGATCGCGCGCCCAACCTTCCAGTACGCACGCCCCCGCTATCGCGCCGCGCATCGGCCCGCACATGCGCGGCCATTCGATCGGCGGGCCCGCATGCAAGATGACGTGTTTGCCTAATGCGGTGATGACCTCGCCAGCCGGGACCACGTCAATCAGCACCGGATCGGCGGCGATCATGCGCCGCACAGCTTCCGCGTTAGCCGTATCAATGCGATCCCGATGAAGCTCTAGTGTGTCCAGAGCTTGCAGCGTCTCGGCGTCTTGGGTGCGCGGTGGGCGCCAGTCAACATGCACGACAGCATCACCGCGGCTTTGTAGATCGTCAGCAAATTGCTTCAGCCCAACGTTAATTACATTCGGTGTTTGGCTCAGTAGGTTGCTCATGCGGATAAGAAAGCCTGATGGTGTTTAAGAAAATCTAACAGAACTACGGTCGCCAAGTCGGCGTCTGCAGTAGTCATTTGTTCGTCCGGGTGATGACTGATACCGCCTTCGCAACGCACGAACAGCATCGCCACATCCGTCAGTGCCGCCATTGCCATTGCGTCATGTCCTGCGCCGCTAGGTAGTTTGCGTACGCTCAGCTGGTGGCGTTGTAGCGCGGCGCCAAGCGCGTTGGCGAGGTGCGGCGCGCATTGGCATGCGGGCGCATCATGGGTCTGCTCCAGTTCTAGCTGAAGGCCTCGGCGTTCGGCTATTTCTGTGAATTGCGCACAAATCTCTTGCACCGCGAGCGTGCGCGTCGCGTCGTCGCCTGAGCGAATATCCAAACTAAAGACCGACGCGCCGCTTATTACGTTTACAGCTCCTGGTGCCGACTCAATCTGACCGACAGTGCCTACCAGGCCATCGCGCTGGGCGCGTTGCTCAACTGCGAGAATCATTTCTGCCGCGCCGGCAAGCGCATCGCGCCGATGAGTCATTGGGACCGTGCCAGCATGTCCGGCGCAGCCAATTATGCGCACGTTGAATCTACTGGCACCGGCGATCGCTGTAACCACTCCCAAGGGCAAGTCCTCGTTGTCCAGCACAGGCCCTTGTTCGATGTGGACCTCTACATAGCCAACGATGTCTTCGCGCGAGCGCGCTGCGGTAGTGATGAGGTCCGGATCCAATCCGAACTCGCGCAGCGCAAATGCCATAGTGACGCCGTCACTGTCGACGCGATTGAGCAGGCTCTGATCGAAAGTGCCAGCTATAGCGCTCGAGCCAATCAAGGTCGCTTGAAAGCGCACGCCTTCTTCGTCGCCGAAGCCAACAACCTCGAGTGCATAGGGTAGGCGTTCACCAGCGGCATTTAAGGCATCAATGCACTCGATGCCAACCAGTACGCCGAGCATGCCGTCATACGGGCCTGCATCTCGCACGGTGTCCAAATGGGAGCCAATAAGTAGTGCTGGTTGACCCGGCGTCAAGCCCTCATAGCGCCCGACAACATTCCCCGCTGCGTCGATATGGCAGTGCATTCCTGCGGCGAGCATCCATTCCTCGACCAGCGCATTTGCGCGCTGGTGCTCAGGCGTAAGATATCGTCTGCACAAGCGATCTTGCGCTTCGCTGTGCTCGGCGAGTTGAGCCACGCGCTGCATAATTCTTGGGCCGAATTGCATTAGGTCTGAGCATTCCTTAAAGAGGCGGCATCATGCTTGGCGCTACCGCACGACCAGCATAATATCGTCGGCCCGGGTCGTCTGCCCGGGTTGCACACTAAGCCATCGTTTTTAGCTGATCGGCGTCGCAGCGATGAATTACCGCGTACTCGACGCATTGCGCGCGTAGACGATAATTGTTCTCGGCTCCGGGCGCATTCGGCAAGTCCAAAAAGGCCTGGTGGCTGGGGTACCAGACAGCCAGGATCTCGTCGATTGGCTGGTCGCCAACGATTTGTCCGTGCGCTGGACTTTGCCACGCAATCTTCGCGCCTACCACCGGCAGTACCGCATCCAAAGCTCGCCTATAGCTGCGATATAACTCGCCATGTGGATACATCGCGTCAGCCACGTAGCGATTCAAATTCAACATCAGTACTGGCCCATCATTACCGCTGCTTGCGATCGAGCGGATTTTTTCCAGTTCGTCGTCATTGCGCGCGACTGCTGCGTTGCTCATATGGTCTCGACTAGTTCAATTTCGATGAGGCCCCGCGCGGCGGCGCTAGGCATACGCTCAGTCACCAAGATCAAAGGCATTGACGCCCCAACTTGCGCGCGGTTGGACTGGCCGTGTAGGCAAGCCGTAATGGCGTGAGCGCGCAAAGATCGGCAAGCCAGAGCCAAGCATTGAATTGTAAAACCACATCATTGCTTGGGTCATTTCTCGCGGGCGCTCGCGCGTTACGAAGTGCCCACTGTCTAGAACCAGAATCGCCTCTAGCCCGGGGATGTGCTCTTCGATGCCACGACAATAGTCAATTGGCTGGCGTGGATCGTGCTCGCCATGAACATACAACACCGGCATCGTAAATTTTGTGTAATCCACAGGGGTGCTCAAGCGAATGTCGCGAAAATAACGTGGTATCGCCTCGGCTACACCCTCATTGGCGAATTCTGCCGCCATTGCCATGATCTCGTCGTCGGCTGGCAATAACTCCGGCTTACAACTGCTCTCCATCCACACACGCACATAGGCCTCGGCTTTGCGCATCAGCCGCGATGCTGCCGCTGGGTTCTCGCCGTTCCACTGATGGTGCAGCGAGTTGCGCACGTCGTATTTGTGTAGCGACAGGCAGCAGCGAATGTAGCGTTCGACTCTGTGCGGCGCTTGATCTATAACGTTGTCAGCGATAAGCACACCCCAGTCGTGCCCAGCCAAACGAAATGAGTCGATGCCGATGGCATCCAGGCATTCCAGCAACTCGCGGGCGACCGCATTGCCGCTATAGTTGCCATCCGCTTTGTCCGACAATCCATAGCCTTTTAGATCGAATGCAAGCACGCGAAATTGCGTCGCAAGCGTCGGCATTTGATGCTCCCAGCAACGCCAACTTTCTGGAATACCATGCAGGAGTACGATTGGATCCCCTTCGCCCATTTCGGCCCAGTGCCAAGTAGTGCCGTTGACGGTTTTGACGTGATGTTCAATTGAGTGCATTGCGTGGATTGGACCTGTTCGAAATGCTGCATAGCCTGCCACAGATTAGATTGTTCTCGTAGCCCCGCACTTTAGCGGCGAGCTTGTGCGCAAGTTCATAGTCCGTGTTTGTCACCGCGCGCGCCAGACACAGCCGCACCAGTCCAAGCTGTCGCGCGAATCCAGATTGCGTGGTGGCTCCATGCTTGGCAAACCTTTACGCAACTGTGTAAGCGGCACACTACGAGCACTGACTCGCGCTACACGGATTCGCTCTATGTGCACCAAATAACAGCTAGCTCGATCCCTGCATCAAGAGCGAAGCCTGGACGCACTGTGTTTGCATGGATAGATGGTCCTTTGGCTTGCGCGGATAAGCGGGTACGAATAAAAGTGGTCGGCGCTGCGCCATCAGCGACACCGAGGACACGGAGCTGGTGGATGGTCGTTTGCGCATTTGGGTACGCAGCAAATGCGAAGTTTCAGGTGCGCGGCGTTTTGGTTCATTGTTTGGGAGACGCTCAAATGGCTGTGTACCTGGGATTGGCAGCGATCTTTGATGCTGCAGCCGGCCTTGGAAGCAATCTTCTTTGCGCACATCGCGCCCGAATTACGTGCCACGCATTACGTCTTTACTAATTCAGACTTCAGCGTAAAGCCCTTGCGGACCTATACCGCGGAGGCTGATGGTGCAGCGGTAGAAATGGATTTCTATGCAACTAGCATCCAGGCATTTGGCCCATTTCAAGCAGCGCGCGGCCTCTTTCGCAGGCTACCTAACCATGACTTGGGGCAATATCTGGGTGCTTGAGTCTAATGCGGCGAGTTTTCTCGCCGAATTGCCGCATACAGGCGAAATTCAGCGCGCGGCGGATACGCCGCTTGTTGATGCACCCGCGACCCGCGCCGATTTGGGCGAAGCAACGGTCGTGATTTTTGACGTGATGCCGACTAATCCGGTACGTCTGGCGACCTACGGGATGCCACCGAGCTATTACAACAACGAGTCGATGTCCGCTTTTCTGCAACCTGGCGTTGATGCTTGCCGACAATGCGGCGTTAAACCGGCATTGAAGATCAAGCGTGAGATGCCAGCGGAGTTGAAGCTGGATAGCTATCAGCAACTAATTGAGCGATTACATGCTGCTGGGGATCTGATTCTGCTCGATCATAGCGTCGACGCGCTACGCTACATACAGCAGGCCAAAGCGGTTATTTCAGTGCCGTTTACGACCACTGCAATTTATGCCGAGCGTTGTGCAGTTCCGTCAATCTTTTACGATTCAACCGACACGCTCAAACCGCCGCCGAACGCCACTGAAGACGTCTACCAGTTCCTCTCGCATGGAATCCCCATTGTCAGAGGACCGCAAGCGCTGGTGGCTTGGGTCAAGGTGCAACTGCGCGATGTTGCTTAGACGTCCTTGAGTCATTGGCATAAAAAGCGCGCAAGTCTGAACGGGCGAAAGGTCTTTAAACCGCCGCAAGGCGTGAATCTGCTGAGCGCTAGAATTCATTGGAATCATCGGATGGCGCATTGCCTAGTCAGCGTCAAGCTCCTTAAGCTTTAGAGAACTCAGAATTGCATCATCAAGAAGCCAGTGAGCGCCGCATTGTTCGGCGACAGTGCTGGGTCGACTTGCTTGCGTATTGTCCCAAGCAGTTGCTTGTAGCCTTTATAGAAAGCCCAAGATGGGGTGGCCTGGTAAGTCAGATCACTGATTTCAAGGTAACGTAATATGCCTTTTGCCGTGGTTGGCTTTACGAAAGCCTCGATGCGTGGTGCATAGTAAAAAGGCACCACGGACATGACTGCCCATTTAGCGATTTTGTGGTGTGCCAACATTCCCAAAATGTGTTCGAAACCGCGTTGCTTGCGCCCGTGCAAACGGTGTTCGATGGCGCCTGCCAAAGACGCTTTCTCGTGCGAGTCGAGCCCGGTAATGAAGGCTTTGAACGGTGGTTTTTCGAAGCGCGATACCATCGATGAGCGACTGACTATCTTGAGCACCGTGTCGGCGACATGCTCAGGTTTATTGCACTGCACTTTGGTCAAATTCTCTTGCGCGAAATTAACCAGCTTGTCGACATTGTGTTTTCTACGGAGCTCTTGCATCGCCGGATCGGCAAAGCCTTCGGGGTAACGCATCAAGAAACTGGCCTCGGCCTCGTAGAGTTTGTCGTAGTTCATGGCCTGTGCTCCTGTGACGTTTGCGGCGCGGGCGAAAGATCAACAGGCCACCGTGAACTGCGCCAGTGCTGTTGATAGCCTGAGTTTCAACATATTGGTTTATTCTGGCAGCCTAATTTAATCGAGTGCCAGGAAACCGAATATGTCCTTCGAATATCCGCGCGATCTTATTGGCTACGGCCGTGACGTACCAGAGGTGAAATGGCCTGGAGATGCGCGTATCGCGGTGCAATTCGTTATCAACTATGAAGAGGGTAGCGAGAACTGTATTTTGCATGGCGATGCCGCATCAGAGGCCTTTCTTTCCGAAATCGTAGGTGCGCAAGCATATCCGGGCGTGCGTCATATGAGCATGGAGTCCATCTACGAGTACGGCAGCCGCGCTGGCTTCTGGCGCTTGCATCGGCTATTCACCGAGCGCGTAATGCCAGTTACTGTCTACGGCGTTGCGATGGCTCTACAGCGCAATCCCGAGGCGGTCGCGGCCATGAATGCGGCGGAGTGGGAGATCGCGAGCCACAGCCTGCGTTGGATTGATTATCAACACATGTCTGAAGAAGACGAACGTGCGCATGTGCGCGAGGCGATAGCGATCCACACGCAAGTCACCGGCCAACGCCCGCTTGGCTGGTACACCGGACGTAACAGTCCGAATACGCGCAAGCTTGTGGTCGAGGCAGGTGGGTTTTTGTACGACGCGGATTCCTACGCAGATGATCTGCCTTACTGGGATTGCGACCATGGCGCACCGCATCTGGTCGTGCCTTATACCTTAGATGCAAATGACATGCGCTTCGCCACCAATCAGGGCTTCAATAGCGGTGATCAGTTCTATACGTATTTGCGCGATGCTTTTGACATGCTGTATGCGGAAGGGACCAGTGCACCGAAAATGATGTCAGTAGGCTTACATTGTCGCTTAGCCGGAAGACCGGGGCGCGCGCGCGCCGTGGCGCGCTTTTTAGACTACGTGCAAGATCATGAGCATGTTTGGGTGTGCAAACGAGTTGACATTGCACGCCATTGGCACAGCCACCATCCTCATGTTGCTTACCGACAATAGTTCAGCACATTTACTTTATAGGGAAGGCGATGACACAATCTCCAAGTGATAGCGAGCCCGACGGCGCTTGCAGCGACACCGGCGTGACCAAGGCGGCGCTAAATGGGCTACGCGTTCTTGACATCTCAACTGTAATTGCGGGGCCGCATTTAGGCATGATGCTCGGTGATTTTGGTGCAGATGTCATCAAGGTTGAGCATCCACAAAAGGGCGACCCACTACGCGGCACCGGCTACCAGAAGGACGGTGTTGGCCTATGGTGGAAGATGGCTAATCGCAACAAGCGTTGTGTCACGCTTAATCTTGGCAAGCCTGCGGGTGCCGAGCTGTTCAAGCGCCTGGCTGCTGATGCTGACGTCGTGATCGAGAACTTTCGCACCGGCACGCTGGAGCGATGGGGCATTGGTTGGGAGACCTTACACGCGCTTAATCCGCGCTTAGTGCTGGTGCGCGTCACTGGTTTCGGCCAGACCGGGCCATATCGCTTTCGACCTGGTTTTGGCACCATCGCCGAGGTTTTTAGCGGTTTCGCCAATATCACTGGTGCCGAGAGCGGCCCGCCGACCTTGCCGAATTTCGGACTCGCTGATGGCATTGCTGCTAGCTACGGTACCTCGGCCGTCATGTTTGCGCTCTATCATCGTGATGTGAATGGCGGTAGCGGGCAGTACATCGATCTCAGCTTGTATGAACCAATCTTCCAGATTCTCGGTCCGCAAGCTTTGCAATACGACCAGCTTGGTGTCGTACAAACGCGTATGGGCAATCGCTCTAAGAACAACGCGCCGCGTAACACCTATGAGACGCGCGATGGGCGCTGGGTTGCCATATCGACAAATTCGCCAGCCATCGTCACCCGTGTGTTGACCTTGTGCGGCGGCGCCGAAGTCGCTGCGGATCCGCGTTTTCAAACCTCACAAGGGCGTGTCGAACATATTGATGAGGTTGACGGGATAGTTGCAACATGGATTTTGGCGCGCGACCTAGACGAAGTCTTGCAGGCCTTCGAACAAGCCGAAGCGGCGATCGGCCCATCCTACGATATCGCGCAGATATTCGCGGATCCGCAATACCAGGCGCGAAATGACGTGGTGGCCGTTGAGGACGACGAGTTAGGCACGATCAAGATGGCTAATGCCTTCCCGTTCTTGTCGCAGACACCAGGCAAGGTGCGTCATGCGGGCCCGCGCATGGGACAGCACAACGATACTGTCTATGTTGACGAGCTTGGCATGTCGGATGAGGAGTTAGCGCAGCTTCGTGCCGATGGCATTGTCTGACTACGAACGATAATCCAGGCACCCAGCTCACTAACTTGCACCTGCGCAATATGCCATCGCACAGGTGCAAGCTAGTCAACGGAGAATTGCGTAAAGCAGGTTTTATCCGTGAGCTTCAGTGCTTTGCGCCTCAATTAAGCGCCGCATGAAGCTGATGCAAGCCTCAACCTGGCTTATCTCAATGAATTCATTCGGTTGATGCGCTTGATCAATAGATCCCGGTCCGCAGATCACCGCGGAGAATCCGTGCTCCTGAAATTGCCCGCCTTCGGTGCCATACGAAACTACGTGGGTCGAATTTTGTTTGGCAAGCTTTTTGGCCAAGCGCTCGGCACGTCCATCTTCAGGCTCGGGGGACAAGGCCGGCGCGGTTACGTGCACAATGGTCTCGATGTTTGCCTCGGGTGCCAGCGCCTGCATCTGCGGCAGTAGTTCGTCACAGTAAGCGTAAAAGCGATCAAGAATCTCTTGTGGGTCATCTTCAGGAATACTGCGCACATCCCAACGGAAGCGGCATTCGCGACTGATAATGTTTGCCGCCGTGCCGCCTTTTACGACCCCCACATGTATAGATGTGTAGCGTGGCTCAAATGCTTGCTTTGAATGGCGTGCGGAGAATTCGCGCGCTAGATCATCTAAGAATGTGATGAGCCGTGCTGCGTGCATCACTGCGCTGACGCCACGATGTGGTTGGCTGGAATGCGCTTCGTGGCCGGTGACAATGGTCTCCATGCCAGTCATGCCTTTATGCGCATTCACCACTCGCATACTGGTTGGCTCCCCAACCAAAACCGCCTGCGGCGCTGGGAGTTCTGCGGCTATGCGCTTGATCATGTCAGGCGCACCGACACAGCCAATTTCTTCGTCGTACGATAATGCGAAGTGAATGGGCCGATGCATTTTTGCCTGCAGCATATCTGGCACCATCGCCAGAGCGATTGCGTAGAAACTTTTCATGTCGCAGGTACCGCGGCCGAAGTATTTTCCGTCTCGCTCGACTAGTTTGAATGGGTCGGTATCCCATGGCTGCCCATCAACCGGCACCACATCGGTGTGCCCCGACAGCACTACGCCACCCGGTACCGCCGGTCCCACGGTGGCATAAAGATTTGCCTTGGTGCCATCCGCATTAGGAACGAGATGCGAGTCGATGCCGAAGTCTCGCAAATATGAGCGTACATCTTCAATTAGATTCATATTGCTGTCGCGCGACACCGTTGGGTGGCCGACCAGCCGAGCTATCATGTCGATACAATCTTGGCGAGGCATAGCTAATGGTCTTCTTGTCTGGACTATCTAGCGGGGTAGCGTAACACTAGCGCTCGAAGCGTTAGCATCACTCGTGACAAAAA
>Ga0055584_100000861_pt1 | contig 29283 bp, 25 predicted proteins | sample OSDHelmetaG_FD_58716 | JGI IMG/M metagenome (GOLD analysis project Ga0055584, IMG submission 58716) | Pelagic marine sediment microbial communities from the LTER site Helgoland, North Sea, for post-phytoplankton bloom and carbon turnover... | ecosystem: Environmental > Aquatic > Marine >... | reverse complement strand
GGGCCGCCGCGTCAGGGCGGCGCTCGATCAGGTCAGTCTTTTGCACAAGGAAAAGCAGAGTCCGCAAACCTTGTCGGCTGGCGAACAGCAACGCGTTGGTATCGCGCGCGCTATCGTGACCCGACCGAAAGTACTGATCGCCGATGAACCGACCGGAAACCTCGATCCGGATTTGTCCCTGGAGGTGATGAGAATCTTTCGGCGTTTCAACGAAGTCGGTGTAACACTGCTGATTGCGAGCCATGATATCGCCCTGATCGATCGCCTGGGATGCCGGCGTATCGCGCTGGAAGCCGGACGGCTTCAGGAAGAGGTTGATCCGTGGGAATAACGCGAAATGCAGATGCGGTCGCGCCGGTCCGTTCCTCGGGCGCATTCTCGATCTGGTTGACCTGCCACGCCAGCAACGCGGTCGGCGCGCTGGGCCGTTTGTCACGGCAGCCGTTCGCCAGCCTGATGATCGTGCTGGTGATTTCCGTCACGCTGGCGCTGCCGGCCGCGATCAATGTCATCGTCAAGAACGTGCAGTCGCTTAGCTCAAACTGGGATAACGCGCTCGATTTCTCTGTTTACCTCAAGCCGGATATTTCGGTCAGCGAGGCTGAAGGCCTCTTGCGACTGATCCGCCAACGCGCGGATATTGAAACCGTGGAACTCATTACGTCCGATCAGGCGCTGGCTGAATTTAAAGAACAATCCGGGTTCGGGGCGGCGCTCGAGCAACTCGGTGAGAACCCGTTGCCGCACACGCTCGTTGTCAGACCGGGCCCGGGCAACACCGGTGCATCGCTAATTCTTTTGCAGGAAGAGATCGGCAATCTGCCGGAAGCGGAACTGGTTCAGGTGGATACTGAGTGGGTGCAGCGATTTCACGCGATTCTCGATATTGTGAGGCAGGCGATCGCCATCGGCGCACTGCTTCTCGGAATTGCCATCATTGTAATCATCGGCAATACCATTCGCCTCGACATCGAAAATCGCCGTGAAGAAATCGAGGTGACGAAGCTGATCGGGGCGAGCAACGCCTTTGTGAGACGGCCGTTTCTCTGGACCGGATTCTGGTACGGCCTGCTCGGCGGAGGTTTTGCCTTGCTGATGGTTCAATACGGACTTTACCTGCTTCAGGGGCCGGTGAGTCGCCTGGCCGGGCTGTATCAGGGCAACATCTCGGTTGCATCACTGAACCTCACCGAAAGTGCCACGATCCTCGGCATTTCGGTCTTCCTCGGTCTATTTGCCTCCTGGGTCACAGCCGCTCGCCATATGCGGCGAATTGAGCCGAATTGATTAAACATAACGTTGAACCCGAAAACCCCTAAATAACTGGTTTTTATAACAATATTCCTAATCTCTCTTGGGAACTTTGAGCTTCCGTTAGCACTCTAATCAATCGAGTGCTAAAATCAGAGTCCACAAACGGAGGCAATACATGACAACCGCTGTTGCGAAATTCAATCACGACCTTGCGCTGGCAGGACCTGTAGGCAGTCTTGATGCCTATATTCAGGGTGTCGGCTCCATTCCTGTTCTCAGCAAAGAAGACGAACAGGAACTCGCTCGACGATTACGCGACGACGAAGACCTCGACGCCGCGCGCGACCTTGTTATGGCGCATCTGCGCTTTGTTGTACACATCGCCAAGGGATACACCGGCTACGGACTGCCGTTGAACGACCTGATCCAGGAAGGCAACGTTGGGCTGATGAAGGCGGTCAAACGCTTTGACCCGGATTACGACGTCCGACTGGTGTCCTTTGCTGTTCACTGGATCCGTGCCGAAATTCACGAATTCGTGCTCAAGAACTGGCGCATCGTGAAAGTTGCGACAACCAAGGCGCAACGAAAGCTGTTCTTTAATCTTCGCAAGAAGAAAAAGACGTTGGCCTGGTTGACGGCTGCGGAGACCAAAGCGGTCGCCAAAGATCTCGGCGTCAAGGTTGCCGAGGTCAGCGAAATGGAAAAGCGTTTGCACTCTCGTGACGCGATTTTCGATCCAACGCCCGATCTTGATGACGAGCGCAACTTCACACCAGCCGCCTACTTGCCGAGCCCGGATGCCGATCCCGCTGTGCAAGCTGAGAATTCCGACTGGAATGACGATGCCACCACTCGCATGACCGCCGCACTGGATATTCTTGATGATCGTAGCCGCCGTATTCTCGAAGAACGCTGGCTTACAGAAGACAAGATGACGCTCCATGAACTGGCCGCCGAGTACGGTGTTTCTGCCGAGCGTATTCGCCAGCTCGAAGTGAATGCGATCAAAAAACTCCGCACCGCGATGGCCGCATAGACCAACAAAAAGGGGTCAGAGCCCTTTTCGAAGAACTACGCCAAATCAAAGGCCGCTCCGAGAGCGGCCTTTTTTTGTGACCCAACAAAAAGGGCTCTGACCCCTTTTTGTTGGGGCGTTACTTAAAAATCCGGGTTCGATAGCGAACGTAGCCGCCGTCTTCTACACCGTGCGGATCGTCATGCGTCCAATGCACCAGGCCGCCAAGATCATTCCACTCGTACATGCCACGCACGTGGACACGATCACCCATGCCTAGCGGCACGCGTTCAGCCAGGTCGATATTGTGCGCGATCAGCAGGCTACGACGATTGCCAATGTCGATGATGAATCTCTGGTGTCGTGAACCGTCGTTATCGTCGGTCAGCAGGCGACGGACGAAGCCAGTGACCTCAATCCAGCTACCGTCATTGCTCTTCTTGTAGGGTTCACTCATTCGGTGCCCTGTTTTTGTTATTGGGGCAGGTACTCACAGAGTGCCATAAAAAACGCGGCAAGCCATTCCTGACTTGCCGCGTAATCGATTTTTGGCAGCTATCTAACTTGCGGTTACCGGCACCATCGTAATCTCAACCCGGCGATTTGCCTGCCGACCATCTGGAGTTGCATTGTCCGCTACCGGACGGGTCTCACCAATGCCCAGCGTGATCAGACGCTGACTAATGACACCCCGACCTGTCAGATACTTGGATACGGTGCTCGCGCGCCGTTCCGACAATCCCTGATTGTAGGCCGCGCTGCCGGTGCTGTCCGTGTGTCCGGCAACTTCGACGACGGTCTTTTCATACTCGACGAGTACTTTGCCTACTGAGTTCAGCACGTCGAAGAACGCGGGACTCAGGTCAGAGCTGTCAGTGGCAAAAGTTACGTTGCCTGGCATGCTCAGCGTGATGTTGTCGCCATCCCGTACAACGCTGACGCCAGTACCGTCCAGTTCAGCTCGAAGCTTCGCTTCCTGCTGGTCCATGTAATAACCGATCGATCCACCGGCCAATGCGCCAATGCCGGCTCCGATCAGTGCGTGCTGGCGCCGTTCAACGGCGTCATCACCCGAGATGAGGCCCGCCACAACGCCGGCGGCAGCACCAATTAACGCGCCCTTGGTTGCAGAGCTCATCTGTTCCTCACGCGTGTAGGCGTCAAGCGTCGTACAAGCGCTTGCGGATACCGTCATTACGGCCATTGCGAGAATTAGCTTTTGCGATCTGATGTTCATTGTCTTGCCTCTTGCTTGCAGTATGCTTGCAGAATTCAGAGTGTATTGTATGCCCTGGCTACCTGAACAGAGACTTAATTGACGTCTTTATGTTCAGATTAGTCACTCTAATTCGCAGTATTGAGGACTGCGTCACAAGAGCATTCGCGGCGATGTAGAATGGCCGTACCTCCAACGAGATCATACCGTGACCGACATCGACAACTGGCTGTCTCAATACGAACAGTCTCACCAGGCTCTGCGAAACCCGCTCACCTACTGGGCGTCCATTTCCATGCTTGTTCTGGGTCTCACCGCACTACTGTGGACATTGCCGGTTCCTGATGAGTTCCAAACCATTTCGCCGCTACTGAACTGGGGCAGTGCCTTTTTGATGGTCACTGCAATCTACTACTTCATTATCTCGCTATCGCTCGCCATAGGCCTGCTGCCGTTTCTTCTCGGTCTGGCCGCGATACAAATGTGGCTGACGACGTCCGGCCTCCCGGCAACCGCCATTTCGACCGGCCTCCTGGTCGCCGGTACCGCCGGGCTGATGCTCTGCCGCGGCGGCGCCTTGCGACAGGTTATCCAGGACCTTCAACTGATGATGCTTGCCCCTGCCTGGACCCTGTCCCGCTTGTTCAGGCATTTCGGAATACCCATCTAGTCGTATAGAATCGACGCCGCCAGCCCGACTCTATGTCACGACTAAACATCAGGAATACGCCCGTGAACACAAAACTTGATCCGATGGATCTTTTCGATGTCCGTTCAGAACTGACCGAAGACGAAGTGATGGTCAAAGACACTGTCGGACGCTTCGTCGACGACAAAGTCATTCCGTTGATGCGCGAGGCATTTGAAAACCATGAGTTCCCGCGTCAACTCATTAAAGAATCAGCAGAACTGGGACTACTCGGCAGTTCGATAGACGGCTACGACTGCGCCGGATTGAACAGCGTAAGCTACGGCTTGATCTGCCAGGAGCTGGAGCGCGGTGACAGCGGCTTACGCAGCTTTGTCTCCGTACAGAGCAGTCTAGTGATGTTCCCAATTCATGCCTATGGTTCCGATGAGCAAAAACAAAGGTGGCTTCCGGCGATGGCTCGCGGCGAGGTGGTCGGCTGCTTCGGCCTGACCGAACCGCATGGCGGATCCGATCCGAGCAATATGAAAACGCACGCCAAGCGCGACGGTGATGACTGGATTCTTAACGGATCCAAAATGTGGATCACGAATGCCACGATCGCAGATGCGGCTGTCGTTTGGGCGCAAACGGATGAGGGCGTCAAAGGCTTTATCGTCGAAAAAGACATGCCCGGTTTCGACACACAGGAAATCGAGAACAAGTTTTCGCTGCGAGCATCTGTCACGGGCGCTTTGTTTTTCGACAATGTCAGGATACCGGAGGCGAACATTTTGCCGGGCGTATCAAGCCTTAAAGGCCCGCTAAGCTGTCTCACCCAGGCTCGCTACGGCATTAGCTGGGGCGTTATCGGTGCCGCCCAGGCCTGCCTTGATGAGGTATTGAGATACACAGAGGACCGCGTCCTTTTCGGTCGGCCGATCGCCCATACACAGTCGATACAGATTCGCATGGCGGAAATGTGCCGCCAGATTACGACAGCACAGCTTTTGTCGCTGCGCCTTGGCCGCATCAAAGATCAGGGCAATTTAAGCCCGTCGCAAGTCTCTCTTGCCAAATGGAACAACTGCCGCGCCGCCATCGATATTGCCCGCGATGCGCGTGACATTCTCGGCGGAGCTGGTATCAGCGCTGAGTACGTTCCGATTCGCCACATGCTGAATCTCGAAAGTGTCATCACCTACGAAGGAACTGAAACAGTCCACCAGCTCGTCGTCGGCAAAGAGCTGACAGGAGTCAACGCGTTCTGATGACATTCGCTTGAACGCCAGCCGGCTACCGCAAAACAAGGACATGTGGCGCATTGCTGCGCCCATGATTCTCTCCAATGTGTCGGTACCCCTGCTCGGGATGGTCGACACAGGCGTCACGGGACACCTGGACAGTTCCGTCTATCTCGGCGCCGTGGCTCTGGGCGCGACGATATTCACGTTCATTTACATGGGAATGAATTTCCTGCGCATGGGAACCACTGGCATCGCCGCACAGAGTTTCGGTGCCGACGACAACGACGGGCTGAGAGCATCGCTGGGACAGTCGCTCATTGTCGGATTTATCATCGCTGTGCTACTGATCGTTCTTCAGGCGCCCATCAGTGCGCTCGCGCTCAGTCTTTTGGGCGGAGATTCAGAAACGCAATTTTACGCGGCGATGTACTTCGATGTGCGTATCTGGAGTGCTCCCGGGACGCTCGCAAACTACGCGCTCATCGGCTGGTTTATCGGGCTGCAGAACGCTCGTGTGCCATTGCTTATCTTCCTGACAATCAACCTCACCAACATTGTGCTCGACCTCATTTTCGTCGTAATCCTCGGCATGACCGTTGACGGTGTCGCGCTCGCGTCAGTGATCGCTGAATACTCGGGCTTCGCCATCGGGGCGACATTCGCGATAGCCACTTTAAGAAAACGTGAGGGTCACTGGCCGCTTGAGCGGCTAACAAATCTCGCCGCCTACAGGGCCTTTTTTGCGATCAATACCCACCTGTTCGTTCGCACGATGGCGCTCATGTTTACGTTGGCGTTCGTAACCGCGCAGAGCGCGCGCCTCGGTGGCCGCGTTCTCGCCGCCAACGCCGTGCTGCTGAATTTTCAGCACCTGACATCGTTCGGTCTCGACGGCATTGCGCACGCGGCAGAAGCGCTGGTCGGAAAAGCCGTCGGCGAAAAACGGCGCGATGTACTGGTGCACTCGGTCAACCTGACCTTAAAGTGGTCTGTCATTTTTGCGCTGGGATTCACCGTCGTCTACCTCGTCGCCGGCCCTCTGATCATCTCCATACTGACCGATCTCCCGGACATCCGTGAGACCGCGATTCGTTATCTGCCGTGGATGATCGCGTCGCCTCTCGTGTCTGTCTGGTGTTTTCTCTACGACGGTGTCTACGTGGGGGCGACCCGCGCAAAAGAGATGCGCAATATCATGGTGTTCTCGACGCTCTTTGTCTTCCTGCCGGCCTGGTATTTTCTCCTGCCCCTCGGCAATGACGGCTTGTGGCTGGCCTTTCTGTTATTTATGGGCGCCCGCGGGATCGGGATGCACATCGGCTACCGCAAGAAGATTGTGAGCAGTACGCCGAGCCCATAAGTAGCTCAAGAGGCCTGACAGCATATTCGCAGCCGCATAGGCAGCGAAGATGCCTGCGATACCAGACAAGGCTCTGCCGACAATAGCCAGAGGCAGGTACAGGAGCATCATTCGCGTTACGCTGATATAGACGGCAGGCATTGGCTTGCCGAGACCGTTGAACGCCGCGTTCATGACCATCACCACACCGTAGGCACCGTAGCTGATTGGCGCTATCCAGAGGAACAGTCGGGTGACGTCGGTGACGGCCGGGTTCTGACTAAAAAGCGTCGGCACGAAGTCGGCGGCCAACGCCAGAACAAGTGCGATCACCAATCCGCTCGCGATACAAAACAACGCACACAATCGCAGTGACAGTTGAATGCGCTGTCCATGCCCCGCAGAAAGGTTTTGCCCGACAAACGGACCAATCACCGACGACAGGGCATAGAAAATGACCAGTACCAGCGACTCGATACGACTGGCGACACCGAATCCGGCAACCGCCTCCGGCCCATAACGGGCGATCATCGCAGTGATCAGCGTCATGGCGACCGGGATGATCGCGTTGGTCCCAGCTGCTGGGAGTCCAACGTGCAGAATGTCCACCCAGGATTTTTTCAGCTCGGCTGGATTCGGCTTGTTGAAGCTGACCATATCCAGTCGATACACCATGAAATAGATCGTGCCGAGAAACATTGAGCCTCTGGCCATCAACGCAGCGGTTGCCGCACCGTCCAATCCCATTGCGGGAACAGGCCCGATACCGAAGATGAATATCGGATCAAGAATGACGTTGAGAAGAGCGCCGGCCATCATGAGCTTGCCGGGCAAAACGGTATCGCCGGTCGCGCGCATGCTGCTGGTTCCAACCATGCCGACAACAAGAAAGGGTACGCCGCAGTACAGGATGGTCATGAAACTCCGAATCATGGGAATCATGTCGGCCGGCGCGCCCAGCAATTTGAACAGGGGGTTGATCGTCAGGATGCCAATCACCGCCATCGTGGCAGTGATCATGAACGACAGCAGCAGGCTGTCGGTTGCCAGCCGCCGGGCGCGACGATGGTCACCCGAGCCAATCGCACGAGCGACAACCGATGAGGTACCGGCGCCCAGGCCAATCGCTACACTCGTGATGATCATGAGGATGGGAAAACCAAAACTAAACGCGGCCAGAGCACGATCACCGACCTTGCCAAGAAACCATGCGTCGATGATGGATTGCGCCATCATCATCGTGATTCCGAACAGTATCGGCACGCTCATGTTGACGAGGTGTCGACCGACCGACCCCTCGGTGAGTTTTGCTTTGGGAGATTCCATCCAGACTCAACAGAGATATTTGGCTACAGACTAATACAGCACCCGGGCTGCCACAACGTACCGCAAAGAGCCGCCACATTAGCCGCCGTGATCAGGACCTTAAAGTCCCTGAACTCTGAGGCACAATACTCGCTCGGAAACCGTTTTGGAGCGTTCCTGTGATTCCTAGCCAGAAATTTCTGCTGTTGCAAGACGAAGAAGGTCAGACCTACCTGTCATTCAACGATCTAATGGCATTGGTCGAAGGACAAGACGCAGGTAAATCTGTAGCTCTGCGGGTTATGAATTTCCGCCTGAACAAAACCTTCGGTGACGCCCTGGCTGCGGATTGATCTCAATGCCGTTCTCCTGCCATCCGGGCTGTCACAACGTAGCGGAGTGGACCACCGGCTTCGATTGCATCAAACGGATAGCAGGTCACGAGTGTGAGCATCGCCGCGTCAGTATCAAGTACCAGGCTGCCCTTCTGTGAATCGACAATATCAACGCCGATGACTTCGTAGGAAAACTCGAGCCCCCGACCCGATTCAAGCGACAGTACTTCGCCGGCCTGCACATCTTTAAGAAACTGAAAGTGGGTGTCGCGGTGGCCAGCGATCACGGCATTGCCGATCTCGCCAGGCAGCACGCTCGCGCCGAGATGTCCGGGTCCAAAAGCCAGCGTCCTTCCCGAACCCCCGGCGAGAACGATGAGGTCAACGTCGCCTGCCCTCGCGGTCAGTCTCGCAATTGGCCAGGTATCGGCCCACGGCCAGGGTGTGACTCGGGTCTCCCCGCTTTGCATCCTCGACCATGCCCGTAACATCAGCTCCTGGGCCAGCCAGGCTTTGGCAGGAATGTAGGCACCCTGACCCATTTGCAGGAATCCGAAACCGAGAAGACAAGCCACGAGCAGCCGACCCAGCCTACTGAGTACGCTGAACACGACGCATTCCGCCAGCGGTCCATTGCAGCATCAGTATGAGCAGTGCTGCGAGCAGCGACATAAGGCCGATGCGTCGCAGTGTCGGCGCATCCGTTGCCGTCGCGGGAAAACCGAAGATCGCATTCGTGCTCTGCCCGTAGGGCATCAGGTTCGGAACCTGTTCGCTATTTAAGGGATCATTGCTCGGACGTACCGGTGTTTTGTCGACAGCCACCAGGCTCGTGTACTTGCTCACGAGATTGTGGGTCAGAGCGGTCGTAACAATCGTCAAACGAATCTCGTCCGGCTCCGAACTGCGTCGCTCGATATCCATCAATTCACCGATGCGAGCGCGCGCCCAGAGTGCTGCGATACCCGGGCTGTCCGTCGCGATGTTGACCGGAAGATCCGCTGTCCATCCGCCGCCAATGGAGTTGCCGCTCACGCGAACGAAATCGCCCGGCCTGAATTCGCCGCTCGCCTCGATTTTCACGGTGATCGGTTCGCCCAGATACAGGTCCGGAACTGTCGACGGAAAGCTGTCGACGATCACGCCGCTCGGCCATTCGAGCTCGATGTCCGTAATCTGGGGCTGCTCGAGCTTCCTGAACAAGCCGTCCATCTTTTCACTGACCTCATGCAGGGCGCTGATAAACGTGTAGGAACCCCGTCCTGCTTCAGCGGCTTTACGCATGAACCAGCTATTGGGCGCCGATCCGATACCAACGGTAAAAAGGCGCGCGGCTCCCAGCCGGTCTTCGATCATTGAAAACAGCTCGTCCTCGTAACCCACGCTGCCGTCGGTTATGAAAACCACCTGGCGCAGATGCGCATCGGACGGCGCTCCGCCCAGCGCGAGCGCAAGCGCTGGCCGCATCTCGGTCCCGCCGTTCGCCTCAAGTGCCTGCACGAAATGTGACGCCTCAGACAGGGTTTGTCGAGTGACCGGACGGCTGTTCGAATACAGTGCATTTGTCACTGAATTGAATTCAATAATGTTGAATCGATCTGCGGGATTCAGACCCTTGAGGGCCAATTGCACCGCACGCTTGGCTTGCTGTATCGATACACCGTGCATTGAGCCCGACGTGTCGATAATGAAGATAGTCTCTCGCGGCATCGTCGCTGTGGCGACTTCGTCCTGATCCGGGGGCATCACCATCAACAGGTAATAGGGTTTCTGGTCGATTGTTTCCACGAAGGACATCGCTCGCGGGGCGGCCGACGGCACCGGCCGCCACAGCAGTTCAAAATCATGATCCATCGCCACAGTGCCGCTCCCCAGCGATACCGTGTAGCGTCCATTGTCCTCAGCAACGCTTACCGGGTGGTACCGGCTGGCAATGATTTCCAGCGGCATACCGGCGTTCACGTTTGCCGTCAGCGAAAGACTGTGCGCTTTGGAAGTCGTTATCTGTGGAGGAGTGATCGTCGAGGCGTCGGGAATGCGATCAGTATCCGGCGCCCAGCCACTGCCGATGCGATCCGGTATCGGGTTGCCGGATATGTAGCGCGGCGTCAGCGTCAAAGGGATACGAATACTGAACTGGCCTTCTTCATAGCGAATGTCCTCCAGGTACTCGACTTCGATAACCACCAATTCGCCGGGCGCGATGTTCGCCACCGAGGTGGTGAACAAATTGGCGCGCTGCTGCTCAACCAGACTGGCTTTTTGCCCGGCTTCTTTGGCTTTCTCGTAGGTCTTCTTCGCATGTTCCTTTTCCTGAATTTCACCCTCAATGAAGCGCTCACCGATATGAAGGCGCATGCGATCAACAGCCGCTTTGTCCGGCAGCGGAAAAACGTAGATACCCTCAACCCAGTCCGTACTGGTGTTTCGAAATTCCTGACGCACCGATACGCGGGCAACCAGGCCACTGATGTTCATTTGCACGTCGGTATCGAGCAGCGTTGCTGTGCTGTAGCCGTTTTCCATCCTGAGCAGCAAACTGCCTGACTGCATCTCGTTCGGTCCGGGTCCGTCTGCCTTTGCGGCCTCCGGCCCACAGAGGAGAACGAGGATAAGGGCGAGCACCCAGAGCCATGATTTGATGTCCGATTCAATTTGCTGCATTTTCCTGGGCCCCTTATTGCCTTTCCCTGTCATGCTGCTCATTAAGCAGCAGCAATCCGGCACCCTGTGGACGACGACATGGCAATGCACCGACGTAATGTGGCAAATTGTGGCTACCGAACAGGAGTGAGACGTGGCAAAACGCATCGCAATTATTGAGGACGAGGCAGCAATCCGGGATAACTACTCGGCAGCCTTTCGCCGTGAGGGTTATGCCGTCGATGCATTCGACGCCAGAGAACCGGCGCTCAACGCCTTTGACAATCGTCTGCCCGACCTCGTCGTCATTGATATCAATCTGAAAGACGATGTCGAGGGCGGCTTTGAGCTATGCCGTGAACTTCGGGCTCGCTCGGCTGATCTGCCGATCATTTTTCTAACCGCAAGAGACAGTGAGTTCGACGCGGTTTCAGGACTGAGGTTAGGAGCCGATGACTACCTGACGAAGGACATCAGTCTGCCGCATCTTATGGCGCGCATCGCGGCATTGTTCCGGCGCCTTGATGCAATGAAAAAACCCCAGGGCGTTGCCAGCCGTCTTTCGCGAGGCGATCTGACTATCGATACCGAACGCATGACGGTGCACTGGCAGGAGCACACCGTCAGCCTGACCCTGACGGAATTCTGGCTGGTGCATGCGATGGCGCGCTATCCGGGGCACGTCAAGAACCGGCAGCAGCTTATGGATGCCGCGCAAGCGGTCCTCGATGACAACACGATCACGTCACACATCAAACGCATTCGCAGAAAGTTCATTGGCATAGATTCTGATTTCGATGCTATCGAAACCGTCTACGGCATGGGTTATCGCTGGTTGAGCGAATAGTCCTGAGACAAAATGACCCTTAAGCGTCAATTACTCCTTGTCACCCTGCTTGCCCTCCTGCTGCCGTGGGCGGGATGCGAATTCATACGGGAGACGGAGTCGGCTCTTCGCGGCGGGCAACAGCAAATGCTGGCCGGCACCGCCCGGGCACTCGCAAACTCGTTGGCAGTCTATGCCGAGGAATACCCGGACCGAATCGCTGGGGGGCTTGCGGCTGAACAACTGTTTCTGCACACGCTCGCCAAGCCGCCACGAATTGACGGATACATCGACGACTGGTTACTGAACCAGTCATCGTTGCGATCCATGCGCGGTCCGGACGGTCCGATCCGCATGGCGCTGGCGTCTTATGGCCGAACGGTCTACATCTATGTCGATGTCCGCGATCGCAATGTTGTATACGCAACGGCCGACACGCTGGTTCTCGACGACGGCCCCCTGTATGCGGACCGAGTCACGCTCGTCAGTAGCAACCCGCCCTATCTCGAAGAACGCTTCGTGTTCTCCGCCGAAGCGCCTGGGGCCATCGTTAGCTACAAGCAGGACGACTACGGCTTCGCGCCTGAACCAGCGATAGCGGCGCACTGGCAGGACGTGCCGGGCGGCTACCGACTGGAGGCTCGAATCCCACTGGACATGCTCGGCACCGATCTGGGTTTCGTCATAAGCAATACCGACAGTCCGGATCAAAAACCACTTCGTATCAGCAGTTTCTCAGGAAGAGCGCCGTTACCGGCGATCAGGCCTTCAGCAGAGTTGCTCTCCGTCGCTCAGAGCCTGGTGCAGCCGGGCATGCGTATTTTGGTAACCGACGCCTCCGGCTGGCGATTAACGGCGACCGGTAGTCTGCCCATCACGACCCGCAATAATTCCTTCGGCAAGGGCTGGTCACGGCGCATTTACGACTGGCTGGTTGAGGCAGGAAAAACCACCGCGTCAGCAGAACCTGACCCCTCGGGCCGGGAGCAGCAGGCGTATGTCAGCGCCGCCCTCGACGGACGTGAGATGGCAGCCTGGTTCAGGGGTGACGACAACGGCCTCGCGATCGTCGCCGTCGCCGCGCCGATAATAGACAACAACACAGAGGACAACGACATCCTCGGCGCCCTGGTATTGCAACAGGGTACGGACGCGATACTCAGCCTGACAAATGAAAGCCTGGCTCGCCTGATCAACCTTACGCTTATCGCAACGCTTCTCGTCGCCGGCACCCTGGTCGGCTACGCGTCCTGGCTGTCACGTCGAATTCGCCACCTGTCCGTAGCCGCGGTGACCGCGCTTGAAACCGAGACGCTGCACGCGGCCTTGCCAAGCGCCCTCGCCGAAGACGAAATCGGCGACCTGTCGCGAAGCTTTTCGTCGGTTCTTCAGCAACTGGGAGAGTACAACGCGTATCTTCGAACGCTGGCATCGAAGCTGTCACATGAGTTACGTACACCGCTCGCAATTGTAACCTCGTCACTGGAAAACCTTGAGCACGAGGCACTCGACGACGCTTCCGCCGGCTACATCACCCGCGCACAGGAAGGCACGGATCGCCTGAGGCGAATTCTGACGGCAATGAGCGAGGCCAGCCGCGTTGAGGAATTGATGGCGCATGCGGAGCCGGAGTCATTCGACTTCAGGAAAGTGCTGCTTTCGACTGTAGATGCTTACCGCGATGTGTACCCGGAGCGCCGTTTCGATTTCGAGTGCGCCCTGACTGGCGCACCGGCTATGGGTTCACCTGAGCTTCTCATTCAGATGCTCGACAAGCTGGTCGATAACGCCGTTGGTTTCAGCGCGAGCGACGACACGATAAGAATCGGCCTCGCTAAGGAAGGCGACAATCTGCTGCTGACAGTGATGAATCCCGGGCCGTCGCTACCGGAGCGGATGCGAGCACAGCTGTTCGACTCGATGGTCTCAATGCGAGGCGGGGAAAATTCGCGCCATTTGGGACTCGGGCTGTATGTGGCCAAGCTGATCGCCGAAGGGCACGGTGGCAGTATCGCCGCCGACAACGTCCCGGATGGCGTCGTGTTCGAGGTTCGGATACCGGGTCAGGATTCCAGGTAACGAACGATTCCTGCCGCAGCCTCGCGACCTTCATGAACGGCCGTAACAACGAGATCAGATCCTCTGACCATGTCACCGCCCGCGAAGATTTTCGCGTTGCCTGTTTGGTAAGGAAAGCTGCCGTGGGTCGCGACGCGTACCCGACCACTCGGCAAGGTATCGACTGAGAAATCATCAAACCAGGCAGGTGGGTCCGGTCGAAACCCGAATGCGATGATGACCGCATCGGCCGCAAGCACCTCCTCAGTCCCCTCTACCGGTACAGGCCGGCGGCGGCCATCCGAACCGGCATCGCCAAGCTTGGTCTGCACGACGCGAACGCCCTCTACGCGATCAGTGCCGATAATTTCCAGTGGCTGCCTGTTGAACAGAAACTGCACGTTCTCTTCCTTGCTGTTCGCCACTTCGCGGCGCGAGCCTGGCATGTTCTCTTCGTCACGCCGGTAGGCGCAGCTCACGCTGGCCGCTCCCTGGCGGATCGCGGTTCGATTGCAGTCCATACCGGTGTCGCCGCCACCGAGTACGACGACATTCTGTCCCTCGAGATTAGTGAACGGAATGGTCGGGTCGTCGTAGCCCAGCTCTTTGTAGACGTTCGAGACGAGATAAGGCAGCGCTTCGTAGACGCCCGGCAGGTCCTCACCGGGGAAATTACCTCTGACGTATTCGTAGGTTCCCATACCGAGGAACACGGCATCGAATTCGTCCAGCAAGTCCTGGAAAGCCTTGTCCTCACCGATGCGCGTATTCAGCACGAACTCAACGCCCATGCCCTCCAGAATTTCGCGACGTTGTTTAACGATTCGTTTTTCCAGCTTGAAAGGCGGGATGCCGTAGGTCAGTAATCCACCGATATCGGGATAAGCGTCGAAGACGACCGACCTCACGCCGTTTCGAGCCAGTACGTCGGCTGCCGCGAGGCCGGCGGGACCGGCTCCGACGATAGCTACCCGACGGCCGGTGTCGATCACGTTCGACATATCGGGCCGCCAACCCTGAGCGACAGCTTCGTCGGTTATATACTTTTCAATACTGCCAATACTGACCGCGCCGTTGACATCGTGCAGCGTGCAGGCTCCTTCGCAAAGCCGGTCCTGCGGGCAAACACGACCGCAAATCTCGGGCAGCGAATTCGTTTGATGCGAAAGTTCGGCGGCTTCAAACAACTTCCCGTCTTCGATGAGTTCGAGCCAGTTGGGAATGTAGTTGTGAACCGGGCACTGCCATTCGCAGTAAGGATTTCCGCAGGAAAGGCATCGTCCGGCCTGTGCAGCCGCATCGGCTCCGTCGTAGTGACCGTATATCTCTCCGAAGTGCTGGACGCGCTGCTCGGCATCCTCCTTTTCAGGATCACGTCTTGGCACCTCGAGAAATTGCAAAGGATGCTTGGACATTACGCGGCCCGCCGCAGCGATTCGATCAGGGAACCGAGCTCAGCAGCCTTCGGCTTGACGAGCCAGAATTTCGGCAGGAACGTTCGGTAGTCATCCAGTATCAACTCGCCCCACTCACTTCCTGTTCGTGCGACATGCTCGGTGATCAGCGATCGCAGGTGATGCAGGTTTGCCTCCATACTCTCCGGCGTTATTCGATGTATGTCGATCAATTCATGGTTGTATCGATCAACGAAGTCGCGATCGATATCGAGTACGTAGGCAAAGCCACCGGTCATGCCGGCACCGAAATTCACTCCGGTGCGGCCAAGAACAACCACAACGCCGTCGGTCATGTACTCGCAGCAGTGGTCACCGGCCCCTTCGATTACCGTCGACGCTCCTGAGTTTCGAACGGCAAATCGCTCGCCGGCCCTGCCGGCAGCAAAAAGCTCTCCACCGGTGGCGCCATACAGGCAGGTGTTGCCAATGATCGCCGTATCCCGGGCAAGGTAAGTCGCACGACCCGGAGGATGAATGACGATCCTGCCGCCGGACATCCCCTTGCCGACATAGTCGTTCGCATCGCCAACCAGGGTCAGGTTCAGGCCCGATAAATTCCAGGCACCGAAACTCTGGCCCGCGGTGCCGTTAAGCGATATCTCCAGCGGCGCGTCCCGCATACCTTCGTTACCATGGCGGCGTGCGATCTCTCCGGCAAGGCGAGCACCGATCGAACGGTGGAAATTCTGCACTTTGAATTCGTACTGACCGCCGGTGCCAGCCTCGATTGCCGGCAAGGCCTGCAACAGCATTTCCTCGGCCAGCTCTCCTTTGTCGAAGGGCTCATTGCGAAGGTCGGTGCAAAACTGCGGCGCATCTTTTGCCATGCCATCGTCGGAAATTATCGGACTGAGGTCCAGACGATTCTGCCGCTCAGTGTGACCCGGCTGTTCCTCAAGAAGGTCAACGCGCCCGATCAATTCTTCGAGGCTGCGAACACCGAGTTCGGCCATCCGCTGGCGCACCTCTTCAGCAACAAACGTAAAGAAGTTAATAACCATCTCCGGCAAGCCGATGAAATACTCGCTTCGCAGAACGTTGTTTTGAGTCGCCACGCCGGTCGCGCAGTTGTTGAGATGACAGATTCGAAGATACTTGCATCCGAGAGCAACCATTGGTCCGGTTCCGAAACCGAAGCTCTCGGCACCCAGCATAGCGGCCTTGATGACGTCCAGCCCGGTCTTCAGGCCGCCGTCTGTTTGCAGTCGAACTTTGTGCCGCATGTCATGCTTGCATAGGACCTGATGGGTTTCGGAAAGACCGAGCTCCCACGGGCTGCCGGCATACTTTACGGAACTTAAGGGACTCGCACCGGTGCCGCCGTCGTATCCGGAGATTGTGATCAGGTCCGCATAGGCTTTTACAACGCCGGCCGCGATAGTGCCGACACCCGGTTCAGCCACCAGTTTCACGGAAACCAGCGCCTTCGGATTAACCTGCTTCAGATCGAAGATAAGTTGCGCAAGATCCTCGATCGAATAAATATCGTGATGCGGCGGCGGTGAGATCAGCCCGACGCCCGGCTTGGCAAAGCGCAGCCTGGCGATCATTTCATTGACCTTGTGTCCCGGAAGCTGGCCGCCCTCACCGGGTTTCGCTCCCTGCGCGATCTTGATCTGGATCACCTCGGCGTTCACGAGATATTCAGCGGTGACGCCAAACCGTCCGGAGGCGACCTGCTTGATCTTCGACATGCGCTCGGTGCCGTAGCGCGACGGATCCTCGCCACCTTCACCCGAATTGGAGCGTGCACCGATTCGGTTCATCGCGATCGCCAGCGCCTCGTGAGCCTCCGGCGACAGTGCACCCAACGACATGCCGGCGCTGTCGAAGCGCTTCAATATGTCTTCAACCGGCTCAACCTCGTCGAGCGGCACGGCCGGGCCGGCCGGTTTGATTTCCAGGAGGTCGCGCAGTGTCGCAACCGGCCGTTCGTTAACGAGTTTCGCGTATTCCTGAAACTTGGCGTAGTCGCCGCTCTGAACTGCCGCCTGTAATGTCGAAATGACGTCCGGGTTGTAGCAATGGTACTCGCCACCGTGAACGTATTTGTACAGCCCGCCCTGGTCTATCGTTTGACGAGGATCCCATGCCGCATCGGCCAAAGCCTGTTGGTCATCCCAAAGATCAGCGTAATTGCTTCCTTTGATTCGCGACGTCGTGCCACGAAAACAGCGATCGACGATCTCGTCATCCAGTCCGATGATCTCGAACAACTGCGCGCCGCGATAGCTCGAGATGGAAGAAATCCCCATCTTCGACATGATCTTGAACAGACCCTTGCGAATGCCTCTGCGATAGCTACGGCCGAGTTGCTGCTGTTTTTTCAGGTTTCCGCGACGACCAATATCGTGCAGCGATTGATAAACGAGATACGGGTAGACCATCGTAGCGCCGTAACCGATAAGACACGCAAAATGATGCGAGTCCCTCGCGACTCCGGTTTCAACGACAATGTTGGCATCACATCGCAATCCGGTCCTGACCAGGTGGTGGTGAACGGCGCCCGTCGCCAAAAGTGCGTGAACAGGTAAATGCCCTTTCTTGAGATAACGATCACTCAGGATCAGCAGGAACTTGCCATCTCGCGTGGCATCTTCTGCCTGCCTGCATATCTGATCCAGCGCGGCCGCAAGCCCGATGTCAGCGTCGAAATTTAAATCGATGAATGCATGGCTGTCCTCGAACATCGTCGGGCCCAGTAGCTGCCGCAGCTTCGCCTGCGAAAGTACGGGCGAGTTAATAAGCACCTGTTCGGCGTGCTCCGGCCCGATATCGAAAAGGCTGCACTCTCGACCAACGTTGGTTTGCAGCGACATGACTATTCGCTCTCGGAGGGGATCGATCGGCGGATTCGTCACCTGCGCAAACTGTTGTCTGAAATAGTCGAACGGCGAGCGTACCCGCTCTGACAAGACCGCCATCGGCGTGTCATCACCCATAGAGCCCACAGCTTCCATTTCTGCTTTCGCGAGTACAGCGACTACCTCGCCGAGTTCTTCGCGAGAGAGGTTGAACATCTTCTGATAACCGGCGAGCGTCTCGGGCTCCATCGGCTCGGCGGCCGTCTTGGTATCCACCAACTGCGAGTCCAGATAACGTACGCCCTTCTTCAGCCACTTTTTGTACGGCGCGCGAGTCTTCAGAATGTCGTGGATGTCATCGTTGTCGAGCAAGGTGCCGTTGACCAGATCAACCGCCAGCATTTCGCCCGGGCCCAAACGACCCTTGCTCACAACGTCCGCTTCATCATAGTCGTAGACACCGACCTCCGATGCGATCGTAATGTGCCGGTCATTCGTAATGACGTAGCGGGCCGGTCGCAAACCGTTGCGGTCGAGACAGCAGGCGGCATAACGCCCGTCTGTCAGTACGATGCCGGCAGGTCCGTCCCACGGCTCAAGCTGACAGTCGTAGAATTCGTAGAACGCCCGCACGTCTGGATCTATGTTGTCGACTGTCTGCCAGGCCGGTGGCATCAGAATGCGCATCGCCTGGATAACGTCCATGCCGCCCGCCCGAAGGACCTCCAGCATATTGTCGAGACTCGACGAATCGGAACCCGTCAGCGAAATAATCGGATCAAGGTCGGAAATGTCATCAAGCTTGTCGGATATGAAATTCTTCGCGCGCGCCTGTGCCCAGTTGCGATTGCCTTTGATCGTGTTGATCTCGCCGTTGTGGGCGAGAAACCGGAACGGCTGTGCGAGCCGCCATTCCGGCAGGGTGTTCGTGGAAAAGCGCTGGTGAAACACGCACACCGATGACTTCATCTGCGGATCTCTCAAATCCGGATAAAATTTCGGCAGGGCAGAGGGCATGATCATGCCTTTGTAGCTGATCGTGACAGCCGACAAACTCGCGATGTAGGTCTCCCGGTCCGCAACCCGATTCTCGGAACGGCGGCGAGCCAGGAACAAACGTCGATTGAAAGGACCGCGCGGCATTCCGTCTGGTGCGTTGACGAACACCTGCTCAATCCTCGGCAGAGATGCTCGCGCCCGATCGCCACAGGCGCTGGGGTCGAGTGGAACCTCTCGCCAGCCGGCAACGACGAGACCGGTTTCTTCAATTGCCTGATTGATAATTTCACGAGCGGCACTCGCGACGGCCTCATCCTGTCCAAGAAAAACAGAGCCCGCGGCAAAACGTTGATTGAGCGTGAAGCCCTCGCCCTCGCCGACGGCCCGCAGGAATTCCGTCGGAAACTTGATTAGCAAACCGCAACCATCACCAGTTTTGCCGTCGGCGGCGACGGCGCCCCTGTGAGTCAGGCGGGCCAGCGCCTCAATCGACCGCTTGACCACCTCGTGACTCGGCAAATCATCAAGATTCGCGATCAATCCGAACCCGCAGCTATCGCGTTCGAATTCCGGGTCGTACAAAGTTTTTGCTGTTTGCTTTGTCATAGAAGCCGCGAGGCGCGCGCTGTGGCGTTCCTCGAATTAAAGTTTTAATAAGGTGGCGCGCAAGCACCAGGGTCCGACCGCTGGTCGAGCCACGAAAAAGTATATGACAGGATTCCGAAATTTTGCTCTTTTTGCGAAAATTCGCAGAATTTAGGCCGGAAAACGCCTGTTTTCGGCGATTATCGGTACGGTTTCGGACAAGGAATATTTTGTTGCGCGCGTAACCGTGAGTCAGAAGCCACTGCCATTCAGTCGAACCAGTCCCGTATCGCGGTAGCTGACTTCCGGCACGAATGGTATATCGACAGCGAATCTTCCGCGCAGTTCGTAACGCACATCGCGGCCCGACCCATTGCGGACCACCGACAGCAGTTGCGGGCCGGTTTGCAGCAAATCGAGGTCTACACTAATGGCGAAACTGGACTTGCCGTTAGGAGGAACCGTGAATTCGCTCGCGGTTTCGCCGCTGGCGAAGCGCTGCCCATTGAGTTTCACACCGTATCCAACGCTCCGAATGGGCAGGGGAAACGCATTCGGGTTGACCACATCAAATGACAGTAAAAATGTCTGGCTCTTGAAGCCGAGGCCGACAACCTGCACATCGCGAAGGCTAACGTTCGGTGAATCGATGAGCCCTTCGGGAACGGTGGCGCAGGCCGACAGGCCGAGCACCAGTAGCATCATCTGGAAGTGCATTAAATTACGTATCTTCACGCCATCCTCCCTCTCCCTAGCGCAGCTCTTCTCCAAGCTCGCCCCAACGCGCTGAAATCAACAGCCAGTCATTGCCTTCTTTTATGAGTTCCATCTCGAATCGGTACGCATCGGCGCTGAATCCGAAAACGCCGTCGTTCTGGCCAGCCATACCAACAGTCAACTCAATTTCCGCCGCGGAGTCCGCAATGACTCGTATATCGTCAATATTTATCAGCAAGGAAATACCGCTTTGGCGAAAGAAATACGCCCGCAGTATGTTCTCTATATCCGAGCGTTCGTTGCCCCGCGTGTCAGCATAGTCGGGCGAGATCATGCCTATCAGCGCGCGCCTCTCCTTCGCCTCGGCGGCTTCCTCGCCGCGGCTCACCCACTGCCTCAGCTGTTCATCTGGTCCGGCCTCAGGCCCGCCGCATGCACCCACGAAGACGAAACAAGCCATGCACACCAGCGTGTGTCGAGCAGTGGCGAGGCGACGATAATGAGTGACGGCCTGTTTCATCTGCTAAAGTCTACGTGCAAAGGTGCTCACACGGTGTCGTGAAACTCCAAAACGTGACCGGGTTCGCATTTTGAAACGCCTCCGCAGTGACGCAACATAGAGGCACGGCGCTAATTCTTCAACTATCCGGAAAAACAAGATGTCCGTAAAACTATTGAGTGAAAGCATGGATGCGTCGATCACTGATGAAGATCAGGCTCGGATCGAAACCGTTCTGTCATTCTGGTTTAAGGAGCAGGAGCTGACCGCGCCACAGATCGATCAGCGCATGGAAATGTGGTTCAGCGAAGACCCTGTTTTCGACAAAGAGATCGTGAATGAGTTTATGGATGATATCGATGCCGCGAGCGCTGGAAAACTCAATCATTGGGCCGCAGAGCCCAAAGGCCGCCTGGCACTGATTATTCTGATCGATCAGTTTCGCCGCAATATCTACCGAAACACCGCGAAGGCCTTCTCCAAGGACAAACTGGCATTGAAGCTCTGCGTGGAAGGGGCGATGGAGGAGAAAGACCGTAGCCTCACGCCGATCCAGCGCGTGTTCTTCTACATGCCTCTGCAGCATGCCGAATCACGAAAAGTGCAGGCAAAGTCTGTCGCCTTGTACAACCGCCTGGCAGAACTGGTATCACCAACCTATCGCGAGACATTCCTGACCGTCGTTCAGTTCGCCGAACTGCACAAAGACATCATCGATCAATTCGGTCGATTCCCACACCGCAACAAGTTGCTTGGCCGGGAAAACACCGCCGAAGAATCCGAGTATCTCGCGGGCGACAGTCCCGACTTCGGTCAGGGCTAGGCGGCACCGGCGTCAATCCGGGCTTAATATCCTCGCCGCTGAAATCCGCCTGTATCGCCAGGTCAATAAGAAAGCGGCGACCGCCAGACCGACCACGAATCCCGCCCATATATAGTTCGGCGGTGCTTTGTAGGTAATCGCGGCAAGATAGGCCAGCGGGAACGCCAGCACCCAGAAAGCGACAATATTGATCGCCATTGGCATCGCGGTATCTTTGTAACCCCTGAGCGCACCAGCCGCGCCGATCTGAACACCATCAGCGATCTGGAATATCGCAGCCATCAACAACAGGCTGATCGCGATTCCGGTAACCGCGGGGTCACTGGTGTAAACACCGACAACGGCGTCGCGAAAGATCAGCAGAAACACTGCTGACAGAGTCATGAATCCCGCACACAGCAGGATACCGGCTGCGCCGCTGACCCGCGCTTCACGGTACTTGCCCTTGCCGATCAGCTGTCCGACCATCACGGTTGTTGCCCCGCTCAGAGCCAGCGGAACCATGAACATCGTCGACGAAAAATTGATGGCGATTTGATGCGCTGCGGTTATGTTCGTGCCGCGCGTTCCCATCAAGATAGATACTGCGGAGAACAGCCCTGCCTCCGCGGTGATCGTTATCGCGATCGGTACTCCGAGATAGATGATCTCCTTGAATACGGATAATCGGAGTGGCGCCACTCTGGAAAATATGTCGAAACGCCGATAGCGACGGCTCATGATCATATGCGATGCCAGCGCCAAGGCCACAAGCCACATGCTTATTGCACTGGCGTAACCACAACCAACAGCGCCGAGCGCTGGCGCGCCGAAGTGTCCGAACATCAGCACGTAATTCAGAAAGACATTGCAGGACAGCGCAAATATCGAGGTAAACATTATCGGTCGCGTCTGCCCTACACCTTCGGTCGTGAACCGCAACGCGAGAAAAATAAAGATACCCGGGGCGCCGTACACGATGGCGCCGATGTAGCCGACTGTCAGCTCCCGGAATTCCGGATCTATGCCGAACTTGGCAAGCAGCGGCGCGGCCGCGAACTGCCCCACCAGGGTCAAAGGCACTCCCATCAGCACAGCAAGATAGATCCCCTGACGGGTATAGCGACCGATCAGATCGTAGTTGCCGGCCCCAAAGTGCCGCGCGACGATGGGTGATATCGCCATCAGGATTCCGAGGCAAAGAGTGAATCCAAGAAACCAGAAACTACCGCCGACAGCGACCGCCGCGAGCTCGGTGGCCCCAAGACTGCCAGCCATGACAGCGTCGGCAAACGCCATTCCCGCGACGGCGAGGTTATTAACGATCATGGGCCCGCCCAGCCGCAGCAGCGCTTTCGCCTGCAGTTTGTATTCATGTCGAACGTGGTGATTCATGGGCGCATCTTAAACTACGATCGGCTTCTTGAATGGTGTAAAGTTGCGTCGCTACCCGGGTACACGTCCGATACGGACCGATACGGAGACAGGCATGTTGCATGACGGACAATCAGTTCGAGTTGCGGTAGTCGGCGGAACCCGAATTCCGTTTTGCCGCTCGCATTCGGCCTATAAGAACTGCACGAACCAGGATTTAATGGTCGCGGCATTGAGCGGTGTTGTGAATCGATTTGACCTGAGGAGTCAGATCCTGGGCGAGGTCGCACTTGGGGCCGTAATCAAACACTCAAGTGACTGGAATCTTGCCCGCGAATGCGTCATCGAGTCCGGTTTGTCACCCCGGACACCGGGCGTCGATTTGCAGCGTGCCTGCGGCACCAGTCTTGAGGCGGCGATAATGGTCGCAAACAAAATCGCTTTGGGCCAGATCGAAGCCGGAATCGCTGGTGGAACCGATACGGTTAGCGATGTGCCTCTCGTTTACCCGGACCAATATCGACAGCTGTTACTGGAGATTCATCGGGCGCGCAGCAAATTTCAACGCTTCCGTCTCATGACGAAAATTCGACCAAAGCACTTCTTGCCGGTTTTTCCCAGCGTCAAGGAACCCCGTACCGGCCTGTCCATGGGCGAAAGTACGGAGGCCATTGCGAAGCAATGGTTCGTAAAGCGCGAGCATCAGGACCAGCTGGCGCTGTCGAGCCACATCAAAGCGGCTGCGGCCTATGACGCGGGGTGGTTTGAGGATCTGATTACCCCGTTTCAAGATGTCGAGGAAGACAACCTTATTCGTCGTGATACGAACTATCAAAAACTCTCAAGCCTGAAGCCCGTTTTCGACAAGAGCGGAGAAGGAACATTAACCGCAGGCAACAGCACAGCATTGACTGACGGTGCGGCCGCGGTACTGCTGTCGTCGGAAGAATGGGCGCGAGTAAAGAATCTGCCGATCATGGCTTATCTGACGTATGCGAAAAGCAGCGCGGTTAATTTCGTCAATGACGAGGGCCTGCTGATGGCTCCCGTCTACGCCGTATCCGAGATGCTTAAGGACGCGAACCTGGATCTTCAGGATTTCGATTTCTACGAGATTCACGAGGCGTTCGCCGCGCAGACTATTGCCACGATGAAAGCCTGGCAGTCGGATGAATTTTGCCGCAACAAGTTAGGACGAGAGAAGGCCATGGGGCCGATTGATCTGACCCGCCTGAACAAGAAAGGTGGCAGTATCGCTATTGGTCACCCCTTCGCGGCCACCGGGGCACGCATCATCGCAACGATGGCCAAACTGCTTCAGGAAAAAGGCTCCGGGCGCGGTCTGATTTCGATCTGTACGGCTGGTGGCATGGGCGTAACCGCGATCATGGAAGCGAAATAGCCAGGAAGTGCTGCAAAAGGGCGATCAAGGCGCCTTTTCTTTCCGCTGTACCGCGTCGAGGATTTTGTCCAGCCTTTCCTTTGCATGCAACGTCACGCCCCCGCGCTTGACCTCATCGACGACGAAAGACTCAAGTCGTCCAACGATATCGTCAATGTCCCTGTCGCGAAATGGCATAGGCTGCTCAATGTCCTCTGGTGCGTTCTTGACGGCGCCAAAGAGGTTGATCCAGGCCTCGGATTGTTTGCCCCACGCCAGGAGTTGATAGAACTGTGGCCCGGGGCGCCCATCCTTGCCCGATACGATACTGACCACCGCGGTGACCAGCGAGAGGGGTACAAGCAGGATATCGCGCAGGCCATCGATAAGCAGTTTGATCTGTAATGCGCCCAGATCACGCAGCATGGTCCAGCGCAGAATGCTGGCGTCCTCTCTCTCGGTGTCTGTTTCCATCGGCCCGTCACTTTCACAAAGTTCAATTAAGACAAGCAATTATAGGCCTAATCGCTGGCGCGCGACGATTCTTTGAAGTAGTGTTGAACGCGTTATAATTCGACCCAGACACTATGCCGAAGTACCAGACAACGCCACAGTTTGCACATGGATTACCCGAGTCGACGGGCGTTATCGTCGTTAACCTCGGCACTCCCGATGCGCCAACGTCCGGTGCCGTGCGGCGATTCCTGAAGCAGTTTCTATCCGACCCGCGCGTAATTGAATATCCGCGGCTGCTTTGGTGGCTGATCCTCAACCTGATCATACTGGTGATCCGCCCATCGCGCTCAGCGGAAGCCTATCGAAAAATATGGACAGACCAGGGTTCACCGCTAATGCTGCATTCCCGCGCCATCGCGAATAAGTTGAACGCTCGATTGCACGGCGCCTCCGGCCCACCAATTCATGTCGAACTTGCCATGACCTATGGCGAGCCTTCAATCAGCAATGCGATAGATCAACTGCTCGCCAAGGGCGCTCGTCGAATCCTGACACTCCCCTTGTACCCACAGTATTCGGGTACGACAACCGCAGCGGTCTTCGATGTTGTTGTTCGCAAGCTGAATCGATTGCGCTGGATTCCGGAAGCTCGATTCATCAATAATTATCATGATGCGCCCGGCTACATCGACGCATTGGCTACGAGCGTCCGCGAGTCATGGGCTGCAAACGGACGAGGCGACAAGCTATTGATGTCGTTTCACGGAGTTCCGGAGAGCACCTTACTGAACGGCGATCCCTACCATTGCCACTGTCATAAAACAGCCAGGTTGCTGGCGAATAAGCTCGAACTCAGCGATGATGACTGGATGATCTCATTTCAATCTCGCGTTGGGCGCGAAAAATGGCTGGCTCCCTATACCGACCAGACGGTCAAAGAGCTCGGTCGTGAGGGTTTATCCAGAATCGATGTTGTCTGCCCCGGTTTTTCAACCGACTGCCTTGAAACGCTGGAGGAAATTGCTATGCAGAACGCCGAGTTTTTTCAGGAAGCGGGAGGCGGATCATTGCACTACATCCCATCGCTTAACGCCCGCGATGACCATGTGGGCTTTCTTGCCAGTCTGATAGAGCAGCACACCGCGGGCTGGGCGGGCACCGTCGACAGTTCTACCCTTAATGAAAGCGCCGAACGGGCGCGCGCGATGGGGGCTTCCTCGTGACTCGTATTGGTCAATTTCTGGAACTCTCCGTTCATACCACGAACATCCTCGAGTCCTTGCACTTTTACAAGACCCTCGGTTTTGTCGAACTCGAGATCGGCGATATGTGGCCGCATAAGTACGCAGTTATCAGTGACGGCGAACTCAATATCGGACTGCATGATCGAGACATCGAAGAACCCGCAATTACATTCGTACAACCGGGTCTCGCCAAGCACGCGCGCTCGATGACAGATCACGGTTTCAATTTCAGCTTCATGCAAATTACTGAAGATGCATTCAACGAACTGCGATTTTCAGACCGCGACCAACACCTGGTCACGATGCTTGAGGCCCGCACCTTCAATCTCAACGAAGATGCGGAAAACGACTCTACGTGCGGCAGGTGGTTCGAACTGACTCTGCCGGTGAAAGATGCAGTTAGTGCTGCGCGTTTTTGGGCGCCGATCGTCCCGACTCTTCTGGAGATGCGTGAAGAGCCAACGACACACATGCGTTTTGACGCTGACGGAGTCCCTCTTGGTTTGTCCGAGAGCATCGCGCTGAGTGCACCGTCCTTGTGTTTCAAGTGCCCCGACCGGCAGGAGTTGATGGATCTAATCGAGCAGCAGGGAATGACTTTCGAGAAGTTTCCCGGATTCGAGGGTGCCTTCGTCGCTATCCGGGCCCCCGAAGGAACGATGCTGTACGCTTTTGAAGAAGATTTTCTCGGCGAGAATTACGAGGTCGACGAAACTGAGAGGCGAAAGAAGCCTCGTTAGTTAATTCTCAATAGTTAATAGTCGCGTTTGACAGCCATTCTGGCTGTGACCCAGGCACCGATGCGAGACTTTAGCAAGGGTGTCAGGTAACGGTACAGGCGACCGGATATATAGACGTCCTTGCCTTTTTCGAGCGCTACCAGACCCTCGCGAACAACGATGTGCGCGTCATACCAAATGAACCCGGGCGTGCTTTTCTTCATCCGTGTAAGCTTTTCAGACGAATGAAAATCCGTATGCGTAAAACCGGGACACAGGGCGAGGACGTGAACGCCATCGCCACGAAGCGTCGCGGCAAGACCCTTCGACAAGGCGATAAGATACGCTTTGGTCGGCCCATAGCTGGTATCCCCTGCCCGTGAAACATGGCCGGCGACCGATGCGACATTCAGCACACGCCCGAATCCTCTCTCTCGCATCGGCGGAATGAAGTGATGGCACATGCCGGCAACGGAAGTCATCATCAGCTCGATATATTTTTGCTGCCCTGGCCAGTCCCTGTCCTTCAATAAGTCCGGGCCGACGGATCCCGCATTGTTGATCAGATAGTCCACTGCGTGGCCGCGACGACTTACCTCCGCAAACAGCGTTGACGTCGCGTCGGCGTCAGACAGGTCAGCCTGAATAACATCGACTTCAACATCGAACTCGTCGGCAAGATCCCGCGCCAAAGCCTCCATCGGCTCCGTTCGACGAGCGACCAGTATCAGGTCTTTCTTCCTGCGCGCCAGCTGTCGCGCGAATTCCGCTCCAAGTCCGGCTGATGCGCCGGTAATCAGTGCTCGCGGTGTAGTCATCAATACGCCCTAAAGTAGTTTGTCCATAAGCCCGATGGCCCTGCCAAGATAGCCACTGCCGAAAAGGTTCAGATGATTTAGTACATGGTACAACTGATAAAGATGCTGTCGCTCTTCGTGTCCATCCGGTAGCGGCCAGGCGGCCTCATACGCATCATAGAACGCCACACCAAAGCCGCCGAACAACCGGGTCATGGCAATGTCCGTTTCCCGGTCCCCGTAATAGAGCGCCGGATCGTATATCACGGGACGGCCATCGCATGAGCCCCAGTTTCCACCCCAGAGATCTCCGTGCAGCATTGATGCCAGCGGTTTGGCATTGTCGAAGTAGATGGGCAAGCGTTTTAGCAGTCGAGACCCGCGGTCCTTCAGGTCCGCGCCAAATCCTCTGTCGGCAGCGAGCCCTAGCTGAAAGGCCAGGCGGTGCTCACGGTAGAAGTCGATCCAGTTCTCATCCCAGGTGTTTATCTGTGGCGTGAGTCCAATCATATTGTCGCGATGCCAGCCATAGCGATCACTGGTGGTCCGGTGCAACTCGGCAAGTTGTTCTCCCATCAGACCTTCAACCTTCGCATCGACGACTTCCAGGCGAAGCCATTCGAGCGCGAGATAGGCCAGCGCCCCGCGCTGACCTGTCGCAATAACTCTGGGAACACGGAGGCTGCCCGGCCGGGCCAGTTCGGCAAGCGCTTCGGCCTCCGCCGCGAACATGTTCTCTGCGGAGCTTGGTCCGGTCTTGATGAACAGGTCGCCGTTACTGCTGGTGAGTCGCCAGGCGGCGCTGATATCACCTCCGCTGACGGGCGTTGCCAGGGTGCCCGGCGAAACATGCACACCTTCGACTTCGAGTTGCTGAAACAGGATCGACCAGTCAGGCATATCCGATCCTTTGCTGCTCAGTGGCGATAGATATCCGACACCCGTTCGGCCTGACGGCGCAACGCCATTCCGATGCCTGCCTCATCGTAGAGGGCGTTAATAGCACCGAGCTTCGGTGCCGCGGGCTGCATCAGTGCCTCGATGTTTTCCATAGGCGCATCACAAGCGATACCGGTTAGACGTCGCGCGAGATAGGCGTCATCTTTGTGTGTGTCCAGTTTGGCGCCAAGCGTTTTTGAGCCGCGCACGTTGACCTCATGCACTCTGTCGAGATTGGCGTAGATATCATCGAGGCTGTCGAAGTGTTGCAGCAACATCATCGCTGTCTTCTTGCCCACGCCGGGAACGCCTTTGATGTTATCGACCGCATCACCGGCCAGCGCCAGAAAGTCGGCGATCTGTTCCGGCCTGGCACCGAACGACTCCGGAATCTCATCGTAACGAAGCTTGCCCTTGCCGGCGAAATCCCAGAAAACATCATCTTTAGCCAATAGCTGCGTCAGGTCTTTGTCCCGAGTAACGATCGTTGAGGGCCGGCCGTTTCTGCGACCGTGATGCACCAGGGTACCAATCAGATCGTCGGCTTCGTAAGCAGGACTGCTGTGTTCCATGATACCGAGCGCGCGCACAAACCGCCGACACTGTTCAAACTGACGTTTGAGCTCCGGCGGTGCCGGGTC